>Ga0302251_1000954_pt1 | contig 20704 bp, 20 predicted proteins | sample AAG_RA_Gln_MG_FD_193534 | JGI IMG/M metagenome (GOLD analysis project Ga0302251, IMG submission 193534) | Enriched activated sludge microbial communities from anaerobic digester in WTTP, New Holstein, Wisconsin, United States - AAG_RA_Gln | ecosystem: Engineered > Bioreactor > Anaerobic >...
TCACTTCAGTGAAAGTGAAGGGATTGCCACCTCACAAGCTGTCCTGAAATGCCCTCATCGGAGCGCTGTCATCCGGTAATGTCCCCTCACCGTCATCCCGTAATGTTCTTATACGGGATCTCGCTCTCCGCTCTTTCGAAGGACGGTGGACGGCGTGTGGAACAGAGGTAAGAGGTATGAGGTTAGAGGTGTGAAGATCAAGATCTTCTCTCTCCTCTTCTCGTGAAAATGGGGACTGACGATTCACCTCACGTCTGTCCCCGATTTTCGCGTCTCTCTCTTAATCTCGTGTTTTCGATACTCCTCTCGCCTCTCACCTCCCACGATCTCTAAAAATTTTACATTTCCCCCACTCTCCTTACCTTGACTGGCATACGAAAACTTAATATAATTAGAAACATAAGCCTATAAAACGGCCTGGATAGTCATAAACGAACGTGGGACATATTTGAAGGTAAGTTTGTTAGTGTTAACACGATGAATCGAATCGACCCGAATAGCGAACGTAGAATTAAGCAAGTGTTATCTTTATCGCTCGTAAAGCCAATTAGGTCGCATTGATACTCTCTTTATTTTTATACACTCGATTAAATTATGAAAGTGAGGCGGGGCAGTATGCTCAGAAAACTTGCTGGCTACAAGTACATGATAGCAACTCTCCTTTATGCCTCCCTGTTTTTCACTCAGTCGCTTACCCTGACCTGGACAATCGGCTACATCGTTCAAGCTCTCATACTTAACACGGCCATAATGCTCGGCATATACGCCTTCAGGGGCTTCGATAACTCGACGACCTCCTCCATGAACTCGTGTTTCGTCTCTTACCTTTCAGGCACCATACTGGGCGTCGTCTTCGCCATGATCCCGATACTCTTCTTTCACGCCAGACTCCCCAGATTCACCATAGCAATCACGGCTGCTCTCTCTATCTTCATATTCCCGTTTATTGGTTGCATACTCATGAGATACACCATAAAACACATGCCCCCGAGAAGATACCTCGTGATAGGAAGGGAAGAAGAGCTCGGCCCGATACTTGAGGAAGTCAGAAAGGCCTCGATGAACAAAATACAGATCTACTCCTACCTCAACCCCTCCCCGGTCACCCTCGCGGCGGCCATAGAGATAGAAACGGCCAGGCCCTACGACGCCATACTGATCGGCGACCCCCAGCTGGCCAGGGGAGTGGAGCATATACTCAACGAAGCGATCACGAAAAACACGGATATAGAATACCTGCCGATCCTTGTTGAAACGACCCTCCACAGAATACCGATGAAGCTTGTCGACCTCTTCGAAGAATACTATAAAGTCTCGTTCTCGAGAATCCATCAATCTCATAGAAAGAGAGTAATAGATATCATAATATCCTCTTTTGCTCTGGTGGTTCTTTCTCCTATCTTCTTGATACTCTACCTTCTGATAATTATCGAAGACGGGAGACCGGCGGTCTTCACTCAAAAGAGAGTCGGCTTGAACAACACAGTCTTCACTATTCATAAATTCAGATCGATGTACAAATCTTCAGAAAAACAAGGCGCAAAATATGCGACCCAGCAGGGCGATAACATAACGAGAATAGGAAGATTCATAAGACCCGTCAGACTGGACGAAATACCACAGTTCTTCGATATCTTCAGGGGAGCCATGTCTTTTATCGGCCCAAGGCCCGAACAGCCAAACTTCGCCGAAGAGCTCTCACAGCAACTGCCTTACTACAAACTGAGGCATAAACTGAAAACAGGACTAACCGGCTGGGCACAAACGAATTATCAGTACGCGGCAACTATTGAAGAGCAAGAAAAGAAACTCAGCTATGATCTATACTATGTAAAGAACCAATCAACACTCCTGGACTTACAAATAATCCTGAAAACATTCGAGACAGTACTATTCAGAAAGGGTGCGAAGTGAAGAAAAATATCGTGAACCGAAAAACAAAGGTTCTTCAAATAATCACAAGATCGGATTGGGCTGGAGCTCAGAGAATTGTATATGAGATATGCAAAGGAATCACAGAGAGTTTTAATTCGGAAATTGAAGTCGAAGTGGCAATGGGCGGTGACGGTCCGTTATTCGGACTGCTCGATGAAATCGGAGTCAGAACTCACAAAATAGAACACCTGAGAAGACCTATCAATCCAATCTCAGATATCAAAGCCTATAAAACATTGAAAACACTCATAAAAAAGGGTGGTTATGACGTTGTCCATTGCCACAGTTCAAAGGCCGGTTTGATTGGAAGATTGGCTGCCAAGAGTAGTAATATCAAAAACATAATCTACACTGTGCACGGTTGGTGGGGTGTCACACAATACAAGGGCTTCAAACGAAAGTCAATCCTCTCTGTTGAGAGGTTCATGGCGAAGAAGACAGACAAGCTGGTATTTGTCTGCAATAAGGACAAAGAATACGCTGATTGTAATCGGATAGGTGAGGAAGCTCAACATGAAGTCATAGTGAATCAAATTACTGTTCCTAAGTTCAATAAAGGTAAGCTTAGAGCAATGCTTAATCTGTCTGAGTCAACAAAGATTGTTGGTAATGTGGCGAGACTGTCCCCCCCAAAAAATCCAATACGTTTTGTCGAGGTAGCAGCCGAAGTTCTTAAGAATAGGAATGATACCGTTTTTGTTTGGATTGGCGATGGAGAACTCATGGATAATGCTATTAGTCATTCAAATCATTTAGGTATTGCCAATAGCGTTAAATTCGTTGGCTTTTATCAAAACGGAGCAGAACTAATGGCCGATTTTGATTGCTTACTTATGACTTCCGATGATGAAGGCCTACCGATAACAGTTCTGGAAGCATTGGCGCAGGACATTCCGGTCGTTTCAACAGATGTGGGTGGAATTAGGGAGTTTATTAGAGATAAAGGCTTAGCAGCTAAGATAAGAAACTCAGTTGAATTGAATCTTGCTAAAGGGATATTGACAATTCTAGCGAAGGATTATGTGCCTCATCTTTATGAAAATTGTGATACTAAAACCATGATTGAGAAATACGTAAGACTTTATGAAGAAGTAACTGAAGAACAGTCAACAGAAGAGCTTCCAGATGGATAGATGAAGTAATCGAGTTTGATCATTCCAAGAGATTACTGAGACATACTAGGTCTTTGAAATATTGATGAAGGTTGGCAATCACCGAGGCAGGGAAGACGAGCCAGATAAGTTCGCCATGCTTATGGAAACTGATAGAGAAGATGAGAGGAAAACAGAGTCTATCAATAAAACAGCCGATAGCACTCAAGAGAGACTTTACTCACGACTCTATTCTCTACGGTTGAATGTGACTTCACGAGATTCGAAATCTTCAATCTCGGCAATAGCAAAACAGTGAAGCTTTCAGAGATGATAGCGATTATCGAACAGGTAACTGGAAAGAAGGCGATCATCGACAGAAAGCCGATGCAGCTAGGAGATGTAGAGATAACTTATGCGAATATTGAAAAGAGCATTTCTCTGCTATCTTATAGACCTGGAAGTGGAATACATCAAGGGGTCTCTGAGTTCTTTGAGTGGTTTGAGAAGAATCGTGGCATGGAGGTTATTGAAAGGCAACACTACCTTTCTTTTCCTAGGAACAGAATTGATTGGGCATAATTCTCTGTAGACTGTTTCCGGGTTGGTATTATGACCTTTTCACATAGAGAATCGTTTTAATTTGCGAGATGTTTTGTATCGTTGACAGTGCAGATTGGTGTTCAATCAGGCCAAAGGAAAATAGGTGAAGAAGTGTTCTTCATCGTAGGCCGTGGAAAACTCGTACAGGAAACATTTCGGTGATCTCTGCATTCTAATATGTGAGGGAATTTATGAGAGTATTACATGTAATTAACGGACTGGGTGGTGGAGGAGCAGAAAGGTTATTGACATGGCTCCTTCCAGGTTTAGTAACAAAAGGTGTTACGCCAGAAGTTTTCGCTCTTAGCAAAGAGTCGCCGTTTTTCCTTGGCGATCTCAAAAAGGCGGGCATTAAGGTAAGGTTTTCGAAAACTAGAAAATTGTACTCCATACTGCAAATCGATGCAATCAGAAAGGAGATCGTTGAAAACAACTACGACTTGGTGCACGTACACCTTTTTCCCGCACAACTCTGGTGTAGTATAGCTATTTCAGGTACAAGGATTCCTCTTATTACTACAGAGCATAGCACAAGTAACAGAAGAAGAAACAAGGTTGTTTTTAAGCTGTTTGACTCATACATGTATAGTAGGATGGGAAAGGTGATTTGCATTAGCAATGGGACTAGAGATAATCTCTGCAATTGGGTCCCGAAGATCTGCAGCAAGACAACCGTTGTCCATAATGGAATTGAGATTCATAGATTCTCTGAAGCACTTCCTTATGAAAAGGCCCGTCTTGTTTCCGGTTTGACCGAGAATGATAAAATCATACTTATGGTTTCGCGGTTTTCACCCCAAAAGGATCAAGATACTCTCGTCAGAGCTCTTGCCCTTCTTCCAGAGCAATTTCATGTAGTTTTTGTTGGGGACGGCGATCGCAGGAAAAACGTGGAGCACTTGACAACTTCCCTTCATTTGAGCAAGAGAGTACACTTCTTAGGAAATAGAGAAGATGTGCCCAGAATCATGAAAACAGCTGATGTTCTTGTTCAGTCATCTCACTGGGAAGGTTTCGGATTGACGGTCGTTGAAGCTATGGCGACTGGCTTGCCAGTGATTGCTAGCGACGTATCCGGGGTGAGGGAAATCGCTCAAGGTTATGGAATAGTTTTCCAGCCCGGTAATCATGTAGAACTTGCGGGAGTTATCGCTGAATGTTTACAACGCGAGATAAATTACGATAAAATTACTGAAATGAAAAAAGCAGCAGAGAAGTATTCTATAAGTAACATGGTGGAAAACTACTTGCAACTCTATGTGGACTTAGCGGCTTCCACATCTCAAAAGACCAATTTCTTCTGCAAAGGTAATGATGAGACATGAGCATTAGCGCAGGAGGAGTAATGTCGTTTCTTTGGCTTGTATACATCTTTTTAAGCAAAAAGGACTCTGAAGCACTCCTTCTACTTACATCACTTGTCACAAGCCTTTTTATTGGCATTGGTTATGTGTTTAGATTATACAATGTGGAAGTTATCTACGGTGATTTCTTTATGTCTGTTACAGTAGTTTATTATCTTCTCAACCCAACAAAGTGGCGTATCGATAGGAGAATCCTGCTTCCGGCACTAATCCTAATAGTCTTAGTAGCTGCAAACTTTGTCTATATTATCAACTCGGTTTCACAAATCGTTGTACCAGTGTTTAGTAATTACGATAGTGTTTTCATGAATCAGTATTATGCATTCACTACTCTGGAGCTTTCACTTCAAAATCTGGTAAGTCTTTCAAAACTCGTAGTCTTCATAATGTTCTTGATTTTTTCTGGGGCAAAAATTCTGGAGTTTCACAAAGACGGAACTCTTGAAAGGGTTATATCCAAATATGGAGCGATTTCCTTGTACTTTCTGGGTTTTCTTGATTGGTTAATAAGAGTGGTATTTAGGGAGCCTATTCTTACTAAGCTCCTTGGCTCAATATTCGGTTTAAGAGCACACTCCCAAAGCACATCTTTCTTTCTTCGCGCAGGATTGATAGGTTTCCAAGGACTCTATGCTGAGCCAAGTCATTACGCTTCATGGTGTTTCCTTATCTGCTCATATGTTATCCTTTCCACGAAGAGCAGCACTCGAGGTAAGCTGTTCGCTGTTGCAGGTTCAGTAACGATGATTCTATCTTCTAGCGCTCGTGGCTTTGTTCTCTCTATTGCCCTTCTATTTGTGATTCTATTGCTCATTCTATCTGAGAATCGAAAAAAGCTGCGCCTGATAGTAGTAATTCTGATCCTTTCTCTTCCAATGATTGTGATTATTGGTATGTTTATCCAATCTGAATATGCGCAGTATGCCGTTTTGAGGACAAAAGGATTCCTTGGATTAGGAAACATCGTCACTTCTTCAGAAGGCGCAAGAAGCTTTTCAATTAGAAATGCTAACGACGTTTTCTTATCCATGCCTTTGATGGGTGTTGGCATTGGTTCGATAGCAGCAGCAGGTTTTTTGAGTACATTCTTGGCAAGTTTTGGCATAATCGGGGCCATTGCATATTTCAAGATCCTCTTTTTCTTTAGAATTCGCTTCACCGTATTAAGCATGGTGCTGACATTTGTTCTCCTTGGATACTTGTACGGTTCTATGGGATTAGCGTTTATCAGTTCACCTAGTATTCTTCTTATTCCATACATGTTCGAGAGCGTTGGGAGTCAAAAACGCAATGAGTTTTCCGGCCATAAGATTTCCCCGCTTACTAATTAATAGGAGGCCTGTTCATTGTCCAGGATTATCAGAGCATTGCTTAGGATACTCTCCAATCTTATTCATAAAGGCAATAGCAGAATTGTCTTCATTAGCAACCCTGATTTCTCTGATAACACAAAGAGTCTATATGATTACTTGATAGTTAATCATCCATCATTCGAATGTACTTGGCTTTGCAAAAATAGGAAGATGTCTTCTGAGTTAAGCAATAGAGGAGCATCTTCAGTTGAGGAACGTACGCTTAAGGGGTTCTTTGAGTTTTCTAGGGCAAAAGTGATAATTACGAGCCATAACAATCTTCTCCCGTTGAAGTCAAAGAGACAGATCTATGTTAACCTTTGGCATGGTGTACCTCTAAAGACTATTGGCCATACTGACAGAATTGGCAAACACAAACGTGATTTATCTCACTCTCTTAATCACAAGACCTCAATTACAGTCTCAACTTCTGATACAGCGAGTACGGTCTTAGGATCTTGCTTCCATATAAGTGCAAATCACCTCTTCGTTACGGGGTTACCGCGAAATGATGATCTATTCTATCCAGTATCACATGACGAACTCTCAGGATTGCTTAGTTGTGACGTTAAGCGATATGAGAGAATTGCTTTCTATATGCCAACATTCAGACAAGGGTATCTAGAAAGAACGGAAGGTAAGACTCTAGAAAGAGACAATGTCTTCAGATTTGAAGAGTTCAACCTCGAAGCTTTTCAGGAACATCTAGCTCAGAAAAACATACTATTCATTTGTAAGCTTCACCCATTTGAAGAGAAGCTTTTCAAGAATAGACTGGACGACCTTAGAAAGTCGATCGTATTTCTTTCATCAGAGGATCTGATAAAGCGAAACATGAATTTATACAGGGTTTTAGGTATAGCGGATCTTCTAATCACTGATTACTCATCAGTCTACTTCGACTATCTTCTCTTGAACAAACCAATGGTGTTTACACCAACTGATCTTGAGGAATACGAAAAGAAAAGAGGATTTCTGCTGGAACCATATGGTTTTTGGACTCCAGGTCCTAAAGCAACTAATCAGCAACAGCTTCAGGATGAGATACTTAGGAGTCTAGAAGATCCAGACTATTATAGAAAAGAACGAGAGACGATAAACAATATAATCAACCATTATAAAGATGATCGCTCTTGTGAAAGAGTAACACAGTTGATAATGGAGAAGCTAAATCGGAAAAAATGAAAAACTCTGAGAGGGTTAATGGAGGTGTCTATATGAAGAGAATAGCAATTATTCTTGCAGCGGGAATGGGTATAAGACTAAGACCAGAGACAGAAAGAGTACCGAAGTGTCTGGTCAAGGTTGACAACAAGCCAATACTTGAATACCAACTTGTGGCTGAGTAAACAATCTAATAGTTGGGTTTGGAAGACTTACAAAGCTTTAGGTCTCTTTAACCCAATACCTAGAAAGCCAAAAGCATTAGTTCAATCCAATTCTTTAAAGAGGTGAGTGTTATGTCTACTAAATTTGGTCTATCTGTTGAATACAGAGACGCTAGCTCAGCAATAGTTAGAAATGATCTGAGTGAACTTGTCGAGAGGAAAAGTAAATGTGAGATTTCGCCTGAAGGTATGACTAGTTTTCTGACTTATCGTTATCCGATTGGAAAGTACACGATGTTCGAAGGAATAGAGAGAATTCCTTTTGGCTGTGATATTGTCGACAGCACTTTGCGACAAGCATGGTACCCAAAATACTCTACTATAGACTGTTCTCTAGAAGATGCAAAGCAAACAATCGACGAGCTTCTAAAGACTTCAATTGAAAGATTGACAAAAGGAAAGAAAATCGGAATAGTCCTAAGTGGAGGATTGGATAGTTCACTCGTAGTAGCACTTGCCAGAGAAATCTATCCATCTGCTGAGCTTAGAACCTACACTTCAGGATTTGTTGGTGACAATGAATTTGAATACGCAAGAATCGTGAGTGAGAAGTTCGAAACGGAGCACAAGGAGATCGAGCTTTCAGTTGACGATTATTTGGGTGATATGTCTTTCATAAGAGAACTAATCCGCTTCAAAGGAGAGCCGCTGCATCCAAATGAGCTTGCTCTTGCGTTTGCTGAGAAACAAGCAGCACTAGATGGTTGCGAGGTAATCCTTTGCGGTGAAGGTGCTGACGATATATTTGGGGGCTATGGTCGGAATTTCAGAATGTACATGAACTTTCCAGGAGGAAGCATAAGGGATTTCGCGGAGTTCTTCCTGAATAACTACAGATACTTTTCTTTGGAGGAAAGAAAGAGTTTCATTAATTCAGAGTATTTAGTTGACGATATAGCCCTGACTCTTTCACAACTCGATTTAGAAGACTATCCTGTAAATCTCGAAGACAATGCGATATATATTACCCAGAAGCTTCATACTCCCGGTTTGATAACACGAGGGAAGAATGCAATAGCTTTTAACAATATGGAGGCAGGCTTCCCATTTATTGATGATGAGTTAGTTGCTTTTGTAAACTCGCTTCCTTTCAAATTCAAGATCAAATGGAAAGACAATGAGAGTGAGACTCAGGCCAAAAAACTAAGTTTCAAGTCCATAAGTGAAGTATACGATATCCCCAAATACATCCTAAAAAAAGTCTCCGAAAAGTATTTGCCAGACGAAATAACCTACAGGAAGAAGTATGGTTTTCCAGTTCCTTTCGATCTCTGGATGAAAGATATTGATTCTTGGGATCTTAGGAAAGACTTCTTCAATACAAATAACATAAGCGAACTCAACGGTTGGAAGAAATTTATGCTGATAAACCTTAATACTTTTCTTGAAGAATTCGTATAGATGGAGGTGACAAGATGATAGGTAGCAAAGTAGTTGGCTATACGACAGGGGTTTATGATCTCTTTCATATTGGACACCTAAAGCTATTGCAAAGAGCGAAGTCTCTCTGTGATTATCTAATAGTAGGAGTATCAACGGACGAACTTGTTCGTTACAAGCACAAAAGCCCAGTTATCCCTTTTGAAGAAAGGATCACGATAGTTGAGAGCATTAAATATGTAGATCTGGTTGTTCCACAGGAAGATATGAATAAGTTTGAAGCATGGAAAAAACTGAAGTTCGATGTGATGTTTGTAGGAGACGACTGGTACAACACGGATAAATGGAGGGAATTCGAGAAGCAATTCGACGAAGTTGGAGTAAGAATCGTCTACTTCCCTTATAGCAAAGGAACTTCGTCGACTCTTATAAATGAGATCTTGATCGCTGAAAGAAATCGAAGAGTAGAGGAATCCGAAAAGCATGAATGATTCTAAAGATCAATCAAAGATATCCAAGAGAGCTCTGAAAGTGGGGATACAATACTTTGTTCTAACCATCTTTGGGGCAATTCTGTTCCTTGGAGGTGCTTTTGTAGAGTGGAAAACAGGCGATGTATCACGTTATGCGAAAGCCTTCTTTTCTTCTTCTGTTTCTTCTCAGAGTGGTCCGATAATGAGAAAGGTAGATCAAGTGCTTGTTGATGTAATAACGAAAAGTCCACCAGCCTACTCATTCGTGAATTTCGATGACTTTGAAGTCTTCAAGCTTAGTTTTGATTCCGTGAAGTTTGAAGCGCTTGGATTTCCATTGGAAGAACACAGATCCTTCCTAGAGAAGCAAGCAAAGCATAGAGCTGATTTGAGGATTATCAAAAAAGAGTCAAGTACTTCTCCATACGGGGGGGGGTAATAGTCGAGAAAGTCGATTTTCCAGTTATAGGTGACTTTTTGCCTGGTCTAATTGTAAGAAGAGAGAATATTTCGCCAGATAACTCGAATGTTATACTTTTGATTCCAGGTCATCCAAGCGGAAAAGCGAACGGAGAACCCCTGAATGATCTCATTGACAAGAACAGTTATCAGAAAGGGCTCGCTATTGAACTGGCAGAAAATGGTTATGTTGTCTTCTGCATGGGACTCCGAGGCTTCTCAACGGATTCGGATCTCGATAGCGTTGGTTTTGAAGCCATAGCCTCAATGAAATCGTATAGTTGGTATGGATTTCTCACATCGGACGCTCTCCTAATAGCCCAAACAATAGCGCATGAGTGCGAGATTGATAGAGATTCAATAGGCATAGTTGGTTTGTCAACTGGAGGAGGAGTAGCAATGTTTGCTTCTTCTTTCGAAAAATTCTCTTGGGCAATTGTGGCTGGCTTTTTTGGATCATTTAGTCACAACTTTGTTCACGAGATTCACTCTTATTCAGGCAACATAAACGGCATACTCAAATACGTAGAAATGGCAGATTTTGTTATTGCTTCACTTCCACAAAGAATAGCAATAATCAATGGTAAGTATGATACGTTCGGCTATGAAAACGCTCAATACCACTATGAACTAGTCCGAAAAGTATATTCAGAATATGGTCATTATGATTCTATAAGCTTTCATGTTCCCGATGTTGGTCACGAATATGATGTCGAATTAATCCTGAGACTTGTGGCTGAATTTGAGAAACTGTAGAGAAAAATTGGAATTCATTTTTTGCTATGATTTGTGCTGAATTATAGCGAGATCAAGTATATAAAGAGCGGGGGCCCGCATAAGATTCCTGAATAGATGCATATCAGGACAGGCTGTTGCGAGATGATACGGGATGACGAGATAAGTGAACTAAAACGAAAATCTGGGACGTACTTCAGGAGCCCGCTAGTCCCCGATTTATTCCTAGGGTTCTTCGGTTCTGGAGCGGAGAAGGTGTCTGATGGGAATGACTTTTCTTCTCAGGCTTCAATAGAAGCCGTTATAAACAAGATAAAGGTAATCAAGCGGATAATGTACAGCATATGTTCTTTTGAACTACTGAGATTGAATGAAGACCATTAGGAGTTCGTTAATTCATATACATGCTACGAAGAAAATCCAAGTTATCACCACAGAATAGAAAGCAGAAAGAAGGAGATGTTATCTATTAAAGACAAGAACAAACCAAGCGTATTGATTGCAGATCCGTATTGCAGTATTAATAATAACGGTGAACCTTCAGGACACTATATTCATTTCTTTAAGGATATGAAGAATCTAATGGAAAAAGATTTCACTGTCTCTATTGCGTGTTCAGAAGAATATCAGAAGTATCTTTCCGGACCTTTTGCAACAGTGTCTTCGAATCCATCAGGGGATCAGTTGGAGAAGCTATCTAGTTTCTCCAGGCTTTCAATGTTAAACGTTAAACCCATTAGCACAATCCGCAGGCTGCTTCAGTTAGACGTGGACGCTATCATATTCCAGGCTAGTTCTTTGCCTGCCCTATTATTGTCAATACTATCAACGCGCAGCAAGTTCATAAAGGGGAAGAAAATATTCTTGACGATCTATAATGATCGGATTAGCGGGAAAAGTATGAAGGACAGAGTAAGAAGGTTGTTGTTTTGTCTTGCCAAGAAGAAAATATCTGGTATTATCACAGGTATACCAGAGCTTGCAGACATCTATCAAATCGAGACATTAGCGATCCCTGATTATTTTTCGAGAACTCCCAAGGGTATTACCGAGGCAGAAAGCACTTTTTTGTATGACATCGCTCAGTTAGGAATTGTAAATGAAGGAAAGAATATTGAGAGAGTTGTAGAGATCTTCAGAGATACTGATTTGAAGGTGGCGATTGCAGGACGGTTTAATTCCAATGAAAGGTATGAAGAAATTAGGCGGAGTATTCGAGATTACTCAAACATCACACTTATCAACAAGTATCTCAGTGAACAAGAGTATTTTTCAATTCTTGGAGGAGCGAGGTTCGTTGCTCTTCCTTACGAGACAAACAAGTTTCAGTCTAGTGGTATATACTATGAAGCGCTTTTGAACTTGAAGCCATTACTAGTTTCCGATGCTCCCTTTTTCAGAGATGTTACTGCGAAAGGACTTGGTTATAAATACGACGAATTGCCCTCAAATATGACGGAGTTTCTGAGGAATGAAGAAAAGTACCTTGCTATGCAAAAGAATATCTATAATTATATTTCTCAAATCCAGAATGACTCCAAGGATAGAATCTTGAGCTTCTTCCGAGAGAAAATCAGAAAAGAATGAATAAATAAAAGAGAGGAGAATTCATGAGAAAAAAAGCTTTAATTACCGGTATCACCGGTCAGGACGGTTCTTATCTTGCAGAGCTTCTGCTGGATAAGGGCTACGAAGTTCATGGAATAATCAGAAGGTCTAGCAGTTTCAACACAAAGAGAATAGATCATCTCTATAAAGACCCTCATGAGAGGGATATAAGTCTATTTCTTCATTATGGAGATCTCACCGATTCGACAAACCTAATAAGACTAGTTCAAGAAGTCCAGCCAGACGAGATTTACAACCTTGCTGCCCAGAGCCATGTAAAGGTCTCTTTTGAGACCGCAGAATACACTGCAAACTCAGACGGTCTGGGAACACTCCGATTACTGGAAGCGATACATTTTCTTGGACTTGAAAAGAAAACGAAGTTCTATCAGGCCTCTACAAGCGAACTGTTTGGTAAGGTTCAAGAGATACCTCAGAAAGAAACAACGCCATTCTATCCCAGAAGCCCGTACGCAGCGGCAAAAATATACGCTTACTGGATAACAGTTAACTACAGAGAGGCATATGGAATCTTTGCCAGCAACGGAATCCTCTTCAACCATGAATCGCCCAGAAGAGGAGAGACCTTTGTCACCAGGAAGATCACAAGGGCGGCTTCGAGAATATCTCTTGGCCTTCAGGAGAAGCTCTATCTTGGAAACATGGACGCAAAGAGAGACTGGGGATATGCTCCTGATTACGTCAAAGCAATGTGGCTTATGCTTCAGCAGGAAGAACCGGGAGACTTTGTCATAGCCACCGGAGAGACTCATACTGTAAGAGAGTTCGTTGAACTATCCTTCAAAGAAGCGGGAATAGAGATCGAGTGGAGAGGAAAGGGCGTTGAAGAAAAGGGAATCGATTCAACAACAGGAAAGACCGTCGTTGAGATAGACCCCGATTACTTCAGACCGACAGAGGTAGAGCTACTCCTGGGAGATCCGACAAAGGCGAAAGAGAAGCTGGGCTGGCAGTCTGAAGTCAAGTTCGAAGAACTTGTGAGGATAATGATGAAAGCCGATCTCGAAGCCGCGAAATATGAGCTTCATAAAAAGAAGTATCCCAAAAACAATATTTACTGATTTGGAGATGAGAGTGTGGAATTGAACTCTAAGATATATATTGCCGGTCATCAGGGTCTCGTAGGAAGCACCCTGCTAGAATACCTTCGGAACAAAGGTTGCAGCAATCTCGTAACTAGAGATAGAAACGCTCTGGATCTGACGAGTCAGGCAGAGACTCTCCAGTTCTTCAAAAGCGAAACCCCGGATATTGTTATCCTTGCAGCGGCGAAAGTAGGCGGAATTGCTGCAAATATGAAGTATCCAGTCGATTTCTTGTATGAAAACCTCATGATAGAAGCAAATGTAATCAACAGCGCTTTTTTGACCGGAACCAAGAAACTTCTCTTTCTTGGGAGTTCTTGCATTTATCCGAGACTTTGTGATCAGCCAATGAAAGAACGTTACATCCTAACGGGACCTTTCGAACCTACTAACGAAGGATATGCGGTAGCCAAGGTTGCAGGCTTAAAGCTCTGCTCATTCTTTAACAGGCAGTATGGAAAAGACTTCAAGACCATTATTCCGCCAAATCTGTATGGTCCAAGAGATAATTTTCATCTCGAAACCTCTCACGTCGTTCCTGCGCTCATAACGCGTTTTCACGAAGCAAAGGTTCAAGAATCAAATGAAGTTGTTGTATGGGGTTCTGGTAGAGCAAGAAGAGAATTCATGTTTGTAGAGGACCTCGCAGATGCAATATATCATTTGCTGTCTATCGAACACGAATATGACGTAATAAACGTTGGTGTTGGAGATGATGTGTCAATAAGAGAATTGGCAGAAACTGTATCCAGAGTTGTCGGTTACGATGGAAGAATCGTATTTGATTCATCAAAACCCGACGGGATGCCCAGAAAGTTAGTAGATAACAGTAGAATTCGAAGCATTGGTTGGGAATCTAAAACCTCTTTGGAAAAAGGACTTCGAATTACTTACGATTGGTTTTTGAAGAAAAAGGAGGCTGATCATGGAAGATAGGCAGTACATATATCCTCTTTCAGACGATACGTGGGGTCGTGAAGAAATCGAGGCCGCTCTTGAAGTTCTTATAAGTCGAAGATTCACAATGGGGCAAAAAACACTTGAATTTGAGGAGAAATTTGCAAAGTGGTGCGGAAGCGAGCACGCAATAATGGTAAATTCCGGATCTTCAGCCAACTTGCTTCTGTTTGCGGCTCTTGTTTACTCCGGGAGATTGCAACCCGGGGATGAAGTGATTGTACCGGCCGTATCATGGAGTACAACATATTTTCCACTTTTTCAACATGGACTCGCACTGAGATTCGTAGACATAGATCGGAGTACACTGAATCTGGATCCCGCCTTGGTAGAAGCGGCAATTACTGAAAGAACGAAGGCAGTATTTGCTGTGAATTTGCTTGGCAATCCATGTTGTTTCGACGAACTGAGGAACATATGCGGCAGCAACAATCTGATTTTGCTGGAAGATAACTGCGAGGCGTTGGGAGCAAAATACAAAGGCAGGCTTACAGGTACTTTTGGTCTGGCCGGGACATTTTCCACATTCTACTCACATCACATATGCACTATGGAAGGCGGCGTAGTCGTCACAGATGATTCAGAGCTCAACGACTACATGCTTTCAATAAGAGCCCACGGTTGGACGAGAAACCTTAATCATAACAGTACATTGTATAGCAAGAAAGAAGACCCCTTCTATGAGAGGTTCAACTTCATAATGCCTGGATATAATCTTAGGCCACTAGAAATCGAAGCAGCGATAGGAATCAAACAGATAGACAGAATTGAATCGATAATAAGCCATCGGCGAAAAAACGCAGAGTACTTCACCTCGAAGATCAAAGAATTGCCGCTATTCGAAACACAGAAAGACATTGACGAGAGTTCCTGGTTTGGATTTCCTATAATCATAACCGATCCAAAGAAGATTAGTAGGGATGCCATAGTCTCACAGCTTGAAAAGAACGGAATAGAGACACGCCCGATAGTCGCAGGGAATTTCGTGAAAAACAAAGCTATTGAATACATGAATCACAGTATTTACGGAACTTTAGAAAATGCTGATTTTGTACACGAAAATGGTTTCTTTGTGGGGAATCATTCGTCTAGCAACAATATGGAGATTAGAGAACTGATCGCCGTCCTAAGCAATAAGCAATAGTTTGTAGTGCACTTTCAATTTCGCATCCAAAGCAAAGTAAACCTATCAGAAGTTCGTTCTGGTATTGGCTTGTTGTAATTGATAAGAGGGTCGTTCAACAAAACACAATAATCCTAGTTTAACAGATTTTTTCTTAAGTTTATGATAGGGAATGGAGTTTCCATGACATCAACCCACAAAATCCTCAAAAATTATCTTTGGACGTTGGTTAATCAGCTTCTAAATATGCTTTTCCCGCTCGTAACATATGGTTATGCCGCAAGGATACTGCTTGCCGATAATCTCGGACAGATTGCTTACGGTCAATCAATAGTAGCTTACTTTGCTGTTGTGAGTAGTTTTGGTCTGGGATTCTATGGGACAAGAGAGATTGCTAAGACCTATAACAGCTCTTTTGAGAGATCCAGGGTTTTCTGGAGTCTCTTTTCATTGAAGTTATTCATGGGAGCGTTAAGTATTGCTGCATATGCATTGATTGTTCTCAGACTAGATTCCTTAGATCGGAGACTCTCCATAATTCTGGGAATCGCAATCTTAAGTGCAGTTTTCAATAGCGATTGGTACTTTCAGGGTATAGAAGAATTCAAGTGGCTCACTTTCAGGAATTTCTTTGTGAAGACAATAGGTATGAGTCTGACGCTTCTATTGGTAAGAAACACAAATGACCTTAGGATTTTCGCTTCAATCATAGTCCTCAGTGAACTTCTGCTGAATATCTTCATGTTCATACGAGTTGCTAGGTTAAACTCAATAAAGAAAACTTTCCTAAAACCTTTTAGGCACTTTTTCCCTGCCTCTTTCTATCTTGGTTCTTCTCTTTTCATAACCATCTCAGCTCAGATACAGAAGACGCTAATTGGAACGTTCATTGCGTTATCTGATGTTGGCTATTATCTTGCCGCCGAGAAAGTCTTTCACGCAGGATTAGTATTGGTAACATCATTAGGACCCGCTGCTATGGCAAGAATTTCTGCTGAAGAATCAACAGACAAAAGTGCAAGTGACATAATAGCAAGCAAGACTTTTTTGTGGCAGTCTTTTATTGCTTCCGCTCTTTCGGGATTGCTAATCGTAGCTTCTAAGGATTTGACTGTTCTTCTATTTGGCAACGCCTTTGCTAGAGCTTCCACATTACTTGTCTTTATATCGATAGGTCTTATACCAAAAGCCGTGGTTAATTGGGTAGCGATGAATATACTCGTTCCAAAGGGAAATGAGAAGGCTTTCTTCTGGTTATTTGTGCTCAACGCTGTTCTTAGTGTAGTAACAGCATATATTCTGATGCTATTCTTCGGAGTGCTCGGTGTGGCAATTTCGACAGCGATAACAGAGATAGTTCTACTAATAGTCGTACTAATAGTTTCAAGACAACAAAGAGTACTTAGCAGAGTTATTGGAGCTTTCAGATATTACCTAGCACTTGCCGTATCATTATCTGTTACTTTCGCATTATCCATGCTTTCTAGTGTCTTTTTTTCGCTACCAATTCTGCCCCGTCTTTTGCTCAAAGTGGTTGTTTTTGGATTCATCTTTCTACTAGTTCTGTGGTTGGCTAAAGATACCATATTAATGATATTGGCGAATGTATTTAGAAAAGCCACAAAGAGGCGAAAGTAATAAGTAATTATATAATAATTAGGGACAGACTCCATTATTTACATCAGCGTAACGCACAATCATTCACACGGGAAAGACCGAGGAAAGAGGTAGTAGATTCAGACAGTAGCACTGACATAATACGTCATCGGGTGTAGTGTAATTACTGAGAGCACTTTCTCTCATCTGCCAAGCGAATCAGTCTTCGAATCAGATTTGACTTTCTAATCCATTCTCGTTTCTTGCTTCTTCTATTCGCAGATTTGTGTGAACTAAATTCTCAAGATAGGCTCATCTATGATTACCATAAGCTGCGTTTTGTTTTCGTTTGATAAAGTGTTAAAATAAAGGCATTCTTTGTTCGCTTCGACTTTATTATGCAATTCTTCGTGGGGAATCTCTAATCCAAAATGGGGAACACTCTCAAATAGCCTAAAAAAACCAAGGAGGCGAACGGAATCAGAAAACTTGAAGGTTTTTGCACCGTGAATGATTCTCTGGAAGCGAAGTTTAGAGTTTCAGCTGCAAATGTGTGTCAACAAGAGCCAATTGAAGCTTCATCTTATTCACAGTTGTTGAAAGGGATCTCTATAATATCGTTTTATAATCATGCTCTGCATCTTCTGTTCAGAGGTCAATCCAAGGAGTATTTGGATGGAAAGCAAAGGCCAATGATCAGACCGACTATTCTTCGAAATACACCTAATGGTCATAGTCTGACTCAGAAAGATTTCGTGAGACGGTACAGTGCTTTGAAGGAATACATGAAACGACTTGTGTGCGAAGTGGAAAGAACTAAGAAAACTCGAAGTGGTGAAAGAGATTCTAGAAGACCCATGATGGGTACTGCGAGACTTAGGAAATTCGAACCTCTTCAGTGGAGTATTCTCCAACACTACGGAGTGAGTGATACTCCACTTCTCGATGCTACACAATCCTTGCAAGTAGCATGTTCTTTCGCCTTAAATGGAGAGAATCGCGATCATGGTTATGTTTACGTTATTGGTGTGCCTTATCTAAGTGAAAGCATTTCCTACTCTGTTAGGGAAGGAATCTTATGCACTAGACTTCTTAGTGCATGTCCTCCAGAAGCGAGACGCCCCTATCTTCAAGAAGGGTATCTTGTTGGTTCTTTTCCGGAAATCAAGGAGAGACCCGAAAATCTTTGCGAACATGATTTTAGGAACAGGTTGATTGCACGTTTTCGCATAAAGAATGACAAAAGCTTCTGGGATTGTGGATTCGGCAAGATCTCTGAGGATGCCCTTTTGCCAAAAAACGATCCCTTCATAGAAATCACTAGAAGAATTAAAACCGAAACCAACTGTGATAACCAGGTTTTGTGTTTAGATAATGAACCAAAGTGAAGGGCGCTAAAGCTGAAGCAACTAATGTCTTAAACTTTTACTAGTCGAAGAGTATGATTCAAAACTCATATCTTTGAAAGGGGATGATTGTGTGCGAATGTATGATGAAGTCTCATGTCTACACCCGGTAACAGAAGTAAGCAATGAATTCATTATAGATCCCTCTCTTTTAGTACAGTTCATCGACTTAAGAATTCCAACTTGGATTGAAGATAATGTATATCATATCCCTGAGTCTTTGAGAGAGTTCGCTCTTCTAAGTGCAGAGAGAGAACAGTATGCCGATTCATTTCGCAAGTTCTTCGAAGGATATGGGGGAAGCTCGCTCATGATAGAATGGACGCTAAGAGACACTATCTCTTATATTGATAGGTTTAGGCCATTGAGTACAATCAACCTGTACGACCGAGAACAAGAACATGACGAAATCTTCAAAACTTACTATGAGACCGTCAGGCGCAAACGTCCAACTAGACCTATTAGTTTTGACGAGAATCATATACGAAATTATCCTGTTCTAGACAAGATGCAATTGCTCATTGGCGAAGGATTCAATTACGAGGATGCATTTCTCGCCGAAACCTTAATGCTAATGCTCAAAACAAAGCAGCCACTACTAATGCATTCGAAGAGGTTTGCTGGCCTATTAAGAAGCAAAATGACGTTACTTGAGCCTGCATTGGGTACTCTGAGATCTGTTCTTGGCAGATATTATCTTCTGAAGAACCAGTTTGAAAACTGGAAGTATGGGATACCAAAGGGTTTTGTGAAGTTCATATTGACAGCCATCTCGGCAAACACCGGGGCGGTTATTAGTCACCCGATGGATCTTGTTGCTGTAGTTATCGATCCATAAAACTTAGAATCATCTATACCCGATTTGCTGAAATTCCAGAGCAATTCAGCTAAATCAATCCTGAAAAAGATACCCCGGCAGTTGAGCCGGGGATTTTTGTTGCTTATTCACTTTTCTTGCTGAGTTTCGAAAAACGGGACAGACGTTAGAAGATTCGTCAATCCCGGTTTCTCTAGGAGTAGATCCCGGATCGGGGTCCGGGATGACAGTATAAGGGCACTACGGGATGACAGGATCGCGAAAAACCGGGGACAGACTCCATTATTTACATCAGCGTAACGCACAATCATTCACACGGGAAAGACCGAGGAAAGAGGTAGTAGATTCAGACAGTAGCACTGACATAATACGCCATCAGGTGTAGAGTAATTACTGAGAGAACCTTCTCTTATCTGCCAAGCAGATCAGTCTTCGAATCAGATTTGACTTTCTAATGCATTCTTGTTTTTTGCTTCTTCTATTCTCATGGTAATTCATGGTAATTAGGGACAGACTCCATTATTTACATGAGCGTAATGAAAACTCTTTCGTATATGCTGGAAGTAGGGAATCCATTTTTCAGGAGACGTCCTCCGTTCGCCGTTCACCGTCCTCCGAGAAGAGAGAGAGCGCATTAAAAGCGGAAAATCCGTCCTTCGTAAAAAAGATACCCCGGCAGTTAAGCCGGGGATTTTTGTTGCTTATTCACTTTTCTTGATTAGATCCCGTACATAAAGAGCGAGATCCCGGATCGGGGTCCGGGATGACAGGGCGGGGGCATTACGAGACGACTGTATAGCGAAAAACGGGACAGACGTTAGGAGCCCGTCAGTCCCCATTTTCGTCGCTGGTTCAGTGTGGTACTGTTATCTCGCCAATACTTTCATGGCGTTTTTCCAGAATCCCTTTTTGAGGAACATGACCACTACGTCTATCGAGATGTCGAGGATGAAGTCGAAGAATTCCGGGTCGATCTTCCATTGTTCGTCTGGCAGTGCGTCTTTTATCATCTGTTTCACTTGCTCTTTCTTGGCCGGACCGTCGCCGGGGTGCTCGACGAGACTGGCGAAGATAGCGACGAGGTTTATTAAGTCTTTGAGCCAAGTCATTGGTGGACCTCCTTTCGAGTTGTCTAGAGGTTAGAGGTCAGAGGTGTGAGGTGTGAAGATCAAGAGCTATAATAGAGCATCACAGTCATTCTCATAGGAGGTTGAGATGTTTGGCAATTTCAGGAATCTTGCGTTGTGGAAATCTTCGATGAATCTGACCGCAGAAATCTATAAACTCACAAAACTCTTTCCCGATCATGAG
>Ga0302251_1000958_pt1 | contig 20638 bp, 16 predicted proteins | sample AAG_RA_Gln_MG_FD_193534 | JGI IMG/M metagenome (GOLD analysis project Ga0302251, IMG submission 193534) | Enriched activated sludge microbial communities from anaerobic digester in WTTP, New Holstein, Wisconsin, United States - AAG_RA_Gln | ecosystem: Engineered > Bioreactor > Anaerobic >...
TTAGGTTGGTAGTCCAGAAGCTGGGTACAGATCTCGTTGCCGATCGAACCTCCCGCCCCCGTGACCAGAACCGTGCGATCCCTCACCATGGCCTTGATGGGCAGCCTGTCGATGGTGATCGGGGTTCTGCCCAAAAAGTCGTCGTAATTGATGGAACGAATATCCACCGACTCCTTGTGGTAGCGCTCCATCTCGAACACCGAGGGCACAATATGTACCTGCGCGCCCTTATCTTTGGCGCTCTTCAGCGCGACCTGAAGGTTGTCGGCCTTGAGGTTGGTGATGGCGATAATGAGGGCCTGGATCCGCTGCTCCCGCATCACCTTGTCAATATCGTCCAACGTCCCCAGCACAGGTAATCCCTGGATCAGGGTACCGCGCTTGACGGGATCGTCATCGATAAAACCGACAATATAGTAGGGCAGCTTGCGTTTGAAAAAATAATGGGCCAGCTGCACCCCGATCTCCCCCGCCCCATACACCAGCGTCCGCGGATAGCCTTCCTGGTTATTTCTATTGAAATGATAGGTGAGCGCCATCCTGTACGCGATCCTATACCCCAAAATCGAAACGCTCACCCCCAGATAATAGGGAATGAAAAACCTAAGCGCCTGGCTGATATCGCGGGTATAGGCCAGCAGTGCGATCAAAATCACAAACCCCGAAAACGTAATCGCCGCCATCCCCCGTAAACCCAGTTCCAGCGAACTATCCAACAACCTGATCGCATACACCTTCGCTAGCCACAGCACAAAAATCTGAAACCCGACCAGCACCCCCAGCGCCGGCAGATGAGCAAACACATCGTCAAGACTCTCGGTGGCGATATACGAAACCAACAGTATCGAGAGAAAACTAAACGCCACATCGAATCCAACGAGGATGAGCCGACGATAAAGACGATACTTTCTGGTTTTCACTTTTGCTCCCATAGTTTTCTACTATTATTTTATACTATTTTTACAGGATACCATGACAAAAGAGGATCAACAGGTCAGTACTTTCTCCACACCATTCTGTCCACGACGCTGGTGTAGCTCTGGATGATTTTGACCACTTTAGAACTCACGTTCAAGTCCGCGTAATCGGGCACCGGAACCCCTAAATCCCCGTTCTTCACCGCATCGACGGCGAGGTCGACAGCCTGCAGCACCTGCTCCTTGGTGATACCCGCGAGGACGAAGTTGCCCTTGTCCAGGGCCTCGGGCCGTTCTGTCGAGGTGCGGATGCACACCGCGGGAAAGGGCTGGCCGATCGCGTTGAAGTAGGCACTCTCCTCGGGCAGGGTTCCTGAGTCCGACACCACGGCGAAGGCGCCGCGCTGGAGGCTGTTGTAATCGCTGAAACTCAGCGGCTTGTGCCGCACCACCCGCTTGTCGAAGATGAATCCACGGCTCTCGATGAACTTGGCGCTCCGCGGGTGGCAAGAGTAGAGGATCGGCATATTGTACTTTTCCGCCATCGCGTTGACTGCGTTCATGAGGCTGAGGAAATTGCCCTCCGTGTCGATGTTCTCCTCGCGGTGCGCGGAGAGGAGGATGTAGCATCCCTTGCTGAGGCCGAGGTTGGCCAGGATCGGGCTCGAATCGATCTTGTCCCTGTGGGCCGCGAGCACTTCTGCCATGGGGGAGCCCGTCACATAGGTGCGCTCCTTGGGCCGCCCCTCGGCGTTCAGGTAGCGGCGCGCGTGCTCGGAGTAGCAGAGGTTCACATCGGAGATGTGGTCCACGATGCGCCGGTTCGTCTCCTCGGGGAGGCACTCGTCGAAACAGCGGTTGCCGGCCTCCATGTGGAAAATGGGGATGTGCAGGCGCTTGGCCGATATCGCCGACAGGCAGGAGTTGGTGTCGCCGAGGATGAGCAGGGCGTCAGGCATCCGCTCGCGCAGCAGGGCATAGGATTTGGCGATGATATTCCCGATGGTCTCTCCGAGGTCGGCGCCGACCGCGTTCAGGTAGACATCGGGGGCGCGCAGGTTCAAATCCTCGAAGAAAATCTGGTTGAGCTCGTAGTCGTAGTTCTGGCCGGTGTGCACCAGGAGCTGCTCGAAGTATCGGTCGCACTTCTTGATGACTTCGGAGAGGCGGATTATCTCGGGGCGCGTTCCCACGATGGTCATAAGCTTAAGTTTACGCATTCACACCTCTTCGAAGTACGTGTCGGGCTTTTTCGGATCGAAGCACTCATTCGCCCACATGATAGTCACAAGGTCATCGGAGTCGGAAAGGTTGACGATGCTGTGGGTGTAGCCTGGTATCATCTCAACCACCCGGATATGATCGCCGCCCACCGCGAATTCCACGACAGGATAGTCTTTCCCTTTCTCATCCTTGCCGATTTTGCGCAGCCGAATGAGCCCGGTTCCGCCGACTACCACGAACTTCTCGTTCTTGCTGTGGTGCCAGTGGTTGCCTTTGGTGATGCCGGGCTTGGAGATGTTGACGCTGACCTGTCCCCGGTCGGGCGTGCGCAGGAGTTCGGTGAAGCTGCCGCGGGGGTCAACATTCATCTTCAGGTCGTAGGCAAACTTCTCGGGCGGCAGATAGGTGAGCCAGGTGCCGTAGAGTTTGGCGACCAAGGGGCTCGAGAAATCAGGGACACCAAGCGATGCACGGATCTCGGGGAAGCTTTTTATGGTGTCGGCGATGAAGCCCAGCGTCGTCTCGTCGTGCACGGGAACCACACAATAGTCGCCGGCGCGGGTCTCGTGCCCGTTCAGCGCCCGTATCATCTCGTCGATCAGGTCGTCGATATGGACGATATCCATCGGCGCCGAGGGATCGTTCACCTGTATCGGCATATCGTTGGCCACATTGTGGCAGAAGGTCGCTATCGCCGAGTTATAGTTGGGCTTGCACCACTTACCATAGAGATTGGGAAATCGGTAGACGAGCACCTTCGCGCCCGTCTCTCTGGCGTAAGCGAAGAACAGCTCCTCCCCCGCCTTCTTGCTCTTGCCGTACTCCGAGCCGGCGTAACGCCCTTCAAGGCTCGCCTGCACCGAAGAGGACAGGATTACAGGAGCCGTATTCTTATGCTTTTTCAAGCACGCCAGCAGCTGGCTGGCAAAACCGAAATTGCCCGCCATAAATTCGCTCTGATCCTTGGGCCTGTTCACCCCGGCTAGATTGAACACAAAGTCGCAGTCGGCGCAGTAACGATCGAGATCCTTTATCGTGTTTTCAATGTCATATTCATAGATCAGCAAATCAGTTGAATTCTTGACCTGATCTATCCCGCGCGCCCTGTCCTTCCCATCGCGAATAGCCTCCAGCGACGCGACGAGATTCTTCCCGACGAATCCCTTCGCGCCGGTTATCAATACTTTCATTTGCTCTTTTCCCATGCTACCAGCTCATCTCGGATATACTGAAGCGACAATAATTTCTCTTTCACCTGTTCAACATTCAATTGCTGGGTATTATTCGAATTGAACTCCGTCAGTGTATTACGCTTAACATCGCCATCGATAAAATATTTATCGTAGTTCAGATCACGCTTATCGCAGGGGACGCGATAGAAGTTTCCCATATCAATGGCCTGCGCGCACTCCTCATTGGTAAGGAGCGTTTCGCTCATCTTTTCGCCGTGCCGAATTCCAATTATCTTAATATCATCCTTTGAATGGAATAGCTCCTTGACTGCTTGAGCCAACACCCCAATCGTACAGGCGGGGGCCTTCTGTACAAGTATGTCTCCAGAGTCGCCTTTCTCAAAGGCGAACAGCACCAGGTCGACCGCCTCGTCCAGCGACATAATAAACCGCGTCATGGAAGGCTCAGTAATCGTAATCGGGTGCCCCACCTTGATCTGCTCGATCCACAAAGGGACAACGCTACCGCGCGAACAAAGCACATTGCCATAGCGTGTGCAACAGATCTTTGTCCGATCCTGCGAAACAGTGCGGGACTTGGCGACTATAACCTTTTCCATCATCGCCTTACTCGTCCCCATGGCATTGACAGGATAAGCAGCCTTATCTGTGGACAAACAGATAACAGACTTTACACCTTCCTCAATCGCCGCTGTCAGGACATTATCAGTACCCAGTACATTTGTTTTGACCGCCTCTAGCGGAAAGAACTCACATGATGGAACTTGCTTTAGCGCAGCCGCATGAAAAATGTAGTCGACATCATGTATCGCATTTTTTACTGACGCTAAATCACGCACATCACCAATAAAGAACTTAATCTTTTCTGATACTTCAGGCATTTTTGTTTGATATGCATGTCGCATATCATCTTGCTTTTTTTCATCACGAGAAAAAATACGTATTTCTTTTATATCAGTTTTCAAAAAGCGATTAAGAACCTCGTTCCCAAAAGAACCAGTCCCTCCTGCGATGAAAAGTACTTTTCTAGAAAACATATATTTTTTCTCCTAAAGAGTTAGCATATCTACAATAGTCTATAAATCATTTTATATAATAAGCATTGGAATTATTTTGCACCCTAATACTTTGCTACATCGTTATATATATCACAAAGCTCTTTTATATTATTCTCAATAAAATATTGATTTGCTAAAATACTATTATTTTTACTCATTTTTTTCCATAAGTCTTGATTATATAAAAGTCTTTCAATTCCTTTTACTAAAGATTCTATATTCTTTGGTTCAACAAATATAACATTTTCTTCTTCTTTTAATACCTCAGGGATAGAACCAACTGGCGTTGTAATTATTGGCAATCCAAAATGTAATGCTTCAAGTAATACAAGAGGTAAACCTTCTCCATAGGTTGGAAGAACAAAAATATCCGCTACCTTAAAAAGATTTTCTTTTTCTTCTCCTACTACATAGCCATGCCTACAAATTTGTTTACCCATTTTATTACATAGTTTTTCGAATTCTTTATATTCTTCTGTAGTAATATCTTTTTTATTTCCACAAATATCTAGATAGATATTACTTGGAAGTTTTTGAATAGATTTTAGTAATTCAAATATTCCCTTTTCTTTATTAATAAATCCAACAAATAAAAGACGAATAGGATTATTCATATTTTCTTTAAAAAAGCTTCTGTTATTATAAGTATGAAAATTTTTCAAGAATGCAGTTTTTTGAATTGGAAGACCCTTATTTATAAATTCGTTTCTAGTTTTATCAGATAAAAATACTATCATATCTTGACTTTTTAATAGATGCATAAATATTATTTTCATTAGGCCGATATTTGGTAATATTTTTTTTAATTCGGCTCTATGAATTGATACAATTATTTTTATGTTACTATTTCTTTTTAGTATATAACAAATTATTAAATCGTCTAGCAATCTTAATTCTCTAGATGAATGAATATGAATAATATCAAATTTATTTGCTCGATGTAATAAGTATCTATAGTTATAGACAATATATTTGAAATGGAAAAATATTTTGTTAATAACATTTTCAGATTTTACCATATATTGTTTTTCTTTATCGTATATTACATAATACCCATATGAATTAAATTTTTTACTATATTGTATATAATTATTAAGTATCGTTATGATACCGCCAATATATGAATTTTTTATAGAGAAAGGAGCAAAAAAACAAATATTTTTCATATGCTCATATCCTTTTGTTATTTGAATATAAACTCATAAAACATCCTAGTGAAAAGTATAATATTTCATATTGCGTTAATGTTAGTGTAATCATATATAATATGATTACAAATATTATCCATATTTCAAATGAATTCGAATTTTTATTTATTATCGATCTTAAAAAATATTTTTTTATTATAATTATTATTAATATTCCTTGAAAAATACCAAATTGAACAATAAAATCTACATAAGTATTGTGAGTTGCTCTTGGTTGATACCCATGACTATCCGAAAAATTTGGTACATTATCAACTCCTACGCCGGTAAACCATGCGATCGGCTCTTCAAAAAAAGAGTATAAACCATTTTTTGTATACTCTATACGACTATTCGTCCAGTCTGATCCAGAACTAGCTAATCCTCTCATATTTATTATATATTTTAAGCTTAATGAAAATAATAAATAAAATATTACTACAAAGATACATATTAGAATTACTTTATAAAATACATTTACATTTTTTGTATATAATAATAAAAAAAATGATACTATACTTAGTATTACAATTATATATACAAAACTTCTGGATAAACTTAACGTGGCTGTAAAAATAATTATTAAGATTACTGGAAAAGCAATCCAAATTCTTTTAATAATATTTTTTTTCAAAAAAAATATTGCGGATACAACTCCGATTATTGAATACATTCCAGCAAAATTTTCATCATTCCATATACCACTAAATCTTAAGCCATTAATAATATTAGTTTTCATTGAAATACTAATAACTGCTCCAGAAAAAACAGAAAACATAAACATATTTGGAATTAAGTTTTTTCTAGAAATATACTTATAATCTACATATAAATAGTAGAATATTAACATATTTACAGAATATTTTAAAACATTTATTATACTATTTTTCCAAATAATTACTGTTAAAAATTGCCCCAAAATTAATAGCAATATCATAGAAATATGTACAGTATTAAAGCTATTGCATTTTTTGAAATGATTATATATAAGTTTTATTAAAAATATTACATCCATTATTGCACAGTATGACAACATCGAGTTAAAAACAGTTAAACCATCAGAAAGTGGTAATGTAAAACAAAATAACAATAATGCTTCATCAAAGTTTGTACAAATGAATAATACAAAACATATTATTAAATATATAAAAATACCATTATTATTAATATAATTAAATACTGCAAAAATTAAAAAGAAACAGTAAAAAAACATTTTAAATGAAAGTTGTTTTCTATTTATTATATTAATTTTTTGATTTAGCATATTCTTACTCATCAAATGATATATACTATAATACTCCAGCTTACTATACATAAATTTTTAAATTATTGATTATTTTAAAGCTTTCTTTTATATCTTTATAATTCCAAATTATGTTCAATACTAATTCAATAATTATTGTAGAAAATAATACAATATAGCTATTAACTCCACTGCTAAGCATTATTTTACTTGCATATTTCATTACGCTGAAAATTACTAACATAAAGCTCATAAATCGTATTATATCTTTATAATAAAATATATCTTTCCAATTTGCATTAATAATATTTTTTGTTGTTTTTAAAATTGCACTTGTGTACATTATTGAGACAATTAATGTTGCTACTGCTGGACCTTCCATACCAATTATTCTATATAATACTAAATCTAGTACTAAATTTAACGCTAAAGCAATAAAAGAATAGATGTAAAGCGTTTTTATTTTTCTTGCTGCAGATATTATCAAGTGAATACTAGAAAACCTAATCATACTATCAATAATATAAAAAATGAATACTCTTTCACCAACGACATATTCACTTGTATATAATATATTTATTATTAACTTTGGATTAGTCAACACTGCAAAGCCTAAAGGCAAAACACTATAATAACCAATTTTCAAATACTGTGAAAATAATTTTATAGAATTTTCATAATCCTTGTTTGATACATATTTCATAATGTATGGAATCAATACTGTTGATAACGATACAGCTACTAGATCAAAAGGTAGAATCTTAGAGCAATTAGTATATATAGCCAAGACTTTTGTATTTTCTAGCTTTCCAATTACTAATTTATCAATATCGCGTAATAAATAATTAGTAAATGCATATACACCCATTGGAATACTATAAGAAAATATGTTTTTTATTTGTTTAATATCTATTCTGAATATATTTATTAAAAAGTACTTCTTTTTGAAACTAAATGTAAAATATAATATCTGTAATATTTGCAATATAAGTGAAGCAATAAATATTGTTATTATATTTTTTATAATAAAAACAGATACATATGTAATTATAATCATAATAATAGATACAAAAAGGTTACGCATTGAAATGAACTTTGCTTGTCTATTTGATATATATAATATCTGATAAAAATATAATATATTATTCATTATTGGAATAAAAGCAAGTAATATAATTACATTTAATAAATATGTATTCGAAAAATATTTAGCAATATAATATCTCCCAAAGATTATAATTCCAGCAATTAGTAAGCCAATTATTATTTCAATAAAGTAGATTGTGTTTACAATTCTATCTTTATCTATATTTTTTATATTACTTCCATTATAGTAGTAGCTTAAAGCATCACCTAATCCAAACAATAGTACAGAAGTACTTATTGAAATTATTAAGTTAGCTTGCGAATATGTTCCATAATCTATTAATGATAGACCTAAAGATAATATTTTTGTATTTATTATAACAGTGACTGTAGTAATTAATTTAACAATAGAAAGAAATATTGAGTCCCAACCTGCTCCTATAGTTTTTAAAGCTATTTTCATTTTACTTACTAATTTCTTATATTACTTTTAACAATTTTAGCAGGATTTCCTGCAACAATGGAATATTCTGGTACATTATGTGTTACAATTGCACCAAGAGCAATAACTGAACCTTTCCCAATTGTAACACCTTTTAGTATCCTTGCATCACGCCCTATCCATACATTTTCACAAATATGAACTGGCTTGCTTTCTGCATTTTCCCAAGTCCATAAATTATCTGACATATAATTCTTGCAGCTTGACATAATTAACCTCATTTTGGGATTGACAGGATGATTATTGTTATCAAGTATTATAACATTATTTGCTACTATAACATTATCATCAATAATAATGCTCTCTTTTGCTTGTATGCTAGTATTAGGACCTATATAAGTATTATTTCCAATCCTTATCTTACCACCGTTTCGAGCGTATAAAGAACACCCAAGAACACAGTGATTACCAACAATAATGTTTCTTTTTTCCCCATCATTGTAACATCTAGTAGTATTAAATACTATTACATTTCTCCCCAATATTGCATGTTTCGAAATCCTATACTTAATGAATATTTTCTTAATTATTCTAAACATCTTCACATCCTTAATTAAAATATCAGAGGCTAAAGTAGATAAATTAGCATGATATACTGTAATCATGGCGATAAATCATTGCGGTTTAAGCAAAAGCACACAACTGCGCTTGCTGGAATACTTTATACTCGAAGTGACTACTAGATCTGCAGCAATTTACTCGGAATTCAAGCTAATTCAGCCATCTTTTTCTACCGTAAAGTGCGTCAGAAATTGTAGAAAAGTTAGCGATTGAAGGTAAGCGTCCAATTCTCCCCGTCTTGACTAGGGACTAGTAAGCAGTAGGATCAAGTCGGTAGGGTAGTAGTGAAAGTCTCTCATCAAGCGTTTTTGTTTTCGGCAACATATCAAACAGGTAGCAAAGATATTTATAAGGCTCATGGTCATTGGCCTTTGCCGTCTCAATCAAGCTGTAAAGCCCCGCACTCGTGTGAGCGCCCGCCGGTATGTTTGAAAAGAGCCAGTTCTTTCTGCCTGTCGGGGGTAATCTTATTCCCCCAGCAGGGTCATGGTAATTCCCCAGGGGTACAGCTCTCTTTTACAACATACCTTCAGGCCGGCGTCAAGCCACAGCCGGCACGGAAGCCTGGGGATTCAGCACCCCTTCTTTTCGGAATGACCTGCCGGAAGTCACGATCAGCTTGACGGCGCTTGAGACGAGCCTATCCATAATGGCTCCCCCAACAATTGCATCGGGGAAAATTGAAAACCAATCTTCAGGGGGCCTGTTGGAAGTAATGACGATCGAGCCTTCCGAGAGCCGTTCGTCGGACAGCGCATACAGGAGTTCCGTTTCCTGCTGGCTGTAGAGCCTAAACGCGAAGTCGTCGAGAATAAGAAGCCCGGCATTGATGCATCGCTTCATAAGGATCTGGTTGCGCTTTGAAGAGAAACGATCGGGAGCCAATCGTTCAAGAAGCTTGTGCGTCTTGAACACCACAACATCGAGACCGCGCCGCGCCGCCTCATGCCCGACCGCCTGGGCAATATGCGATTTTCCGATTCCTGGAGGTCCCGCCAGCACGAGGTTGCGGTGCTGCTCGATAAATCGGCATGATGCGATGTCGCGGATGGTCTGCGCGGGCAGCACGGCATTGTTGAACTCGAAATCGAAGGTCTCGAAGGTCATGCGGTTCGAGACGCCGGCAACTTTGAGCCGCTTCTGGAAGGAGTTGGATTCACGGCTCGCCAATTCGTCCTGCACGAGGAGCTGCGTGAACTCAAGATAGCCGAGCTTACTCTCCTCCGCCTGGTGAGCGCGCGAGTCCAGACTGTCCGCCATGGCGGGAAGCCTGAGACGCTTCAGGTCGTTCACAAGATCATCTTTCAACATGGAAGCCCTCCTCACAGCAAACTATGGGGGCCTCTACGGGTCCCCTGAACGATACTTCAGGAACCCGTGTAATAGGTCGCGTTTCTCGCCATGGCTTTACCAAGGTCGGAAACGGGGAATGGCAGAAGGTTCGGTGCGTCAGAAGCCTCGAACAGAGCGCGAAGCTGGCGGGGAATGAAGACGCGCTGGGTTTCAGCCTGGCGAAGGATTCGCTCAAAGCCAGGATGCTGCGCATGGCGTTCAAGGATTGCCAGACAGCCTTGCGCCCGGCGAATGCCAAGGTTTCCCTGCTCGGAAAGCATGGCCCTGATATACCGGCCTGCATGCGGCGCGAGGGCGTCGGCCTTGGCGGCAAGAAACGCGCCGAAGGAACCAGGCGTAAAAGGCTGCGCCCATGCCGGGAAGTCCTCGGCAAGATAATTTCTGCGCTGGGCCGACACCGGGAACTGGCGGACAATGCGGTGCTCATGGTAGATCGAAACCAGCGTTTGGGTGGATCTGACCTCGACATGGCGGCCGATATAGGCTGCGGGAAGCCCATAGTATTTTCCGTGAACCTGGATAAATTGATCAGGATGGACGGTCGCAGTCGTCCAGGATGCTGGAACGAAGGGCGTGTCGGGCAAAGGCCGCAAGGCTGTCTTTTCAAAGCACTCAAAGGCCTCCAAAGGGGCAATGCCGGTAGTCCCGTGAATATTTCTGCCGTATTCTTCGCGGCACCAGACAAGGGCGTGCGCATTGAGTTCATCCAGCGATGCGTCGGGATAGAGTGAGCACAGCCGCTTGTAGAGCTCCCTCGCCACGGGGATGATGCGTTCAATCTTGCCCTTGTCTTTCGGCGCCCTGACCCGCGCGGGGTCCGCCATGGTGCCATAGCAATCGCACAGTTCGGCAAAAGTGCGGTTGATCGTGGGGTCGTAGATATCGGCTTTAAGGACCCCGCTCAGCAGATTGTCGAGGTTGATCCGCTTAGTGGCTCCTCCCCAGAACGAGAACATGGAAGCCACAGAAACAGCGAAGGCAACGTGGTCCTGGCTGGTGCAAAACTGAATATAGGGTAGCCGAGACGCGCTCAGGATACCGGAAAAGGCATAGACTGTTTTTCGCTGCGCGCAAAATGCTCGAGTCCCGACCTTCCCGTAGTCGATCTGGGCTTCTTCCCCCGGATTGACCTCGATGCGCGCAACGGCGTCGGGAGCACTTTTAAGCAGCGGCGATTTCCGCACGAACCGCTTGAAAGTCTCGTAACTTGTTTTCCCGGCAAGCTCATGGCGACGCTGGATAACTTCCCAGGCTGTCTTTGCCTTCATGCCCTGGCGATGGTCATCCTTATTCCCGGCGATAAGATCCTTGATTTCTTCAGCGTACGGGATAAGGCAATTGTAAGCCGGTTGTGGCTTCCGGTTGGCAGGTAAAATCGTCGAGAGAAGCGCCAGCGTCGCCACGAATTCCAAACCAGAAGGTAGCGAAAGCGTTTCGATCCTATGGATATAATAGGCTACAGTCTTCTTGTCCAAGCCCAGCGCTGAAGCGATCTCACGGCCGGATTCGCCAGCCCTACAGCGTACGAGTATTTGATACAGCAGTTCTTCAGTCACCCTTCGGTACCCCATGGCCCCTCCGTGTCCTTTCGGAACGGAGGATAGTGTACCCCAAGGGAGTTGGTCCGTTTATCGTGACCCTGCTGGTCCGTTTATCATGGCCCTAGGCCGCGATTTTTGGTCCAATTATCATGACCCTAGAAGGCAAAAATGGGGGAATATCGTGACCCCCGACACTTCGCCTATAGTCAAATTGTTGACCTAGCAGAAGCGGTGCAAACTTGCACATCGTGGCAGATATGCAGCCAAAATTGCTTATGTCTACTTCTGGTAGCGTCAACATTCTTTCGCACATTTATCGAGAATCCCTCACCTAGTTCCCGTTTATGCCTCGACTATCTGGTAACCGATTCCTCCTTTGAATAAGAGATCCATGTTCATATAGCACCGAGTGCCCCACCGACGACCAGCAATGTAGCGAAGTCGTGAAGTAACCAACATAAGCGCAGGGTTACCGTCAGGGAAGTTGCCGACGACTTGGGTGCGACGACGGATCTCTCATTTGATTTGTTCCATTGAATTATTGGTTCTTAGTTTTCGCTAATGCCGCGAGGGAAATCAGTATAGCTCAAAGTCTCTAGAATACCCTCTTCCGACGTCTTGGCTGCGGTATGCAATTTCATGGCTTTAAGCTTCTCTGCCACAGCCTGCGCCTTCTCAAGGGCCGCCTGTCGGTCTTCTTGAGCATGGATCGCCTTGAGCATTGCTGCTATATCTTTTACTTTCGCAGTTGGTACATTGGTGAATACATTCCGGTAGAAATGCACCGTACAACGTTGCCAGAGGCTTTCCAGATAGTATTCTGCCAGCGATTCCACCAATCCCATGCACTTGTCGGAGATGAAGAGCCTGACACCAGGCAATCCTTGTTCCTTAAGATTCGTGATAAAGCTAGCCCTTTAGTTTTGAGATAAGCCCTGCCGAAGCCCGAGTGCCCCATAGTGCCTCGGTAATGTCTTCTACACGACGGACTGACACTCCAGCCAGGTACATCTCGATTAGGGCTTCTTCTACTGAACATTCCCGGCGCTTGTATCGATCAATGATCGCGCTCTCGAAAGGAATCGTTCTCAACTTGGGTACTTTAAGGCTCACCGTTCCGGCCTTCGTCTCTAGATTTCGTTCGTAAGAACCAGCTCTCGTGTCGATCCGGTCGGGGCTTCGTTCATACCTTCCTGCACCGCACAACTCGTCTGCCTCAGCGTCAAGAAGTTTGTTCAAAGTCTCCTCCACTGTGCCTCGGACGATCTCGCTCAGTTCCCGCTTCACGAGCCCTTCGTCTATTCGTATAATCTTTTCTTGTGAACCTTCTTGGTTCATGGCGCCCTCCGTTTGGCCAAGTTTTGTCTGGTAACTCAACGTAACCAGATGAGGGCGTCTCTTTTCAATTCTTTAAATGTGCGAAAGATAGTTTACGTTATCCCGTGTGCTGCTATGAATCGAGCCGTTTACACAAAATTTGTTAAATGCTCTCTGGCAAACCCGGGGCGATTCACCTCTAGCTTTTATTGATAATTTTATCTCTTTACCCTGCCGCTTGCATCCCCATTTGCTAATGACAATACTTCTTCTCTGGAAATAAAATTAAAGTCCCCTTCTATACTATGGCAAAGACATGAAGCAGCAACTGCAAAAGCGACTGTGTCTTTATCAGATCTGTTTAGTGTTACATCCTGTAGCGCATATATTAGGCTACCACTGAAAGAATCTCCTCCACCAATACGATCTACAATGTCTCTGATCTCATAAGGGCAATAATTTCCATTAGCATCCATTGGCGCAAAGTGGGCAATACTTGTAGCAGTGTCATATAACATTGCACCCCAATTGTTGTGTGATGCCGAAATGCTTTCACGAAGTGTTATAGCCACTTTCTTGATTTGGGGGAACATTGCATGTATCTGTTTTGCTACGTCAGGGTATCGGTCGATATCCAATATCCCAGAGTATACTTCTGTATTGCCTGCTTTTATATCAAGAACATCCTCAGCATCTTCTTCATTTCCAATAAGGATATCGACATACGGTAATATTTTAGCCATCACCTTGCGTGCGAGTTCCCTGGAACTCAAAACAGTGTCCCATTTCCAGAGTTTTTTGCGGAAATTCAGGTCACATGATACTATGCACCCATTATCCTTTGCCTTTCGTACTGCATCGATACTTGTTTCTGCAGCTGTAGCACTCAATGCTGGAGTAATTCCACTAATATGGAACCACGTCGCATCCTTAAATATGGTATCCCATTCATAGCGATCCGAACTCACTATTGAGATTGATGCGTTTCCTCTATCATATATCACTTTCCCAGGACGCTGATTGGCACCATTCTCTACAAAATAGAGACCCAGTCGTCCTTCATCCACCCTGAGAACATTGGATACGTCCACTCCAATTCGCTGCAACGTCATTATGCAAGCATCTGCAATATCGTTTTTAGGCAGAGCGGTAACGAATGCTGCTTGTTGACCCAATAAACGTATCGCTACACATACATTCGACTCAGCTCCTGCGAATGTCAACTCTATTGATCCAGGGAGTCCTTGAATAAAACGTTTATGTTGAGGCATGTTTATCCGCCCCATTATCTCTCCAAATCCAATGGTCTTGCTCATAGTGCTTGCTTTCCTGCTATCCAAATCTGCCGTGCATCAGCCGCTCTTGTCGAAATTTCATCCCAAGAGTGCTCTTTTATGAGATGTTTGGGGGCTATCCAGGATCCGCCAATAGCAATTACTTCCTTCATCGCGGCATAGGCGGGGAGTTTCTCTCCGTTGATACCTCCGAGTGGTATATATGATAACCCAAGGTATGAATACGGTGCATTCATACTCTTAAGATAGGTAACACCACCGAAAGGTTCAGCCGGGAAAAACTTTAAAAGCTTACACCCTTTCGAGAGAGCCGATTCTAATTCCGATGGTGTAGCAATGCCTGGAGCGAATGGCAGCTTAAGGCGCATTGCCTCATCGACTACTGATGGATTGAATCCTGGAGAAACTCCAAAATGAGCTCCTGCCTGTGAAATCTTTGCTACCTGATCGGAGAAAATTACTGTTCCTACACCAATAGTCATTTCGGGTCTTTGCTTTGCTATTGCTTCGATGGACGAAACAGCAGTACTAGTTCGCAACGTCAATTCAATAGCAGTAATCCCTCCTGTTAACAGAGCATCCACAACAGGTATAGCATCATCAATCATTTCAATTTCCAATACAGCAATAATACCTGATTGTATTACACTTTTTAAAATTGCAGGATCGAACATTGTCTCTAACATTTTCAAATTCTCCCGTATTTTTTCAGCAGGTCAGTTACACTCGCCCCTGAGAGAATATCTTTACGTGAGGCTTCTTCTGCCGCAGCCTGTTTTACTGCCCGATCATATACCTGTTCAGCTTGATTATAAGGAACTACAGAAACCCCGATTTCATCGGCTACAACGATATCACCGGGATTCACAAGAATGCCTGCACACGAAACTGGGCAGTTGAGTTCGATTGGTTCCCATAGTTGTGTAAGTGCACTATGTGCCTCACGGGGTGAAACTGATTTTGATACAACAGGAAAATCGAGCATACGGGCTTCATCTGTATCGCGGGCAGAGCCATATATAACAGCACCTACTATACCTGCATTACGTGCGAGTCCTGACATCAAACCTCCCCAAATAGAGGTTTCTGTGTCGCCAAAAGCATCGATTACGATTACATCTCCTGGCTTGGCATAAGAAAAAACTGCCAAACAGTCGGCGAGCAAGCCTGAGCTGAGTTTTACAGTGAATGCTGGTCCGATGAATGGTTTATTTACACTGCGCATTTTCATATCGCTGTGCATTATTCCATCGCGTTCCATGCTATCACCGACAACACATGAGATACTCATTACATTTTTTAACGTAGCAAATTTTTTAATTATTTCTGTATCAAGCTCAGGTCTTGGATGCACTATGTTCTTCATTTTTCACTCCCTTTCTATAAAAATTTAGCTATGGCCAATCTTAGTATTAAAGACCTATAACTTATTCCAAAATATGCTAAAGAATTCTTTTCAATAACATTGTCGTAATAATCGAAAACAGATTTCATTTTAATTCAATTTATAAAATTGCCTTATACTCATTACAACTTTTCCTGAGATTGAGATTCTAATCTTTTTCTGATTTTCTTTTGCTTTATTACTGATGAAATAATTGATAGTAAGGCTATTATGTAAAGTCCAATAGCTATGGGTCTTGACAATAAAATAGAAGGATCTCCTTGTGATACTGTTAGTGATCTTCGTAGATTTGATTCAGCCATTGGTCCAAGGATTAGGGCAAGTAATATTGGTGATAGAGGAAATTTTGCACGTATCATTAAATAACCAATTACACCAAAAATTAGTGATAGCCAAATATCAAATATATTCTGCCGCATAGAAAATGATCCTACGATACACAAACAAAAAATAATCGGAAATAAAATTTCTTTTTTTATGGTTATTACTTTTACAAAAAATCTTATACCAATTATCCCAAATATTAACATCACTATGTTTGCTATGAACATACTTGAAAAAACATTGTATACGACATCAATATGTTCTTGGTATAAAAGCGGCCCTGGCTGCAATCCTTGCATAATGAATGCACCTAAAAGAACAGCAGTTATAGCATCACCTGGTACTCCAAGAGATAGAAGCGGTATCATTGCCCCACCCATACAAGCATTGTTTGCTGCTTCAGGTGCTGCAATTGCTTCAATTTCGCCAGTTCCAAATAATTCTGGATGTTTTGACGATCTTTTTGCTTCACCATAAGCTACAAATGCTGCAATATCGCCTCCAGCCCCAGGAATTGAACCAATCGCAGTTCCTATTATACTTGATTTAATTATATTTTTTGTAGAACGCTTTATATCAGTCAAACTTGGTAAATATCGGTCAATTTTAGTATCTAACTTTTGTTGAGTGCTTAAGTTTTCTATCGAATTGAATACTTCTGCAACTGCAAATAATCCAATTAATACAGGTATAAATGATGGTCCACTTAAAAGTTCCATTCGCCCAAATGTATATCTTGGATAACCGGATGTAGGGTCCATCCCGATCGTTGCGATCAGAAGTCCAAATATTCCAGATATCAATCCTTTTATCATGCTTTCATTAGTGATAGATATAATAATAGAGAGCCCAAATAGTGCAAGTGCAAAATACTCAACATATCCAAATTCTAGCGCTGCTTTCGCAATTATTGGTGACATGAATGTCATAATGATAACACCGATCATCCCTCCAGAAAAGGAAGCAAAAAGAGACATGCTTAGTGCTCTTCCAGCTTGACCTTTTTTAGATAAAGGATATCCATCTAGTGAAGTAGCAGCTGCAGATGGTGTTCCAGGAGTGTTTATTAAGATAGCTGAAATCGATCCTCCATACATGGATCCACTAAAAATTCCTATTAGCATTCCAAGGCCTTCTGCAGAAGGTCTACCAAAAGTAAATGGAACCAAGAGCGCGACTCCCATTGTTCCTGTTAATCCAGGTAATGCTCCGATAGCAATGCCGCCTGCTACACCAATAAATATTGCTAACATTACATTAAACTGAAAAATATTGGAGAAACTATTAATAAAAAGTGCAAAATCCATATCCTACCTCTCTAATAACCTAGTAATGAAAGTAATCCAATTGGTAGTGATACAGTAAGTATTTTTTGAAATACAAACCATAATGCAAAAGAGGCTACAATAGGTACAGCAATTAAGGTAAGAGGTTTTCTTATATTTAAAAGCAAGAGAAATGCGAATAAGAAAAGTATTGTGATTGGAATAAACCCAACTCTTTTTAAAAACATTGCGTATAATATTGCTAATCCCAAAGAAATAATTACTTTCTGAAATCTTTTATCTCTAATATTAATTGCTATAAATTTTGATGTATTCTTTCCTAAAATTGTCCTAATGAATAAGGTTAATGAAAGAATGATTAATGCAACAGAAAGCAATTCTGGATAAAAATCAGGACCTAGTTTCATGATAAAGTCTTCAGGGAAACCTTGTGCAATAACAAATGAAAAAATACCAATCATCATAAATACAAGGCTATATACAATATCTGGCAATCTTTTTTCTTTCAAAACGATTCCCCCTAACTAGCTTTCTGATCAATTGCGGGTAATAAAAGAATCGCCTCAAAGCCAACTTTGAGGCGATTCAAAAATTTTATTTTTTTGATAGTCCAATTTTCTTCATAACTGCTGAAACTTCATTATAATTCTTTTCAAGGAAAGCACCAAAATCTTCACTATTCATATACACTAAACCTAAACTTGAATTTTTTGCGAAAGTTGTAAAGTTTTCAGTGTCCCAAGCACTCTTAAATGCTTTTGCAAGCTTCTCCCTGATTTCTGGCTTTACTCCCTTAGGTACGGCAAGTCCCCTCCAGGTACCGAAAACAAGATCTAATCCTTGTTCTTTGAAAGTAGGTACATTCGGGAAAAGCTCATTTCGTTTTGTATCCATGATTCCAAGAATTTTCAATGCTCCTGCTTGTACGTGACCCTGAACCTCAGCTACTGAAACCGTAACCGCATTAACATGTCCTCCGACAAGTGCTGTAGCAGCCGGGGCTCCTCCATCAAAAGGTACGTGAATTACTTTTATTCCAGCAGTGTCTGCCATAAGTCCCGCGGCAACATGCCAAACAGATCCTGGGCCAGCGTTACCAATAGTTAATTTATCTGGATTAGCTTTTGCGTATGCTATAAACTCAGCAATATTGTTGTATGGGGCATCAGCTTTTACCGTAAGGGCAGAAGCATCTTGATTAACCATCATCAATGGATCGAAATCTTTGTAGCTGAACGGAACAAGGCCTTGAGGTGGTAAAGAATTTAATTCAAAAGTTATCATGCCTACATAGTAACCATCATTAGGAGATTGAAGCATCGCTGAATGACCAATAGCTCCACCTGCTCCGGGATTGTCAGATACTATAATAGATTGACCAAGGAATTTTTCAGCTTCTCGAGAAAGGGCTCGTAGTACAGCATCTGTTCCACCACCAGCTGCCATCGGGCAGATTACTGTGACTGGTTTTCTCGGGAATTCTTGTGAAAAAGATGTTACCACCAACACTGTAAGCAGCAACACGACCATTACTCGTTTCACTACGTTCTTCATCGCAAATCCTCCTATAAATTTTCAGCTCAAATTGGCTGTTTGACCCTAGAATATTGATTAAATTATATTATATAAAAATTTCTTTATTTCTTTATCAATGTCTTTAAATCATATAAACTATCTCCAGAATATCCAAGTTTTTTAGAAATATTTAATGCACTCTCAATAATTATCTTTGAAAATAATGATTTTCTATCTTCTGTCATTTTTGCTGCTAAGCTTGCAATACTAATAGCTGCTAACGGTTTTTCAGATATTCCTCTAATCGGTGCAGCTACACAATAAACGCCATATTCGTTCTCTTCATCATCTATTGAATATCCTCTTTCTCTAATTATCTTTAGTTCATTATAAAGTTGTGATTCATCTGTTATTGTTTTTGAAGTTTTTTTTGTTAAGCCATGCTTACATATAATTTGGTGTACATAATCTTGAGAAAATGTTGCAAGAAGCGCTTTACCAACACCAGTACAATGCATTGGATTTCTTGAGCCAAGATCTGCTCCGGTTAAAACTGATGAAGATCCAATAACTTTATCGAGGTATACAAGTTCGCCGGAGTACTCAACAACTAGAAATACAGTCTCTCCAGTCTCCAACATTGCTCTTTCCAGTATCGGTCGAGCTACATTATGCAAATCAGCTTTTACTAGGAAACGTCCACCAAGTTCAAAGAGCTTTATTCCAAGTTTATAAGTTTTAAATCTATCATCTTCTAGTTCAAGGTATTCGTTATCACACAAGGTATGGACTATGTCAAAAACACTTGTTTTTGGTATTTTTAATTCTCTTGACATCTCTGCAATTGTAAGTGCAGTCGATGATTTTGAGATATATTCAAGGATCGTCATGATACGAGTCACAGAACTATTAGAATAGTGCATATTATCCTCAAGCGTTCGCCAATACGAACACTGTTCAGATTATAGAACGACATACTGATTTTGTCAAATTATATTTTATAAATTCAGGCTCTTTTTTTAGCCTATAATGAGATCGAACTTAAAAAGGGAAATGTTTAATGGCAGGCAACTGCTATAGGTTACACGAAAACTCTATTAACTAGTAGAAAATATTCAGTAAATATACGTAAAATAATAAATTGCGCATAATGTTTCATCAAAAATGAGTCGATGTTATACGCTTTTTGCCAGCGATAGCGCTATAAAGCACTAAAAGATATTGATCGCCACCAGACTTAAGACCCCGCACATCACCTGAAACGTTACTTTCTTGATCCCTCCGACAAAATAGGGAGCGGATAAAAGCAAATGTAGTGTACCCCTACTTTTCAGACCATTCAGGCAACTATTTTCTGCCTGATTGAAAGTCCCCCAATTTCTGGACACTTTTAAAGTTAGAAAATCAGCCTGACAGGCTGTTGGGGACATACGCCAGGGTCGCGAATTCCTTAGGTGTTTTATAACCAAGGGAGCTATGCGGCCGGAACTCGTTGTAATCTTTTCGCCATGTCTCGATCTTGATCTTTGCATCTTCTAAGGACAGAAACCAGTGCGTCTGCAGGCATTCCTCTCGGAAACTACCATTGAATGATTCAATATGCGGATTATCCGTCGGTTTCCCGGGACGTG
>Ga0302251_1000960_pt1 | contig 20616 bp, 21 predicted proteins | sample AAG_RA_Gln_MG_FD_193534 | JGI IMG/M metagenome (GOLD analysis project Ga0302251, IMG submission 193534) | Enriched activated sludge microbial communities from anaerobic digester in WTTP, New Holstein, Wisconsin, United States - AAG_RA_Gln | ecosystem: Engineered > Bioreactor > Anaerobic >...
CTTCCGCCCCGATAGTTTAAAAGCCATCTGCCAACAAGATGTTCTTTCAAGCCGGCAAAGGCAATGCCATAAGCTTTTAAATGGTTGGTCTGCGTATTATCCATCGGAATTAAAATATCGGCAGATAAAGGCAGAATAGTAAAACCGCTAATTACTATTATGCATAGCAATATGTCTGATATCCTTTTCCCTCCAACACAGGCAAAAGCTCTTCTAAACAAGGATTCATCCTCCATAAATAAGTTTCTGCTTTTATAAAGCCATTTTTATGTCATAAAAGGAAGCTATGTCATCTGCTGTCAAGATAAATCTCACAAACAACGAAAACAAATCAATAACGGAGTCATTTGCTTCTTCCCTTTTAACCATTACTATATCTTTGAAGAGGCAATATTACTTGTGACGACTAATATTGTCTTCATATTAATAATGCATAAATATTTTCCTGTCTGATGTGGATTTCTGAGAAAAAAGCAATCCGGAGATGTCTATGCAATATAACTACCATCCTATAAAAGAAACAATTTAATAGAGAAAAGGAGTTGGCGAAGAAAAAATTTGCTTTAACCTTTGAGTCGTCCTGAAAATAGTGGACTAAAATTAAGGAGAAAGAAATGAACAAAAATTCTACTGAAAGGATGCAAGTTCGCTACAGCGACGCCTTCAAACTAAAAGTTGTGCAGGATATCGAAAAAGGAAAGTTGACAATAAGTGAGGCTCGTCGTCTTTATGAAATCAATGGTGCTCACACGGTCTATAAATAGCTGCGTAAGTACGGAAAAAATGATTTAATTCAAAAAGTAGTGAGGATCGAAATGAAAGATGAAAAAAGCCAACTCAAGAAAAAAGATGAACGGATCAGAGAATTGGAATCCGTTATAGCATCTTTAACTCTACATAACATATGCTTACAAAGCTATTTAGATGTAGTAAATGAGAACATAAGTGAAGAGGAAAAAAAAACTTCACTTTCCAAGCTGTCCCCAGAGCAAAGACAAGTGCTGATGCGGCTTCTGTGAAAAGCTCTATGGTCAAAATCTGTAGTTATTTAGATGTAAGTAAGTCCTGGTATTATGAAACGATAGCTGGCAGGGGAAAGGTACAACAATATGAGCAACAAATTGTTAGTGAAGTCCTAAACATCAGAAAGGACAATCAAGCCTGCGGAACCAGAAAAATCTGGCATCGACTTGCCAGAAACGGAACAAAAATTGGTCGGGATAAACTTCATAAAATCTTGTTAAAAAATAATCTGACTCAGCCCAAACACAGGAAAAAGGTGCGTACTACCTTCCCTGGTATGTATGACCATGGCTTTCAAAATCTTATCAAGGATTTGACTGTTGACCATAAGGATCAAGTATGGTGTTCTGATATTACTTGCATTTACACTACAGAAGGAATACTGTATGTTTCAGCAATGATGGATATATTTTCTCGTAAGATTATAAGTTTCAATATCAGTAATAACTTAAGGACAGAAGGTTCGCTGGATTGCCTGAATAAAGCTTTGAAACAGGTATCCAATCCAAAAGGTATTATTCATCATTCGGATCATGGTGTCCAGTATTGTTCCGGAAGGTACCTGAATGCTCTGTTTAGTAAAGGAATGCAGGTTAGTTTTACAGGACCCAATCATTGCTATGATAACGCTAAAATTGAACGGTTCTTTAATACCCTGAAATACGAATATGGTCTTAATTCCGTCATTAAAACCAAGAAACTGGCTATTCAGCTAATTAAGAATGCGGTACAAAATTATAACTATATTCGCTTGCATGCCGCTATTAAATATATGATACCTTGCGAGTTATATGATGTGGCATAGGATAAAGCAAAACCGGAATTGCTTTCATACCCAATTACCCGAAAGGCTGGAAATTTGCTTGACAAAAAACATATCTTTGCTAATAGGAAAACAAAGTCCGGTGAAACAGAAACAGGCTCTGCTGGGAAGCAACCTGCCAGGGATAGCCGGGACCAATAAGGGTGTAAGCAAAAGTGAGCACAACTTAGTTGTTGTGCTCACACCCGTTTGGGGCATGCCTAAAAAAATCCCAACCCATTATCCGCTGGGTACCTTGCTAAACCTTCAAAAAGTTAATTATCTGAACACCATAAGCCAGCTACAAAACCAATATGTATGCCTGATATATGCTTATTCTTGCTGGCAAAATTTAATGTCTGGACTTATTATTAACTATTATGAGCCAAATATCTAATATTTATGAAGTGAAAATACCTAAAAAACAGTCCGCCATTTTAGGACTTGACACTTTGTTCCCTATTTCATATTCATAATTTATAGTGTCCAAAATTAAAAATTTACTTTAGGTTGCAATAACTTAGCTTGCAATTGGCGAGACCTTTACCTGTTTTTAGACAGCGCATTGTTTCCTGCCAAGTTGATTCTTTAGTGCTGCTTTAACACTTCTTTAACGATTCCCTAACGGCCGTTAAGGAAGTGTTACGGAAGTGTTACGGCAGCGTTACGGCAGCGTTAAATAATTGATTAAGTACCAGGTAGTTACTTGCTTCGTCCTATAGTATTCCTTCTAATTTTTTATGGGCACAGGACTATATAATCATTATTTATGGCTTGCCCATAAAAATGTTGTATTATCTCACAATAGCTGTAAAGATTAAACGGACTTTACGATGTAATATGGATTCTTTTTTTAAGTTTAAGCTCGTCTTTTGTTAGATTGACTCTATAAAAAGTTTGTTATTGACAAAAGAAAGCAAATTGAGAAACAAGATATTATAGGTGAATTAGTTCTGTTTTTTCTTTGATGAATTTTTAGTTTTTTATCCCAAGTGTGAGTGCAGCAAACTTTTGCCCCTGATGGAAGGATAAAAAATAAAAGACGGTTATTTATCTATCTCTTTTGTTAATACTGCTTCTAAAGAGTTTTAGATTGAATATCCGAATGAGAACATAAAACTGGAGTTTAATAATGAATTTTCAAGATAACCTCGCATCCTTCAAGAATAAACTGCGCAAAAATAAAATTATTTACTACTTGTATCAGGTATTCTTTGATTTTTATTATTACCATAAACCTTCCCGTCAATTGGGGCTTAAGTATTATGGTGATCCTCTCAACCTGAAAAATATATGGGAAGCTGAAGAATTGGAAATAATTCAGAAATTCCTTCCTACTGCAGATGCAGTTATCAACATAGGGGCGAATATAGGTTATTATGTATGTTTTTTTGCCTCAAAAGGAATAAAAACGATTGCTGTTGAACCTATACAAAGAAACTTAAAATTTTTGTATAAAAACCTGGTAGCTAATAAATTGTCCGAAGTGGAAGTTTTTCCTATAGCTTTAAGTAATCGTATCGGTTTACAAAAAATGTATGGCAAAGCCGGATTAGCTTCCTTAGTTAAAGGATGGTATGGTCAACCGGAAAATCAATTTCACTATGTACCCGTTAATACAATGGACAATTTATTACACAATCGCTTTGAAGGTAAAAAGTTACTGATAATTATTGATATTGAGGGCAATGAATATCAACTGCTTCAAAAAGCAGAACACTATATAAACCTCAATCCCAAACCTGTTTGGTTAATAGAAGTAGCTATGTTCCCTCAAATTGGAGAACAAGTAAAGGAAAATAAAGATATTTTTGCTACTTTTACACTATTTTTCCAAAGCGGATATTCTGCCTGGTGGATTTTTAAAGGATTGAAAGAAGTTACCAATGAGAATTTACCTAATATTTTAAGAAATAATCGTCTTAAAACCGGTAATTTTCTCTTCCTGAATAAAACAGAGGAAAAAATTCTCTTCTCTTAAACAGTTTATCCCGCATTTCGCTTTACCATTTTCCTCACAATTTCTCTACTTCTTTTAACGGAACAGACATATCAGCCACGGAATATAGAATAGAGCAATAAAAATAGATATAGAAACTATAGTAGCAGCAAACTCTCTATCCAAATTTTCCAGATTGGAAAAAATAAGAGTATTAAAACCGATAGGTAAAGCAGAACAAACAGTTACTACAGTTCTGGTTATACCTTCAAAGCCAAAAAGAGCAGATAGTGCAATGCCTATTCCCAAACCAACACCCATTCTGATGAAAATAGCAATTGCCGCCTTTCCAATGTTACAGCGTTTTGGGTTAAAATAAAGTCCCAAAGCAATCATCATTAAAGGCATCATCGGTTGCCCCATAAAATTGAGAAAATTTAAAGCCACAGGAGGAATCGGGACTTTAGTTAATTTCCAGGAGAAGGCAATTACCATAGCCCAAAGAGGAGGTAGACGCAAAAACTTTTTCCACTCAATTTCAGCTGTTTTGCTATTATCTCCATATTTTATAGCATTGTAATAGGTGAAAGTAAAAATCATAAAGGTATTGCCAATATCAAATAGTGATGCTCTGGCAAGGCCTTCATTACCAAAAGCAGCAAAGAAAAAAGGCAAAGCATAAGCAGTATTCATAATCATTGTTCCTACCAGAAAACTGCCGAAAGTGGTTTTTTCCATTTTCAAGTGTTTTCCAATAGCGTGAGAGATGATATACATCAGAAAGACAATTATAATAGCCGTAAAAGGAATTAAAGCCATATCCGCTTTTAGCTGAATATTGGCAATGGCAATAATGGTTAAACACGGTAAACAAACATTAAGCACTACCCTCAAAAGAACGGGTGCATCTTCTTTAGACAGAAGCTTTAGAAGTTTAAGGACAATGCCTATAAAAAAAGCCAGAATAAGAGGAATTATCTTTTCAATAAAGGGATTCATTATGCAGGAGGAAAATAGAGAGTGCGAAATAGAAGGTTAAATTGTTCTTCCAGGTCCTGGTTATGCAGCTTATCTCTTTCAGTAATTTCTTTTCTTCTTTGCCAGGAAGGGTCTTTTGCCAGTGCTTCTTTTAGTTGCCATTGATGCTTGAATTCTCTTCCTTCAAGTTTAAATAATGCTTCCCATTGTTCTTTACTGAAACGATTAACCAGACCTTTATCCCGAAGAAGATTAATATCTACTTTCAAAGGATAAACTTCAGCGATACGGATAATTTTTGATATTTCTGAACGCTTAAAATATTTCTCTGCCTTTAGTTCTTTATAAATCTCCAGCTCCCGGTAATATTTATGGCCATTAACAGAGGACAGATGATTAACATCCAAACCTTCTTTTTCTATTTGACTGATAGTTGTGCGATTGAAAGTGTATATTGTTTTTTGGCATACGGTCTGTTCAAACACATTTTGGACAATAAAAAGAGCTATAAAAGCAAAGAAAAAAGCAATAACCGGTGCAGCTATCCAAGCCAAAGATACCTTGCCTAATATATTGTAACGGATATTTTTACCCCCTTTTACCAAACCAATTCCCACAACCGCTCCAACTATAACTTGGGTGGAAGATACAGGAACCAAAGGAATGGGAGGCAAACCTATACTTAATAACAAGTTTTGCAAGCCACGCGAGGCAAAAATAAAAAGCACAATCGCTTCTGCAGTTACAGCTATTAGTGCTGTTACCGGAGAAAGATGAAAAATATCTTTTCCTACAGTTCGCATCACTTTATGAGAATAGGTGTATATTCCTACAATAATTGAAATTGCACCCAAAATATAAAGTTGTTGGATGCCCGAAAGAGTAAAACTTCCCAAATTAATATCTTTGAACGGAGTTACCGGAACAAAAACCCCAACCACATTAGCTATGTTATTGGCACCCAAAGAAAAAGCACCGAAAGCCCCGATTATAATCAATCCTAAACGAACATAAACATCCTGCTCCAAAAGATGAATTTTTCCTCTATTGATAACGGGTCTAATAAAATAAAAAAGTAAAGCCGCAATAATTCCGGAAAGCACAAAAGCAATTACCCAGCTGGAAACAATAGTAAGTAAATTTTGGAAGTCAGTTAACCGACCCGAAAAAAAATTCCACCCAATTATCGCACCCACAATGGTTTGAGAGGTAGAAACCGGAATTCCTGTTCTGACAATAGCAGTTATCGTTAAAGCAGCTGCCAGGGCAACCGTAAAAGCACCTCCTAAAGCATCAACACTTCCCAAACGACCTAAAGTTCCGGAAGGACCGCTACCTTCAAAAACAGCACCTAAAAAAATAAAAATGGAGGCAATTAGGGCAGCAGTTTTGTATTTCAGCATTCTGGTTTCTACAGCAACACCAAAAATATTACCGGTATCGTTGGCTCCTAAAGACCAACCTAAAAACAGACCGCTGAGCAGGTAAATAAAAATCATTTACAGTTGACGCTTGATAGCATAAATAGATAAACGATCACAAACAACCTGGGCATAGTCCGAAATCTTCTCAATATGCATAGCAAAAAAACGCAGCTGACTTTTCTGGGAAAGTTCAATATCCAAATTGAATATTTCACGGCGCAAGCGTTCACCGATGTGATCTGCTTCGCGTTCAAAGAAATAGACCTTGTGAATGTAATTATTTACAGCTGCCAAATCTCTGAAAAATGAACGCACTGCAAAAGAAAGTTGTTCAACAGCATTGCTTGATGCCTTAGTTGTTTGCATCCACAAATCATTTAAGCACTCTGGAATTTTTGGCATTTCAATAGAAAATTGAACCAGAGAATCCTTTATATTATCAATAACCTCATCTGTATTTTCCAAAATGGCAAGAACATCACCTCGGTTTTCCGGAATTAGGGTTCGTTCATAGAGAAAACGTTCAATGCTGACCCGTAAATCATCTGCCCGATGTTCATTTTCCCTGATTTGAGCCAAACGGGTTTCAAATTGTTCAATACGATTATTGAGGTAATCTTCCATTGCCAGTTCAAAAGTAGTAGCAGAATCACTTAAAATATCCAGAAAAGCATCAATCTGGGTTTCAATGAAGCGGGTTGTTTTTAAAATTAAAGCCATTATCTCTCCTTGAGAGTTATAATTTCATCCCTTTTATTATTTTAACCAGAAAAAGAGGCATTACTTTCTGTCAAGCAGGAAAATAAAAAAAGGTTAGCAAGTGAAGTGAAAATTAAAACCTCCCGACCTCTCGACCTCTCGACCTCTCGCCCTTACTCCAAAAACTGTTTTAACGCACTTACAAACGCATCAACATCTTCCCTGCAGCTAACAGTTACCCTTAAACAATTTTGTAAACGGGGATGAGAACCCACATCACGCACGGCAAAATCATTTACTAAAAGGTAGTTAAAGAATTCCGGGGTGCGTTCATAAAGAGAAAAAGTAAGGAAATTGGTAGCAGATGGATATACCTTAATCTCTTCTATTTTCTGCAAAGTTGAAAAAAGCTCTTCCCGTAATTGAATTGTCTGTTGCACCTGAGCTTTAAAGATATCCTGATTTTCCAGAAGACAAAGAGCAAATGCCTGATTTAGAATAGAAGTATGAAAGGTAGTTAACACTTTGGAAAGTTCATAAATATTTTCCGCAGAAGAAATTGCATAGCCAAAACGCAGTCCTGCAGAAGAAAATGCCTTGGAAAAAGAACGCACTAACATTAAATTGGGATACTGCAATAATTTGTCTGCCAGGGTTTTTCCCGAAAATTCAAAATAGGTCTCATCCACCAATATAAGTTTATCCGGCAGAGCTGTAATTATTTGTAATTGTTGTTCTTCGGAAAACAAATTGCCCGTTGGATTATTGGGATTACATAAAATGGCTAAACGACAATTAGGGTGACCGGCAAATTCCAAATATTTTTCCGGGGAAAAACTGAAGTCCTCATTCAAATCACAAAAAAGCATTTTCAATCCTACCATAGCGCTAAATGTTTGGTAATCAAAATAGGAAGGTGCCAGGGAAACAGCATAAGAATTTTCATTTTCCCGCACTGCCAGAAAAATATGGTATAAAATATCGTCAGCACCGTTTCCCCAAAGGACATTTTCTTTGCTTAAAGAGTTATTAATATATGATGTCAGCGCAGTATGCAAGTCATTCGTTACAGAAGAAAGATAACGGTTAAGTTGTATTTCTTCCATTTTAGCTAAAAATTGCTGTTTAATTGCCTGATAGGGATTTAGGCAACTTTCATTCAGGCACATCATCCTCTTTTTGATGGGAACATTTATTTTAGAGGGCTTTTTGTCTTTCAAGTCACTACGAAAATAGGGCATAATTTTCTCTCCTTCTATCAATATTATAAGGTGAAACAGGGAAAAAGCAAAAGTGTAATTCTCAATTTATAAAAAAGCCACGGGAGGAGTACCCGTGGCTTTGTCTGTGTGTTGCTGAGGAGGGATTATTAGGGGCTTGTTTTTATATGATTTATTTTGGGTGAGGTAATCTTTTCTCCGGCATACCGAAAGAACCGCATTCTTCGCATTCAGCACAATTTTCCTTATGCTGGTATCTGAATTCTCTAGCATTTTTATTGAATTTTTGTTGATGCATACCACCCTGAAACTGGGGCATATTTTTTTTCAGGGTTGCTTTTTGTTCGGGAGTAAGTTCTTTTATTCTGTCAGCCAGAAAATCCACTTTAGCATCGGCTAAAGCATTGCGTTTAGAGGCAATTTGTTTGTTCAATTCCTTTGCTCGTTGGTAGTTTTCATCTTTCAAAGCTTTCTGCAGGTCAATTCTTAAATTCTCAATTTCAGCTTGTAGTGTATTTTTGTTTTTTTCAAAACTTATTTTTAATTCTTCCCATTTTTTCTTTTGAGCATCTGTAAGTTTCAATTCCTCAAGGCATTTCTGCATAGGTCTTTCGGGGTTCGGGCTTTAATTTCCTCTGTTTGTGCTCTTGGATTAGAGCGATCTTTAGGGGCATTTGTTTGGGCTAGTAAGGCACCGCAAACAAATATTAGGGTAAGGGTTAGGAACAGTATTTTTTTCATTTGTTTCTCCTGTTTTGGGATATATTATTTCTGTTTAAGCGTTTTTTGGCAAATTCTGCTCTACGCTGGAAGTGTTCTTTTGCTTCTTCTGCCGTTAAAGTTTTACGATAGGCAACCATTCTTTCCGCCAATCTTCTTTCCAGATTGTTTTGAGCTACTAGGGAAGAATCAATTAAGGCATTAACTTTCGTCATATCTACGGGGTCTTTTGCCAGTTCCAGCATTAAGGAATGTTTGATATTTTCAAATTGATTCCTTAACTTCCAGATTTCTTCATCCCGTTCAAAAGGAGGGTGACCAAATAGGGGACGAGGACTTCGCATTTCTTCTTTTCTTACGGGTGGTTGAGGATGAGGGTGAAACCAATGCAAATAAATGAAACTGCCTATAAAAGCAAGATTGAAACTAACCGAAATCAGCAAGATTATTATTAGCCAGCGTTTATTCACCCTCTTCTCCATTTTCTGTTATAGTGTCCAGAATTGAATTTTCACCAAAACTGCCGTATGCTATAGAAGTAAGAGTAGTAGATTCCTGTTTTTCCGGAATTATGTTGTTATAGCTGACTATACCAACCTTTACACCTGCCCATAAGCTTATTACAATAGTGAGCATAGCGGTAACCGGGGCAAGTTTATAGCGTCGGAAAAACCCGGGACGACAATTATCAAGACGGTGCACCTTATCCATAATTTGTCCGTGAATCCAGGCAGGAAATTCTTCTTGGGGCAGGGCAGAAAGCAGCAGCTGCAGTTTTTTGGCTTTTTCCAGAAAAGCTTTGCAGGCAGGACATTTATCTAGATGGTATAAAAGTTTTAACCCAGAGCGCTCATCCAGTTCGCCATCAAGCTGTTTTTCCAGATAGCGTTGGACTTTACTGCATCTCATTTTTCTGCTCCTTTATCAAATTTTGTTTCCAATTACTATACTCTTCCTGGCTCACTATCCTGCAAAATTTTTTTCCTTAAAATCCGTTTTGCTCGCACAAGCAAGGATTCAACTGCTTTTATGCTGATTCCCAAAGTGGCGGAAATTTCCTTGTAGGACATTTTTTCATAATACTGTAATTGAATTACGGCTGCCAAACGCGGAGGCAAAGTAGAAATGGCATTTTTTAGAACTGTGTAATCCGTTTCGTTTGCGATAACCGTTTTTTCCGGAATACAGTTAAATTTCTCCGGCTCAATATTTACATAGCGTGCTTTCTGTTTTAAAAAGCTGAGGCATTTATTATGTGCAATTTTATAGGTATAAGCAAGAGCAGTTGCTTCATCTATGCGTTCCAGATTTTTATAAACCGCTATAAATACGGTTTGGACAATATCCAAAGCGTCTTGTTCATTAGCGCATAAGGTAAATATATAATTATAAATACGCTTTTCATTAGCAGTTAAAAATGCCTCAAAGTGTTCTTTCTTCATACCCGTTTTTTACTTATCATATCTTTAGTTTGCTTTTTTTTAACTTGCAAGAAACAAACCAAACCTGATACAAAGCTTGTAAATGTAGCATGAAAATATAAATTTCCCGGAAGGTTGATGTCCCCGTCAACCCCAAATCCCGGAAGGTTGATGTCCTCGTCAACCCCAGATCCCGGAAGGTTGACGTCCTCGTCAACCCCAAATCCCGGAAGGTTGATTTCCTCGTCAACCCCAATAATAAACGACAGGATGTCGTTTTTCCGGAATTTTAACAAAATCACGCCCAAAACAAAACTTGACTAATTACCCTCTTATCAGGTTATAGTAAAAATTAAGATGATTAATAAAAGCGTTGTTTACCTTGCTCGCAAATACTTAAGCGGTCGTAAAACCAGAGGCATCAGTAAGGCACATTATCTTTGCCTGATTGGCATAACTTTAGGAGTTTTGGCTCTGATTTGTGTTACTTCCGTGATGAATGGTTTCCGCTTTGATATTCGTAACCGGATTACAGGCACTTTTGCAGAAATTCGTATTTCGGCAAAAGGAGGAGAGACCATAAAAGATTACCCTGCAATATGTAACCAATTGCAAGATATGAAGTTCGCTCCCAGTCCGGTAATTCGGAATGAATTATTGTTGAAATATGATTCTCTAGTTCTGCCTACACTTTGTTTCGGTATAGAACCAAATAGGCATAAAAATGTCTCTTCTCTTTTACAAAAACCTAATAGCGACAGCAATGAAATTATTCAGGGTTTAGTTGCCGGAAATATATCACCAGAAGAATTTTCATCTGCAGGCATTGCTTTAGGAGCAGGGCTGGCTTCCCAATTGGGTGTTTATTTAGGAGATGAAATTCAAGTTCTGTCACCAATGTTCAATGTTCCCACTGCATTTGGAATGATTCCGCGTATTCGTTTTCTGAAAGTGCAGGCAATTTTTGCCGCCGGAATGCCTGAATATGACCAAAATTTCAGCTTTATAGGGATTGATAATGCTGCTTTTTTTGCTTCTTATTCTGCTAATGAAGCAGATTATATTGAGGTTAAACCCTTTCCTAAAGTGCAAAAAAATCAGCCCCTGCAAACCCTGAAAAAGGCATTTCCAAACTTCCAGATTGAGGATTGGAGCAGTTTTGATCCCAATCTATATTCTGCTATCCGCTTTGAAAAATTCCTGATGTTTGTAATTATGCTCTTTATGTTTATTATTGCCAGCTTTAACCTGACGGGCAATCTGCTTAAAACAATTTCCCAAAAGAAACGCGAACTGGGCTTGCTGAAAGCCTTAGGACTGACTGATAAAGACCTGCAGAGCTTATTTTTACTGCAGGCACTTTTTTTGTGTTCCGCGGGAATTATTCTGGGTCTGAGTTTCGGCTCACTTTTACTGCTCATTCAAAAATACACGGGTATTGTGAAATTGGGTCTGGGAGGAGGGGATTCCATAATTTTACCCGTGAAATTTATTTTTACTGATTATCTTTTAATCACTGTTGTTGCCTATTTAATCACTATTTTAAGCGTGCTGCTACCTCTGAAACGCTTAAACAAAATAAACGCCGTAGAACTAATTAAACGCGCAGTTTAGAAACATCTTTCTCGCGCATATATTGCTCCTCAGATTCCCTTATGCTTCCCATATCACGATATGGGAAGCATAAGGGAATGATATGCGAAGCGTAAAATTTACAATAAAGAAAGCTTTCGGGGATCAATTTTTTTGTCAAATTTTATAGGGTCTTTGAAGATATAGGGTAATTTATTTAATTCATCCTGAAAATTTAGATCAAATTTTACCTGTCTGCTTATTTCATAAGTTTCTTCCTGAAAAATTGTGCCCTGTTCTAATTCAAGTTTTTCTTTAATTAGAGGAAGAAAATTATCGTTAATTTCATAGCCAATAGAATTCCTTTTCCAATTCTTTGCAGCTAAAGTAGTAGTCCCGCTTCCTAAAAAAGGATCAAGGATAGTGTCACCTACAAAACTAAACATTTTAATTAAGCGTTTGGGTAATTCTTCGGGAAACATAGCTAAATGTTTATCTTGCTTTTCACCTGAAAAATTCCAATGCCCTGTAAAATACCGATTCCATTCTTCACTAGTTAACTTTGATTGTTCTTTAATTTCCCTACTGACAGGAGGCGAAGCTCCGTATTTTTTAAAAATCAAGATATACTCGTAGTCCAATTTAATAATTCCATTCCTGGGATAGGGAAAAGACCCCATAATTGTTGCTCCACCTGTAGTATGACAAGTAGTAACTTTCTGCCAAATTATGGCACCCATATAATCAAAACCATTACTTTCACAAAATTTAACAATCTCAGTGCGGATGGGAATTACTTTATATCTTCCATAATAAACAGAACGAGCAAATTGATCACCAATATTAATACATAACCGACAACCCTTGTGCAAAACTCTTTTACATTCATTCCAGACCAGATTGAGGTTATTAATATATTCTTCATAAGTATCATTAAAACCAATTTGATTATGATTACCATAATCCTTTAATTGCCAATAAGGTGGAGAAGTAACAATAAGATGAACCGTTTCATCTTTCACTTCTTCCATCCATCTTGAATCACCAATAATTATTTTATGCGAAGTTTTCATCATTTTCAATACCTTAAAAGAAATAACGAAATTCTTCTACCAATATAAGTAATAAGGGTAACCAAATTTCCTTATCCCTAAAAAATCTGAGATAAAAAACTGTCAACGAAATTCCCGTCCATCTACTCATTTTTCAACTTTACAGAACAGCAAATCTCTTATGATTCGTTTAGTAATTGGAATCTCTAGGTAAGCCCTTTGAACAAATAGATTTCTTGTTTTGTTTATTTCTTAAAAAACGATTCATTATTTATTCTCTTACAATTTGGTAAATAACACAACAGGATATTTATTACCCTGCCCGTTTTTTAAAAAGCTCAAACTTGATTTAGAATTATTACCAGTAGTGCTTATAGGTGCAACAATCTGTGTAAATTAACCTATGGAATAATGCTTTATCCTTTTTTTAATCCAATCCCCCTCAGGGTCTCCATAATTAAAAAAAGGGGAGTGTTCATTTTATTGGGTCTGCTTTCTAATAAAATAATCGGAAAACCATAGTTTGACAAATGCAATTAACGAAGCTGAGGACTTGAAATTATCCAGGTTCTTTAATTTCCTCTTTAGTTGTTTATTAAGATTTTCCATAGGATTATTATTTGTATTTAGGAAGTTATAATCCAAGTTGCGAGTAAGGTAATTGTAATTAACATTGATGGAGCGGATAGGACTTTTATGATAGCGTGCTGGAAAGTTTTTTACTCATGACATAAGCATATATTTGCTACAACCTTTTTGTCAAGATACATTGAGTCCCCTTAAAGAACCAATTGGTTGAACACCCCCTTAAATATGTATTTATGCAGAGGAGAGAGTATAAATCCTTTCCCTTTGCTATTTAAATTTGGCTTCACAGATTTCAATAATTTCTGATTTTCGCTATTGTTGAATAAAAATCTAATTGCCCCGAGTTTTTATCCGTTAATTTTCTCAGAAATTGGATTAAATTGTTTTCTATCTGGGTGTTTTCTATCCTCTTTTGAGCTATACAATAATATGTTTCATCTATTTCAATACCTATAAAATTTCTGTTTAGTCGTTTTGCTACTACTCCTGTTGTTCCTGAACCCATAAAAGGGTCAAGAATAATATCTTGTTCATTACTTCCGATTAAAATTATCCTTTCCAGAAGTTTTTCCGGCTTTTCTGTAGGATGTATAGTTTTATGTCGTTCTGCTGGTATCTCCCATAAGTTTCTCATTTGCTTTCCATTATTTAATTTTACTGCCAGATCATAGTTAAAATAATATTGTTTTGATTTACCAGCAAGCCAGATCAATTCCGTTGAAGGAACAAAACGATTTTTTTGGATTAGAGGTGTTGCATTGGGTTTAAACCAAATAATATCATTTATTATCCATAGGTTTAATTGTTTTAAAATTGTACCTATGGATGGGTGGTTGTGTAATGTGCCTGAAATCCATATTGTCCCGTTATCTTTTAGAACCCTTATGCATTCTTCAATCCATTTCCTGTTAAATTCGTTAATATTCTCTATTTGATCCCATAACCCTTTATCACATTTGGATATTTTTCCGCTTCTGCAAGTAAGATAGTTTTCCCCTGAAAGATTATAGGGTGGATCTGCAAAGATTAAGTCAATACTCTTTGATTCAAATTGTTTAATTATTTCTAAAACATCTCCATTAAATAGCTTGATATCAGGCATTTTCTTTTATCTCCTTTGCAAATATTCTATTATGAGCAATGTTACAATATTCTTCATTAATTTCAATACCAATCCAATTTCTTTTTAATCGAGAAGCCACAACTCCTGTAGTTCCAGTTCCGAAAAATGGGTCCAGAACAAGATCATTTTCGTCTGATGAAGCCAGTAAGATTAGTTCAATTAATTTTTCTGGCTTTTGAGTAGGATGTATAGCTCTGCCATTTTCTCCTTTTATTCTCTCTTTACCTTGAACAATAGGCATCTCAATAAAGTCAATAAAATCCCTTAATTGTTTCGGCTTTCCATCTTTTGTCTTGTGAGGATTAAAATTCTTAATTACTCCATAATTGAATTTCCATTTATTACCTTTTATAAACCAGCAAATAAATTCCGTTGAATGTGTAAAAGTTCGTTTTGTGATATTTGGCATAGCATTGGTCTTATACCAAGTTATAATATTATTTAGCCTGAAACCAGTTCTTTTTGCAGTTAATATAATTTCTGCGATGTTATGATATGTGCAGGATATATATAAACTGCCATTATTTTTTAAAATATTCCATACTTTTCTAATCCAAGTTTCAGAAAAGATAAGATACTCATTGTAGTCCCAAGTGTCCCAGTCCTCATTCATTTTATAAAATGGCCCCCCGGTATTATTATTTTTTAAAGATAGTACCTTTCCTGATAAATTATATGGTGGATCAGCATACACTAAATCTATACTGTTCTCAGGTATTTCCTTTTCCATTATTTTGATGCAATCACCAAGATATATGTGATTCATTTTCATATAGTTGTAATCCGTTGTTTCCATTTCTCAATAATATTATGAATATATTGAACCCAATCAGAGAAACTTACTAATCGCTTCGATTCGTTAACAATCTCTGAATATAACTTATATAATTCTATATGAGAAAATCTCTTACCTTTTCTAAGTAGAACTAAGATAGTTTCTAAGAGGGAAGCAAATTGTTCTGAAGTCATTGGGACTATTTTTTGAGGTATGCCATTATATTCATATTTTACAGAAATCCAAAATTGAGAATAGGTATCAATATGAATACGCGGTGCAATAAAAATGCAGAAGATATCATCATCCTGATGTTGGTTTTCAAAATCTCTCAAATGCCTCATTACGGGTTGTCCTTCTTGTACCCATTGTAATTTTTGTGTATTTAATGATACTTCAAAAATTGCTTTGAACTTATTGTAATAACATTCTATGTCGGGTTTATTTCCAGGAGCATGATTAACAGGATTCCCATCGTCATCTACTGGGTAGTTTGGTTTTATTAAAATTTCGTCATTGATTATTATTAGTGCTTCTGTTATTAATTTTTCAAATTGTTCCGGTTCAAAGTTTTTTAACCTTTTAGTATCTTGCAAGGTATGTATTATTTCTTCAACTTTATTTATGTTACCTGTAAGCTTTATTTTCTCAGAATACTTCTTCATTTCCAGATATAATTTTCTAAGCTGAGAATTATAATTCTCTAATTGCGTTTTACTCATAATATTAATATCCATATCTATAAGCTCTTGTTGATCTTTATTAATCTGTAATTTTCCCTCCTTGATCAAATTAGTAGTATCAATTTTTAGTGATTGAATTACCTTAATTAAATTCTCCATTTCTTCCCAAGGTAATATGGGCTCTGAAATATTAGAAAGATATACTAAATAATCTTCTATATTTTTAAATTTAAAAGATTCTCCCTTATACTTATTTAAAAGTTGCTGTATTTCAACTTTTCTTGAAGGTTCCAAATCAATACTCCAATTATATCCTAAAGAATCCATTGAGACCTTAAAATATCTTGTAAGACGAAAATATCTCATTATGTTATCACCATAATCAAATAAGTTTTTTATCTTTTTTGGTGGTATAGTTGTAGCCCCATAGAACATTTTCGCAAAGTTGTCAATATATTTATCTTTGTTTTTTGCTCTTCTATACTCTAAAATACTTTCTACATATTCATCAACCTGATCAAATCTTATTAAAGTCGGAACAAAGATATTGAATTCAATTTGGGTTAATCCTTTCTTATTAGATTTTTGATTTATTTTCTCTATAAGAGCCATAACAGCAATAAAAGGCATTATATTAAAACCTTCTTGTTCTGAAAAACCTGCACTCCATGGATTTGGAAACTGTAGCTTAAGCAAACTTTTAAAAAATATATAACCTACATCATAATCTGATAAAAACTTATTTCCAAGCTCAGTAATTGTGATTGGTCCATATCCATCCCTGGCTATAGAAAAACCAAGCTTATTCAATGGATTAACAGATTGCCTTCCTCTCATTGGTGGATCTTCATATTTTTGTAAATTGAAGATTTCTTCAGCTACTTTGTAAGGGATTTCTGTCTCTGGTTTTTCATAATATTTTCGGTAATCAACAGGAATATTCAGCGGTTTATAAATGTGTTCTTTAATTAAAAGCACTTGATATTTTATCTGGTTAGAAGTATCAAAGCTTTGACCTTCCAATTGCTTTAATACCCTTAAAAAATCCCTTAATCTTTCCGGGTTCCTTACTGTTGTTGAAATTGACCAAGGTTTTTTCATATTTTCACCTCTTATAATACACAAATTTCCTTTCTTACTGAACAACAAATAAGTCAAGGTATTTCTAAATTTCAGTTAACTATGCTATGGTTAAGTTATTTTCCGATACAGAATTCGCTGAAGATTTTATCTAACAGGTCGTCGGTAGTGATAATTCCTAAAATTTCTTCCAAGGCGTTGCTGGCGGAAATAAGTTCAAACGCAATAAATTCGTAGCCCCGATTTTCTTCTATGGATTGTTTTGCTTGATGCAAGGACTGCAGGCATTTAGATAGAGCAATCAAATGTCTGTTATTGATGATGATTGGTTTATTGAGTAATTCAGTGCTCAGCGATAACTGCCGGGAAATTGCATCGGTAAGGTCTTTCAAGCCATTTTCTGTTATTACGCTGCAATAAATTCCATCTAGTAGTTTAGGTGTATTTTCCGGCAGCAAGTCCGCTTTACTGAAAACGGCAAGGGTTTTGGCATAAAGTTCAGGAGGAATATTAAATGGGGAAAATAATTCTGATATTTGCAGGTTAGGATTAGTTACTGTATTAGCTTCCACCAAATAAATGATAAGGTCTGAATCCTGCATCAATTCGTAGCTTTTGGAGATTCCTTCTTTTTCAATGTCGTCAGGAGATTCTCTTAGTCCTGCTGTATCATAAATAACTACAGGAAAGCCATTTAGGGATAAACACTCTTCCAGGTAATCTCTGGTCGTTCCCGGGTGGGGAGTTACGATAGCTCTGTTTTGTTGCAATAAAGCATTAAAAAGTGAGGATTTACCAACATTCGGAGCTCCTGTTAAACAAATCTTAATTCCTTCGCGTAATCGTCTTCCCTGTTCGCCTGTGTTTTTCAGTTCCTCTGCTGTTTTGATGATATCTATAAGTTCCTGATACATAGCATTGGAATCGGGTAAAGGTAAATCCTGATCGGCAAAATCAATTGCCAGCTCAAAACGGATACGCAGTTCCGTAATGCGGTTTAATAATAATTGTAAGTATTTGCTCAGTTTACCCTTAAGCTGCATAAGAGCTGCTTTTTCTGCTTGGGTTGCCTGTGCCTGAATGAGGTCGTTAACTGCTTCTGCCTGGCTTAAATCCATTTTTCCATTTAAGAAGGCACGCAAAGTAAATTCTCCAGGTTTTGCCAGACGGCAGGAAAGAAGAATGGTATTAAGAATACGATTGACAAGATTGGGATTACCATGACAGGATATTTCAATAACATCCTCTCCCGTATAACTATGTGGTTCTCTAAAAACAGAAAGCAGGACTTCGTCTATCGGCTCACCGGTTTCTGAAAAAAAGGAACCAAAAATTAGATTATGCGAAGGGGAAGAAAGCAATTTTTTACAGTGAGAAAAATGTTTGGCTACAAGCTCAATACAGCCCTTTCCACTTAAGCGAATTACAGCTATGGAAGAAAATCCGGCAGGAGTTAAAGGAGCACAAATAATCTCGCTAACATTACTCATTTAAGCATCTGGACTATTTTCTCATAAAGCCGGGGAGCTGTAAAACCTATTTCTTCAAGAAGTTCAGATATTTTTCCTTGGGCAATAAAGCGATCAGGATAGCCAAAATTGATAACCTTAACCTGTTCAGTAGCAAGCAATTGAGCTATGCGTGCTCCCATTCCTCCAATAACAGCATTACTTTCAAAAGTGAAAATGTATTTGCAGGCAGATGCCACTTGCAGAAGGGTATTTTCATCCAAAGGTTTAACAGAGAGCAATTGCACCAGCTGTGAAGGTATATTATCTTTAGCCAGCAAATTATGCACTTCCTTAGCTGTCAAAAAAGCATCTCCGCAAGCAATTAAGGCAATTTTCCCTTTATTGGAGTGAATTATGGCAGGAAAGGGATTAAAATTGGGCAAGGATTTATGAACGGAAGCAGGAATTGCAGTTCCACGAGGATAACGAATAGCTACAGGACCTCCCTGATAATTTGCAGCCCAGGATAACATTGCAGAAAGCTCTTCAGCTGTAGAAGGAGTTAAAATAATCATATTAGGTATAAAACTTAAAAAAGAAAGATCAAAAGCGCCATGATGTGTAGCTCCATCTTCACCTACAAGACCGGCTCTATCAATACAAAAAACAACGGGTAATCGGGGTAAAGCAACATCGTGGATAATCTGGTCTAAGGCACGTTGCAGAAAGGTGGAATAAATTGCCACGAAGGGCTTTAGTCCTTTTGTGGACATTCCTGCAGCAAGAGTTACAGCATGCTGTTCAGCAATTCCGACATCAAAAAAGCGGTCAGGATAGTTCTCTTCAAATTTGGTTAAACCTGTTCCAGCAGTCATAGCAGCTGTAACAGCAATTATTTTAGGGTCTTTTTTGGCTAAAGTGACCAGGGTTGAACCCATCAGGTCACTAAATGTTTGTTTTCCGTCGCTGATTTGTTTACCTGTTTTTAAATCAAAAGGACCTGTTCCATGAAAAAGAGCAGAGTCCTTTTCTGCAGGAGGATAGCCCTTACCTTTTTGGGTTACAATATGGATCAGGACAGGACCCACCATAAAATTCTTTACTCTTTTAATAATCTTCAGGAGCTGCTCTATATCATGACCATCTATAGGGCCTACATATTTAAAGCCCAGGTCTTCAAAAATAATGTTAGGCACCAGGATATTCATCATAGATTCTTCCAGCTTTTGTGCTCCATAAATGAAACTGCGACGAATGTTGGTTGGTAAAGTATAACTGAAATCCCAAACCTGCTTTTTAAGAATATTATAGGATTTACTGGCAAGCATCCGAGCCATATATTTCTGCAAGCCGCCTACATTTTTAGAGATGGACATTTCGTTATCGTTCAAGATGATTATCAATTTATCCTTTTGCAGTTGACCACCATGATTTAATGCTTCAAAACTCATTCCTCCGGTTAAAGCACCATCTCCAATAACAGCGATACAATGCCCTTGCTCATTATTTAAATCCCTGGCACAGGCAATTCCTAAAGCGGCGGAAATGGAAGTGCTGCTATGACCTGTAGTAAAAGCATCATAAGGACTTTCGTCACGATTGGTAAAACCGCTGAGACCTTTATACTGTCTTAAAGTATCAAATTGAGCATTGCGCCCGGTTAAAATTTTCCAGCTGTATGCCTGATGTCCTACATCCCAAATAATTCTATCGTTAAGCGGATCAAAAAGATGAAGCAAAGCAATAGTGAGATCAACAGTTCCTAAACTGGGAGCTAAATGACCACCAGTTTTAGAAACAACTTCTACAATGCGAGTGCGAACTTCCTTAGCCAGGATTTTCAGTTCACTAATAGTTAGGGCTTGTATCTGTTTAGGATCGCTAATCTGCTCCAGAATCATTTTTTCTCCTTGCTGCCTACTATTTTGCCCTTGCCTCTTCTGTTTTTACAATAATAATTTCCAAAATCATTAAAGCGAAAGCAATGGCAAGTAAAATTTTCCAGAGGTCGTGCCCCAAACGGGAAAAGAAAAGTTTTTCTTCCCATTTATCCCCTAAGTTTTTTA
>Ga0302251_1000962_pt1 | contig 20595 bp, 7 predicted proteins | sample AAG_RA_Gln_MG_FD_193534 | JGI IMG/M metagenome (GOLD analysis project Ga0302251, IMG submission 193534) | Enriched activated sludge microbial communities from anaerobic digester in WTTP, New Holstein, Wisconsin, United States - AAG_RA_Gln | ecosystem: Engineered > Bioreactor > Anaerobic >...
ACCAATCAGATTCCACATTCTCAGTTACTGATTCGCAAGTGATGATTCACTGTGAATCATCACTATTGAGACACTCTTTATGCAGCACTTTCTCTTTATACTTGTCTCACTTTTGGGGGCATATCATGAACTTGACAGGTATCCCTTCTTCAGTAATTATGAAATGTCCCTTCTTTCCCCAAAAGAATCCGTCCCTGTTCTTGCCGAACTTCAGATTCTTACACTTTTTTATCCCCTGACTGGTGATGTCCTTTATCGGTGTCGAGTCGATTATGTATGTTCCACCTTTTATTCTTTCTATGATCCTCCTGCTTATCGCTTCAATATCTAGCCTTCTCAGTCTATATGATAATGTCTGCCTGGAGGGAAGCTCACCTATCACTCTCAACAGCCTCTTCTTTCCTTCGATCATTTTGTACATCTCAACGATTGAGCTGCAACGGAAAAGTGTGAAAAGCACGTACAACAACACTATCGTTCTGTCCGAGTATTCTCTGGGTCTTCCTCTCACCTGCCTGTGCGCAGGTATTATCTCTCTCACCGCTTCCTTCACTTTTCTTATGTCTTTTGGTGTTATCATTTCTTCGGGACTCTCTCCTTTCGTTTTGTTTTTCTCATACAAAAAACATTCTATATGGAGTTGAGTCCCTTTTCTTTTGCCTTATTTCTTTCTTCGCCTATTTATTGGATACGGTCATCATTATTGAGACACTCTCTATGCAACACTTTCTCTTTATACTTGTCTCACTTTTGGGGGCATATCAAAGGCTGTATAGGATTTCTCAGAATATAAGAGATAGAACCGTCAGATTCCACAAGAGAGTTGTTCGCTTCAAGTAGAGTGCCTCTCAAGATAGTTATAGCTGAGCTGGATGACGGGAGAAGAACCACCCTGATCTCCTATACGGAGCTTTCATCTGAGGATATCTTTCTGTATTATCTCAACAGATGGTCCATAGAGTCCTATTTCAAGACTGCCAAATAACACTTCTTACAAGAATTTTCGTTAAACTCAATCTTCAGATATAGGGGTCTTTGAGTGGATATTAGTTTGGTATTTGAAAAGCTACAGTGTATAATATCTTTCAAGATGAGTACTGCATTCTGGATTGAGAGTTTTTATCCTTAGACAATATAGAGGATTTTGTTTGACATGGATTCTGTAAACGTGATAAAATCGGAATGGTGCTTGTGTGCGTTTGTGGTGCATAGTTCAAAATGCTTAAACGATATCATTGATGTTGTTCGTGGAAATATAAACCGTGACAAACAAACGCTTCTTAGGGGGTGTTCAAGGTGGCAAGACGGTCTCGTGTTCTCCTGATTCTTATTCTGTTTATTGGCCTTGCTTTTCTCCTGACTGGATGTCTAAAAAAGATTGACGTAACTCTTACTGTGGCTATCCAGGGCTTAGGAGAAACTGATCCTGATGTAGGTGCCCACGTTTTCAAGTATGGGGCTATTGTGACACTTACAGCGACGCCAGCAGAAGGCTATGATTTCGAGAAATGGGAAATTGAGGGTCTGGGAAGCTTTAACGAAAGCGTTAAAGAAATCAAGTTGAAAGATTCCATATTGGCGACTGCTTTTTTTGCTAAGAAATCTTTCAATATAGAAGCTTCGGTTGACCCTGAAAATGGTGGCATTGTAACAGGTACCGGTTCATATCTTTTTGGTGATACAGCTTCACTAACAGCAGTAGCTGCTGAGGGATTCAAGTTCGTTGAGTGGACTGAGAATGGAGCCCCTATTGGTTCAGACAATCCGCTCGAGTTTGTTGTCAACGCTAACAGAACTTTCGTAGCGCACTTCCGCCAGGAGTACACTGTCACTGTTAGTGTCACACCTGAAGAAGGTGGAACAGCTACTGGCGGCGGCGTGTACGCTTATGGAACTGAAGCCACGGTAGTGGCTACTCCCGCAGACTGTTACGACTTTGACGGCTGGTTCGTGGGCGAGCTTCTGGTCAGCGAAGATGCAGAGTACACATTCACTGCCGAAGCAGATGTTGACCTGGTAGCGGTCTTCACGCTTAAGACGTTCGAGGTCACCGTCACTGCCGAGCCCGAAGAGGGCGGAGTGGTTGATGGAGGCGGCACTTACGACTGCGGAACAGAAGTGACAGTAACTGCCGAAGCAGATGAGTGCTACGACTTTGACGGCTGGTTCGTGGGCGAGCTTCTGGTCAGCGAAGATGCAGAGTACACATTCACTGCCGAAGCCGATGTTGATCTGGTGGCGGTTTTCACCATCAAGACCTACGTGGTTACTTCAACAGCCGGAGAAAACGGAGCAGTCGATCCAGAAGGCGAAACGGTAGTCGATTGTGGAGATGATCTTCTGTTCACTTTCACTCCCGACGAGGGTTACGGTGTTGACCAGGTAACGGTCGATGGTGCTCCCGTCGATGTAGTCGGTTCTCCAGATACAACCGATAAGACCTACAATCTTGAAGATATACGTGACAATCATGCCATAGACGCTACTTTCAAGCAGGTCTTCTTTGTAACCGATTTTGATTTCCAGGCTCAGAGTCCGCTGGGAAATAGATACGACGTACATATCGAAGTCGATCCGGAAGTCACTCTACTGAAGTTCTCCTATCCTGGCGACGATACTGAGCTTCCTGTTCCCGAAGCGCCAGTAGTCGGTGGAGTAGCTGATATCGTCAATTTCTTCACACTTGACGATGCGGATTTCCTTTTGATAAGAGCCTTCACGGCCGATGGTAATCTTCTGGCAGAGATAGTGGTGGAGCTGGATTATAGCGAAGCCTTTCTGAAGGTTGCGACATTTACTCCAAAGAGAGAATGGTCACTACCTTCCGCAGTTATTTATGATGTTCATATCGAAGTCTCAGACAATATCGATAGAGTTGAGTTCTCCTACCCCGACAATCCAGAGGCCGAACCGATACCTGCAATGGCAGTTCCAGTCGGTGGAGTAATAGACATAGAGATGAACTCCGTAGATTTCAATGCCGAAGAGATAACCGTCATGGCTTACAGCGGCGCCGATCTGCTGGTTTCCAAGAACTTCGATCTCCTGAAAGTTATAGAGGCAACCTGTGAGTTTGTCGCTGATTATCCGATCTTGGGTATTTCCGAGTACAAATTCACCGTGGTTGTTAATTCGCCATTCTGCGCTTCCATCGAGTTCGCCGCGGATGGAGAAATACAGGTTATTGAAGGTAATCCCTTTGCAGTGCCGGATCTTGGCACTTATGAGTTCCGTGTCTTTGTAGCTTCGGCATTGAACAGAGTTGACATCATGGCTAAAGACGGTGCGGACGATAAAATAGCTGAGAGAAACATTGATCTTCCTTAGTATCATGTGGTTCCAGAGAGTACTTAAGTAGTGTTTATGGAATACAGGTTTTGCAAGTTAGTCTTTGTTATGATTGAGTTGAACCTAAAAAGGAGGTTGAGTTTGCATGCTTAAACGCAAGGGTTTCTACGGTCTCGTACTGGCAATAGTCGTACTAACACTTTTCTTGCCTGCATGTTTCAAACTTGGCGGAGAACCCTCAATTGATGCCAAATTCACTTTGACCCGTGAGATTGCACTTATGGGCATCAGCGAATTTGCTTTCAGCGTCGATGTGAAGGGAGTAAAGGATGCGGCAGTTGTCGAGTTCGACAACGGTATGCCTTCCGTAACGCTTAGCGGAGGCAAGGCCGAATCAAGATTCTTCGCGAACACTGGGACAGGCGAAGTGACACTCTCAGTTAGAGACTCCAGGGGTGTGGAGCTTCTAAAGAAGACAGTTGCACTTGAAGAAACAAAGTCAACATTCGACATGGCAGCAGTGGAAGACAGGACAGGAATCTACGTACTAATAGACGACGAGCTTATCTTCTACTCTCTCGAATGTCTTGAGAACATGACATTCGCAGAGAAGGTCGAGCTACTCATTGACGTAATACTTGTGAATGGTTCTTATGTTGTAATTCAGTCGGGAGAAGATGCGTGGATCTGGGACTTCGCAACATATCCAAACAACCCGAAGTATGACCTGACACAGGACACGCTGGACACTTTCGGACTCCCGAACTATGCGCTTGCAATCTGTGAGGGCGGATTCTTCAACATACTCAACGGGAAGTCGCTGTACATACTTGATCTGACGGTAGTTGGAGACGGGGAAGTAACAGTCGATCCTGAAGAGCTGCTGTATGAAGAAGGAACGGAAGTCTCGCTGACGGCGCTGGCGGGAACCGGCTGGTACTTTGGTGGCTGGACGGGAGACCTGGAAAGCTCCGACCCAGAAGAGACGATCGTGATGGATGAAGACAAAGCGATTACGGCAAACTTTGTCGAGGAATTCTCTCCATACATTGTGGGTTACAGCTACGAACCCGATCCGGTGTGTGAAGGCACGGACTTCGAAATAACGGTAGAAGTGCAGAACGCAGAAGTAGTGGAGATAACATTTGAAGGCGAAACAGTGATAGCCGAAAAGAACGGCGACATCTACACGGCGTCGTTCACAGCGCCGATGGTATCACTGAACACCTTCAAGCCGCTGGCGATAAAGGCAACGAACGTTACGAAATCAGTGACAAAGAACTACGCAGAAGGTATATATGTACTCGACAGTGAAGGAGCAATCGAAATTCTTGGCTTCTGGTACGAAGAATTCGACTGCGACGCCACTGGCACATATCTGTACATAAAGACTTGCTGCAACCCGAACCCTGTATATTTCGACATACTTGTAGAAGGTCCTTTCGAGACAGAGCCGGAGTTTGTGAGCAAGGAACTCGTACCGGGAGAATGCGAATATCTGATCGCCTTCTGGTGGGAATTCGGAACGGTAGCCTGCGCCGATGCGACATTGACGGCGGTAGTGAAAGACTACTGTGGGAACACTGACGAATGGTCACTTGTGATAGAAGATATAAACGGACTCACAGATGAAGATGTAATCTTCATAGGATTCGATCCAGAAGAAGTGCCGTGCGACGCTACGACGCTGACCTTCCCGGTGAAGATCAACTACTTCGACACACTTAACATAACGAAGGTAGAGCTATACGCCTGCTGGGGAACTGTAGAAGAGAGATTCGCGAAAGAAGCCGAACTACTCACCACGGGCGAAGCCACGGTAACATACAACTTCCCGGGTTATGACTGTGAGGAAATGTGCGTAACGGTCAGAGTGTGGGCGGAAGATTGTGGAGAATGCGAACTCTTCTACGAACTGTGCTACACGTTCGACATTGACAACGTTCCTCCGGAAGACCTTGACGGGGAACACGTAGATGTTGAATGCGACACAGCGTCCACTGAATTGACCTGGGACTTTGACGACAACTGCTTCTATGGAACAACAATAGCCGTAACCCACGGAAACCTCTTCCATGAAGAATATAATGGATATGAATGGGTCTGGGTTAACAAGGGACAGTTTGTCGAGGGACTGGGTTACAAAGATGATGGCAAATGGGAATGGAGATTCCCCGATACCGAATGTGAAGAAATCACAATAACGATAACCGGAGAAGACGACTGCGGGAACACAACGACCTGGACAGAGACCTTCTTTGTGGACAACGTGGCTCCTGTGGTTGAATTCGATCTTGGAGAAGATATCTGCAGCCCGACAGCGACTTCGCTGGTATTCAGCTGGACGATATCCGATTGCCAGGAAGCGACCTTCACCGGAATCAAAGCCTTCTTCAACTGCGGCTTTGATGACGCCTTCGCCGAGACCGGCTATTATGGTCCGAAGGTTGATTACGAACTCAGTGAAGACGGATTGAGCGGCACGGCGACACTGACATGGGACCCCGTTGACTGCTGCGAACTTATAGTGACAGTTACCGTGACCGACGCTTGCGGGAACGTAGGATACTACACCGATTCCATATCAGTGGACAACCTGGCGCCGGTAATAGAATACTTTGGAGTGGGCGAAGAAGAGTGCGTAACTGGCAGATCAGTCTATATCAACTACGAAGTTGAAGAGAACTGCCTCGATTACGTGATGATAAACGTATCCAAGGGCTGTCTCGACGAGGGACTTGATTGCTTCACGTGGATATGCGAAGGCGACTGCTGGTCCGGAGAAGTACTGTGGAAACTGCCGGAGATAGACTGTGAAGTACTCACCTACACGATAACCGCAGTTGACTATTGCGGACACACAACGACGCAAGAAGCGAGGGTTCTTGTTGACAACATGGCACCTTCAATAGAGCTGGACATACTCGAACCGGATCACTGCGCTACATTCACGACATTCAACTGGGACGTAACAGACAACTGCATCGAAGAAGTAATCCTCGAGGTTAGCCATGGAACGCTAGACGCGACGCCTTTGGTTTACACGCAGGTATTGGATGGAAATGGCGGGGTATTTGTCGGGCCTACTGGAAATGCGACATGGACATTCGAGGATCTCGATTGTGTGGATATAACGCTCACAATAACCGCTATCGACAGCTGTGGAAACGAGACGGTAGCGACGGCGACCTACAACATAGACAACGTAAGGCCCGAGATCCTATCCTGGGAATTCGACATGGAACCGGTGCCGGATCCGGAGGAATTGTGCGACGTCGTGTACAACTCGCCGACCACACTTCTCACATGGGAAGCAACCGACAATTGTCCAGAAGACTTCGTGATAGAAGTGACAGCCGGATTTATTGAACACTGGGAAGACGTAGACCCCGATCCGAATGTAACCAACATGCAGTGGGTATCTTACGGACAGGAGACCAATGCTCCATGGAAGAACGATGAGGATGGCCAGGGTAATTCTAACTGGAGATGGAACATATCCGGACTTGACTGCCAGATGGCGGAAATAACCTTCACGGCATGGGATGCCTGTGGAGAGACATCCGACGGGACAGAGATCAAGATAGACACACTGGCCCCGGACATTTCACTTGAAGTCGAACCATACGAGCCATGTGAAGCCGAATGTGTAACGCTCACCTGGGAGATCACAAGCGAAGACTGTTTGGTATGCAACGATAACTGCATTGAATGGTGGGTAGGAACGATAGAAGCGAATATCGGAACTATCGACGGACAAGCGAAGAAGCAAATCTCCGTACCGTGTGATTGTTCTCTGCCCATAAGCGGCACGGTAACATGGTGCTTTGGAGAAATCGATTGCGGAACAACACTGGTGGCCACGTTCACGGCCTGGGACGCAGCCGGCAACGAGGTTGAAGCAGTAGTCGTAATAGATGACATAGACACGAGACCACCGGAGATAATCGACTTCTCGTTTGGAGATGTGAAATACGATATAAACGAAGATCCTTACCTGGAATTGAGCTGGGAAGCGACGGACAACTGCTTCAACATAGCATCTGTCTGGGTAAGCCAGGGAAGTCTGGAAGCCACAGTCGTTGAACCGCTCGGCTTTAACCTTCAGGCCGGAGACTTCTTCGAGCCAGGCGACTTCACAGACCAGTACATAAGTAAAAAGTGGAAGAACACGCTTTACTGGTTCCTGGATGATCCCGAAGCTCCTGGAACAGCCTGGCTTGCAGTTCAGGATGTATGCTGCAACGAGGCTACGGCCACGGTGTCTTTCGAAGGATTCTTCAATCTGGATGTTACCTGGGAAGGTGAAGGTTGGGCTGGTAATGGCGGAGCCAATATTGAGAAAGGTACAATAGTCGAACTGACAGCCGAAGCGTCACCATGCTGGGAATTCGTGGAATGGCAGATCAGCGATCCAAGCGGCAACTCGACAAGTTCTGATAATCCTCTATATTACACTATCGTCGGGAATGCCACCATCGAGGCCGTTTTTGAATTTCTGTACTTCGACGTAACGGTATCCAGCGATCCTACTGCTGGAGGTTCCGTGACCGACCTCAGTGGAAATTATGCCTGCGGAACAGAGTTGACTGTTACCGCCACACCGGACAGCTGCTACAACTTCGACGGCTGGTTTGTCGACGGCACTCTTGTAAGCACGAACACAGAGTATACATTCACAGTTACAGAGAATGTCGATATCGAAGCACGATTCACGATCAAGAGTTATGATGTAGTTTTCGTACGTAGTCATTCAGGTACGGCATTAACTCAAAACCCAGATATACTCCTTGACGGAGTAAGGGTTTTCGATGGAGGAGTTACTGATGCCATACGTTACTCAACAACAACAAGTGATGTGGTTTATTGTGTTAGCCATACACTTGAGGCCGTTGAGCGAACCAACGTTTGGCAGACGCCAGATAGACTATTCGTTACCTGGACTCTTGAAGGCGGTGTGTCAACTACAGATTCTCTGACGAGCAAAACTATAAGCATCGAGCTCACTGGTGATGCCACAATAACTGCGACTTTCCAGTAACACAGTTAATTTTGTTAGTTGTAATTCACAGCGGGGAGAAATCCCCGCTGTTTCTTCTACTACCAGACGCTGAAACTCCATATGAACAACCTTTTCACTGCCATGGTAGAATACTGTATAGAGAGCTGCGAAAGTATCCTTTGCTGGAAAGGGGCAGATTCATATGAAAAGAGCTATCCGAATTTTCCTGGCATTTTCCCTTCTCATGATGCTAATTCAAGGTTGTGTGCTCAAAGTGGTAAAACTGAATATCCAAACAGACTCTCTTCAGATAGCTGTCGGAGAATCTATTCTTATTGCTTATACAGTCAATCCTGCAGATTCAAAAGTTTCTTTTTCAACTAATAACGATTCTATCGCTATTGTCTCTTCGGAAGGATTGGTCACCGCTGTTGCACCGGGCGAAACCTCTATCACTGTCGAGGCTACCAGAGACGGGTTCAAAAAGGCTCGGAGAACAGTAAATGTTACCGTGCTTCCAGCACCGTTGTATGTCATAACCTTCAATGTTCATGATATTCAAGGTGCGGTTCAGGGAGCCTCAATAACCTTTAACTCCGAAGCAAAGATGACAGATGTAGACGGTAAGGCGGTATTTTCGGATGTCCCACCAGGAAACATGACATACACCGTAAGCAAAACAGGATACCATGACATCACCGGAGATATCAACGTGGATGGCAACAAACAGGTAGATGTCTCTCTTTCCAGGAAAAGTTACTTGCTCACTACGAACACAATCGGTCAGGGCACTATCGTGAAAAGCCCGGACAAAACGTCTTATCTGCACGGTGAAGTTGTTCAGCTCGCCGCTGTTCCAGATGATGGCTGGAGTTTCACCGGTTGGAGTGGAGCGATAGTTGGTAATGCTAATCCAGTAAATATTACGATGAATGCAGATCGATCAGTAACTGCCATTTTCTCAATCATGAAGCTTACAGTCACGGCTTCCTCTAATCCCGCAGCTGGTGGATCAGTTATAGGAGCAGGAGTGTTCGACTACGGAGAAGTTGTAACCCTTATTGCTACACCCAAAGAGGGCTACGAGTTTATCAACTGGACGGAGGATGGAGCTCAGGTTAGTCTGGATCCAGAATACTCTTTCATCTTGACGACTGATCGATCCCTTGTGGCTAACTTTGCAGTGAAAACTCATGAGTTGGAAGTAAATGTTCTGGGTAACGGAAGCGTACAAAAGAGCCCTGATCTTGACAAGTATCTTCATGGAGAAATAGTGGAATTAACAGCTGAGCCTGCACAAGGATGGAGCTTCGATAATTGGAGCGGAGATCTTGAAGGATCTCAGAATCCCGCAAGCATTACAATGAATGCTAATAAAGAAGTGACAGCCACGTTCAGGGCCAATCAGTACGCAGTAAACGTTTTTTCGAGTCCTGAAGAAGGCGGATTAGTAACTGGCGGTGGCTCTTTCACATTCGGAGAGGAGATAGTTGTCACAGCGCTGGCCAATGACTGTTATATGTTTATCGGATGGTATGAAGATGGGCTTCTTGTGAGCGAAGAAAACGAATATTGCTTCATCGTGGAGAAAGATATAGAACTCGAAGCCAGATTTATGAATGCAGTTAAATCGAAAGAGTTCAAATTTGTTCTCGAGAATCTATTTCTGGGTCGTAAATATGAGGTCACTATGAAACTGGATTTGAGAATAACAAAAGTCAGGTTTATATATCCTAATATTGATCCGGATATTCAGACTCCTATACCCGAAGAAGTGGTACCTGACGCGAATGGAGATGTTTACATCAATTCTTTCTGGACCAATACAGAGGCCGAATCCATACTGATTCTTTGCTATTCAGGTGATAAGCTTGTTTCGCAATGTGTGGAATCTCTTTATTAGAAGACCTGAAATGATCAGAGCCGTGCCCTTTTGTGGCCAAAGAACATGTTAAATTCCGCGAGTCGTTTCCGTTCTTTTCGGCTGAATTTGTGCGGTGATCAGTAAGCATATATTTTCCCATTGGGTGTACTGCAAATGCAATATGGACGAGAATCTTGATAGTGACGGCAACCTACAACACTCTAAGGTTGCAATTTATAGCGGGGAGAAATCCCCACTGTTTTTCATCTGAGAAGAGTTTTTTGAAAGCTATTACTGACTGCTCATATTGTCATCGTAGCCAACGATTGTGTTCGCATGGTTCGTGTTAGGATTGGTGTAATTGGTGCTGTTCCATACATCGTTTTGTGTCAACTTTGAATACTTGTTGGCGTCTATTGAGATTGCTACAAGATAGCCGCTGTCAATGTAAGATTTCAGGGTCTGAATATGCTGATCGCTGGTCACTTGCATTACAGCCATCACGTTCGAGTGGCTTCTGTATCGCGGAGCCTCCCTCCAGGCAACCTCTGAGGGCCACTCAGTACAATTGCTGGTGTTGTATGGCATTTCTTTCCAGGTGCTGACACCGACGTTAGATATCACCTTTAGGGCATCCTGATAAGCCGAACCACCATCTACTCCTCTGTTTATCTGATGATATATGAAATCGGGACTGAATATCCTATCCTGATAGTTCGTGCTCGGAGCTCCGTAGTATCCTCCAACCCAATCAGCCAAACTTAGATCCCATTGGCGGTCCCTGGCTTCATAGAAGGTGGATATGTAATAACCTATTGAGAAAGCAACGCACGAACCTTTGTTGCCCTGATTCCCGATTGGAGGAAAGTAGATCGAGCTGGAGTGATCTACAAACGCAGGAAGCGTGTCTTGTGGTGAGAAAGGAATAATCTCATACCAGGATTCTTGTATTTCCTCCCATTCTTCCAGACTTGGTGGTCGCAAGCCCGTTCCATAACCATTTATCACTTCATTGTAGTCCCTTCCTTCTTCATACACTCCCATTTGCTCTTTCATTCTCTCAAGAAGATCTGAAGAGATACCGGCACCAAACGTCTCGAGCTGGAAAGTTGGTCTACTCAAAACCGTGATATTGGGTATTTGAACATTCACGCTCGATCCATTTGCTGTGTTCCTGGGAGTCTGCGACGATGTGTACACCGCAGACGGAATCTCTGAGATATAATTACTGTATATCTCCACCGAAAAGAACTCAATAATGCCTGTAATGGATGTCTTGGACCTATCATACACTTTGAGATAAATAGTCTCATTGTTAAATGGAAGAAACTCAGTTATATCCAGTACTATTTTGTTATCAGGAAATGGAAACGGACCGCCTCTGTAGTAGTAATCATCGAATTTCTTCTCTCTGGATGGTGAAGAGGGATTCCCAACACCAACATAGATATCGCAATCGTCCCTTACAGTATGAGAAATTTTTAAGACAGCGATAGCCCTTGGCTCGTAGTTATCTCTGGGGTCTGTTATGAAACAAAAAACACCGTTCTTCTTCATTGCCTCATACGTAATGAAAAGAAAGCCATCAGGCACTTTCTCCCAGCCACCTATACCCCAGGAGTTAGCAACTTTAAACCCTCCCACCTCTTGCTGAGTTGAGAAGTTCGCTATAAGTGTCCTGTTGCCTGTCACCGTGAATGAGTATGTAGAACTGGCACTTACCTGCGCTCCATTCTCCGTCCAGTTGATAAACTCGTAGCCCTCTTTGGGTGTAGCTGAAAGATTGACAGTATCTCCATGGGTGTAGATCCCTCCACCGGCAACGGTTCCGCCGGCCGCAGGATTGGCCGAAACGTTTATTGTATAGGTCTTCTTTGTCAGGGTAACATTTACCGTCTTGTCTCCATCGACATTGACGTTTCCCGTAGCGTTGTTATATCCCGTCTTGCTTATCGTGTATGGTTTTGTTCCGGACTGAACGTTTGTGAAGACGGCCTTTCCCTGCGCGTCGGTGCTCCTGTTCTCTCCGTTGAAGGCGACGTTAGCTCCCTGAACTGCTCCCTGGTTATCGCTCACATTGAAAGTTACCGTATATACTCTGACGAAATCGGCAGTCACCGTTTTGCTTCCGTTCATAGTCAGATTGGCCGGATTTGCAGAGCCGCTCAAATCTCCGCTCCAGGTGTCGAAAGCCCAGCCGGCAGAAGGATTGGCAGTTAATTGAACAACCTCACCGTGATTGTACTTGGATTTGTCCGGGTTTCTGGTTACCGTCCCCTGACCAACTACGTTTGTCGTCAGTGTATAGGTCTTGAGTTTGAATGTGACGGAGATAGTATGATTGGCAGTCACGTTGTTGAACGTGTAGCTGGATACGGCTCCAACGGAAACTCCGTCTACCTTCACATCTTCTATGTCATATCCGGTGTCCGGAGTTATCGTGAATGACTGATTCGAGCCGTGGGTAACGTTCACATTCCCCGCGGGATTTATACTACCTCCCGCTCCAGCCGTTGCGGTGATCGTGTAGGTCTTCAGCCTGAAGTTGGCTACGAGCGTCCTGTTCGCGGTGGCCGTGAACGAGTAAGTGGTATTCGTACTCACCTCCACCCCATTCTCTGTCCAGTTTATGAATTCATAGCCTTCGCTTTGAGTGGCCACAAGGTTCACAGTGTCTGCGTGGTTGTAGCTCCCGGCTCCAGTTATTGTTCCACCGGCAGGAGGATTGGCCGATGCGGTTATCGTGTACTTCTTTATTGTGAAGGTCGCCGTTACTGTCTTATTTGAGTCCATTGTTATGTTTGCCGGATTGGCAGTACCACTAAGGTCTTCGCTCCAGCCGGTAAAATTCCAGCCCGTTGATGGAATTGCCGTGAGCAGAACTATCTCGCCGTGGGTGTAAGTCGATTTGTCAGGATTCTTCGAGACCGAACCCTGCCCGATCGTGTTTGTCGAAAGCGTGTAAGTCTTTTTAGCCAGAGAGACATTCACGCTCTTGTCTGAATCTACATTAACACTTCCGGTAGAGTTCTCGTATCCGGTCTTGCTTACCGTGTATGCCCTGTTCCCGACCGGAACTTCCGAAAAGACGGCCCAGCCCTGGGAATCGGTCAGTTGAGACTCTCCATTGAAACTCACATTTGCTCCCTGAAGCGGAACAGAGTCATTGCTAACGCTGAATACAATCTCAAATTCGGCGAGGTTTTCCTTCGAAAGAACCGCTTCACATTGCGAGACAACCTCGTCCCCTACATAACAGACAATCATCACAGCCTGTGCATCTCTGTTAGTCCAGAAGGACGAAAGATCCACAACTCCATTTCCGTTAGGAATTGCTTCTTCAGGAATCGGAGTCTGAATCTCTGGATCGATATCTGGATATATGAATCGTACTTTCGTGATTACCTGATCTAGTTCAAGTCTTACTTCATACTTACAACCGAAAAATGCGCTCTCCAGAATGAACTTAAAATCCTTAGACAATACAGATGCCACGAATCTGGCCTCAATCACTCTATCATTAAAAACTGTGAATCTATACTCCCGGTCTTCACTGACAAGCTGGTCATTTTCGTACCAGCCGGAGAACATATAGCATTCACTTGCCTCAGCGGTAAGCAGGGCCTCATTACCGTAGCCATAGGCACCACCACCGGAGACAGCTCCGCCGTCTTCCGGATTGGCATATGCCTCAACAAATTGTTGGTGTTCCAAAAAGTTTGCAGTTACAGTCTTGTCGTTGTCCATAGTTATTTGCGTTGGGTTCAGAGAGCCTTCCAGATCTCCGGTCCAGCCACTGAAATTCCATCCGCTGGCCGGAATAGCCGTCAACTCGATAATCTCCCCATGGTTGTACTTTTCCTTCTTAATCGACCTCGAGATCGAGCCTTCTCCGGAAACCAGAGTCGTCAACTCATAGGTTTTCTCTACCAATACTATGTCAACGGTTTTGTCCGAATTTACGATCACGTTTCCTGCCAGTTCTTCGTATCCCAACTTGGTTATCACATAATCTTTGCTTCCTGGACTTATTTCGTAGAATTCCACCTTCCCCTGAGCATCAGTCTCTCTTTCCTCTCCGGCAAAACTAACTAGTGCTCCCTCCACTGAACCTTCAGAGTCGCTCACAAAGAAACTAACCGTATATCTCTCAAGCTTGAAACTGGCCGTAATTGTCTTATCACAATCCATAGTGATTACAATCGCTGTGTCCGATCCGGTGGCATCGCCGGTCCACTTCTCAAGCAACCAGCCCTCAGCCGGTTCCGCCCTAAGGGAGACTTCCGTTCCTTCTTCATATATAGTCTCTTCAGGAGCAATAACTACCGAACCATTTCCTTCAATTGAAACTACGAGCTCGTAAAGGAACCTACCATTAAGTACGTTGAAAAGACTAGCTTCACAGATAGCATGCGCGTAGTTCGGGAGTCCGAGCGTATCAAGTGTGTCCTGCGTCAGGTCGTACTTAGGATTTGCGGGATATGTTTCAAAGTCCCAGATCCATGCCCCGAATGGGGGTGTATCTATGATCACATAAGAATCATTTACGGAGAGCACTCCAACTAGCAGCTCGACCTTCTCTGCGAATGTCATGTTCTCAAGACATTCGAGAGAGTAGAAGATAAGGTCGTCGTCTATTAGTACATAGATTCCCGTTTTGTCTTCCACTGCTGCCATGTCGAATGTTGACTTTGTTTCTTCAAGCGTAACTGTCTTCTTTAGAAGCTCCACACCCCTGGAGTCTCTAACTGAGAGTGTCACTTCGCCTGTCCCAATGTTTGCGAAGAATCTTGATTCGGCCTTACCTCCACTCAGCGCCACGGAAGGCATACCGTTGTCGAACTCGACAACCGCCGCATCCTTTACTCCCTTCACATCGACGCTGAAAGCAAACTCGCTGATTCCCATGAGTGAAATCTCACGGGTCAGAGTGAATTCGGCATCAATCGAGGGTTCTCCGCCAAGTTTGAAACATGCAGGCAAGAAAAGCATTAGTATGACTATTGCCAGTACTCCATTAAACAGAATCCGAAGTGTTGAGTCTCCTCTTCCATTTCTCATATAATCAAGCCTCCATAGGTATTTAGTCCAAAGATTGAACCGATTAAAATAGTTGATAATCTATTATATCAAAGTCTTTTATGATTTTAAAAAAGACCGATCCAATACCCTTCTAACAAAAACGAATGTACTAAGATACTTTCATAAAACGCATAATAGCAAGAGTCGTTTCCAGTTGAAATAGAGCCTTTCAAGTCAACACTGCGTGTTATAATTGTTCGATCTCTCATTCATGATTGGAGGTATTTTGATGCGCAAGAAGTATGCGTTTCCTATATTCTTCGTTGTCATTTTAGTGGTGCTCATTAGTTCATGCAGTTCACCCAAACCACCAAAATTCGAGATTCCCGATCAAAGAATTGAAGAAGGCTCCGTCCTACGGCTTTTGTTAACGGATTTTGCCGAGACCTCAACTAACGAAAAACTGTCTTTCGAGCTGAAAGAGGGGAAAGGAAACATAGAGGGAAACAATTACCTGTATTCAGCTTCATTCGAAGACGCAAGTACAAGCAAGGTAATTATAATTGCAAAGACTGACAAAGGCAAGGAAACGGAGGCGGCTTTTAATCTTATCATAGAAGACAAGAACCGTAGTCCGATAATCTCAATTGATAATCTTGAATTATCTCGCGAAGGCGAACTCACTCTGGACCTGAAAAAGATTGCAAACGATCCAGATGGTGATTCACTTTCATTCTTCCTAAGTTCGGGAAAAGGAAATGTAGAAGGTTATAAGCTCAATGTTATCGGAAAAGATCTCGATTATGGAGAGAATAAGTTTTCTGTACAAGTTATTGATACAAAAGGCGCAACAGTGCTTGCGAATTTTTCAATCGTCGTTCCTTTACCATCTGTGGTAGATTCCGGGAATACATTGTATGCCGGACAAGGTGGAGATTACGAAACCATACAGCAAGCAGTTAGTGCTGCAAAGACCGGTGATACGGTATTTGTCCTTCCTGGCAATTATACTGAGAATATAAGTATTTCAAAAAGCATACATATTGTAGGATCTTCTAGAGACGAAGTTGTTATTAACGCGAGTAATGAGTCATCGGCTATTATTTATGTTCGTAATGGTAATGGTGTCAAGATATCTGGACTGACATTGAAAACTCTGGGACCGGCAATCCAGTTTTCGAGGTCATCTGGTGAAATCAATGACTGCATTATCAAAGGTGGTAGATTCGGAGTGTCTTTTAGCGGTTCTTCCGGTACTTATATAACTGTTACCAATTGTACTTTCTCCGCTCTAGAAAGCGAGTACAATCCCGAAAAGCTGGGAGAACGTTTGACAGGCGTTTACGCTTATGGTACTGGAACAGTTGAAGTTGCTGACTCGGTTTTTGTACGAAACGGCACTGGCCTATATCTTTCAAATGAGATCACCTTCAAAGTTTTGAACTCAACCTTCGATCAGAATACGATAGGTATTTCAATAACAGGAACGGCTAACGGACTGCTTCGAGATAATCTGATTATGAGAAACGTGGATAACGGAGTCCTTCTGAGAAGCACCTCTTCCGTAGAGTTTGAAAATAACCGATTCTTGGGCAATGTTCGTCACGGCTTCGATCTTTATCTTAAAAGCTGTACCGATTGCGGTTGTGGAGGGACTGTCTTCAATGGAACAGTTCTGGGTTCCGGAAACGTTTTTGACGACGAAAAAGCTATCTGTCCCAGAGACTTTAGTTGGCCCGAAGGCTTCTATAAGGTGGATGAGCAGATCTCAAAAACGAACTAAACCACTCAGAAGAACAAACATATAGAACCGGCCCGATTTATGGGCCGGTTCTTCATATTTCTTAGCATTCCTACAAAGAAAGAGATGAAAAGAGATCCGTTCTGTGCTTTTGGATACTGAATGATTAGTTTGCCCATTGAACTCTCTTACTTTCGAAAAGCCCGTCATTGCAAACAACAGTGCAATAAAATCATATTGATTACATCAATCGTTTGTATCATTCGATTAAGTACAAAGAACTTTTATAACTGCTCTTGGCAGCCAAAACCATATAGGTCTTTTCCGCTATTTTTACATAGACGAATTTCCGATTCTCTACTGTTATTAGTATCTATATCCCAATTCTAAAGTAAGCGCTATCAAACCATGAATCCATAGAACACACCCGTGGTCAAATAAATGCAATAATTATGACATCTATGTTTTACATATTTCTCTTTATCATTCGTATGATTTTGAGCTTGTTTGGTATAGAGTATTTTTAAAGGTTATTTGTTATTGAACTGGGAAGTGAGGTGAGAAGAATGTCGAAGATTGGGTTAGTTCTGACTATAGCGATTCTGATATTCACAGCGAGCGGTTGCCTGCTTACACCTCGATTGACTGGCGAAGCTGCGGAAAACGCTCTCTCTCTTGAGCCCCAGATTCTACCACTTGACGCTTCTGGTGTCCGAAGAACAGAGATTGTGGTTGCAGGATCTAGTGTTGGAACCTTCTCTTTTTGGATTGAGAACGATTCACTTAGCCTCAGTTTTGAGGCTCTTGATGGATGGATGTTCAGTAGAATAGCTTTCGAGACTAAAGAAACAATTGATGAATTCAAGCTTGACGATAGCGGCAAGCTAGATATAGCATCCTTTTCTACAAATGTGTCTTTCGAGAATGTTGTCGGTTCTGCTTCCTATAAAGTTGCGCTCGATTTTCTCGGTGATTTTACAACGAGTTTCTTCACCGCAATTTATCTGGAAATGAGAAACGCCGACGACATTGAGATCTCGACTATTCCAACAGCCTATCTTGGTACGATATTTAGAGACTCAGGCCAGATTGATCTGAATTCAATACTTACCGGCGAACTTCGCGTCGAACGCCGGAATGGTTTGGCTTATTGTGATCTCTTTCTCATAAATGAGGGCAACACTGAAGCTTCACTTGTTACTGTAGAACTTCTCCTTGAAATCGAAGAAGAGGGAACCTGGCTTGAGTTTGAGAAAGTGAAATTGGTTTCCTTTGAAGACGAACTGAATATTGCACCGGGGACTTACCTGAATATAAGTAATGAGATACCTGTAAAAGGTAGAACAAGAGTCACAGCAGATATTCACTCGATAAACAGCGATAGCGTTCGACTGGTTTGCATATATGAAGGTGATTTCTAAGCATACGTTTGTATTTGATTTATGGTATGATAATTAAAGAAACTCCATTGTTCTTCTTCTTATGATTACTTCGGCACTTTTTATTTCTTCTTGAGATATTTCGGGGTGGCCTGGCACATAGTTGCATATCAATCGACTGGATAAGGTTATTTGCACCCATTGAGGTGGAGGTGGAGTTATGAAAAGAAGCTTGATTATTGTAGTAGCGATTCTTATACTCTTAGTTCTGGCAGGTTGTATCAGACCTCAGGAACAGGAAGAGTTGTTAATTGAAGAGTTTCCGGAAAACGAGATACAGTTCGAACTTGGTTTGGTAAGCGGGCTTAAGTCTTCTTACAAAATAGTAGTAAAAGGTGAGCTATTAGCAACCGTGCATGCCTGGATTGAGGATGATGCGACTTTGTTCTTGAGATTTGAAGCTTCTGATGGTTGGCTTCTTCTTGAAAGCCGTGCAGCAACCTCAACAACACTAACTGGAATGCCTAAAAACAAAGATGGCAAGACAGACCCTTCATTGTTCTCTGGAGAGGTTCATAACACGCCTCTTACGGAGTATACGGTGGCTCTTCCTATTGGAAAACTTTCTGACGGTCAGAAAGTTTATTTCGGCACATACAATGAGTTTCGAAAAGTTGGCACGAGAACCAGAGTTAAATATGGTGTTTGTATCAATTCATTCATATATCACGACGACAACCCCGTAATAGATAAGAAACCAAAGCTCGAGGGCGATATAGATGATCCGCTGGTCAGAGGTTTTACCTACGATTGGGAAATCGAGAAGAGTGTCGATCCCGAATCTGTGGAGTTGAAACTCGGAGAATCGGCGACTTTAACCTATACTATCAATGCGACCAGAACTCCCGTAGACGGAGATTTTTCGCTTTTCGGGGCAGTTAATCTCAATAGCACTGGCGAACTGCCGGCTTCAAACATTTCGATAACTGTGATGCTTCAGTATCTTCTTGGAGATGTATATACAGATCTGGAAGGTTTCACCGCGATAAATGTCGATACTTCGGCGACTCCCACTTTGAACCCGGGAGAATCCAGCTCATATAAGTATGATTTCGCCTTCGATCCAAAGGAAGGCGTTGATGAGTATAGGATTCGGGCTTCGGTTACAGCGGACGATATCTTCCCTTTCACTCTGGATGCGACCTTCACATTGAGCGGGCTTGCAGAGTCCACGGACGCCACCGCAACGATTGCTGACCAGTTGAAGGAAATAGAAAGCGAAATACCCGGTGGGTTTAGTGCAGCATATGTACCACCGACAACGGGAAGCTGGGTGTTGGAGCAACCCGGAGATGGAATTCAGACCTTCTCGCTAGTCTATGAGGTTATCCTTACTAACGAAAAGATAGAAGATCCACAACAGGATTTCTACATACTCGATAACACGGCAACACTGATTGAATATAACAGCAAGGCCGAGCACTCAGACGATGCACGTGTGATAATAACAGTTCCGCAGGAATCAGAAGATATTCTCGAACTTACGGTAGAAGTAAGTGGAGAATTCGGCTGGGAAGAGACTGTGAGATACGGCTGGGAGATAGACAAGAGTGTCGATCCTTCCTCAGCAGAGCTTTCAATAGGTGAAGAGGAAGACTTCGAATACACATTGACCGCCACCAGATCAGTTGAAGAGACAACGGCCCTGGCCACAATCACCGGCAAGGCAACAGTCGAGAATACGGGCTCTCTCAAAGCGGAAGGTGTATCGCTTGTCATAACTCTCCAGTACTATGATGGAGAATGGAAAGACCTCCAGAGCAAGGGACCGTTCGATCTTGGAGATATGGAAGTTGGAGACAGCAAAGAAGAAGATTACGAATTCAACTTCGATCCGACAGGCAAGAGCAAGTTCAGGGTCCTGGCCACAGCGACCAGCGGTTCATATTCTGCCGATGACGATAAGGAGTTCGTACCCGGTACTCCGGAAGAGAAATATATAAACCCGAGTGCAGATGTGGAAGATGTGTTCACTAACTTCTCAGATTTCAAGGATAATGGATTCTCAGTTGATCCAGACGAAGAAGATAGAAGCTGGGACGACATAATAAACCACACTGACTGGGTACAGGTAGATTCCAATACCTGGAAGACCAGTTACACAATAACTGTGAAAAACGAGGAAGCCGAAGAGGATCTCGAAGGCTATTATCTGTACAACACTGTCACCATATACAAGAGCGGTACGGATGACGCATACGACAGTGACGATGAAGAAGTAAAGATAATAGTTCCTGAA
>Ga0302251_1000963_pt1 | contig 20557 bp, 19 predicted proteins | sample AAG_RA_Gln_MG_FD_193534 | JGI IMG/M metagenome (GOLD analysis project Ga0302251, IMG submission 193534) | Enriched activated sludge microbial communities from anaerobic digester in WTTP, New Holstein, Wisconsin, United States - AAG_RA_Gln | ecosystem: Engineered > Bioreactor > Anaerobic >...
GTCGTCTGTCTCGCTCCCGCTGATAGGGGATGTCAACCTGGGGATCCTGTACCCGCTGCTGCTGGTGCCCATCGGAATCGTGGGCGCCTCGAACGGATTCAACATGCTCGCAGGCTATAACGGGCTTGAGGCGGGGATGGGCGTCATAATTCTGGCGGCGATAGGCATCGTAGCATACTCCACCGGGAGCTCGTATGTTGCACTCATGGCGATGATAGCCGTCGCTGCGCTGCTGGCCTTCTTGATCTTCAACTGGTATCCGGCAAAGGTCTTCCCGGGGAACGGCTTCACATACATGGTGGGCGCCATCATTGCCTGCATGGCAGTGCTTGCGAACATGGAGAAGCTTGCCCTGGTGGCGTTTGTGCCATACTACCTTGACTTCCTTCTAAAGGCCAGGAGCAGGATGAAGGCTGAGGAGTTCGGCAAGGTGCAGCCGGACGGGTCCCTGAAGAAGCCTTACGAGAAGTACTACGGGCTCACCCACCTTCTCATCGATGTCATCTCGAGGCTGAAGGGGAAGGCATTCGAGCGGGATATCGTCGTCTTCTGCTATGCGATCGAGGCTGTCTGCGTCGTCCTTGGCATGTTCTTCTACCTCTGAGCCGGTGCAATCGAGCACCTTTTCTATAGGATACGGTCAATACTCTTCAAGGTGGTTACAACGCCCGGCGAGCAACGCATTGTCGTGGTTGCATGGAGACGCCTCTCGCGCCGCTCGCAGCTGCTGTCGCAGGCACTTGGCGCGGAGCTGCTCTTCTTCCCGGACAGGCTGCCTTACCTCCGGGCTGCTTACAGGACCATGAGGGCCGTCTCCAATGCCAAGCCAGACACACTCATCGTGCAGCTGCCGCAGGGTCCGCTCCTGCTTGAGGCAATTATCCTTAGGGCATTCCACCACTTCAAGCTTGTAGCCGACGTCCACACCGGATTTCTCATGAGATGGGAGTGGAAGAGCGCCCTGCTCAACACGCCCTTCAAGCGTCTCTTGGGGCGGTGTGACGTTGTTGCCATCCACAACGAGGAGATGCGCGAGCTTCTGCCGGCAAGCGCCAAGAAGAAAGCGTTGGTCGTCTACGACCCTTGGTTCATGATAAAGCCTGCAATGCCGCAGATGGTTAAAGAGAGGTTTATTGTCTTCCCCGCCTCCTACCACCCTGATGAGCCTCTCGACGAGATACTCGAAGCTGCAAGGGATCTCTCTCCAAGCGTCCAGATCAGGGTTACCGGTAACTGGAGGAGGCGCCCCGAGGTCAAGCGGCATGAATCAGAATCGATAAGGTTTACAGGATACCTGCCCAATGAGGAGTACGATCTGCTTATCGCCAACTCGATCGGGATCATCTCGGGGACCAAGGAGGAATATACTGCGCTGATGTCCGCTTGGGAGGCCGTAGCGTATCAGAAGCCCCTAGCTATAACCGACACCAAGGCACTCCGGGAGAGCTTCGGCAATTATCCTGCCTATTATCTCTGGAACGACAAGGCGGATTTAATGAAGGCGATCAAATACCTCTACGAATCCAAGCCTGATCGAGGCGCTATAGAGTCGCTTCGGAAGAAGGCTGCCGAAGGGATCGGGAGGCTGAAGGCTAAACTTTAGGATCCTTAACTGAGGAGCCCAACAAATTCCTTTGCGAAATTATCTACTGTCAAGCCCTTTGCCCTTGCGACAGACTTTGACGACCTATCTGCCCACCTTCTGCCGTCCAGCATAAGCCCAACTACCGCCTTGCTGGCGCTCATCGCATCATCATAACCGTCTCCCGCCCGCCCCTCCATTGAGATGTCGCTCCACGCTCCCCCGCTCTTGTGAACAACAACTGGGAGACCTGCTGCCATTGCCTCCGCGACGGATATGCCCCAGTGCTCGTTGGCGGTCGCATGCATGAAAACTTTGGAGCCGTCCAAGAGGTTGCCTATCAGTTCCCTTGAAGCATTCGTGATTAGTCTGACGTCCGCTTGGCCATTCATGTCCACTGCGACCGAGAACCCCCTATTCTGCGCAATATCCCTCAATCTGGCAACGTAGTTTGTGGACCTCTCGTTGCCAGCGCTGCCAACGATCGCAACCTCCGCTCCAGGTGCCTCCTTCTTGATCAGAGGGAACACCTCATCGATGACCCAGTGATACCTCTTCTCATCTGTAAACCTCCCGAGCAAGACAAACCGGTCTTTACGCCCCTCAAAAGGGGGAGGCGTTTGGTTGAACTTCACGTTCGAAGAGATGGGCGGGTTGATCACCTTAGGTTTTTTACCATAGAGCCTCTCGCAGATGGCCGCAGTCCAATTGGAGTTCGCGACAACGATATCGGTATAGTCGAAGGGATTCCGCCTACAGTATTTCCTGAACTGCTTCAGATATGTGCTATAATAAACGCCCATAAACGGGTTCCCATAACGTGAGTTGACATATTCCGTTTCACCGAAGAGCAACCCTTCCTTCATCATATCATCATGGAGCATCACGTCGAGTGGGAAGTGGATATACTCGACAAAATGCTTGGCTATCCTGTCGATCTCGGGCTTTAGTTTGCCATAAGTTGGCATATCGACCCAAAGCACATCAAGCTCGTCGTAACGACTCAATTTCCGTTTCATCAGATCGTGAACCAGCAATCTGACGTAAATCGCAAACGAATCTATTCTGAATGGCAACAGATGGGTCGCGCTGACATAACTGACATCCACTCCGAACCATCCATTGAATTTGAGCTTGTCATACTTGAAGACGCTCGATAGTTCCACCTCTGAGCCTTGACCGTGAAGCGCCTTAACTGTTGCCGCTACCACCAGCTCCGCCCCTCCCGGGCCGCCGATGTCATGGTGGACTACAAGTGACCTCATAACACTCCCTTTGACCGGATGTATCGCTCGCACACTTGAGTTTCACTCTATGAGGAACTCCATGGCTATCAATTTTCAAATCATTCTTAAGTAACTGATGATATAAAACATTCTGACAGGCGGCAACCATTGGGCCAACGGAAACGAGTCCTCCTGATGCATTTCAACCGGAAGCCTCCGGTAACCGGGGGCGAATACGTCTATTGCAAGATAGGAGAGGCTCTATCCTCCGAGTATGATGTGGACGAAATATCCATCAACATGATCATATTGAGATATTTCAAAAAGAAAGGCCTAGCGAGGGCATTTGCCAGATACCTTCTCGAACCTATGTCGATCTTATACCCCCTTCTTATGCGAAAAAAGTACGATCTGATATTCACGTCTTGGTCAGATCACGTTCCCTTCTTTGGAGACGTTGTATATGCACAGCCGCTTGCAGGTAAATTTTCCATAGATAAGACCGCTTTCTGCATAAACGATCATGGCAACCTTCTGGCAAATGCTGCTGAATACCTGGGTACCGGGCTAACGTGGCCTTGGCGAAGGCTGTTTGGCAAGTTCAGCCTCAAATACCATTATTTCATAAGCAACAGCCGGTCCACGGCCGATTACGTCTTTAGGGTGTACCGTAAAAGAAGCTGGGTCATCTATCCCCCAACCGAACTTGAACCATTTGTGTATGCACCGTTGAATAAAGAGCGCATGGTTCTGTCTGTCGGAAACGTGGTGCCTCAAAAACGATTTGATCTGATAGGCAAGATTGGCACCAGAATGCCTGACGTTAAATTCATACTCATCGGCAAAGCCGAAGGCGTGGGCGAGAACATAGTCAAATCCATCAAAGAGGCATTTGAGAAGCAAGGTCTAGCTAACAATTTCGCCTTTCTTGGCTACGTCTCTGAGCATGATAAGGCCGAGCGCCTAAAAAAAGCGAGCGTCATCTTTCACCCTGCCGTCAATGAGCCGTTTGGCATTGCGCTCGTTGAAGGCATGGCGTCCGGGGCAGTGCCTGTTGCTCACAACTCGGGAGGACCGTCCGAATTTATCGACTCTAAATGGCTATTCTCAAACGATGAGGAGATGGTTGAAAAAATCAGACAAGCTCTAGCCGCCGACATCAGAACTCGACAGGCGATAAGAGAGAAAAGCTTAGCTTTCAACGAAACGCAATTCAAACGCAACCTATTGCAGGTATGTTCAAAAATAATGTCCTCAAAAGGACCATGAGCATGTTGTTAAAACTGACTGCCCAGTGGTACAAATCTTGAGAATTTTAATAATATCTATACTAGGGCTTTTTACTGGAGGTACAATACGGAGCCTCTCGGTCATCAATGCTTATCAAAGAATGAATATACGCTGCACTATCATCCCGCCGCCATTCATATTTTATGACTTCGTACGAAACTGCCCAACAAACTACGCCTCAGAATATTCTCGGCACAGGAAGTCGATGAAATACGGTCTTGAGTTCTTGCATGAAAACGCCATAATTAAATTCCTTAATGACCACGGGTATTTGATAACGCTATTGCATAAGATGAAATTGCTCCGGCTGCCCTTGACCTTTTATATGAATTTCTTATACTCGATCTACATTAAAAGGCAGATCAAATCCGACCACGACATCATATTGAATCATCATGAATTGCTGGACACCGTCGTGTTGACTGCCCTTTTAAGGGCCATGATCCATCGCCCTTCCATCACGGTGTTGCAATCCCCTCCATATTATGCTGATAGGAAGCGCTGGGCATGCCTGTCGTCAATGATGAGGATGTATCTCCCCAGCAGCAGATACCGGTTATTTTTAAAAAATAGCATCTTTCGGATTATTATTGGTGGTCTTTTAAAGACGAACTCAAAATTATTGGCGGTTTCTCCATCCGTCTTCTTGGAGATGGGGCATCCTATCGACAATAGGCATGTCGTACTCAATCCAAGCATTCCATATAACAAGGTGGCTTATTCAAGTCATGAAAAAACAAATCAAGCGATCTTCTTTGGGCGGCTCGTGCCTGAAAAAGGCATTATCGACCTCATACACGTTTGGAATCTGTGCAAAGACCGTCTCGCAAACTACCGGTTGGTTGTTTATGGCACTTTTTATAATGAGCGAATTAATGGCATATGCATGCGGCTAATAGATCGTTTGGATCTAAAAGCGACGATTGAACTCAGAGGGTTTTCTCATCAAACAGAACTGTTTCCTCAAATAGCCTCCTCTAAGTGTTTCATCTACCCCTCCCACCATGACGCTTTTCCACTCGCGATTCTGGAAAGCCTGATGCTGGGGACTCCAGTTATAGCTTACGACGCGCCAGGGAATCTGGTATACGAGAATGTGCCCGCCGTCTTTCGGGTCAAAGAGGGGGATTACAGCAAAATGGCAGAATGTGTATATAGCGTATGTAACTTGCCTCAGAGCAACTTAAATGACCTTATTGCTCAATCAAAGCAGATGTTCAAAGCGCATGAAAGTGCTACAAACATAGCGTTAGCCGAGCTCAAGGAGATCACGGCTGCGCTCAAAAGGTAAATCTGCATAGCATGCGATGATGTGGGTGATTTCTCAGGCTATCACCTTGCATTAATAAGGCAATTAAACCAACCTATGAATATGGTAATACAAGCCGAAGAAGATGGGATGATCTAAGCTGTCCGGAACAGAAAATATTGGCGCCCTAGGCAAGAATGTCCGCCTTAAGTATTCCACGTTAATTCTCTATGCAATGAGCATTGGCGGAATGGTTCTGGGGTTCGCATTCACATTCCTGTTCACTCGCCGTGTTTCCATTGAGGAGTATTCTGTTTGGGTCATGATTTCAAAATATGTCGGTTACTTGATCATGCCCAGTGTAATCTATACGAACTGGATACCTCGCGACATAAGCAGGGGTAATAACACCTCAAGGACGGGCTTCTACTCCTCAATCATATTTGGCCTTGTTACTATGCCGTTATATGCCCTGATCATATTCGAGTCATCAAAAAATTTTAATCAGCCATTGATTCCGTTGCTGGTCTCAATTCTGATTCTTCCCTTGGAATATCTGATTACCATCCAGCAATCCATTGTATCTGGCTATGCGCCACAGAAAAATGGCTACATCAATTTCGCAATGAAAGCAGGGCAGCTCGCATCCGGGCTCTTGCTCATTGGGTCTCTGGCGATGGGATTGACAGGCGCAGTGATTGCAGTGGTGATCGGGAAACTCCTGTCTGCCCTTCTTGGTCTTTATTTGAACCGGGGCATATTAAAAAAAGCTGAATTCAACAAACCTACCCTTGTCTCTTGGTTACGTTCTTCTTGGCTACACCTCATGAGTATCGCGTATAGCCTGATCTTCACATTAGACGTCGTCTTTGTTCGAGCATTATATGGGAGCGAGATCCCGATTGCTTATTATGGTCTATGCATAAGCATCGTCTCTTTGGCTTCATTTGCCGGGGTCGTTAGCACCTCTGTATATCCCAGAATAATCTCCAAGAGCAATTTGGACGACATTAAAGATGCCATCTGGCTAGTACTGCTGTTGTCAATGCCCGTGTTCTTCTTGTTGCTCTTCTTCGCAGAACCAGCGTGCGCCCTGTTTGGGGTCAAGTACCTTCCGATGGCACAGGCACTGCGCATATTCTCATTCTCAGCCATAATCCAAGCTCTTTCGTCATTGCTGAACACCGCATACATCGGCCTTGACCAATTTGATAGAAATCATCTTACCACAAAATCTCTGTACAAATCAACTATTTTCAAATCGAACTTGACGCTTCTCATCGTCAATGGCGCATATCTGGCGCTCGTTTCTGCCGTCTCCTTCAGCGGTCTTCCTGCCGATCAATTAATAGTGTCGTGGGGAGTTATTCTGTCAATTGCTTATCTAATTCAATTCTCCGTGTTCTATTTCTTAATCAAGCGAGATTTTGGGATTTCTTTAGAGCTAGCGTCGCAGTTAAAAGACGTTATCATATTCTCTGTCTCGGCAATTCCTATCGCTGTAGTATCATATTATTGGGCCATACCTTTAGAAATCAACTTTCAAACAATGCTCCTCAATGCGTTCCCGCCGGTCCTCATTTCGGCAATTCTATACGTCGGGATGCTGTTCGCATTATCCGCAAAATTCAGGTCAATTGTCCGGTCAACAATCCGAATCCTTTTAAATAACATAGCGAGTTCCAATAAACCTTGACCTCAAACTACATTGGTGATCAAAAATTTCAGCAATAAAGCATGCGCCTCCGCTGGTCTCAGTCATTATTGTCAATTGGAATAGGGCGCACCTGCTCCAAAGGTGCCTCGACTCAATCAAGCGTCTGACGGCGTATCCAAATTACAATGTAATTGTCGTTGATAACGCAAGCGATGACGGCTCAATAAACCTGCTCAATGCCCAGTTCCCATGGGTCAAAGTAATATGCAATGCCGATAATGTTGGGTTCGCATCGGGCAATAACATAGGCATCAATTATGCAATGAAGCACTATTGCCCTGGCTTCATCTTACTATTAAACAATGATACCGAAATAATTGAAAAAGACTGGCTAAGCAGACTTGTCTGCGACGCTAGCACTGGCAACGGGATAGGCGTCATAGGCTGCAAGCTTCTGTCTCAAAATGGGGAAGTGCAGCACGTAGGCATCACATTCTCATATGCGGGGCCCGCTCTTATACCTCCGAGCAAAATGCCCTCGCCCGGATTATACCCTGTCGACGCAGTCATGGGTGCCTGCTTCCTTATACCTAAGCGAACAATAGACACTATCGGGTTGCTTGATAGCGGATATTCTCCATTTCAGCACGAAGAATCCGATTATTGCGCCCGCGCCAAGGCATCAAACCTCATAACTGTTGTAGATACCCGCGTGTCAATTGTCCATCTCGGCTTCTCGTCAATGAAGCACATCCCCTCGTCTTATTGGTGGTACGTAAACCAGCGCAACGAGTTGCGTTTTGCTTTATTAAACACCTATGCGTTATCGCTGCCCGTCTGGTTCACCCTTAATTTTTACCGTTTCTTAAAGGCAACGAAAGAAAACAATGGCAAGCGCCTAGAGGGGGCTCCGAATTCGGTAACGCCTAAATGCTATTGGCGCGCTTTGCTGCACAACCTTCATAGCATCCACGAAATATTGCAGAAACGCGCTAATCGTTCATCACAAATTATTGTCTGATCGCAGCCGCATGAGCTCAGAAAATTGGTTGCCAGCACGCTCAAATCCATTGCCCAAACACAGCCGCCTCTTTTAGCAACCCCGCTTGCCAAGCCTCTCTATCACTCTGTTGCGCAGCTTCTTGAGAGTTCTCTGCGGGTGGGTGGCTCTCTCAGCAAATGAATGTATGGGCATCATAAGGTAGTGCAGAGGATAACTGCGATAAAGGAACTCATCTGTAGTTTTGTATTTTTCCTCAATACTTACTAGCTGATCTCCGTGCACTCTGTAGTAGTAAATGGGTTCGTCTACTGCCTTGCACGCCCATCTCCTTGAGATACGTATCATTATGTCGCTGTCCTCATGAAGCATTGCCCTCTCGTCATACCCTCCGACCTCGTCATAGGCCTGCCTTCGTATCATTGCACAAGCTATCTGGCCACCGGGGAACCTGTATGCTGAAAACCTGGTGAAAAAGGGGGCTGCGTGGCTCACGTAGTTTACTCTACCGAATATCCTGCTCGATGTCCAGACGAATCCTACCCTGCGGTCAATCATCGGTTTAATCGTCTCTTCGACATACTTGGGGTGAAGCATATCGTCGCTGTCGCAGCCACAAAAGAATTCCCCCGAAGATCTTCTTACTGCATAATTCCTAATATTTGCCATCCCTCTGGCATTCGATACTGTATATGGCACTCCCATGCGATCCAACAGGTCTCTTGTACCATCAGTTGAACCCCCATCAACGACGATCATCTCTATGTTACCATAAGTCTGTCTTTGCACAGACCTGATTGCGGATGCCACGTATTTTTCCCGATTAAAGGTGGGTATGATGACGCTAACCTTAGGACGATCTTGCATACTGATCCCTTTATTGGCGGTTGCATCTTCTTACTAACCTTAATATTACAGAATTTATTATCCTTTCAACTCTTTAATACCGTTCAATTATTTTTATATATCCGTTGAGTTTGTTCATGTCCGGTCTTTCATGCTACAAACAAAAGAATGCGGCTCCTTCGAACAAAACGACCAATACTTATTGGAGGCGGACAGCAGTTGCTTTTAGTGGGCCCGGAGGGACTCGAACCCTCGACCAACAGATTATGAGTCTGCCGCTATGGCCGGACTAAGCTACGGGCCCATTGCAAAAGCAAATTGACTCGCGCCAAATTTATTCCTTTTGGGTCGTCTTGGGGATGAGGAATTCGACGAAAGTGACCAGCTCCTCCAGCCCCCTCTCCCTGAGCGTATTGGCCACATCCTTCAGCAAATGGGCTGCCCCGTTGAACTCGGAGAGCGCCCTAGCCACCTCTGACATGCATCCGTTGGCGTCGCCGGCAGAGAACCTCTTCTGACCTTCTTGGTACCTTGCCTCAAGCTTGGATGCCCATCCCCTGACCTCCTCTGCCTTTCCGGCGATATCTTCCGGCATGCCCCTCGCCAGTATCGAGAGCGATGACGACAGGGTCGCTATGCCCTTGAGGAGCTGCTCCGCCATCAGCAGCTCCCTCGTGGCGCCCACCGCCCTGAGTGCCGCATACGACTCTTGGTAAGCCGAGATCCTTCCTGCCCTCGACCCCATCTCTATGATGTCCGATACGGCATACCCTGAGGTTTCAGCAATGTTGAGCAGCGAAGCGATGCGTGCCCCCTCCCTGCTGACCTTTATCAGCCGTCTCTTTGGGAACCCGCCCTCCCTCTCCTCCTCTAATATTCCGGCCTTTATCAGGGCGTTCACATGGTTGAGGATCGTGATGGTGCTGAACTTAGTCTTTTCATACAACTCCGACATCGTCAACTTCTTTGACCTGTAAACTGCCATCAATATTGCTGACGGAACCTCTTTTGGCATCTTATCCAAGCCTTACACCACGCATTTCAAATCTAATTAGGCTCTATTTAGAAATTAAAATATACCTTCCTATATTTTAAAGTTTCAAATTCAAGTCTATGCTCCAAGGCGCCCTCGACCAACAGATTATGAGTCTGCCGCTGTGGCCAGACTAGACTAAGCTACGGGCCCATTGCAAAAGCAAATTGACTCGCGCCAAATTTATTCCTTTTGGGTCAATTGAGGCAATGCAATTTTGCCTTACCTCATAATAATCGGGGCATGCTCGTCGTCTTTCAGAAGATTACTTATATGATAAGCTCAACTGTGACGTCATGGCGATTTCCGTCATCATAGTTACTTACAACAGGGCAAAAATGTGCCGTAATCTAATCCATGCTCTGATGCATCAAACGAAGCCGCCCTTCGAAGTAATCGTGATAGACGACTGCCCCCGTACACCCCCTCTAAATCTAGAAGGCGCGCGGGTTATCAAGAATCAGAACGAATTGGGGCTATCTAGGTCTAAGAATCTAGGAATAAGCATGGCTAAGGGCGACATCTTGCTCTTTTTAGATGATGACCTAAGGGTAGGGCCCGATCTAATCTCTAATATCGAGAGATACTTTTCTGAAGACATATCCTTAATGGGCGGCCTGGTTGTTCCATTCTGCCTTTCCCCCCCTCCAAACTGGTTTGATATTCGTAGGCTAGGGTGGAGCTTAGGGGTCTACAACGAGGAGATTATTGGCAGCATACTCGTTGTAAGAAGAAAAATCCTCAAAAAGGTGGGGCTATTCAATCCGAACTTGGGGCGAATAGGGGGGAGTTTGCTTTCCTGGGAGGACAACGATTTTGTTCGTAGAGTTCGTGAGGCCGGATACGCTACGCTCTTTGAAAAGAACCTCGTTGTTGAACATTTTGTTCCATCCTCTCGGCTTTCCTTGCCCTATCTGATGCGCAGATACTGGATGGAGGGCATAAGCTGGAAACACGTGCCCCATCAAAGTCGAACCCACAGCTTCCTACAATCGGTAATCAAGTTCGTCCCATTATTTTTATTCGACCGGAGGCGCGCTCTGCCCCATCTATTAAACGCAATCCGGATCTCGGCATATTATCTTGGATCATGATATCTGCGCGCTTTCTTTACCGCATCTACAATGCGGATCATGTAAAAAACCGAAATGGCGCCGCGGGAAGGACTCGAACCTTCGACCAACGGGTTAACAGCCCGTCGCTCTACCGAACTGAGCTACCGCGGCTCAGTAAATCAGCAACTTGAATAAGTATTAATCTTTTGCGATTGAATCGCTGACCATACCCGCCCTGACCGATCACTGCTCACCCTCTGCCATCCGCCTCTTAATGCCTTCGATTCCGTCGTAGACTCTGTCGAAGCTCAACATCTCGCTTCCCCCGACAATCGAGACTGCCGCATGGAGGCTGTCAAAGAAGATCAACGCCATGCTGTCCCTCCTCAGGTTCGAGGCCGCCGCATGATATGCCGTCCTGCCTTCAGTCACACCTTCAATCCGAAATCATCTTGAGCTTCTTCGGCAGGTACTTGTCCACAATCGCGGTGAGCCCGTGGGCGCTGAACGCCTCGAGCTCCGCCCTCCTCTTCATCTTCTTGAACTCCTGCAGCTCCGCCTGCCACTCGAACTCCCGGTACCTCATGTCGTCCTCAAGGAGCTTGATCCTCTGCTCGTCCAGCTTCGTCAGCGCGAACGACGGCAGGTTGAACTTCTTGATGTCTGTCGCCCAGAGCCCGACCCACTTCGCGGTCGGCGTCGTCAGCTCCCTGAGGTGCGCCGCGTTCGCCGAGCCCCTTATTATGACCATGGCGATGTGCATCCCCCACGGGTCGGCGTCCGTCAGCAGGTAGACCGGGAGCCCCAGCTCCTTGCTTATCCTCCTTATTATCAGCCTGGCGAGCCTTGGCGCCTGCCCTGCCGTGTCTATCAGGATCGCGTTGAACTTCTCGTAGACCCTCTCCTCGATGAACCTCCGGAAGATGGCGTTCTTCTCGATCACGAAGACCTTGTCTGCCTTGCATTCGATGAAGTCCGCCTGCGATAGCGAGAGCCCCACCATGACGCCGTCAGGGTTGGAGCTGAGGTTGACCCTCTTGCCCTTGTACCTCTCCGGGGTCGTGTACTCTATGGTAACATCCCCGAATAACGCGGACCTCTCCTTCGGGTATATGTTGAACGCCTCCCGGGGCTCGGTCATGAGCGTCTCAAGGTCCGTGACCGTGTCGTCCGACTCCATCTGCTCCCTGAACTTGATTCCGTAGTTGAGCGAGTGGTAGTAGAGGTCCCTGAGGGTCGTGCTCTTCCCCTCGCTGACGAGCCGCCGGGCGAACGACGCCACCCACAGCAGCTGCGTAAGCGACCGGATCTGCTTGATGTTCGACGCCGACCTCAGCGCCATCTGCTTGCCGAGTATGAACTGGTTGAGCTCCTCGTCGAAGACTATGTTGGACGTGGTCCTGCTCGCCATCTTAATTCGCGGGAACTCGCCCCTCGCGATCTGACCGTATATGTCCGAGCCGAGCTCATTCAGCTTTAACAACACTTCTTTGTTCAACTTCTCTGGCATGTGCCTGCAACCTCTTCAACACTTTCTCATAGTCCGGCTGCTTCTCCTTCCCTGCCAGCTCCGTGGAGAACTGGGAGATGAGCGGGAGGTACCTCTCGAAGACCGTGAGCCTCCTCTGGACGATGTACGCCTTCTCCTTCTTCCCCATGTGCGTCTTGACCTCCCTCGCGCAGGTCTTGAGCGCCCACTCTATCTCATACTCGACCTCCGGCCGGTCCGCAATATACTCCTTGCCGACCGTCTTGTACGGGACCTTCGTGGCGCATATGTGGATGAAGAAAGCGATCGGCATCGTCTTGAGGTCCAGCTTGTACCTCTGCCAATTGATCCTCTTGATTACCTTCATCGCGACGTCGCTGTGCAGGTCGTAGAGGAGCGGGATCTTGTTGGCGAACCTCAGCACGAGCGTCTCATCGATCGGCGTTACCGGGACCCTGCCCCCATAGGCGATCGCCGCCTCGATGACGAACGGGTAGCCCGCATATGCCGACGCCCTCCTCTGAGTGACCGCAACATACTCCGGGCTGAACTCCCTGATGATCCCCGCCTTGAGGAGGTCCATGCCGACCGGCGACAGACACTGCGCGTCGGGGGGCTGGAACTCGTTGAAGTCCTTCATCCTCGAGACGAGCTTCACCAAGTCCTTCGAGTCCATCGTCTTCGGGTTAATGTCGGGGCTCATCTTGATGCTCTTGAGGAAGTTCATCGCAGTCGCTATGCCGACCCTATGGAAGTTGTTGGCGAGGAAGTCTAGCAGGTTGGTGCTCCGGCTAGCGTTGATCATCCTGTGGACTATCTCGATGTCCACGCCGAAGGGGTGCGGCTTGACCTCCTCGGCCGGCTTCGGCATCACCTCTGTTATCCTGTCGAAGCGATACAGGACGCCATCGGGGCTGATGTAGTTTATGTTCGCGTATGGCATCAGGATGGCCGTCTGCCGGAAGTACTCGACGAGCTTCGGCTTAGCCCTCACGAAGTCCCCCTCGAAGCTGAACTCTATCATGGTCCCCCTCCATCTGCCGGGGTTGGGGGTGACGTCCTTCTTCCTGATGATTGGCTTGTTCTCCGGGACGTTGATGCTCAGCTCGTAGAAGTACTTCTCGAAGCCGCCTGTGCTGGACAGCACCCTTACCGTGCTGTGCGCGGTTATCTGGCCATAGAGCACCGCCATCTTGCCGCCGAGCCCGAAGATGCCCCTGCTCTGCCTCAGCGTGTACTTCGACCCGAAGAGTATCTGGCCGAAGGCATACGGCACCTGCTCGTACGGGACGCCGATGCCGTTGTCCTCCACCTTTATCTTGTATATCGAGCTGCCCTCGTCGATCAGCTTGACCCGGACGTCCGGCATGATCGAGTACTGCTCGCATGCATCGAGGGCGTTCTCCACGAGCTCCCTGATTATCGTGTATGTCGCCCTGACGGGGTTGTCGAAGCCGGCTATCTCCCTGTTCCTGTAGAAGAAATCGGCCGCGGAGATAGACTGGAACTTCTCTCTCGACACCCTTTCATCCCCCGATCTGCTCAATCATCGCCAACGTCATCGCTAACTCCGTCCCCGGCACCGCCGTCCTCGTCGCCGCTGCCCTCCCCCTCCTTCGGGGCAGCCTCCTTAAGTGCCGGGCGCGCCTCCCAGAGCGACATCCTCTTCTTCTTCAGCTCGGCGTGCTCCTTGTTCAGGTACCTGTAGACCGAGCCGTGCATCGCGCCCTTGACGAGCATGGCGACCGCCTCCTTGGCGACGATTATCTCTTCATACTCCCCGATTATCGAGACCGTGTGGCCGTAAACCGAGACCACCGTCCCGGTGAGCGACTCTATAATCCTGCGCGTCTTGCCGTTCTCGCCGATAACCCTGCCCTTTATCCTCTGCATCTGGCTCCTGGACTCCCCCAGCGCCTGCTTTAGGTCGACGACCTCCAGCATCTGGCCGTCCGTGAAGAGCCTGAATGCCCTCTCGGGGCTGAACCCCCTCCCTATCGCGTTGACGATGTCCCTCGCCTTCAGCACCCCTGATGGGTCCCTGGTCCCGGCAGACGCGTCCATCTCGACCACGACCTCGCCAGTCTTGCCGTCGACCTCTATGTGCGAGCCGGTGCCCTTCTCCAGCTCCACCTTGGTGCCGCCCTTCTCGCCGATGAGGGATCCTGCCCTCTCGACAGGTATCTTGAGATATATCCTGCTCATTGTTTCCTCAGACACTCTAGAACCTCCTCCACGCTTGGAACATCAATGCCCGCCTTTCCAAAGAACCTGATAACATTTCCAACGTCTCTCTTAAGCAATTCTTCAGCCATCGGGTGCTCTCTTGTGACCGCCTGCCCGAAGTCGATCAGCACCGTCCTGCCCTCGCGCAGCATTATGTTATACTCGCTGAGGTCGCCGTGGACCAGCTTCGCCTTGCGGTAGAGCTTCCCCATCGCATCCATGACCTCCTCAAACATGCCCGCCGTTATCTGGTCCTTGGGGAGCGTCTTGATGACCGGCGCCGGCTCCCCGCCCTCGCCGATGAACTCCATCACGACGACGTTCTCCTGCACGTACAGCGGCTTCGGAACGCTGACGCCTGCCGCATGCGCCTCCATCAGGTTGCGGTACTCCTTCTGCGCCCACGTGTACACGATCTGGCGGTAGTCCCTGCCGACCCTGAAGCGGGGGTCGCCCTCTATGTACTGGAGCATGCTCTTCTTGAACTCCATTGACGAGGTCAGGTAGATCTTGATAGCCAGATCCTCGCCCTTCTTTCCCTCCGCCCAGTATATCCGTGCCTCCTTACCCGCCTTGACCGCTCCGAAGATCCGGCTCAGGGGCCCCTTGTTTATCGCCTGGTAGAGGACCATCACCGTCCTCTTGTCCAGGACCTCCTCGACGGTCTTGAAGACGTCGATGTCCTTGGTCTTCTTCGCCTTCTCTCTCTCGATCTTCTGCTCGTGCTTCCTCGAGAGCTCCTCAGGGTCCTGAACCACGGAAATCGCCCAAAATTCAATAAACTGATAACTAACGCTAATGATAAAAACCTTTCTTAAGGGGCCAGATTCCCATCAATTAGATGAGGTTGTCCAGCATTCCCTTAGCCTTAAGGTTCTTGAAGTCGCTCCGGTCGTAGCGCCAGACCACGTCGCCCTTCTGGTCTGACTGGAAGTCCCACGGGGCGATGAGGACGATGTCGTTGAGCCTCAACCAGATCTTCTTCTTCATCTTGCCCGGAATCCGGCATACCCGGACCTTGCCGTCGGAGCACTTGACCTTGACCCTGTCAAAGCCCAGAAGCTGAGCGACGACTCCAACCACCTCCCCCTCTGCCGGCATCTTCGAGTCGCGCGGAGCGGAAGGGTCCTTATTAAAACGCATCAATGCACCTTCTCTCATTGAATAACCTTGGACTGTCATATTAACCTTTTTTCAAAGGATAGACATAATACCCGTATCTTTATAAAAAAAGACTGAACGGGTCCGTGGCCTAGTCTGGACATGGCGGCGGCCTTCGGAGCCGCAAGCCCTGGGTTCGAATCCCAGCGGACCCGCCATAATCACTGATGTGGCACACACACGGCGCCGGGACTACGTCATTGGGCCCTGACCGCCGCCCTTTATATCCCCCGTGTATATGTTCACCCAGACTTCTAGATACTGGGATGCGTCCTCCCCTTGCTCAAATGAGACTATCCAAAACAGGTCCGCAAGTTTCCAATGCGGTATTTCCATGCCGAAGATGTCGTGCCAGTAGTAGTTGGGGCTATCAAGGGCAAACTCGGTAGAAATAAGTGCGCCAACCCCGCGCCCCCTGCTCTCCAGGAACTCTCTCGCCAGCATGATGGCCTCATCTTCTGTTGTAGGGAGCTCAGACGGGACCTCACTAAGTGTGAACTGATTCAAATTCGCGGCGATCTGCGAGCTGTTTTTTATGACATAGTCGGTGTTTTGATAATAATATAACTCAATGCTAAGATTGCCAAAGGCGTTCATCCATCCACCCAAATAAGCGATCTGCTGTTCCGTCACGTTGCCGTCCCAAACAGCATCAACTATCGTAAACAGCTCATGATAAAAATCATACAAGTAGTCCTGTGACCCCGAGAGCCCATTGTAAATTGTATAATATTCTTCCCCCAGCAAAAATGAATAATAAAACGGACCGGGGTACACGACCTCTTTCACGTAGCTTAGCAGGATATGCGCCTGCTCATACTGGCCTTCGATGATGTAATAAATCCCTGACTTGATGCCTCTCCAAAGACTGTGCACGTCATCCGACAGCTGATTGAACATCACACGCCTGAACTGCATCTCCCTGGCGTTCTGCTGCCCAATCATGAATACGAGCCCCGCATTAAGAAAAAGGCTTGCCACCAACAGGACTGCAAAGATCTGGACAGTGGTGGGCCGCCAAGACCTCCCGCCACTATGGGGCTCCCGCTTCGAGTGCTTCTGCCAATCAATCATCGACGCGATCCGCATCGAGTCGCGGCCCGTGTCTGTAAGGTAGTATTCGCCCGCCTCATTGGTACTCACCAGCTCCTTCAGTTTTGCCAGATGGAAGTTCAGGTGGCCGTTGCTCGTGATGCCCGTCTTGGACTTAAGGGCTGAGAAGCTCAGGGGCGAGGCGTAGAGTTCTTCGATGATCTTGATCCGCAGGGGATGGCCCAGCTGCTCAAAGAGTTCGGCCTTCGCAGAGTCGAACCCCTCATCTCCGTTCCTAGCCATGTTTCAGGCTGTTCGGCTCACCGTATATAACCCCTCTTTCCTAGACTCCATAAGGTGGCGGATGACCGACCACCCGCCTCATCGGCTGAGGCACTGTCCCCTGCCCTCCGCCCCCGGTTCGGATTCGTTACCGCTTCCGGCATATGCCCTCATCGTTCCTGTACCTCATGCAGATGTTGCAGAGCTGCGCGGCAAACTCCTCCTGCGTAATCCTGCCCTCGTAGATGCTCTTGGCCACATTGTCCGCGAGCCTGTCCATCTCTCTGTTTATGTTGATTATTGCCCCCCGCTTCTCCCCGAGGTATCTGCTCATGGCCGACTGGGTCATGCCCAGTCTCGATGCCGCCTCCTGCTGCGTGAACTTGTAATTCTCGATAAGCTTCTTGGCTATCAGGGCCCTTATCGATGGCAGGAGATACCTCGCCGCCGTCTCGCACGGGGTCTTCAATTCAAACACTCCTCTGGACTGGTCGCCTCGGCGCCGACCGCCCATTCCGCCCCTCCGGCGCCCTCTCTACAGCTCATGGCCCATCATCTCATCCCTCGCCTCGACCGCCTTCATCAGGGGCTTCCCGTCGCTGTACGCGCACTGAAGCCCAAACTTCTTGACGCACTCAAGGCACTTCTCCGGGTCGCAGAGCACCGTGCTGAGGTACTTCTCCCCCCCGTCCGGGGCGATGAAGACTATGACGCTGCCGTCGTTCTCCCTAGCGACGCTCATGGCAACCCTGTAAGCTGCCCCCGTGCTGATCCCGCTGAATATCCCCTCACGCAACGTCAGTTCCCTTGAGGATTCTTCGGCTTCGAGGAGCGATACATATCTGACCTCGTCGACCGCCGCCCTCTCCCATACCTTTGGGACGTAGGAGACATCGAGGTTCTTGAGGCCCTGTATCGGGGTCTTCGGGTCTGGCTGGACGCCGATCACTTTAATCAGCCGGCTGTGCTCCTTGAGCCTCTTGGAGAGTCCGACTATCGTCCCCGTCGTCCCCATGCCTGCCACGAGGTGGGTTATCCTCCCCTCCGTGTCCCTCAGTATCTCCTCCGCGGTCGTACGATAATGCGCGAGCGGGTTGGACGGGTTCGAGAACTGGTCGGGCATGAAGTATCTGTCTGGCTGCTTCGCGACGAGTTCCCTGGCGAAGTCTTCGGCGCCGTTCATCCCCTTCGAGCCTTCGGTCATGATGATCTTCGCCCCGAGCGCCATCAGTATCTGCCTCCTCTCGACGCTCATCGTCTCTGGCATGATCAGAACCAGATTATACCCCTTAAGGAGGCAGACGAGGGCGAGGCCGATTCCCGTGTTCCCGCTCGTGGGCTCCACAACGATCTTCCCTTCGGAGAGCGCCCCCCTGCGCTCGGCGTCCTCGATCATCGACTTGGCTATCCTGTCCTTTATGGAGCCGCCCGGGTTGAACTTCTCGAGCTTCGCGTAGACCTCCGCCTTGCCCGGGCCATCTTTTAGCCTCACCAAGGGGGTGTTCCCGATTACCTCTAAGAGATTCTGATACAGCATACTCATCCATATTATGACAGCGTCATAATAACTCTGCGTATTCGCCATCATCAATTTGGAAGAAAACTTAATACGGTCTTTCTAGTGCCCTAGTCATGTGGACCCCTTTGATCAGGCTCTCCGTCATAATCCCCACCTACAACGAGGAGAAGGGAATAGCGCGCACCCTCCGGAGACTCTCTTCGCAGACCCTCCCGCGCGAGGAGTACGAGATAATCGTTGTGGACGGGAACAGCAAGGACCGGACTCGGGAGATCGCCGCCAATTTTGCCGACCAGGTCGTCCTCCAGAAGGGGAGGGCGGTCGGTGGGGCGAGGAACGACGGCGTCGAGGTCGCACGGGGCAGTATAGTTGTCCACACCGACGCTGACGCGGTCCCTCCGGAGGACTGGCTGGAGCGGATACTCTCCCTCTTCGGCGATGGCGTGGTCGCGGTCTGCGGCCCGGACGGCCCGCTGGAGGCGAGCGCAAAGTACCGCGTCCTCTACATGGGCATAAACGCCTTCTCATTCATCGCCTACCGGCTCGGCATGGTGGGGACGCGGGGCACAAACACCGCCGTCCGCCGCGACGCCTTCCTGAGGGCGGGCGGCTACACCGACTATCCAATGTGCGACGACGTCGAGCTCGGGTTCAGGCTTCAGAAGCTCGGCAGGGTCGTCTACGACCGGAGGCTGAAGGTACTCGCATCGGCGCGCCGATTCGAGAAGCACGGCGTCCGGGGGGTCGTCAACGGCTGGCTGAGGGGCGACCTCCTGCTGCTGTCGGGCAGGAGGACCGTGGGGAGCTACCACAAGGAGAGCTACTGACCGCCGGTCCAGCCGGCAGCCTCAGACCTCGACCTTCTTCTTCTTGTTCCCCAGTATGAAGACCGCAACCAGCGCACCGACTATGACCATCATGACTACGGCGATGATAAGCACATCCTGTATCAGCCCGGGCGGGATCGTCGGTTCGACCAGCGAGAATGAGCTGATGGCATAGCCCGTGTTGCCGGAGTTGTCCGTGGCCCACACCTCGACCTTGTGGCTCCCCCACTCGAGCGTGGTCTGGTAGGTGAGCGACGTATCGGAGACCGTCGCCGAGGAGGTGACGTTCTCGCCGTCCACCCTGATCAGCACCGTGCTCCTGTTGACGTTGAGGTTGTCGTAGTAGATGATGCTGACCGAGACTGCCTTGACCTCATACTTCGTGCCGTTGGTCGGCGAGTTGATTATGATCGAGGGCGGGGCATTGTCGACCGTGAAGCTCCAGTTCGAGACCGCGCCGTTCCCGGCGACGTCGCACATGAAGACGCCCACCTGGTGGACCCCCTTGGCGAACATCGGGCTCGGGGAGTAGATTATGTGGCCCCCGCTGATTACCGAGGCCGCCGTAACGTCTGCCCCGTCCACGTACACCCTCGTCAGGTTTGCGTTGATGCCGAAGTTGTCCGCATAGTCGACATAGACCGAGTCGTTGAGAGGCACGATCATGTTGTTGAGCGGGTGGCGGTTGGCGATGTAAGGCGGCGTCAGGTCCACCGCGTAGCTCCACTCGAGGGTGTTGTTGTTGCCCACCCTGTCGAAGGCGGTTACCGTTATCGTGTGCCACCCCTCATTCAAGGCAGACGCAGGGGTGTACTCGATCCGGCTCTGTGTCATCGACGCCTGCGCAGTGCGGTTGACCCCGTCCACGAATATCCACGCGCCCGAGATCCCCGAGAGCGAGTCGCTGAAGCTCGCCATCGCCTGCAGCCGGGTCTCGCGCGTCATGAGCCCCGCGGGGGGGAACGGCCCTGAGATCTGGGGCGGGGCCGTGTCGACGTAGAAGCTCACCGTCAGCAGCGCGGCGTTGCCGATGTTGTCGTAGACCCTTACCGAGGCGATGCGCATGCCATCCGGGAGTGGGTT
>Ga0302251_1000964_pt1 | contig 20555 bp, 22 predicted proteins | sample AAG_RA_Gln_MG_FD_193534 | JGI IMG/M metagenome (GOLD analysis project Ga0302251, IMG submission 193534) | Enriched activated sludge microbial communities from anaerobic digester in WTTP, New Holstein, Wisconsin, United States - AAG_RA_Gln | ecosystem: Engineered > Bioreactor > Anaerobic >...
AAGATTGGGAAATTGTGAACTTTCCGGCCCTTGCGGAACCTAACGACATCTTGCAAAGAAAAGAGGGCCTGGCATTGTGGCCGGAAAGATTTCCTGAACCTGTTTTGCTCGACACCAAGAAGAAAGTCGGTTCACGCGTGTGGAATGCGCTTTATCAACAGCATCCCATGGACGCCGAGTCGCAGAAGTTTAAGCGTGAATGGTTTCAGTGGTATGACAATCTGCCGGTCAACATTATGCGCAAAGGTTCTGGAGTGGACACTGCAACAAGTCTTAGATCGTCAAATGATAATACCGCCCAGGTAGATGTTTACCGTGGGGAAGATAAGTTTCTCTACGCCGACGATTGTTTTTGCGAAAAAATAACGGTAAGCGGGTTTGCTAAACATCTTATCAATCAGCATAAGGCGAAGAAATACCACAAAATTAAACTTGAAAAGAACAATGCCGGTGAGGCGTTTAAACAGCGCATCGATGAGGTTTCCCGGGAAGAGGGAATAAGTGTCCCGGTTGAGTGTGAGCAGACCACCACCGATAAAATGGTCCGCGCGATGGAGTTTCAGCCGCTTGTTGAGAACGGAACGCTTAGGTTTAAACGCGGCAACAAGAAAATAGCCGAGCTTGTCGAACACCTTATCAACTTCGACGGCAACGGCGGCGACGTTGATGATGATATTGATGCTTTAGGATTTGCCATTAAGGCAGCGTTAGGTGGCGAGGAAGCATACGCCGGGACATTAGAACACGATGTTTCTCCCGACTAAGGAGATGATTGATGTTTGGATTTAAGACTATTAATAATCTAAAAAAAGAAAACGCACAGATGCAGGCGTATCTTGACATTCTGGAAGGCAGAATCATTACATCAGTTGAATCCCAGTCTAATAAATACCGCGGCAATGATTACACCAGTTACGACTCAATAGTTACTCAGTTGGATAAAATGTATTCCGGTACCGCCGATTGGGGTAATCTTATTGCCAAGAATATAGTCGACGTCCGGGCTGCGTTTACCGTCGGACAGGGAGTGAAGCCGGTTTACATGGAAGGGTTTAGCGAAAATACCGCTTCCCGGGAAATGGAATTCATCAAGAAGTTCTTAATCGCCAATAATCTGGATAATGAGGTTCCGCAGGACTGGGCGCGGGAAGCTGAGATTGAAGGAAAATTTTGCTGTAAATTAATACCTGATATAGAAAAAAAGCAAATCAAAGTCAGGTATTTGTCATACACCAACAACAAATACAAAGTTATTACTCCAACCGATGATTACGCGATATATGAGCGGGTTGAGTACAACATTAATTCTACTCCGGTGAAGATTGAGGCGAATAACTTTGTTTACAAACGTTTCGGCGGTAGGACGACAAAGGTAAACGAAACCACACCTAAAGCTGGACTGTGTCTCGGGATGATAGAGGGGATAGACAAAGCACTTTGGGATTGGAGGAAAATTAATCATTTATTCTCTTCTCCGACTCCATATTTTGAATGTGAAACACCTGAGCAGGCGGAAAAACTCAATGAGTTATTAGGAAAAATTAATTGGAAGATAGGTAAATATGTTGCTACTACCGGAAAGTTTAGCCTTGTTGAATCTGCCGGCGCAGCCAGGGAATCAATCGAGAATGAAATCATTACCCGGGCAAAGATGATCTCTGGAATTGTTGGTCTGCCGGTTCATTTCCTTGGCCTTCCGGATTTGATGAGCAATAGGTCAACATCTACAGATTTATTTGAGTTGATCAACGCTTCAACATCCAAAGAACGGACTGTTTGGATCGGAGGATATGAAGAGTTGTTCCAGAAGGTGCTTCTAATGGCTAACGCGGTATTTAATATGGGATTTAATCCTAATGCCATAGGCGCGGAGATTCCATTTGTTTCGGAACAAAAAATGAAACAGATCGTAGATATATGGCTGCCTCTCTATACCGCACGGGCGATTGATCTGGATACGCTCTTAAATAAAATTCCTGATGTAGACGCTGAAACAGTGAAAGAGAATTTGGTAGACGCAGCAGCCGGAGAGATGGAAAAAGCAAAGATGCAGCTTGAGCAGTTAAAAGCGGAACAAGGAGCGGCGGTATGAAACAGCTAATCCAGGCGCAGATACAAAATTTCTCTCAAGAAGAGATAAAAGACATGATCCCGGAAGATACTCTTGTCCGTATCAAGAGCAAGGATCCTAATCCAGTATTCAAAGCTTATTGTGTGGGGCATGAGGGTGATTGTGAAGCCAATATGGTCGGTAAAGGGCATACGGTGTTTAAATATCTTCAGGACGCGGTTATCAAACTTTCCGACAAGCTGAGATTCGGGACAAAGATATTTCAGGGGCATAACAAAGACGATAATTCGCACGACGGCCGCGTTTCTATCGGCGAATTGGTGGGTAAGACATTAAAAGATATCGGCGGGAAATTGTCGTCGATAGTCGCTTTATATATCAAACCAGAATACAGGAATTTACCATTAGATGTGGCATCAATTGAATCAGACATTGAATTCACAAAGGAGGGTGATGAAGTAAAAGTTGAAGAGGTAACAAATGTTAGCGGCATTGCATTAGGCAATTCCGCGGTAAACCGGCCCGGATTTCCAGGGGCCACATTGCTGGGCGCTATGCAGGCGTTCGGCGGTAAACAAGGAGAAGGCAAAGTGACTAAAGAAGAAATTATTGCAGCAGTCAAAGCCGGTAACATCAAACCTTCGGATATTTACACAAAAGAAGAATTGGTATCCGATAAGGTGGTAAGTGAGCACGTAAAGGCCGAGAAGACTTACGAGTATGAATATGGCAAGCGCATAAAAGAGCAGCTCGAAGACCTGCGCAAAACCCGGGAAACCGAGATCAAGGAAAAGGACGGCAAGATCGCCGAACTTTCTTCGCAGATTATCGTCGGGAAGGCTGAAGGGGTATTCAAAACATTGGCCACTGAACGCAAGGTCGACGAGAAGGCGCTTTCGTTTATGAACCGCAATTTCAAAGGGTTCAAAAGCGAGGCTAAGGATGAATCCGCGCTAAAGACAGACGTCAACAAGTTCATCGACGCCCAGCTTGCCGAATACGCGGAAACCGCAAAACTTTTCGGGGTAACGCCGGCAGCAGGGAACAATAATCCGTCCGCTGCGTCAGGAACGGGAACGCCTCCAGGTGATCGTCAGGGCGATTCGGACAACCTGGAAGATCCTAAAAACAACGATTTTATACCGGCATAGCCGGTCAATAGGAGGAAGCATGAGTTTATCAGTACCATTTTTTAGAGCGCCGATAGATTCTTCTATCGTGGTTGTTACGCCCGGAGGAGCCTACACCGCCGGTCAGGTCACCAAGGTTGAAGATGTAGTTGGAATAATTGTGGAAGCGGCAGTATCCGGGGCAGATGCTGTACTGGTGACAAGATGTACAAACGCGTATGTTCCGAAAGACACTACCACCGGAAATACTTTTGCTGCGGGAGACAAAGTGTATTACTCCGCAGGAAAAATGTACAACGCGGCAAATAAACCGACAGGCGCGGTTCTCTGCGGAGTTGCGCGTAATGCGTATGTCGCTTCCGATACATATATGGAGGTCGACTTCGATGGAAAACTTGGAATAGTATCTTAAGAGATATTATCCAGATTAAGTAAATATATTAAAACATAAGTTTTACAAATCAAGGAGGAAAATAGTGAAATTTAAAGGAAAAATTATCAACGACTGGGGAGCGGTGGATTTCTCGAAGGCGGAACACGTCGCGAAGTTCAAAGCGGCGATGAACGCCTTTTTCCGTGCCCCGGAAAAAAATCCAGTTTTAAAAGCCGCGATGCAGGCTTTCGCTACCAAGGGCGATTTTCCTGCCGAGGTGTTGCAGGTGTTGCAGAAGTTTAACGTCAGCACTGACTATGACCTGGGATACGAGTCATTGTTCGACATTAGGGATTTCTCCGGAACAAACCAGTCCGGATTCGAGATTCTGGATGTTGAAAATGGACTTGCTTTTTCTAAGGTTAAAGTTGGCGAAAAGATCAAGGTATACAAAATAGGCGGCAGCAAAGCTACCGTCAGTTTTGACCTTTACGGCGGTGCGCTCGGTTGGAGCAGGACTTTATTTGACGATCAGCAGTATTGGACAATGGAAGATACTGCTGTGGCTTTCCGAAACAAAGCCTATTCTTCCCGCGCCCAGGCATTTTATACTTTGCTTGATGCCGTTTCGTCTTCACAAAATCTCGCCTGGCAGGCGGTCACCCCTTCCGGTGTGGCTAATACCGACAAGGACTATGAAGCGATACGCGACATCAACACCATCAACAAAGCTTGCGAAACCATCTTATTGGCCTGCAAGGACAAAGGCTATGGCGTCACTCCGAATAGCCAGTTTGTTGTTTCTGCTCCGATACAACTCAAGGGCAGAATTCTGCGCGCATTAGCAATAATGCAGCAGGCGTTCCAGGGTAGCGAGAAACGCAGCGTATATAACGTAGTGCCGCAGTTTACAATGATGCAGTCTGCGACGGATAAATATTATGTCGTGCTTCCTAAAGCTAAAATGAAGGGTGGCTATAGGATGGATCTGACTTTGTACAGTGATTTTGATATCTTGTCCTATATGGATACTGTTGCCGGTTATATGAGATATGGCGGTGGTATTGGAGATATCAACCAAATTCAGCGTTGCGCAACATCGTAAAAGCAATTGGATAGTCATTACGGCAGAGGGGAGGATCGCTCCCACCCTCTGCCGGTTTTAAACCCGGGGGAGAAATGAACCAGAAACAGGCGAAGAAAATACGCAGGGAGACAAGAAAACTCAGCAATGCGATAGCCGTTGACTTTAAGGCTTGGGTCATGTCGCTTGGTTTTTGGCGCAGATTGCAGCTGGCTTACAAGATAGCCGCGGGGAGGAAGTGGTAATGTTGACGATGTCTGATTTACCGAGAAAGAAACCCCAGGAAGATCTAGTATCACCTGCACCTAAATATTTGCATGATGTAATTCAGGACGGAGTCTGGGCCGGTAAGCGGTGTTTTATCGTCGGAGGTGGAGAAAGTCTTAAAGACTTCGATTATTCGCAGCTTGAAGGTGAGCTGATCATCGGTGTCAATCGTGCGTTTGAGAAGATTGACCCGTCAATAATTATTTTTGCAGACAGCCGTTTATGGGGATGGATTGAGAACGGATCATTGGGCCCGGAAGCGCAGAAGAAATTCAAGGATACAAAATCCTTAAAGGTGGCGGTTGAGGCGAATATTTTCCCTTATCCGCAAGAGGTATTAAGGCTTAAGGAATATAAAGGATTGCTTTCCGAAAGTATTATTCACGGGGTTGCGCTGGGCGGGAACAGCGGTTTTGCGGCGGTAAACCTTGCTTTATGTCTTGGAGCCGATGAGATATACCTTCTCGGCTTTGATATGCACGGCAAGGCCGGTAAACAAGTTTGGTGGCACGAGGGATATCCGGAAGTACAAGAAGATTGCGTTTATCAGGGGTATATAGATAAATTCAACGAAGCGGCCGGCGAAATGAGATCTCGTGCGCGAATAGTGAACCTTAATCGGAATAGCGCGCTGAAATGTTTTGAGTTCGGAGATTTTCCAAAAGACAACATTTGGTTTAACGGGTATTACGGGTTAGGGGATAACATTTACGAACGTCCGTTTGTTCTTGACGCTGTAAAAAGATATAACAAGGTTTTTCTTACGACACCGTTCCCGGAGTTATATCATAAAATAGATAATCTGTTTTTCATTAAGCCGCAGACAGAACTGAAGACACAAAAGCGTAACATTGAAGCGCAGCCGAATAGTATTTGGAGCGAACTGTCTGGGAAATGCGTTATGAAGCATTTTGATTATCACCGAGGAAGGATACAGAGAGGTCTTAATATCGCCCAGGGGTTTGAAGATTCAGTCGGCAAGGTCAAGGAATATGATTTTTCAATGCCGGTGAAGCCTGACTGGGTAAATAAAGCAAAAGCTATACTGTCCGGGATAAAGACCGATAAGAAAATCTGTATCATTAAATACCCTACCGTGCGCGCGGAATGGTGCAACCCGGCGCGCAACCCTAAGATTGAATACCTGCAACTGTTGATTGATAAATATCGTGATGAGTATTTCTATATCTCGGTGGCCGATGCCCGCTCCGGTGAAGAATGGCTCGACGGAGAATTAACCGGGATAGACCTTCAGTTAAACAACGGTGAAACCGACGTGTTTACTACTTTCGGCTTGTGCGCTTTGTCCGATATGGTCATCGGATTCCCGTCATATTTTCTGCCGTTATGCCTTTCCCTGAAAAAGAAATTTTTTTGTTTATACGGAGGAAGCATAAAACCGGAATTGCTCACTGATGCGAAGATGGGTATTGAGATATACGGATATGCTGCTCCAGATCCATTTTGTAACTGCATAAGCAATACTCATCAGTGCAATAAAGAGATTCCGGAGACAAAGATTATTGAAAACTTTGAGGAATTACGCGCGCGCAAGAAGAAACTCCTGCTTGTGCGGATGCAGCCTAAAAACGCGGTTAAGATCCTAAACAACCGGTTCATCTCGGAATATTACGACGTCTACACTCTCGGCAGCTCTGAGTATGTGGAAACATACAAGTTTCAAGGCGGATACAAAGGAAATTTTGCTTATGGTATCGACGACATGGAGAATGTCATATCCGGGATGGATTTAGTAGTTATCGCGCAAAAACTCTGCCCGGCTTCTGAAGATGCCGCGGCGCTATGCAGGAGACACAGTATTCGGTATCTCTGGGCCGAAGCGTTCTTTGATAACCGGATGGTATTCGATTATTCCGGATTGCAGTACTGTCCGGAGAACGAGATTAACCAGTTCGTCGGAAAAACTCCTTATGGAGAGATTAGGCTCCCCGAGAACACGCGCGAAGCGCAACCGAAAACAATTAGCGACGGAGATTTGTTCCATAAATACGGGTTAAGAAAAGATGATAAACATATCGTCATCTTCGGGCAGACTGTTTTTGATATGTCTCTTCAACATAGCATCAATCCCAAAATAAAGGATTTCCGGGATTACATTGATTTGATTGCAAGCAGTAATCCGGATGTTACGTTTATTTATAAAGACCATCCATTATATAAAACAGCTTTCAAAGATCGTCAAGATACCGCTTTTGTGCGTGGGTATAAAAATTTGGTTGTTGTCGATGAGAGCATAGACACGTTGTTTAATGTATTTGAGTGTTTCACTTCGTTTTCTTCGACGACGATATTCGAAGGAGTTATTCGGAAAAAGAAATTCGCAACCTGCGGATTACATTTCTGCGACAACGATAAACTTGTCCTAAGGCTAAGCGGAGACGTCGACAACCTATACTTACGCATAAAATCATTCAATATCGACGAGAATATCGCTTTGCAGTGTGCCGGATTTATCTGCAACCAGTACGCCATAGATTTATCAAGCAGACAATTGTTTCATAAATTCACTATGCGGCCAGAGGAATATTACGATTACAACTGGAGTGATTATAGATGGACTCTGTAATAAAGCAAATAATGGAGAATGAACTAATCTGGATTCCGGAGAAAGGTGTCGGATATTATCCGGTAAAGGGAAACCCGTACGACGAGCAGTATTTCTCTAAATATTCCGGATACAAGCATACGGAAATGGGTGAAAAAATCACAAAGTTCCGGGTTGACTTGGTGAACCGATATTGCCGGGGGAAAGTATTGGATATCGGTATCGGTTGCGGAGCGTTCATTGAGGCGCGCGGCAACGCATTGGGGTATGACATCAATCCCGCCGCGACCGGTTGGCTGAGGAATAACGGATTGTTTTTTGATCCATACAATAACGACATCGATGCAGAAGGCATAACTTTCTTCGACAGTTTAGAACACATTCGATACCCGAGTATCTTGCTTCAAAAGATTAAAGGTTTTGTGTTTATCTCTATGCCGATATTCAAGGATGGATCGCACGTGATGGCGTCCAGGCATTTTCGCAAGGACGAGCACTATTATTATTTTACCTGTGAAGGATTAATAAATTTTATGCAGTATTTTAACTTTGAGTGTATAGAAATAAATGATAATGAAATGCAATGTAGGAGAGAAGATATTCTAACTTTTGTGTTTAGAAAAAAATGAGTATCAAAATTTTCGAGGACTCACATGTCTACCGCGCCCATCACGGCAATGAAAATATTTATGTGTTCAAAAATGGCGGCCCTCATATTTGGATTAATAACCGTCTCATCACTTTTGATTCTTGGGATTGTGTCGAGCATAGCGATTTTCCGGATTGGATTAAAGAGGCGGTTAGAGAGATAAGGGGAAGGATATGAGATTACTGTTTGCATTACTGATGATGCTGATGTGCGGGAGGGTGTGGGGGGCGGATGAGATATTGAATGCCCGGACATATAATCAAAAAGTTTATGATTTAGGAGCAGGGAAAAAACAGTATAAAATCCATATTGCTCAAATCCATTATAAGGACGGCTTAGATTATAAGGATATTGATACCAGACTTACTCAAGACGCCATTACAAAACAATGGAAAACTACGAAAGCGAGTTATCATCCTATTATCCCGGAATACGCCGACGGTGTTTTTGAATTTTATAATGCGTATGAAGGGGCGAATCATACATTAAAAGCAATTCCTCAATGTAATCACGTTAAAGGAGAGTATTTTGAAAATGCGGATGGGAATTATGTTTTGTATAAAGACGCGTTCGGGGCAGGAATAGATTTAAAGGTTTATGCGTATTGGGCGGGATTAAAAAAAGTTATTATTATCAATCAAAAGCCTGCCGATACCACAAAGGCGCTTACCTTTGATTTTGAATTGATATTACCAGCTCCAAGCAAGGATAAAGTAAAGGATAAAAATAATAATTTATGGGATAAATCTACTAAACTTGATTTTAAATCTAAAAACTTAAAAATAGGAGATGAAGGAAAAGAAAGTTATTTCCGTGATGCGAGGGTTTGGGATAGTGGAGAGTTTAATCAATCGATTGACATAGAGTTATACGCTAAAGATGGAAAAACGTATCTACGCAAAACTATAACCCCTGAAATTTTGACAAAAGCAACATACCCATTATATACAGACCATCCAACGAGTTATTATGCTGGAGCTGGAGACGGACAAGTAGGATACCAATACGTAAGTGTTGATTGGGATTTGGTTCATGATGCCACTAATGGATCGTCCGTTAATTATACCTCAACCTATAGTGCCGTAGGAATAGTAAACTCGGCCGGACCTTTAGATATATATAGAGGATTCTTTCCGATTGATACATCTGGAATTGATGATTCAGCTACAATAACAGAAGCTATTTTTTATGTATATGCTAATAGTAAATTTAATTTTGATAACGATGGTGATGATTGGCAAAATATTGTACATACATCTCAGGCGTCTTATACGGAGTTAGTAACAGAGGATTATGATCAATGTGGTGCTGTAAATAATCCCGAAGAGGGGTGTGATACGAGAGCAGATATGACCGATATTGTTAATACTGCATATACTTCTTTTGTCTTGTCTGCGACAGGTATTTCTTGGATTGATAAAACAGGTATTAGTTATCTTGGGATGAGGGAGGGTCATGACGCAATAGATTCTTTGGCTTCAAATAGAAGCTGTGTAATCTGGCGCTTCTCGGAATATACCGGTACAAATTGCGACCCCTATCTTGAGGTAACAACTACCTCTGAAGGTAGTTCGACTTATTACCTCGGTACCGGCATCGGCGTTGGTATAGGACACGGAATTTTAAATTAAGGGGGAGGAATGAAGAAATTTATATTTTTACTACTTGCAATAATCTTAATCGCCGCGCCGACTCTTGCTGAAACTTTTGTCCGGCAAAAGAACGTTGCGACGTATGTAGTTTTCCCTATCCTCAAAAATGACGGGACATTAATTACCGGCGCCTCCGGACTCGATAGCGAAATAGATGCCTTTGCCGATGGGACTGCCCCTGACGGGTTTACGGATTGCACGAATGAAGCGACTGAAATAGGGAGTACAGGACAATATTATTTATCCTTAACGCAGTCTGAAATGAACGCGGATTATATTATCGTGCAGATTAAGTCGTCCAGCACGGGCGCGGTGGTACAGACTATATTAATCAGGACGCTTGTTGGCGACCCGTTGTTATTAGCCACCACAGATGATGGTGGTGCGATTAATGTTACCTCGGGCAAAATTGATGAGGTGTCTACTCTCACTGGACACACGGCGCAAACAGGAGACACCTACGCAATCGTCAACAACGGGACGTATGGCAATAGCGCACTGAATACGGTACTCACATCAACCGGCGTTAAATTATCCAGCGGCACAGGGAGCGGACAAATTAGTTTATCGAGTGGGGCTGTTACCGTTGGCACTAATAATGATAAAACAGGATACACGGCAAGCACAGTGTCGGACAAAACCGGATATTCTCTGACCGCAGATCAATCCGCCGTTACTATCGGCACAGTAACCACATTGACTAATGCGCCGTCTGATTCCTCTGGTGTGACGACGCTACTCGGCAGGTTGACGGCGCCCAGGGCGGGATATTTAGATAATCTCGATGCGGCAATATCAACGCGGCTTGCGTCTGCGTCATATACTGCGCCGGATAATACTAATATCGGAAATATTTATTCCGAGGTGACAAATGCATCATACGGATTGTCAAAACTCGTACGATCTACAACACCGGCCAATACCCTGGACGTCTCAGCGACGGGTGAAGCAGGGTTAGATTTTAATAATATCAAAGATGCAGCCGGGGCGCATACGCTAACAAATGTTACGGTGCCGACAGTAACGGCGATTACGAATGATGTGGGAATTACGCAGTCTGGTGCGGATAAAGTTTGGGGTACAGCCGCGCGTGCGCTTACTGATAAATCCGGATTTACTATTTCAGGCACAAAAACAACACTTGATTCTCTCAATGATATTTCCGCCGCGAGTGTTTGGAGTGTTGCATCGCGTACATTGTCTGATTATAGCGGCGTATGGGACAAGGATATTTCCGGATATTCAGCCGCGGGTCTTGCGGGAACATATCTCAAAGGCGCGTCTGCTCCGTCGGCATCATCTATAGCGGATGCTGTTTGGGATGAGGCAATCAGTGGACATCTTAATTCCGGATCAACCGGTGAATCTTTAAATGCTGCGGGCGGGTCAGGTGATCCATGGGTGACTGCATTACCAGGATCATACACTACTGGCCAGGCTGGTTATATTTTGGGGACATATCTTAATGCTACAGTATCGAGTCGATCAACGTATGCCGGAGGGGATACGTCGGGAACGACGACACTATTGAGTAGATTAACTGATACTCGTGCCGGATATTTGGATGCGGCGATTTCTTCAAGGAGTTCACATTCCGCGACTGATGTATGGAGCTCCGGAACGCGGACGCTTACCGCAGGAACAAATATTTCTTTGGCCAAAGGAACAGGGATTACCGGATTCAATGATATTACGGCTTCCGACGTTGCGTCATTAATTCTCTTCACACCAGCCAATAAATTAGTTACGGACGCGTCAGGTCGTGTCACTGTAGGGACCAATGATGATAAGACGGGATATCGTTTATCATCTACAGGTATAGATGATATTTGGGATGAGTTACAATCCGGACATACTTTGTCCGGGTCGTTTGGAAAATATCTTGATGCACAAGTGTCTGCGGTCGGCGGAGGAAGTTTGACCGTCGAGGGTATCGCGGATGCGGTGCTTGATGAGTTGGTATCGGACCACGCGGGAGTGGGGAGTTTGGGTGAAACAATACGGCGGATTGATAAAAATACGAAAATGATCCGATAAGGAGGATTAATGCAAAATATAACTGTTAATACGCTTTTTGTAGATTTAATCCCTTTACCGGCGATAAATAGTGGTGCAACACTCACTCTCACAATTCGTAAAGCATCCGGAGGAACATTGACCGGAGGAACATTTACTTTTCTGGCAGGAATACAATGGAAACTTACCTTTACACCTGCAACATTGAACGAGGTGTATGCGGTTGAAGTGTTGGATGTAGATAGCAATATCGTATTTTCTCAATCATATAAAGCGCTTGGATCGGTATATGATGCGACAACAGGCCCCACAGGTAATCTTGTAGTAGGCACAAATACCTGGGTTACGGGGCAGGAGGCGGAAGATTATTTTGCTACGCGTTTAAATTCTGAGACATGGACGGAAGCAACAAATACGGAAAAAATTCAGGCGTTAATTATGGCATACCGGCAATTAAGTGCCGCTGCTTATTCTTTTCCCGCTGTTACGGTTGATGCGATGAAATATGCTCAATATGAACAAGCTTTATTTTTACTTGCTTATTCATCTGATATTGATGCTCGTATGGCGTTGCAGGCCCAAGGGGTTATTGAGGCGGGAATAGTAAAAGAAAAATATTCTTCCCTTGGTGCTATCCCGATTTGCGTTACGGCAAAATCATGGGTTAAAAATTACGAAATTATTGCAGATAATTTATTTTGTGGAGATGTCCGTCGTGATGAAGAGTATGACGCTGATGAAGAAATATCGGAGGATAATTGAGTTATAAATCTCAGGCGGAAAGATTATTATTGGAAACAAAAATCAGAGAGCTAACGTCTATTTATCGTAGGGTTCGTATTGATTTATTGGCTCAACTGGCTCGTATTGATTTGACGGAAGCAGCACAAATAAAAACTCAGGCGATATTATCTCAAGTTGACGCCATAATTAAAGGATTAAATAAAAAAGCGTATTCTTGGGTTAAAGAAGAAATATCAAAATCATACTATTCTGGGGTGGATATTGCCGGGGAAATACTTAAAAAATATAGAGTCACATCCAAAGTCAATATTCATTCAGCAATACACACTCAGGCTATAAATGTACTTGTTGACGATATTGTCGTAGATCTTATTTATGCTAATGGAAGCATTAAAAAAAGTTTCTCCCGATTATTAATGACGACCCAGCAACGCGTACTTGAGGATAGAGCGATTTCGCGGATGATCGCTGAAGGAGCGATTGAAGGACAGGCACGTCGGGCGGTTTCTGACAGAATACTTAATGAGTTTAAAAATAGACTCGGTGAAGGAAAATTTATTGAAATTAACGGCCGCAATTATAGTCCTGATAAATATGCGGAACTCGTAGCGCGTACGCGCATGTCAGAGGCGTCAAATGCAGGGTTAAAGAATACAGCTCTTGATTATGGGTTGGATTTAGTCCAGTGGGATACTCATTCTGAAATTTGTGAATTATGTCAGCAGTATGCAGGAAGAATTTATTCAATTAGTGGAAACGACAAAGATTTTCCAAAACTCGAAGAAGAGCCGCCTCTGCATCCTAATTGTTACGATAAAGACAGTGAAATCTACACCGAGCGAGGATGGATTAATGTAAAAGACATCAACATCGACGATAAATGTTTGTCGCTTAATCTTAGTACTCTTATCCCAGAGTATTCGGCGATAGATAAGTTGATTAAAAACTACGAGAAGAATATGGTTTCCTTCAAAAATAGAGTCTTAGATTTATTGGTAACACCTCAACATGAAATGGTTTATGCCACTGATTGGAATCATAAACATAATCGTGGAAAATTAATATTGGTTAAAGCCGATTCTCTCATTGGAAAAAGTAGTGGTTCTTTTTATAGAAGTTCTGAATGGAAAGGAACAAATCCAGAAATAAGAAATTTAGGCGGAAAGGATATTAATTTCAGATTGTACGCAGAGTTTATGGGATGGTATTTAAGCGAGGGATGCTTGATAACTGGAAGGAATAGTATATCAATTTCGCAAAGTAAAAAAGTAAATTACGACAAATATTGTCGCATAGATGAGTTATTAAGCAAGATCGGGTTGCGATACAGGAAGAATGATTATTCATTTTCTCTATATAATCCGAGTTTGTATAGAGAGCTTAAGATATACGGAAAGTCTTTTGAGAAATTCATTCCGAAAGATATTAAAAATTCTTCATCGGAGATTATACGAATATTTCTTGATGCTTTTCTTTTGGGAGATGGACATAGACGGCAAGGTAATGGTTGGAAAAAAGCGATATTCCGCGAGGAGAGGATATACTTCACTTCTTCCAAAAGGATGGCTGATGACATCGGTGAGCTGATTCTTAAAATAGGCAGGCGACCATCATTTTATCTTGAAAACTCAAAAGGCAAGATCTGTAAATTCAGGAATGGTGAATACGCTATTAATAACAATCTTTGGATAATAAGAGAATGTTATTCGCAATATGCTTCTTTAAGTAATATGGAGATAAAGAAAGTTGCTTATAACGATTTAGTTTATTGCGTAGAGTTAAAAAAGAATCACACGCTCTGGGTAAGACGTAACGGAAAGACAGTTTGGTGCGGAAATTGTAAATGTCATATTTATCCGATTACTGAACAGGCTATTGAAGACAGGTATGCGTCCGCTAAATTATCAAACAGCAAGCTTATTAAAATTAATTCTTATAAGGCGTACGAGGAGGCGCTCGCGGCCGTATGATAAGCGCATATCTTAACACCACTGTCACATTAAAGGCTGCAACAGCCGATAAATGGGGGACAAAAACTTATGCTTCAACAACCCTTAGGGCGCGTATTTTTTATGGGACGAAAATTGTAAGAAATCAGTCAGGTGAGGAGATTGTTTCTACGACTCAGGTAATGATTAAAGACAGAACAGTTAATTTTGGCGATATTGTGACAATAACTGGCGTAGATATGAGTATTGTCGGGATAAAAAAGGAAGAAGATTTTTCAAACAGGATTTTGTACTTATATCTTGCTTAAACATGGAACTTGATTTCAGTGATTTCAATAAAAAATTCGACATAGTGAATAAAGCGGTAGCCGCATCTGTTGAACGCGGTATGGGAAAAGCAGGAATACAGTTGTTGAATGATTGTGTTTTAATCCCTCCCACAGTCCCAATCAAAGAAGGGTGGTTACGCGGGTCAGGGAGTGTGTTTGTTGAAAATAATCTTGTCGCTGTTTCTACGCACGGGAAAAAGGGCAAAGCTAATGAGGATAATCGGGAATGGTCGGGGCCTGCTACGATACTTGCTGTTGTGGGTTTTAACACTCCATATGCCGCCAAATTACACGAAGGAGTTGACTTTAAATTTACGGAACCCAGTTCCGGGCCTAAATATTTAGAAAGTAAATTAATAAGTCGCAAGGAAATATACGGGAAAATTATCGCGGATGAAATAAGGGGTGCTTCTGATGCTAAATGAAATTTGTCAATATATAGAAAATAATACAAGTTTCGATATCGGTGTTGATTTATTCTCTGGATACTTACCTTCTGATTCCCCGGAAGATTGCGTCGCAGTAATAGAGTCAGGAGGAAAACCTGATTTTTTTCTTCCTGATGCTCAAGAGAAAATGATTCAGGTTTTATCGCGCGCCCGGGATTATCAGACGGCGAGAGATAATGCGATAACTATTTTTAATTTATTGCATGGAAAAGCAGGAATAACTTTGCCGCTATTAATAACAGGGGAACAATATTATGCCAACACAATTGAAGCTATAACACTTCCGCAGTCTCTCGGTCAGAATGAACGCGGATTATTTAACATATCAACAAATTTTATCCTGCGATTACAGGATAAATAACAAGGAGGGAATATGGGTGCAGCACCAGTAAAGGATTTAGGGCCATGTAAGATAATTTTCAACGGTGTGGATTTGGGGGCTTCGGTGGGCTCAGTAATGTTTAAATTCAATACTGAATCCAGGCCGGTAAAAGAAGATCAGAAAGGTGTTACTGATGTTAATGATATTTTGGTTGGCATCGGAAGTTGTTCTGTTGAGATTCCGATGAGTAGAACGTCATTGGCAAATCTTGCTACTGTTATTCCGGGGGCGTCAATAAGTTCCAATTTATTGACAGTAAATAATACTAATATTGTCGGTAAATCGCAGTATGATTCAGCGCAATCGTTGATTTTAAAACCTATTGTTGATGGTATCGCCGGGGCGAATACAACCTGGTTAACACTTTTAAAAGCAGCTCCTAATCCTCAACTTGAGGTTGGCTTTGATAATGAGAATCAGCGCATTTTTAAGGTTATTTTTAAGGGATACCCTGATGAGTCAACAGGTAAAATTTGGACTATCGGAGCATAATAATTGTATTTATAGTAAGCAATGAGGAGATAAAGTAATGGCAAAATTAAATACCGATGAGAAATATGAACCGATTGAAATAACAATCGAAGGCAGGGAATTTAAAATCGAGAAAATAACAAAAGAAACCATGGATAAAGTGGCTGCGATTGAAAAAAACAATGACAGTGTTTTTTATCAATTCGCCATTATTACCGGTTCTAACGTCGAGGAAATTAAAAAGTTCGATTTTAGGAAAGTAGGATCGGCGCTGGAATTTATCAATCAGCAAATCATGGAGAGTCTTCCAAAAAACGCGCTCAAGGCAGAAGTGTCGCAGTAATTGCTTCTGCCTTTCCGGGATTATTTTCTTACCGGGAAATTGTTAGTCTTGATTATCGTGATTTTATTTTTTGGAAACAGGAGTCGCAACGAAAAATTATTTCTGAATCAATAAAGCAAATACAGTCTGTGCGTATTGCATTAAATGATGAGGCATATCGTGATGTAATAGCTAATTTGAATCTCGAATTAGCGAAAATTGAAAAAGGCGAAAAAGAAGTGATTAGGGAATCCTGGGAAGAACTTAAACGAATGGGTGGAGGGTAAAAATGTCTTTTAATGCTGGTGCAATAGTTGGGAGAATGGCGCTCGACACAACCCAATGGAAACTTGGCGTCAATACCGTCAAGATTGACCAGAATAGAATGAAGCAATCATTTTCTGAACTTGCATCTTCATTTAAGCAAAACTGGTTTGCGATGACAACCGTTATGACTGCCGCGGCTCTTGTGGCCAGACAAGCATGGATTAGCATAGAAGGCGGAACGCGATCCCAGCAAATCGAAGACGGGTTTATGGGTATTGCCCGGGGAGCAGGAATTGCCGGTGAGCAATTAAAGAAAAGTCTTGAATCTGCGTCTGCGTATACGGCTGAATTTTCCAATATCGCTTCTTCAGTATCCGCTTTGATTCGTAACAATATTTCTCAAGGGCAGATTGTTCAGCTTATGCAAGTTGCTCGTGCTGAAGCACGGAAAACAGGTGAAGACGTCCAGTCGGCGTTTAATCAAATATCGTCTGCGGTAACATCAGGATTTACCCGTTCAATGCGCACAGCTTACGGGATAAATATTGACGCGACTGTAGCGATTGAAAATTATGCCAGGCAGACCGGATTAACCAAAAATCAAGTTGAACAATTTTATAAATCGCAGGCAATAGCGAATGAGATATTAAAGAAAACAAAAAGTGATCTTAACGCTTTAGGGACAGGAGCATTGACGAATTATGAAAAAGTCCAGCAGTTAAATACGGCAATAAGAAATTTTCTCGACGGACTGGGAATAATTATATATACGGTTTTTTCGACCGTAGCTAACGCAGTTAAGATTGTGGTTGCCAATCTCATATCAGATATAGAAAATGCGATTGCCTGGGGTGCAAAATTAATGTCCATGATTCCAGGATTAAAGAAAACTTTCTCCGAAGCGTACGATTACTGGTCGTCACAGGCAAAAATAAACAAAGATATTGTTAATAGGTCTATTGATGATATTGGTGCTACATTCAGCACCATGTTTAAACAGACGCGAGAGGAAAGTGACGCTGCATATAGTGGGATGCAGGGCGATTTAGAAGAAACAAATCATGTGTTTAAGCAGACATTATCAGAATGGCTCAATGAGACAAGAGAAAATTTTAATGCGATGCTTCAGCTTGGACAGGGAGTATTTCAGGGATTGTCTCAGTCGTTCAGTGATTTGTTTTATGATACTTTTACCGGTCAGCTTAACAGTCTTAATGCGTATTTCGCAAGTTTCGGGCAGTCTATCTTAAGGACCATGGCGGATATTGCTGCGGAGTGGGCTGCTCTACAAATTTTCATGGGGGTAAAATCAGCGTTTCAAAGTCTTTCCGGCTGGACATCTCCATCCTGGGCGGCAGGTGGACAGGTTCGCACCACACCGCTGGCCTTCGCCGACGGAACTGACTACGTCCCATCAACCGGGATTTACAAGCTTCATGGAGGAGAACGCGTTATTCCCGCGTATGATGCGCAGAAATCACAATCTGGCGGAGGAGATATTACAATTATTAATCAGATTACTCCCGGATTTGTCAACGCCGCGATTGCCAGTGAGCCGGGGACTGTCATCAATGTGATTAATGAAAATAGTATTCGTAATGGATCGACGAGAAGAACATATAAACGAGGATAAAATCAATGGCTGATTTTACATTACGCAGAGAATCTACAGAAGAAATCAGGGATTATAACGTCGAGGAATCAGAATTTGAAAATAAGGCGGAAGAAACTCGACTCCTTACTTCTGGGGTTTTGCTTGGCTGGAAAATAAAAAGCCCAGCATTGAATTATACACAATTACAATCATACATAAGCTTTTTTAATTCAAAATATGGGTCGCTGACATCATTTACTTTTACATCTCCGATTGATGGTAATACATATAATGTCCGTTTCGCAAAAGGAGGCATAAAAACAACGTTTATAGGCGGAGCGTTTCAATGTGAATTTTCTTTAAAAAGGATATTTTAAACTATGTGCCCTGTAAACACCAACACCCAGTTTCACGATGAATCATTAGGCCGGTCAAGCCAACCAATATTTTTGTATACCGTTTATGATTATGATGGGGCGTCAAATAATCTCTACTTTGCCGCGTACGATATAGATGTTGTTTTTGATGGAATTACATATCAAAAATTCCCCATCACTCACAGCGAGATCGGGGAAAATACAAAAGGCGAAGTTGATACGATAAAAGTACAGGTCTCAAATGTTTCCCGGCTGATAGAGGCATATTTGCAGATGTATGATCTGCGCGGGAAGAAAGTGTCGATAAAAATGGTTTTCGCGAATCAACTCGATGATCCGGATTGCTGTATCGAGTTCTCCGATTTTATAGATTCTTATACGTCTAATATTAAAGACGTGGTCTTTGTATTAATGAGTAAGTTTGATCTTTTGGGAGTTACGATCCCGAAAATGATTTATTTAAGAGATTACTGCCAATGGATTTTTAAAGGGACACAATGCGCGTATAGCGGAAGCGCTACGACCTGTAATAAAACATGGGCGCGGTGCAAGGAGTTGGGGAATTCATTAAGGTTTATCGGATTCCGGAACATTCCCGACCGGAGAGGATACGTATGATGCTTTCCGAATTTATAAGGACACTACTTCCTATCCCTTATAAGCACCGCGGCCGCGGGTATGACGGGGCTGATTGCTGGGGATTGGATATATTATTTTACCGGGATTTTCTCAATATAAAACTGCCTGATGTGACGGAGGAATACGACGAGGATTGGGCGTTTAAAAGCGGGAAGGATTACTTTATCGAAAATTATCATAAACAATTTATCAAAGTATCCCGTCCGCAGTTGTATGACGTTGTGTTATTTCAGAATTCCAGAGGTAAAGCCAACCATGCGGGCATAATTTTGAACAATGGAAAATTTATTCACATGACCCGGGGCGGAGTGAGTATAAATAGATACATTGAGGAAATATTTTCCAAGCGATTGAACGGATTTTATAGGCTGAAAAATGAAAATACGGTCTGATATTACAATTAAATACATTCCCAACGTTTTGTCCGGCGAGGGGAGAAAATTAGAATCTTTTCCGTTTAACCGCGACTGGACGATAAACAGATATCTGAAAAAATCAAGATTCGATTTTAAAGATATGATTATCAGCGTTAATGGAAATGAGGTTAAAAATCTCCGGAGACATCTTGATTCCGGGGATGAAGTTATAATCCGTCCCCTGGTAGGATATATCCCCGGCGCCACGGAATTTGCGGCTATGGCATTATGGCAACAGTTGGCTATAGTCGCGTTTAACGTTGCTGTTGCTGCATCGACAGCGTATTCCGTTTACCAGGCCATAGCATATCAGCGGCCCAAAGTTCCCAGCTTTGACACTATCGGTGAGGGATTGGATTCAGGGTCGCCAACATACTCCTGGAGCGGTATACGTACGACCTCCGACGCGGGGCGTCCGATACCGGTTATTTATGGGACGCGTCTTGTCGGCGGAAATGTTATCAATGAATATATTTCTACCGACGGAGATAAAAATTATCTACACACTCTAATGTGTCTGTGTCATGGTGAAGTTGATAATATTACCTTGGCCAGGATTAACCGCAATGATGCAAGTAATTTTTCCGGATATACCACTACAACCCGGCTGGGAACGTTAAATCCTGCTGTTATTCCTAATTTCCACGACGGGCACAATCTCATATCATTTAACGTCCCGCTTACCAAAAATAACGCATACACCTATACCACCAACGGGGTGGCCGTTGAAGCGTTTGAGGTGCAATTGCAGTGTCCATCAGGATTATTTCAGCAGGATTCAAGTGGAAATATTTTAGCATGGGATGTG
>Ga0302251_1000969_pt1 | contig 20529 bp, 15 predicted proteins | sample AAG_RA_Gln_MG_FD_193534 | JGI IMG/M metagenome (GOLD analysis project Ga0302251, IMG submission 193534) | Enriched activated sludge microbial communities from anaerobic digester in WTTP, New Holstein, Wisconsin, United States - AAG_RA_Gln | ecosystem: Engineered > Bioreactor > Anaerobic >...
TTTGAGTATCTCCCTATTTGAAAGAGCGTCCATGTTTCAGCTACTTACATTTTATGATTACACAAGTGACATGGACGAAAACAGTAACCAGCTGAACTTATTCACGGATTATTCCGGACAGTAGTGAGAATTAAAATTAAAAGTTAAGAATGAAGACGGTATTGGCGAAGTCAGAATTGAAAATAATTTTTTTGCCAAAGCTATAATCGGTCAAAAAGTACTAATAACCTATATGATAGGTTATATTTCAAAAAATCTATACATAAGCAATATTCAATAAAAGATCATTGCAAAAAAATGTTTTGATTGAAATTATTTAACTAATTTAGAGTCCTCTTGACGCCCGTAGATGCAGACTGTCATTGTTGTGCGAGACTTAGGTGAGCCGCTCTTGAAAAGATTGAAAAAGATAAATCGATTGCTTCTCCTGTAGTCAAGCATCAGCCGATTTTGACTTGTATACTTCCTTTCGAATGGTAATTGTTGAGACAAGAATAAACGAGGCAGAGTCAAATTGACCCTGCCTTGTTTATTAGAAACCTGCTCATGGTTAGTGATTAAACTTTCTCCTTACACATGCCAGCCCAACCAGAGCAAAGGCGAGGAGTAGCATGGTTTCTGGTTCAGTGACATAGGCGATAATGTAGTCTTTTGGATTGCTGTTTATCCAGCCTGTTGATCCCTTGGAACCACCTGCATGCTGGGCTATTCTCTTCGAATACGCATAATCGACCCATTCACCTATTGTTACCTTTCCATCTCCATTGCTGTCACCCGGATACTTGTTTTTGCTATCCAGTTTGAGCGCCTCTTCGAGCCAGTTCGGAAACTCCCACAATCCCTGATCTCTCTGATCTTCCGGTACTGACAGCAGATAGACCAAATTAGACATCGTGGAACGGTCGATGTCGTCCGCTCCTTTAACCATCCCACCAGAATAGCAGGCATCAACAATCACGAGTTTGTGAGTCTTGTCATTGATCTTGTTGAGAGACGTAGCCAGTTCATCATCCGAGAGCAAATTACCAACCGCGCCAATGTACTCGTCACCCTTGTTGATGGCCCGATCGCTATCATCCTGTTTGTCTTCCTTGCCCGGTGTATTGTCGGCCTGGCCTCCGTGACCTTCGTAATAGAACACAAAAAGATCACCCGGTCCGGCTTTGGCGGCAACTTTGGCAATAGCGTCGGTGATCTCTATGGCTCCTACCTCCTTGCCTTCCTTTGGTTTGAGAGTGACCGGAATGTAATCCTGGTTCAGTTTCTTGGCGGCATCTTTGAGTGTCAAGTTGAGCTTTTCTGCTGCTTCTCCCTGTGGATCGTGAGGAGTGGAGTTGCCCACGCCTATATAGAAAATCGGCATCGCCGCCGCATTCATTGTAAGAAAACATAACATAACGACACCACAGACAAAGTATAATAACCTTATCATTCCATTACCTCCAATTGAGTTGAACAAAAGAGGGTCATCTTGAAAATATTAATTCAGCTTCGTTCACATATCAATTGATAATTTGAAGGATCTCTCCTTTTCCCCTCTTTTCCGCCAGGGCATGGAACCTCATCGCCTCAAAATCACGCTGGATGCTGCTTGAAAAGTTCGTTTTGACATAAGTTGAGAATGCGAATAGAGTGCAATAGTGACAGATTCCTGAAATAAAGGTGAATCATTTTTGATATCCTGCTATATTGAACTGAAAATATAGACCATAAAGACGTGACGGGCATGAAAATAAAATTCTCGCGGCATGCTAAAAGGCGGGCAAGTCTTTACAAAATTCCGGAGCCTATAATTTCCGAAATTTTGACCGGCATGAATTTGAGTCAAGGAGAGCATGAGATCATCAGGGAGGTCGCAGGCTTTCGGTATCCGTTGAAAATAGTCGTTTCTGTTGCAGAGGATACTACTACGGTTATAACAAACTATCCATTGAAAAAAGGAAGGAAAACATGAAAGTCTATTATGATGCTGAGGTTGACGCCGTCTATATCAAACTGGGGAGCCAGAAGCCGGACGGCGTAGTTGAGATTTCCGAGGGCGTCAATTTGGATACGACTGCCGGGAACAGAATAGTCGGAATAGAAATCATTAATGCATCCAAGAAGATGAATATCAACACCATCCTTTCTTATGAACTCGATCTCGATAAAAAATTGATCAAAAAGAGTGCATAACCTCTATATGGCCCCCGGTTGTCAAGTAAAAAAATCTCCTTAAGACCGGAAAGAGAAAAAAATTATCCGTCCTAAAAATTAATCCCGATTCCAGGGGACATACATGATAAGAAAAGTCAAGAGGAAAACGGAGATTTCCCTCGACCTGCCCGGACGCCACCGGTGGTTAAATTGAATCCCTTTTTCTCCGTCCAATTTTTTTATTCTTTCCAGTGAGTCAACCTGATGATCAGGCGACCAGACATCCATTTACGGTATCCGGTCAAAATACCACAGGGAACTCTGTTGATCCGGCAAATTTGGTTTTTCATGGACTGCCGCCGAGCGATGTCCGCGCCGAGAATGGGCTATTATATTTAGCTCGTCGGAGGCGCGCCCACTGCGTAATCATTTAGAGGGCAGAAACAATAACCACATAAATTGCCGGATAAAACCAATCCCTTTTGTTGACCTTTGCCGAAGATTGAGTTTGGGCCAACCTGCCGGCCTCGAAACACAACAGGCTATTTGGGGGACGCAACACTTAATTCCTCTTTTAATATAAGTTGTGTCCCCCAAATAGCCCCAAATAGCCGATCGTCAAAATATAGTAGTCAATCAAATGATGTTCTCTAAGCAAATTATGATTACGGCAACTCATCGTGATTCAGGATGCGAATTCCCCGTTCTTTCATTGCCTGAACGGTGGCCGCGAGATTTCCCGCCGGCACATCCACACCCCGGCAGGCATCCAGAATGACACTGACATTAAATCCCATATTCCTGGCATCGACGGCGCTGTAATAGACACAATAATCGGTGGCGAGACCGCAAAAATACAAATCCTGAATGGCGAACCCTTGCAGATAAGAGTGCAGACCGGTGATTGTCTTCTTGTCGTTTTCCATAAAAGTTGAATAGGAATCAATGTCGCGATGACTGCCCTTGCGGATGATCAGATCGACCGGGCGTAGATCCAGATCTTTGTGAAAGTCGGCACCCAAAGAACCCTGGACGCAATGAACTGGCCACATGACCTGCTGAATCCCATCTATGGTGATGACGTCATAAAGTTCTTTATTGTGGGTAGCGGCAAAAGAAACATGGTCAGACGGATGCCAGTCCTGAGTGGCGACCACTTTATCAAACTTTTGCGCCAAGGAATTCACGATCGGTATAATCTCGTTACCTTCCGCCACCGCCAGCGCGCCGCCGGGACAGAAATCATTTTGGATATCCGTAATGATCAGGCAATTTTTCATTTACACTTGCCGGTGCTTTGAGCATATTTTAAAGCAGCTGCGATAAACTTACTGAAAAGCGGATGGGGATTTGTCGGCTGCGATTTAAATTCCGGATGAAACTGGCAGCCTAAAAACCAGGGATGGTCTTTTAATTCCACAATTTCCGCCAGGCGGCCGTCCGGCGACGCCCCCGTTATCCGCAATCCTTTATCCGTCAATGTTTTTTTGTAGTCGTTGTTAAATTCGTAGCGATGCCGGTGCCGCTCCGAAATTTCCTCCTGCCCGTAAGCGTCAAAAGCAAAAGAATCAGGGGATATTAAACAAGGCCACGCGCCCAGCCGCATCGAGGCTCCCATATCCTGCACATTACGCTGTTCGGGAAGCAGATCGATTACCGGATATGGAGTAAGGGGATCCAATTCGGAGCTGTTGGCCCCGCCCAGACCACAAATATGTCGGGCATATTCCACCACCGCCATTTGCATGCCCAGACAGATTCCGAAAAAAGGAATTTTCTTTTCCCGCGCGTATTTTGCGGCGGTAATCATGCCCTCAATGCCGCGGATGCCGAAGCCTCCCGGTATCAAAACTCCGTCCACGTCATCAAGCTTGCCGTCCAGGCCCTCCGCTTCCACCTTTTCCGAATCAATGAATTTTAATTTCACCCGGCAGTTATTGCTGATGCCGCCATGAACCAGGGCTTCATTGAGGCTTTTATAGGAATCGGTCAGATTCACGTATTTGCCGACAATGCCTATACAGACCTCATGCTCGGGATTGTGAAATTTCTGCACAACTTCCTCCCAGGCGTCAAGTTTGGGCTGACCGGTCCAGATATTGAGCAGATCGACGATCTTGGCATCTAGGCCTTCACGGTGATAAATCAACGGCACTTCATAAATGCAATTGACATCCTTGGCCGTAAAGACGGCGGCCACTTCCACATTGCAGAAGAGGGCGATTTTCGCTTTGATGTCTTCGGAAAGAAAATTTTCCGTCCGACACAACAAAATGTCCGGCTGAATGCCGATTTCGCGCAAAGCTTTGACGCTGTGCTGCGTGGGCTTGGTTTTAACTTCACCGGCGGTTTTGATTAACGGCACCCAGGTTAAATGAATGAAGATTGCATTCTGCCTGCCTACTTCATTACGGAACTGACGAATAGCTTCCAGAAAGGGCAGGCTCTCGATATCGCCGACGGTCCCGCCTATTTCCACAATCGCCACATCAAAACCTTCGGCGGTGTGGCGAATAAAATCTTTGATTTCATTGGTTATGTGGGGAATAACCTGGACGGTTTTCCCCAGATAATCGCCATGCCTCTCCTTGGTAATGACGGCAAAGTAAACCTGACCCGTGGTCAGGTTATTGCTTTTCCCCATCCGGGTGGATGTAAAGCGCTCATAATGCCCCAGATCCAAATCCGTTTCCGCACCGTCGTCGGTGACAAAAACTTCGCCATGCTGAAAGGGGCTCATGGTACCGGGATCAACGTTAATGTACGGATCCAGTTTTTGATTGGTTACTTTCAACCCGCGGCTTTCCAGCAAAGCGGAAATGGACGCCGCCGCCAGACCTTTACCCAGTGATGAGAGAACACCTCCGGTAACAAAAATAAATTTCGTATTCTTCACACTAAAGCACCCCTGCCATCTTTATAGTGATGCCCTGAGCGACGATCAATTAACATTCTTTAAGACAATGCTCCGTTCTTTAAGTTTCTTTTCATTGAGCAGCAGGCCTTCAGCCGCTATCCGGTCGAGAACATAGATCAACTCGCCGCCTTGTCCGGCGTATTGCTGGCCATAAGATATAGGAATTTCAGGGGTTGCATCACCCAGAAGAGACTGGGTCACGGACTCTGTTTTACGTGCGCCGTTGGCTACAAGAATAACCGTTTTGGCCTGATAGACAAGTTCGGCCCCCATGCTCACGGCATACTGCGGCGAGTCCGACTTCTTGCTGAAATGTCCGTCGGCGACTGCATTGGCGATTGTGTTGTCGTCAAGCTTGACCAGCAGCATTGAACTGCCTTTAAAAGGGATACCTGATTCGTGGAATGCCACATGACCGCGGCCGCCCACTCCGATGATCTGAAGATCAATTCCGCCGGCCGCTTTGATTTTCCGGACGTATCCGTCCAGAATTTCTTTCCGAATCCAGGCCAGATAGGCTGACGCCGGTTTGGACTTGATCGCAATTGATTTTCCCGCGTCCGTGCCTTTGAACTCCCAGTCGTTTTTGTTTTCTTTTAATTCTTTAACTAATGTTTTCTGGTCGATCAGCGAACCATAGGGCACCCGTGTTTCGATGAATTTTTTATTCAGATGACCGAAAAGTTCCTGGATCATAAAATAAGCGTAGCTCTCCGGGTGCATAACCCGCTGCTGGACATTATCACCGGGCAGACCCACATATTCGTCGAGATTAAAACTGCGAATTCTACCGGCGTCAAACTGGCCGCTGTTGGCCGCCTTGGCGAAGTGTTTATAAAGGCCCGTGGGTGAATTTCCCGTGGCCAGCCCCAAAACAGCCTCTTTTTTATTTTTGATGGTTTTGATGGTTGTTTTTATAGCAAGGTCCGCCGCGACTTCACTCATGTGGTCGAAGTCTCGTGTAACAAAAACGGTTATTCCCATTATTTCTCCTCTTCGGACGTTATCCAATCTCGTTTTTCACGACATCGGCGATCTGTTTACAGTACTTTTCCGTCACAGCAGCAGACGGTCCTTCCACCATGACGCGGCACATATTCTGGGTGCCGGAATACCGAACCAGAACACGCCCCTCGTCACCCAGTTCCTTTTCAACCTGCGTAATTGCCTCAACAAGACGGGGAACGGTGTCAATTTCCGGTTTGCTTTTAACGTCAACGTTAATCAGTTCCTGCGGGAAAATATCCATCATGCGCGCCAGTTCCGAAAGCGGCCTGCCCTCTTTCACCATGGCCGCGACAACCTGCATGGCTGCTATAATGCCGTCGCCTGTGGTATGGTGGTCCAGGAAAATCATGTGTCCCGCCTCTTCACCGCCGATTACCGATCCCAACCGGAGCATATCCTCAAGAACATAACGGTCTCCGACTTTGGAGGCGTGGTGGCTAAAACCGTACTTCTTGCAGGCAAGCCTCAGCCCCAGGTTGCTCATTACCGTACTGACCAGAAGATCGTTTTTCAACTTTCCTTCTTTTTTCAGTATACTGGCGCAAATAATAAGAATCTGATCACCGGTGATTTCGTTGCCCTTTTCATCTACGGCGATGAGACGATCACCATCCCCGTCGAAGGCCAGTCCAATGGCTGCACCGCTTTCCACAACCCTCTTTCTGAGATCCTGCGTGTGCTGGGATCCGCACCGGTCGTTGATATTAATGCCGTTGGGCGTATTGTGAATAACCTCAACATCAGCCCCAAGCTCGGTGAACGCGTCGGGGGCAACTTTGTACGTCGCGCCGTTGGCGGTATCCAGAACAATTTTCATTCCTTCCATGGTGAGATTGCGGGGAAAGGCATTTTTCAAAAAAACGATATAGCGCCCGTTGACGTCGTTCATACGGGCGGCTTTCCCCATTTGACTTGCCTGGGGCAGGAAGTCCGAAAGTTTTCTGTTCAGAATCAGGTCTTCAATAATATCTTCCTCTTCATCCGTCAATTTAAAACCGCTGCCGCCGAAAATTTTCAGGCCGTTATCCTGAAAGGGATTGTGTGAAGCGGAAATTACAATTCCGGCATCCGCACGCATGCTTTGGGTAACAAAGGCAATGCCCGGTGTGGGGAGCACACCGACCAGATAGGGGTAGCCTCCCATGGATGTTATTCCGGCTTCCAGAGAACTTTCCAGCATGTAACCGGAAATTCTGGTATCTTTCCCGATAATTACGTGGGCACGGTGGCCGTTCTTTTTGAACAGGTGTGCTACGGCCTGCCCGACACCGAAAGCGATTTCCGCGTTCATGGGATAGCGATTGGCTTCGCCCCTTATCCCGTCGGTTCCAAATAATTTACCCATTGACATTCTCCTTTCTAATATGATTCATCGCTTACGGAATCATTTTTCACCTTATTTTTAGAATTATTTCTTGAACAAATTCAGAGACGGCGCCGCCTTTATAACTTTTTCACCCAGTTCGTCTACTATATTATTGAGCCACAAACTACCTTTTAATGAAGTCTCGGCAGGCAGTGCCTGAATCGTCTCTATGTAATTTGTCCTGTTGTTTCCTGCCGCTTTCTCCAAATCTTTGAGAAATTCCTCACGCAGTTTCTTTGCCATTTCCAGTCTATCCGCACTACCCGTCTTGAAGAAGCCGGCAATATATTCCATTTGATCATACAGTTCGTTCCTTCCCCGTGCGGAGGACTCGTTCAGTTCTTTTGCGGTTGAAGCTTTGGCCTTTTCAGCCATGGCTTTAAGTCTTTTCAGCCTTTCCTTCCTGGCCGCAGCAAGCTGCTCCATCACACCTTCGTACAGGAGGGAACCAAACGGCTGAGCTTCCAGAAAAGGCTTGCGAACATAAATGTACCATGCCTCCAGAGCCGCCAGATTCGCCAGGTAGATAATATTATTTTCTACAACGCGGCCAATGGCGGGATACGCAGCGGGCAGGTAGTCTCTGACACTACTCTTGGGGACGCTTTCAAAAATCAGCTGGTTGTCTTCTATATAATCACGCCGCAGGATGGTGCCTGCCGCCACAACATTGCCGTATCCCATGCGCAGGGGACCGATAATTCCGCCCTGACCGCCCAGAAAAATGGGTGGCTGGTTGAGCATGACTCCCCGGGGAACATCGCCGAGCAGAGAAGGCGTCGTTTTGTCGGCATCAGGTGTAAAATTAAAATGAATATAAGAACTTCCCACCTCACTGTGATTAGAGCGGCTGGTGCCGCCGGCCATCAGGCAGTCGCAAAAATTAATCAGGCTGCCCAGCGTAACAAAGGGAAAAAGAATTGTCTGCTTTAAGCCGACGCAATGCGCGCCTCCAGCCTGTTCTTCTAAAATGCATCCTTCACGAACATGCGCCCCCATGGCCATATTTGCTTTCTCCAGAAAAACGGATTTACTGAAGAAACCGCCTTTGAGCTCGACTTTTGCTCCAAGTTGACAGTCTTCAATTGTTACCGGGGCCTCATATCCGAGCTGGCTGTCCGGCGATATGACCGTTTTGCTGCCATAGATTCTGCACCCCGGATAAATTTTCACCCCTTTTCCGGAAATTTGATCAATGTTGACCTCATCACCGATATCAAGGGTTCCGGGATTGGGAATATCCACTCCTTTTTCCAAAAGCTTGCATATTTTTTCATAGGACTTCGGTTGCAAATCCATAGAGATCACCTGCGTGTCCAAATTAATTGATAAAATTATTGCTTATTATCCGCGGGAAATGGCCCTGCCACCCACAGCCTGCAGGCTGCGGGTGGCCGCGGCAATTCCCATCGTTCTAAACCATCCAGCCTGTTCTTTCTATACCACGCCGAAAGCCAGCATGGCTTTGGCCACTTTGAGGAAGCCAGCAATATTTGCGCCAGTTACATAATCGCCTTTTTTACCATATGCCTCCGCCGTATCAAAACAATTCTTATGGATGTTCTTCATAATGATGAGCAGGCGCTGGTCAACTTCTTCGCTGGTCCAGGAATAGCGCATGCTGTTCTGGCTCATTTCCAGACCGGATGTCGCCACGCCGCCTGCATTGGCCGCTTTACCCGGACCGTAAAGAATTTTGTTATCCTGATAGATTTTAATAGCTTCCGGAGTGGACGGCATGTTGGCTCCTTCGGCCACGCAGAAGCAGCCGTTCTTCACTAATGCAGCGGCGTTTTCACCGTTGATTTCATTCTGCGTTGCGCACGGCAGAGCGATATCCACCTTGATGCCCTGTTCTCGGATAACGTCCCAGACATTCTTGCCTTCGTAGCAGACCGTCTTATATTTGTCCGCGTATTCCGATATACGGCCGCGTTTGACGTTTTTCAGATCCAGAACATATTCACATTTCTTTTCGTCAATGCCTTTTTCATCGATAATGGTTGCTGATGAATCACACAGGGAGATGACTGTTCCACCCAGCTGATTGACTTTTTCCACGGCATACTGCGCGACGTTGCCGGCGCCGCTGATGGCGACCGTCTTGCCCTTGAAATCCAGACCGCGGGTGGCCAGCATTTCCGCGGCAAAATAGGTGGTGCCGTAGCCCGTTGCTTCGGGACGAATCAGGCTTCCGCCGTACTCCAGACCTTTGCCGGTCAGAACGCCCGTGTGCTCATTGCGGATTTTCTTGTAATAACCGTAAAGATAACCGATTTCACGACCGCCGACACCAATGTCACCAGCGGGCACATCCACGTCCGCACCGATGTGACGGTACAATTCCCGCATGAAAGCCTGGCAGAATCTCATGACTTCACCGTCGGACTTGCCTTTGGGATCAAAATCGGAGCCGCCCTTGGCGCCGCCCATAGGCAGGGTGGTGAGGGCGTTTTTCAAAATCTGTTCAAAACCGAGGAATTTGATGATGCCCAGATTAACGGACGGATGAAAACGCAATCCGCCTTTGAAAGGACCAATGGCGTTGTTGAACTGTACGCGGAAACCGCGATTCACAACAACTTTCCCTTTATCATCCATCCAGGGAACGCGAAAGATCACGGCTCTCTCCGGTTCGACAAGCCGTTCATAGATATTGGCTTTAACAAATTCCGGATTTTTCTTCACGGTTGGTTCCAGGGTTTCCATAACCTCCTGCACAGCCTGATGAAATTCGGGCTGATCCGGGTCGGTCTGCTTTACTTTAGCAATAACATCTTTAATAACTGACATACTTTATCCCCCTCTAAAAAAATTCGTTGTTTATTTTGCGCATCAATCTGTACGTTAAATTTCCTGAAATCTTTAAAAATTCTCAATATCCTGAAGCTCTTCGTATTCCATCACCGTAGACATGGCCTTGTTGTCCGCTTCAAAACCTGCTTCGTAGGCTGCCGCGACCGGGTTGAGACCGCCGATAAGGATCATGCCGATTTTGTTGACATCAACATGAGTTTGACAGATAGGATGACCGATGCCGCCTATTGATAAAACGCCGTTGATGCCGACCTTGTTAAAATCATCGACAATTTCTTCAACCAAAGGACGGCTCAGCGCGGGAATTTCACGGAAGTTAGCCAGGATTTTACCCTCGCCCTCTTCCACAACCTGCCGGACGGAAGTCATTTTGCCGCGAATAAAGATTTCCGACGGGTCAAGGGAAGATCCGGCATAATGAATCAACTCCACAAACCTGAGGGTGTCTCCTCTGCGCATTTGTAGAATGCCGCCGAACTTCGAATCAATGGGAATGCCGTGCTTTAAAAGAACGCCGTTAATCACAATACTGCAAACAGTCGCCAAGCCGATTTTGCCCGGTGGAACCAAAATTTCACCCAGGTTTTCTCCGGCCCCGGCCACGGCCACGCGGGAAGTCACAGCCAGCTTTTTGGAAAATACGGGTTTCATCACTTGCAGTGCGGCGGGAAATTGTTCCTCCGCGAAAAAAGAGACGTTTACAGGCACTAGGCCGCATTTCTTTTTGATGTCGAACGTTGTTTTAAAAGAAAGAACGTCTATCCGGGAAATGGACAGCCCCATTTTGTCCTGCACACGGGCGTCGGTAATTTCGTTGAGCCCCTGCTGGGTTATTACGCGACCGTCGCGCCGGCCCACGAGTCGGGTGAGTCCTCTTTCGTCCATGATTTTCAGATGATAGCGAACCGTCCTTTCGCTGAGCTGCACATCGCGCTCCGACATCCTGCGGGCAATAACGCGCGCACCCAGCGGTCCGGGGCTTTCGTGCAGGATTTTCAGAATCAGGAGAACTTTGCGTTCAATGTCCTCCGGTTTAAAAAGTTCTTTCATGCGCCTCCTAATACGGCAATCGGCTATCATTTGCCGTATGGCAATACTCAGAAAATACATTTTTGTCAAATACAAATTTTATTTGTTCATTTTTGAACCAAAATAGAAGCTGCGGCCGGACGATCTTCAAAAGAAAATAATCTGTCTCCCGGTAAGACAAATCCGGGAAAAGGCAATCAGGCGGGCGGCGGCGGATATCTTTTATTCACGGAGAGAATGCAAAGACTTAGAAATTGCTGAATCAGACAAACCGCAAACCGGGATTTCCTTAAGAGGTTCATCCATTTTGAAAAGCACTACTGAACCTATGTCTGGCTATGATTCTGTTTTATCTTGCCGGCAATCACTTCGATAGGTTCACTGAAAAGAAATTCCAGCGGCAGGTCATCCAGATACTCGTCATTCCAAACGAGGTTGTATTCATTGATAAGGTTGCGGATATCATCATATCGATTCCCCAATACCTCTATTTTTTCCGGTAGATTCAGGTTCTCATTGAAGATGATATGAATCAAAAGCAGATTGCTGATTTGACTGCCCGCACCTTGCAGGGGGATAATCATGATCGGTGCGTTGTCCGTTTTACCCCGGCCCAGGTAGACATGACCTGTGCTGACGATGGTTTTCTTGACCCCCATCAACGTTGTCGAATGATCGGCGCGCGACTTCATTTGAGCGGCTGCACCGCCTTTGGCTTTGACGGCGATCGTTGAATTTCCTGTTGGATGCCCCTGTTCGTCGAGTCCGTTTACATCATAAACGGAATATCCCCGCACCTCCGCAACGGCAGGTTGAAGGCGATGAACTGACATAATGTTCCGGTAGGTAAGATTTTTCGCAGAAAATTTGAGCGCCTGGAGGAGATCGAAGACAATGCCTTTGAGTTCTTTTTCCTTCCGGCTGGTTCCCACCGTAACAGTTTTGGCCTGGTGGCGGATGGCGTCAATCGGACGGGTAAGCTCATCGATGGCCGCACCCAGTGTTGCATCCAGAAGATCAAACGGGTTGATCAGGTTCTCTTCCGGGTTGAATTCCTGGCGAATGTCCTGCAATGGCAGCTTTCCAGCGGCATATTTCAGCAGGAGCAGCAGATCGGCAATAGTTTTACCGCCCAGAACGTTAAACGCTCCTCTTTGACTCCGGGATTTGAAGAGGAGATAGAAGTCGTTGATCAGCCGGCAGAAAGAGACATCGGCGATCATGTCCAGGATATCAAAAATGGATAATTTTGTTTTTGTCCTTTTCGTGAATTCCATCGCCAGCAGATTTCGGAATTCACGGAAGATTTGCGCCTCATCGTCAATGGCGCGGGCCGCATAGTAACCCCATAAATGGCCGGCCATGGTGTTGAGAACAACCGGCAGGGGAGCGGGCGCAGCAGGTATGGGAATTACGGCGTCGGCTATTTGCTGGAAACGGGTCTCCCCCTCATCGGCAAAAACAATTACAGAGGCTTTATGAGCCTTAAAAATCGCCACATCTTTAACTACATCCTCCACGACGGTCGCCGGGTTGCCGGCGGCGCAGACGAGGATTAAAGGTTCGGAAGACAAATCGATATGCTTTTTATTTTCGACGATATCGGAGGAAATGGTTTTATAACAAAGTTCGCTGAGTTTTATACGCACTTCATCAGCCGCCGCCTTATTCGGGCCGCTGCCGACAATGGCCCAGTATCTTTTATCTGCGGCCTTTTGCACCGAGGCGGCGATATCATCCCGACGGGCGAAAAGCTGATCCATCAGAACGGGGATGGATTCCAGCCGGTGTAACTGCCGGGCGATATCGTTGTTGGACCGCGTCCCTAATAATTGCGCAAAAAATAATGCCAGCACCTGTCCGGCGATAATCTGCGCATAAAAGGCCTTCGTTGAAGCAACGGACATTTCTATATCGCGTCCGTCGCTGGTATAAAACACGCCATGCGCTATAGCGGTAATATCGGATTGCCGGCGATTGACGATGGCGATAATATGCGCGCCGCGTTCTCTGGCCATTGCTACGGCCCTGTTGGTGTCGGTGGTCGTACCGGACTGCGTGATCGGAATGACGAGCGTGTCGGGGCCGTCGGCATTCAGCCCGAATCCACTCAATTCGGAGGCAACCCGAGCCAGAATATTGATTTGTCTGCTTTGCAGATAGTACGACAACGCATCGGCCACCACCTGCCCCGCCACTGCCGCGGTTCCATGGCCGACAACGACAATGTTCTTCAACTTGCCGTTTACCAGTGCTTTGCGCACTGCGTCGGGAACAATATCCGTTCCCATGTTGAAATCGACGTGCGCAACGGAATTATTGGAGCCGGTGATGCGGTATTTGCCCCGCAGCGTTCTTTTGACCGAGAGTGCGGATTCGGAAATTTCCTTCAGGAAAAAGTGGGGATAGCCGCCGCGATCGATATCCCGAGTAGTGATTTCCGCCGTTTGCAGATTGCGTTCCGACAACTCGATCGTTTTGCCGTCATAGTGGCAGGCGGAAAGCCCTTCAAGTCCGCCGCCGCAATTCTGATCCAGAATGAAGAGCTGGCCGGCAACATTACCTTTTACCGCCTCGCCATTCATCTTAATGAAGCGCGGCATGACTTCCACCAGGCCGTAAAGTTCCGAAGAAAACATGTATTGGTCAGGGCTCAACCCGACATAGATGGACTGACCGCTGCCTTTGAGCGCCAGAAACATTTTACCGGGTTCAAGGGCGCTGGTCATCGCAATGGCATGCGACCCCTCAAAATCATTGACAGCCAGACGAAAAGATTCCGGGAGACTTTGACCCGCCTTCAGATATTTTTCAATCTGGAGTGGAATAATTTTGGTGTCCGTCGTTACCTGCTGGGCAATCAGGTCGCCGTCTTTTTCCAGTTCCTGGCGCAAAGCCGGATAGTTGTCGATGTCGCCATTCAAAACCGCGCTTATCTGCGCCTGAACACCGGGATAAAAGGGATAAACAGGAGTGGAGGAAGCTATTGTGTGATTGTTCACCGGATGGCAATTTTCTTCAGTAATGGAGCCGACGGACGCCCAGCGTGTATGCGTCAGGGCAGTTTCGCAGTTTGCTTCCAGGGAGCAAAAATACTGCAGTATCCGGTCATTTTGAATGTACTTTCTCAATTGGGCTACATTGCGTCCGAGCTCCCCGACAATGGAAAATGTCTTATAGGTGAACGCAACACTGCTCCCGCCCGGACAGCCGGTTTGGCCCTCCGCGATAAAAATGGAGTAATTTTGCAAATCACCTTTCTGCGCCCGTTGCTGATATTCTTCCAGCAAGCCGTTTTCCCTGATTTGCCGGACAACTTCCTGCAGTTGTGCTTCATTCTTCAGCTTGAAAACCAGTTGAATGCCCGCCGAATCTCTTCCCCGGACTTCCAGACGGTCCAGGGCATTGAGAAGCAAATTGAATTTTCTGTATTTACGAAAAGCATCAGGTGGCACCAGGGCGGATTTTTCCGCGCCGGTCAGCATCAATACTTTTTGCATGTTGGCCAGAATATCTTTCTCCAGCATCCAGCAAATATCCTTGAGCAGAAGAATGCGGCTGTTGATTATCTCCATGTCCGCCGAGTCGGTGACCGCCGTCTGGTTTTCGAGCAGCTTTTCTTCATCGGCCAGAAACCGTTTCATTTCGCCGGCAGCATTAATCAAATCCGCCTGGCGCTCGGCATGAAAAAAAAGAAATTCCTGCGTATCCTCGCGTTTGAGCTCCAAAACAGCCGTCTCTATAGCCCGGAGGTCATCCATGCCGTTTAAGTAACCGTCTACGCAACCTGCCTGGGCGACAGCCTGCAAGCCGTTGGCCTGAACTTTTTTCCACAGCCCGTTTATTGTCCGGTCAGCTGCCGTATCCGTATCTTTTCCCGGCAGACGGCAAGTCATCAAGCCTGCGAAACCGCAATTGAATTGAGCGGGAAGAAACGGGAACAAGATTATCGCCGGCGCCTGGACGGAAGCAGGATGCCGGCCGATATAAATCCGGCAACTGGAAATTAAACAAAGAAAAGCTTTTATAATATTCAACACTTTTATAAAAAACATAATTCATCCCATGCCGCAGAATTTTGTTTTCAAAAGCGCGCCTGCGGTGATTTTTAAAATATTATTTACTGTTTGTTTGAAATAAATAAAATAGATGCAATTGCTGTGCACTGCTGTATATTTGATTATAACTTTTTTGAGCGATATAAATAATTTTTGCTGAGTTTATTTATTTTTTTCACTGTTTAAACCCAGTCTGGCCATTTTATCAGCGAAAGTATTGCGATTTATGCCGAGAAACGCCGCCGCCGTACATTTAACATTGTTCGACCGATGCAAGGCAACCTTGAACAAACCTTTTTCCACCATTGTCATTACTTCTTCATAAAGTTTGCTTTTGCGGCCGTCTGAAGTTGACAAAAATGTAACAAGCTCTTCCAGTCTTTTTTCTATTAACCTTTCGACAACCAGCTTCGGAGGTTCTTGAACCCCTTCATTATGAACCTGATCGTTTTGCATCTCTGGCCGCATTTTTGAAGTTCCTCTCTTTTCGAATTTCCAGGTTTCGCAGACAAGTATTTGTGAATCAAATGTAAATTTCAGATATTTTTAAAATAATCACCCCGATTATAATCCCGGCGGCGATCCAGCTCATCACAATCATTGAAAGCCGCTCCAGAGGTTGCTCCAGATACCTTACAACCTCCACTTCCACCCTTTCCTCGTCCAGCCTGTCCACAAGGGAACCGGCAAGTAAAGCATGATTTTCGAACAGATTGGAAAAAATATAAAAGCCCTTCGTCGTTGTCAGCAGGAAATACACCTTCTTCTTCAGCACAACCACAGCCAGGTGCGTAATATCCTGCCAGCCGAATTCTTTAGAACGAAAAACATTTTTAATTTTCAATCCCTGATCGCTGACGGTAATTTTTCTCTTTACCAGATCCACACAAGCCAGCAGAGAGGTCAAAAACAGAACCGCGGTGACGATGATTTCCCAGCGCTGACCATTGATCAGGCTGATAACAAAAAGCAAAAATAAAAGCACCGTTATAACAAATAAAGGTATAAGAAATGCTTTTCTGATTTTGTAAAAAGTTTCATTCATACTTAATTAATAAATAGCACTTTGAGGAAGCTGCAGACTCTGCCAACGTCGGAACCCCGTTAACGGCCCGTTAACGGATGGGATGGCAAGATTTGGATAACTTCTTTGTAATCGACTTTAACATAGGGCAGATTTGGAGTCAAGGAAGTCGAGCAAATTTGCATAAATATTATTTCTTGATATAAACAGCATGATTAGTTAATGTTTTTTCTCAAAATATTGCGGGGGCAAAACAGGTGTTCGTTAAAGTTCTTGGTATGAGTATCATCGGGATGGAATCCCATCCCGTTTCCGTGGAAGTTGATATATCCGACGGTTTGCCCCAGTTTTCCACGGTTGGTCTGCCCGACGCTTCCGTTAAAGAAAGCAGGGATAGAATCAAAGCAGCAATAAAAAATTCCGGTTACCGCTTTCCGCGCAGTCATGTAACAATCAACCTGGCCCCAGCCGACATAAAAAAAGAAGGCACGGGCTTTGATCTGCCCATCGCCGTCGGAATTCTCGCCGCGGAGGAATTGATTAAAGAAAAATCTTTGGAAGATTGCTTCTTTATCGGCGAACTTTCCCTGGATGGAAGCATTAAAAGCGTGCGGGGCGTACTGCCGGCCGCCCTGAAAGCAAAAGAACTGGGTTTGAAAAAAGTTTTTGTCCCCGGAGAAAATGCCGCCGAGGCGGCAATAGTTGAAGGGATCGCCGTCCTGGGAGTAAACACTCTGCCGGATGTTGTCGAATTTTTGAATAACAGACAGGTCATCGAGCCGCTGGTTATTGATATCAGCACAATATTCCAGGAGCATCGACACTATGATATTGATTTCAATGAGATCAAGGGACAGCGGCAGGCGCTGCGGGCGCTGGAGATAGCCGCCGCCGGAGGTCATAATGTCATCATGATCGGCCCGCCCGGTTCCGGCAAAAGTATGCTGGCTAAAAGAATGCCGACCATTCTCCCCGATCTCACTTTTGAGGAAGCCATCGAGGTAACTAAAATATTTTCGGTTTCCGGCTCCTTAAGCAAGACGGACACGCTGGTCGCCGTGCGTCCATTCCGGGCACCGCATCATACAATTTCGGATGCAGGACTGGTCGGCGGAGGCCAGATACCACGGCCCGGCGAGATCAGCCTCTCCCACCTGGGAGTCCTTTTCCTGGATGAACTGCCGGAATTCAGAAGAAATGTTCTGGAAGCGCTGAGACAGCCCCTGGAAGAAGGCACTGTAACAATTACCCGCTCTCTGGTAACGGCGTCATTTCCCGCCCGATTTATGTTGATCGCCGCCATGAATCCCTGTCCCTGCGGATATTTCGGAGACAGAATCCGCACCTGCCGCTGCTCCCCCCAGCAGATCCGGCAATATCAGGCAAAAATATCGGGGCCGCTGCTGGACCGGATTGATTTGCACATCGAAGTTCCCTCGATTAAATACCGCGCCTTATCCGACAAGGAAGTGGGGGAATCATCCTCGACAATAAAAGAACGCGTCAATGAAGCGCGCAGCCGGCAGATTAAAAGGTATGAAGGCAGCGGCATCTTCTGCAACGCCCGGATGACCGAAAAGCAGATTAAAGCTTACTGCTCCATTGATGAGGAATCACACAGGCTTTTGGAAATGGCCATTGAAAAGCTGGGCTTGAGCGCCCGCGCCATCAACCGCATTTTAAAAGTATCCCGCACAATCGCCGACCTGGAAAACAAAGAGGCCATTGAAGCGGCTCATGTAGCCGAAGCAATTCAATATCGAAGCCTTGATCGCAGCTTAATTTAGTGCTATGAAATTACTATTTTAATAATTTAGATCAAACAGATTCTTCCGGGAGCAAAAACTCCATTCCGAAGAAGACTACTTGGAGGAAGAGAAAACTTATGGATATCAAAATCAAAAAAGCGTCACCCAAGAAAAGGAAAGTTAAACCCACTGATGAATCAAAGCTTGGCTTTGGCAAAATATTCACCGATCATTTTTTCAACATCAAGTATAAGGACGGAAAAGGCTGGCATGATCCGATTATTGAACCTTACCGTCCGCTGCAATTAGATCCGACGGCCATGTGCCTGCATTACGCCCAGGAAATTTTTGAGGGCCTGAAAGCATACCGCGGCCCGGACGGATCCATTTATCTTTTCCGCCCCCTGGAAAACATTAAAAGAATGAGTGTTTCCGCGGAAAAACTGTGCATGCCGCCCATGAATGAAGAAATATTTTACGAAGCCCTCAAAAAGCTGGTGATTCTGGAACAGGACTGGGTACCCCACGGCGAAGGCACATCCCTTTACATCCGCCCCACAATGATCGCCACAGAAGCCGCTCTGGGTGTACATCCGGCCAATGAGTATCTCTTTTTTATCGTCGTGGGACCGGTGGGAGCCTATTATCCGCAGGGATTTTCCCCGACCAAGATGTACGTGTCGGAAGAACATGTCCGGGCGACCAAGGGCGGGACGGGCAATATTAAAGCAGCCATAAATTATGCAGCCAGCCTCTACGCCAGCCAACTGGCCACTAAAATGGGTTATACCCAGGTCTTGTGGCTCGACGCCATTGAGAAGAAATATGTGGAAGAAGTCGGTACCAGTAACATCTTCTTTGTTATCGGCGATGAATTGATTACCCCGCCGCTGGCCGGAACCATCCTGCCGGGAATCACCCGCAATTCAGTTATTAAGCTGGCGGAATATTTGGGAATAAAAGTCGCCGAAAGACCTGTAACCATTCAGGAAGTCATATCAGCCTCCCTGGATGGAACACTCCGGGAAGCTTTTGCCTCCGGAACAGCCGCGGTTATCTCCCCGGTGGGACAGCTTTATTTCCGCGGCCGGGAATATTTAATCAACGGCGGCCAATCCGGCCCGCTGGCGGAAAAGTTTTACAACGAAATACTCCAGATTCAATACGGGATGAAAGAAGATCCGTTTGGCTGGCGCGTCAAAATATTGGACGGGGGAAAAAATAAAAAAAGGTAAATTTTGATTTTTTTTCCTTGTATACAAGCACTTGGATTTGTATTCCACAACATTGTGGAAAAACTTGTGGATAACCTTGTGGATAGTATTCGCAAGTATGCAATTGTTAGCAGATTACACCAAATTGCATAAGATTCAGGCAAGAATATTTTGCCAATAATATCAATAACTTGCAAATATATTCTTTATTCATGGCCACTTAGGCAATATCGATCAAAAGATATAAACTCGATAAAAAAACGATATATCGCGGAAAATGTTTTTCCGGATTTTTTCTAAGGAAAAGTAATGAAATTTTTTTCTAAAAGAAATGAAAAGCTTATCAGCACCACGGCGATTATCTGGATATTTTGTACGCTATTCATCATATTGGCGCCCAAAACCGCCATAACTTTGACACCTGCACCGATAGATGAGGTGGTCGCCCGACTGCAGCAGAAGTACGAAAAAACACGGGATTTTAAAGCCGGTTTTATTCAACAAACGACGATAATATCGATCAAGAAAACGGATACGGAAGAAGGAACGGTTTTTTTTAAAACCCCCCAAAACATGCTCTGGAACTATTCCCGGCCCAAATCAAAAAAGCTGGTGATCAATTCCCGGAAAGCGTGGCTTTATCTTCCCCAGGAAAAAGTCGCCTATGTTCAGGAAGCAGATTACATTTTCAAATCAAAAACTTTAATAAAGTTTATATCGGGGCTGGGAAAATTAAAAGACGATTTCACCATTCAATATGTCAAACCCCAGGCTCTGGATAAACAGGGCAATTATCTGCTGCTGCTGATTCCGCGGGAGAAAACGCCGGCTTTGCAGCCTTTTCAGGTAACGGTCGACAAGAACACTTTTCTGATTTTACAGATCAGTTTTGCCGACGCCCTGGGCAACACCACATTGCTGAAATTTTCGAACATTTCCACCAATCTTGGACTGGCTGAAAAGATGTTCCAGTTTCAGCCCCCCAAGGGGGTCTCCATTTTTAACATGCCGTAGCCCTGTAGGGTAAGTTGTTGAAATATAAAGTTAATAACATTATTTGCGAGCTTGTCACGGGAGGTATGCAGTGCAACAGTATGTTCTTACAACGGCCGCCGGAAAACGTTTGATCGCAAAAGCATTGGCTTTTCATCCCGTGGTAACCTCCGTCCTGAAAACCGGCACCCTTGTGATTATCGCCGGAACGACAAACGG
>Ga0302251_1000970_pt1 | contig 20518 bp, 14 predicted proteins | sample AAG_RA_Gln_MG_FD_193534 | JGI IMG/M metagenome (GOLD analysis project Ga0302251, IMG submission 193534) | Enriched activated sludge microbial communities from anaerobic digester in WTTP, New Holstein, Wisconsin, United States - AAG_RA_Gln | ecosystem: Engineered > Bioreactor > Anaerobic >...
CTCTTTTTGATCTGATCAATTAGTGAGTTCAGAGTGAAATCAATGATCTTGAAGAATTAACGATAAAGCTGTGGGATTCCTGGTAATCTTAAATGGGAAAGACCCGGGATATCATGATAAAGTTAATCGAGGTGGGGCACCGGAGGATTAAAAAGAGTCAAGTAGCCGGCAAGAAACAGACTTTCAGCGTTCGGCTCCATGCCGGGATAATTGAGAAGATCCGTGAAAAATGCCGGGCTCAGAATATTACCCCTGGAGAACTGATAGAAACCATCTTCCAGGATGGGTGATTGTCAAGTGTATACGATTGCTAAAATCGAAGGTAGGGATAATGTGCGATATTTATCATTCAGAGAGAGGTAAAACACCATGCAGGTAGGTAACGAAAAAGACAGGCTCTATTCACTGGAGGAGGTTATGACGGACCTGGCTGTGATGAGAGCTGAGGCCCCAGATGAAAAGTTCGAGCTTATAATTAATCAGTTGAAAAAACTGGAGAATCGAGGTTGGCCTGAGCCACAATCAACAGAAGCGGTCATAAAAATTTATGAGTTGTTTGAAAAGGAAGGCGTGAATCGCGGCTACCACTATCCGGTTTATTGTCCAGAGCTTAAGAAAACATTGCAGTATTCTCGGAGTCTATTTCTCCTGGAGACCGGCTGTCTTATCAAAGGTGAAGGTAAGGAGCGGGAGAGGAAGGTGATCGCAATCGCCCAGGCCAGGGGTGTCACCTCAGATATTGCTTATATGTGGCGCGTGGAGGCATACCAGGATGGTCATGACTTCAATGAAAATTACAGTCTTTTCCTGGATGACCTTGGGGTATTGATGTTCAATCCGGAGGTATAAGAGATATGTTTATCGTGTGGCGCCGTAAATTACATACCGATGGAGCAGTAATGCTCTCAGCTACCATTGCTGAGTGCAGGAGGGTTGAAGGTAAGAATCGCCAGGCGCACATAAAAGGCCTGGGTTCCATCAATGAAGGGCATATCAATGTCAGGTGCAAGCAGGCGCAATTCCACGAGCTGGCCGATGCCAGATTAAACTCCCTGGACATCAGCAAAAAAGAAAAGGCCAAGGTGGTCAAGGCACTTCGTGCCCGGCTTCCACGTCCCACGAAAAAACAGCTCGAAGCCGAAGCCAGAGCGATTGACGAATATTTGCGTAGTATGTCGAAAGTGAACAAAATTTGTTAATATTTCCCTCCATGTCCCTTTGTGATACAATAAAAATTGTGGCCACAGAGGGACAAATAATCCGATAAAGAAAACTCTTCAGAACTTTTCCTCTGAAATATTATAGGAGCGTGGTCATCGTGAAAGCTGTCATCTATGCGCGTGTGTCGAGCTCAGAACAGGCCCGAGAAGGCTTCTCCATCCCGGCTCAGTTAAAACTTCTGCAGGGCTATGCTGAGAATAAGAAGCTCACTGTCGAGCGGGAATTCATTGATATCGAGACAGCGAAGAAGACCGGCAGGACCAACTTCACTGAGATGATTCAGTATCTCAAGAAAAATACATCGGTGAAGATCATCCTGGTGGAGAAGACAGACCGACTGTACAGGAACATAAAGGACTGGGTGACGCTGGACGATCTGATCGAGAAGGACGAGCTCGACAGGGAGGTTCACCTGGTCAAAGAGAATCTTGTTATGTCGAAAGATTCCCGGTCAACTGATAAGCTGCTTCATGGGCTCAAAGTGGTGATCGCGAAGAACTTCATCGATAACCTTTCAGAGGAAACAAGGAAGGGGCTCCTGGAGAAGGCAGAGCAGGGGATTTATCCATCTTATGCCCCTATCGGATTTCTGAATGTATGCACCAACGGACGGAAGTACCTCGAGCCGGATCCGGAATATATCTCCTCTGTAAAAGAGATGTTCCTGCTCTATTCGACCGGGGATTACTCTCTTGAGAGCCTCACAAGGAAAATGATTGACGATGGATTCCGTTATCCGAGATCGGGCAACAAAATGCAGAAAAGCATGGTTTTCAGGATGCTGAGGAATCCCCTGTATTATGGGGAGTTTGTATGGAAAGGCAAGCTATACAAGGGCACTCATAAGCCGATAGTATCGAAAGAGCTCTGGCAGAGAGTGCAGGATGTTTTAGATGGGAAGGTGAGTCGTCACATGGATTCGAACACACATGATTTTCCTTATACCGGACTGATTAAATGCGGGAAATGCGGCTGTGCTTTTACCGCAGAGCTTAAGAAGGGCAAGTATGTGTATTACCACTGCTCAGGCTCAAAGGGGAAATGTAAAGAGCCATATGTGAGGGAAGAGAAACTGGAGGAGCTTCTCAATGAGGTGATCTGTCAGCTCCAGATTGACGAGAAAGTAACAGACTGGATAAAAGCTGCTCTTCATTCCTCCCATCAGGATAAGAAGGCCTTCCAGGATGAGAAGATTAATGAATTCACCGCCAGATACAAGAAACTGCAGAACAGGCTTGACGGTCTGTATGAGGACAAACTCGACAATGTGATCTCTGAAGAAACCTATATGGAGAAGAGTAAAGCCTGGAGGAGTGAGCAGGAGCAGATCCTTAAAAAGATCCAGATCCATCAGAACGCCGATGTCAATTATTTTGAATTTGGGAAATCTATCTTCGAACTCGCTGAAAAGGCTACGTCACGCTATTCTCAGCAGTCACCTCATGAAAAGGCCAAGATACTGAAAATAGTATCTTCGAACTTAATTTTCAGTGATGGGAAGCTCATACCAGAATGGCGCAAACCCTTTGATTTACTGGCTTCCGTGAGTGAGTGGTATCAGGGTGATGAGAAGGCAATGGAGGAAAATATCCCCGAGAATAAAAATTGGCTCCAGCGGTAGGATTCGAACCTACAACCGTCCGGTTAACAGCCGGATGCTCTACCATTGAGCTACGCTGGAGTGTGGTGAAGAAACTGATTAATCGATTTTTCGTGATTATACCATAAGAACCTCAGAAGATCAACCCCTCTGGAAAGTTTTTTTCAGTGTTGTAGAATCGCCCCTTTCCTCTTTACAAAAAAGCTGCATTGCTATATAATATCTGTGACCGCTAGGGGAGCAGGTAGTATCCTGCTGAAAGGTTGACGACAACCAGTCAACGACCCTCACTACCTGAACTGGTTAATTCCAGCGGAGGGAAGCGGTTTTATTATTTGTCAGGCCTGTTATTCGACAAGACCTTTGCGCATTGCTTCGGCAACAGCCTGAGCTCTGTCGCTGACTTCCAGTTTTCTGAATATTGTTCTGAGGTGCGCTTTGACTGTTTTTTCGCTGATCATGAGCTTTTCAGCTATTTCTTTGTTCGATTTTCCCTCGGAAACGCTCTGCAGAACTTCAATTTCCCGGTCGCTCAGCTCTTTCAGTACCGATTTCCCGGAACTCTGAGGTGATTCTTTCGCCATATGGGCAAATTCTTTCAGAACCTTCCTGGCCAGTCCGGGTTGGATGAGTGAGCCGCCGGAGTGAACAACTTTTATTGCGGAGAAAAGTTCGTCAGCTGAGATATCCTTCAGCACATACCCTGTTGCACCGGCTTTCACCGATTCCATTACATATTCCTCTTCATCATACATGGAAAGGATGATGACTTCCACATCAGGGAAGTCACTTTTAATCATGCGTGTGGCTTCAATTCCGTTAATGCCAGGGAGTTTTATATCCATCAGCACGATGTCCGGTTTGAGACTCCTGGTTTTATCAATAGCATCACGGGCGGAGCTGGACTGTCCCAGCACCTCGAACTGTGGCTCGAGCTCGAGCATCCTTGCAAAGCCCTCTCTCACAAGGGTATGGTCATCAACGATGAGTATCTTGATCTTATCTGAATCTCCGGTACGTTCCACTCTCAGTCTCCTCCTGCGTGAAGAATCGATAATCAGATGGTTCGGATCTTCCAGAGCATCTTTGTGCGGCCAAGAGTATCTGCCTTCCTCGACTTACGCCGGCAATTCAGCTACTCATTCTTCTGAGTATAAATTTCCCTGATCCCCGAAGGCGGGGATTGAGAACCCGCTGGAGAAGAGCTCTTTCTCTCCGGAGCCATCCTGGCTGCAATTCCTGTTCTATTGTTAAAATGGGCGATAATATAATATTATCTATTTATCGCTTCAATCCTTTAATGTCCTGATTCAATAGTCTCTATATCCTTTTCTGTTTTCTGTAAGTGTCTCCCTTCCTGTTTGCCTGCCGCCCGGTTTTACAGGTGACGCCACTTTCCCCAGACAGTCTCTTGTTCTATGATACACTTCTCTCTATCGGTATCTGAACGCTCACTGTAGTGCCTTTATTTTCATTGGAGGATATATCTACAGATCCACCTACCAGCTGTGCTCTTTCTTTCATTGAAAATAGGCCGAAGGATTCGCCGTCTTTGAACTTCTGCGATATCTCGGACCATCTGAAGCCTTTTCCGTTATCCACAATCTTTATTGACAGTTTGACAGGTTCAAAATAAAGTTCAATCCAAGCCTTCCTGGCTCTTGAATGCTTTTTGACATTATTGAGAGCCTCCTGCACAATCCGGAATGCCACCGTCTCCAGTATGGGCGGGACACGCCGATCTCTTTCATTGACAATCAGCTCAATATCGATAGTTCCTTCTCTCTCTATTCTCTTAATCAGGTTTTCAAGAGAGGCCACAAGCCCGAGATCGTCGAGAGAGGTTGGCCTCAGGTTGAAGATGATCTGCCGTACCTCCTTAACGCTTTCTGCCACTATCTTTCGCAGCTCCTCAAGCTCATAAGGCACTTTGTCAGGGCTGACAGTGAGAAGCGACTGTGAGGTCTGCACTTTGGTCAGAATTCCGACCATTGATTGAGCTATGCTGTCGTGTATTTCTCCGGCAATCCATTTTCTCTCTTCCTCCTGTGCTACGATCACTTTCGAGAGAAGCTGCTCAACACGCATCTGATTCTCACGGGAGCTGGCATACAGGTTTGAATTCTCAAGGGCTATCGCCACCTGAGCTGCCATTGCTGAGAGATATGCCAGTTCTCTGGAAGAGAACTCACCTTCCCTGTTGCGGAATATACACACAATACCTATCAGTTTCTCCTTTATGAGAAGCGGAAGGGCAAGAAGGCTCTTTAATCCTTCTTTAATAGCTTCTTCGAAGAGAAGAGAAGGGTAGCCTCCTTTCAATGAAGGGATGGCCATTTCGTGCCTTATCGTGATAAAATCCTCTATGACAGGATCTGAAAGAGGCAGCTTTACACGGTGGACAAATTTTTCGCTCAGGTTGGAAGAGCTGGATACTATGAATTTCTTGGTTTCATCGTCATAAATCATTATGCACGATGAGTCGGCGCCGGTGGTGTTCATAAACAGCTTTAGAATATTCTGCTGAAGTGCTTCTCTGTCGAAGGTTGATGATGAAATCCTGGAGAGATCGTTTAAAAATGTAAATTCCTCTGCCCTGGTATAGCAGTCATTGTTAAGGAGACCCACCGGCTTCTCTGCCTTGTCCTTTCTGTCCATGAGGTTGAGCAACAATGACAGTCCGGCGCCATATATAAGCGGTATTCTCCGTTCTGCCGCGTAGTTCAGTATTTCATCGTCAGTAGAATCGGAGGTGTCTATGATGAGGTCGACCCGCTCACCGACCTGAATATTGTCCGGCGAATCCAGTATCGGTATGCTTAGTGCTTTTGCAGCTTTTATACTTTCAGAGTCTGCTCTTTGCCTGAGGAGGCCAAGTATGGTGAGCTGATCGATGCCGGCAAGGTATTTAAGGTGCCTGTCGCCGGAGATCACAGATCTTACTTTCAGGCCATGGTAATCATCGGAAGCTGTGTGCTGTTTTATCAGGATTGAAGAGATCCTGTCCTTCAGGAAATCGGTGTTGAAAGGCCAGGTAAAGCAGCCCTGTATACTGCGATGCTCTGTGATATCCTTGTCCTCAAGCTCTGTTCTGGAGATTATGATCACCGGAGTGGAGCTCTTTCCAGGAGAATCAATCAGTTTAAGGAGCTGCCAGCCATCAATGGTTGGCAGGATGGGGTCCAGAATGAGCAGGTCAGGAGGAGATTCCTGTTGGAGAAGCTTTGCGACGAGAGCACCGTTCTGGGCTTTCACGATCTCGTATTCGGGAGAAATCAGACTTTTCTCCAGTATCTCAAGTATGGTCGCATTCTCTTCTGCAATGAGAATTCTTCTCTTTTGATGCATTAAAGGACTTCCCTTAGGCTCTCACTGGCAGATTTCATTTCAAGTCTGATAAGACCGTGATTCGTTTTTTTATCTGCAATCACGACAAGGAATGTCTCGTTATTGATGTTCTGAAGAAAATAAACTCCCAAGTCGGCTTCTATGGTTATTCTTCCCAGTGTGCCAAGGGAAAACTTCTCTTCCATGATATTTTCTGCAGTAGTGAAGAAATCAGATACCGTTGCACCGAGAAAATCAGGATCGGCCTTGATGTCTCCTGAATAAGCTATGACAAGGCCATCTCTGCCTACAATGAGAGCTCCCAGGATCCCGGTCACCTGAGCCAGATTTTCGAGTATCTCTTCCATAATAACCTCCTTTGCCTCATTCATCGGTACAATGCCAGATCGATCTCACCGATCAGGACGGCTGTCCTGCAGGCTCTGCTCCGGAGATCGCTCGTCATTCGAGAATTATTGGAAGACTGAGGCAATCATAGTTGCTGAACTTAGTAGAGTCGTTTTCCACAAATCCCTGGGAACGTCAGGATCCAGCACTGATATGAGAATCCCTTCTGCAGTAAGTGGAATAAGCGAGTAATGAGAATCTTCAGTGAATATCATCATCTGCTTCAGCTCACCCTGCCCGAGCCGGGCCAGATATTTCTCATTATCCACAATGATCTGGCTTCCCACACTGCTTAGAAGATCTATGTCCCGGCCATCGCTGAATATGAAATCTATCGAAAGGCCGTCTCTGGATGCCACGATGTTTCCTGTTACACCATCGAGCCTTCCAAGATCTTCAAGCACTTTCTTCATAATGATGTCTCTGAGCTCCATTTCACCGGGCAGACCTGCCGAATCATCCTCGTCAGCACCGGTTTTCTGCGGCTCAAAGATAATAAGCAGGTTCTCTCCGAGAGGGTATAGATAGAGGCGGCTTTCAGCACATTTAATAAAGACAGCGCCTGGTTTCCTGAAATCCACTTCAGTAAATGTCGCAGAAGCGTTCCTGAAGATTTCAGCGGAGAACACATTGAGAAGCTCTGCCTTGTTTTCATCCCCTTCCAGGCACTGTATGATCTCATAGCCTTCATTGCTCACAATTGATGCAGAGTAACTGTCAATTTTGCTGAATTCTCTGAGCATTTCCTCTACCGCGGCTCTTCGACCGGCAATGCCGTTCATCGCTATATCATCCTGTATCCTCTTCACAAGAGATTCTCTGGCTTCATCGGTAAGTTTATCCGGCGCCTGTGTTTCCATAGTGGCGACTTCAGGCTGATACTGCGGTTCAAAGTGCTCTTCAAAGATGAAGGATTCGGCCATTCCAGTCTCTGAAGCCATTTCTGCCGTTTCCTCTTCCTCGATATGCTCCTCAACAGGAGTCAACTGTTCCTGTTCCTGCTCGGCGATGGTATCTTCAACAGCTTCAGTCTCGGAAGGAGGTACGAAATCCTCCAGAGGTCTTTCCTCTATTGTCATATCTTCTGCTTTTTCTTCGGCTGCTTCCCTGTAAGGCTCTTCTTCCATACCAATGAAGCCGACCTGTGTGGCAGGTATAATCTCTTCAATGAGAGTGGCTTCTTCTTCTGCTTCTTCCTCTTCGTCAACTGTTTTAACAGGTTTCTCTTCTTTTTCTGAAATTTCAGGATGAACTGCAGAAGGTGCTACCTGAGGCACGGTTTCTGCCTCCTCTTCTTTTTCAAGAGGCAGAGGCTCATTTTCAAAAGTCTTCTCGTAAAGAGAGGCCAGTTCGGTATTCAAAAAATACTCAGAAAACAGCTTGCCGATGTTGACTTCAGTATATGGCTCAAAACGGGACATTACATCTTTCATGTAGTCTCCGCGCTTTCTGGAGAGAATGCTTTTCAGCTTTTCATCAAGCCCTTCCAGACCCTCGATGAGGATGATGGGAGTCTCTGTATGTTTTGAAAGATACATATTAACTTCCCGCTTAAGCGGTGCGGTGCTCAGGAACACTGCTGCGTCTGGTTTGTAAAACTTGATTCGGGAGTGGAAGAGATATATTTCATCAAGTGATGATGGCGTATCTTTAACTTCAATAAGAATCAGGTGGTGCTCCTGATTAACGAGAATGTCAAATATTCTGAAGTTCTTTTCCTGTTTGACCAGTATGTTATCTGCAGAGATACCTCTGGCGGTGAGTGTCTGCAGTACATAGAGGGCCAGCCAGAAGTTCGGTTTTGTCATCTTTTTGCCAAAAGATGTGCATGAGAGAGCCTGATCGATCCTTTCATCAGTAAAGATACGTTCGCAGTAAGGGCATTTCAGGCCTTTTGAAGATGCTTCCTGAATTGCTGAAAGATTTGCCACACGGCTGATCTGCATGTTGTTCATTTTGCAGAATACAACGAACTCCCTGCTGATAAGGTGATGATCAATGAGCTTTTCAATATAGGGGAGAGTTTCTTCACGTTCATGCTCTTTCAGAATATCCTGCAGGAAGCATTTGTTTACCTTCTCAATATCTCTCAGGATGGCGCGGGCTTTCTCATCCCTGAGCAGCTGAACAGCTCCGAGATCCTCTTCTGTTGGCTGGAGCTGATGGGCTTCACCTCGCAAGAGACTGAAGTTGATATTAACAGGTTTATGAATGCGCCACTCCGGCACCTGGCCGTGCGCTTCGGCATAGAAGATACTTCTTATGCTGTCCTTGAAGCCGTGAAAGAGGTTTTCTCCCTCATCGCTCTCGAACAGTCCGCCAATCTCTGTGTAATTGCGCTCTTCCGGGATGAAGTAGTAGAGAAGAACGCCGTTTTCGGCTATGAATATTTCTCCCATTGATGAATCGTCGCGCGCATACCTTTCAAGCTTCAGAGAGTCACGGAGCATTCCCTTTATGCCCTCAATGATAAAAGGATAGTTTTTCCGGAGCCCTTCTTTAAGTTTAAGCTCGAGAGGATGTTTGACATGAAAAGGAAGTCTTAATCTGTTAAACTCCATTGTATTCACCTCTATTTGCATATAAGATAGAGGAAGTTTCTCCGGAACCCATTCTTTCCCACTATCTCCAAGCCTCATCGTGAGATCCCGGAATTTCACTATTCTTCAGTCACAACCGGGAACGCCCTTTATGGCTGTCTTTTCCTGATGAATGCTCTTCCGTCAACACTGTTAGAGCCCACATTCTATGTTTTAAGCTTGTCCAGCTCTTTCTTGATAGTCTTTTTGAACTTTTCGTTATTTGTCTTGACTGCTATCTGATATGCAGTTTCAAGCTGGTTGATGCAGTACTCCATCATCTTCTTTCTCTTGAAGACAAGTGAAAGGTTGAAGTGAGCACTGAGATCTGTTGGATCAAGGTCGAGTGTTTTCTGGTATGCCTCGATTACATCGTCGATTCGTCCTGCCTTGGTATAAGCAACGCCAAGGTTATAATAAATCTTGGGATCTTTCGGGTTCAGCTTGATTGCTTTCTGATACTCGCCAATGGCCAAGTCCAGCTTGTTCAGTGCTGAGTATGCTATGCCGAGATGGCTGTGAGCTTCAAAGTTATCCTGACTTATTGAGATGGCCTTTTTCAAGTGCTTGATCGCTTCATCAGATTTTCCCTGCTGCAGACAGACCAGACCCAGTTTGCTGAAGCTCTGATCGTCCTGTGGGTCTAGCTCTACAGCTTTCTGATAGGCAGTGAAGGCGTCGTTCAGATTGCCGCGCTGGAGATGGACCAGACCGATAGTGCTGTAAGGCTTTGCCCATCCCGGAGCCAGCACCATGGCCTTGTCGAAGTGCTCGAGCGCATCGTCAACTTTGCCTCTGCGCAGCAGCACATTTCCCATTCCCATCAGAGCAGGCGCGCAGTTACTGTCATACAAAAGCGCGCTTCTGTAGTTGCTTGTGGCGGCATCCCATTTGCCTTTTTTCTGAAGCACATCGCCATAAAGAGTATATATGGCAGGGTGTCTTTTCAGAGCAATGGCATTCTCGAGCGACTTGAGGGCAAGATCGATATCGCCTCTTTCCACATATGCGGTTCCTATCTTTACAAGGAGATCAGGATCGCTGTCATTAAGAGTAAGCGCTTTCTGATACTGTTCTATTGCAAGATCGATGTCCTTTTTCAGGCGATAGACATCGCCAAGCTCGACCAGCGCTTCGTAAAAGTCAGGCATCTCTATGAGTATCTTCAGCAGCTCTTTTTGAGAAACATCGAGCTCGCCAGTCCGGATAAGGCTCTGTGCCTTTGCGAACCGCAGCTCCGGCCTTATGGGCTCTAGGTGCAGAGCTTCGGAGAACTCCTGGAGCGCAAGCTCCCATTTGCCCTGAAGATAGAAGAGTCTACCCATCTGGTAGTGCAGATCTGCATCCTCATAAATCAGAAGGGCTTTTTTAAACTCATTCTCTGCGGAGTTCCAGTTTTGCAGCTCGAGATATATTGTTCCGAGATGAAATGGAATGTCTGTTACGGGAAGATCGAAGCGCTGCGCCTCTTCGAATGCAAAGATCGCCTCTTTAAGTCTCCCAAGCGGGATGAGTACCTTGCCGAGGTGATAGTAAATCTGTGCTTTCTCAGATTGGGGAGGATTGAGCTGAATAACGTTGTAAAATGCCTTTGAGGCATTGGAGAGCTCTCTCTTCTGTTCAAGGGCGAAGCCGAGATCCCGATGGAAGGTCCATTCACTTCCGTTGAGCTCTATGGCCTTCTCCAGGTATTCTATTGAAAGCGGAATGTTGTCCAGAATGGAGTATGATTTGCCCAGGAAATAATATACGTGAGGGTTTTCCGGATCATACTTCATGGTAATGGTAAATTCTTCTATGGCTTCCTCAAAGAGCTTGTTGTCGAAGTATATGGAGCCCATCTGAAAGTGAATCTCGGCCTGTTGCGGCGCATAATTAAGAGCACGTTTCAACTGCTCGATGGCTCTCTGGGTGTCACCCTTCTTGCGGTATGCAATTCCCAGCTCCTGAATATAGGCTACATTCTTTGGAGACAGTGATGTGGCCTGCGAGAGCTTTTCTATGGCGTTATCCATGTCGTCCAGATGAAGATAGCAGAGGCCTGTATGGAAGTTATACTCAGCATTATCCGAATTCAGATTCAAAGCTGCAAGCAGTGCCTCCAGCGCCTCTCTGCACATGCCCAGCTCTTTGAGAGCAAAGCCCCGTCTGAAATATGTATCATCTCTGAACGGGTTGTACTCGATGCATCTTTTATATGCTTCTTCTGCCAGCTTCCATAGCTGTTTCGCCTCGTAAACCCGCCCCATTTCAAAATATGCTCTGTCAGAAGGCTTTATAGAAACAGATTTGCGCAGCGAGTCGATGGCGTTGTCCCAGTCTCTGAGACGGGAGTAGGTATCTCCAATTGCAAGATGCAGAAAGTGATTTCTGGAATTGATTGAAACAGCCTTCTGGTATGCTTCAATTGCATCATCAAATTTCGAAAGGGCTTTATAGGCATTTCCCATCCAATAGAAGATCTGTGCATCGCGCGGCTTCAGGTTGGATGATTTCATGAACTGGTTGATGGCAAGATCATACTTTTCCAGCTCCATATAGGTCAGGCCGAGCTGTGAGAAGATCTCAGGGTTTTCCGGATCAAGACTGAGCGCCTTCTGAAAGCGCTTGATGGCAAGATCGAGTCTGCCCAGCCGCGAATAGGAGCGGCCCAGCTCAAGGTGAGCATCGCTCATCTCAGGATCGAGCTCTATGGCTTTCTGGAATGATTTGTTGGCTGCATTGATATCTCCGAGCCTGGAGTATATTCTTCCAATTTCGTAATGGGCCTGAGCATTTTTTGAATCCAGATGGAGCGAGATCTCGAACTCCGACAGTGCTTTGGACAGCTTTCCGGACCTGCTGTAAACGACGCCGAGGTTATAGTGAATCTGTGAGTCATTAGGATCGAGGTCGATGGCTCTTACAAACTCACCGATGGCGGAGTCGAGCTCATTAAGATTAAGATATGCCATGCCGAGATTGTTGTGAGTGTAAGGGTCATTAGGCTCAATAGCTATTGCTTTCCTGTATTCATCGATGGTTTCTGCCCATCTCTCTACTCGTGAATATGCCCTGCCGAGGTTATAGTGGAAAAATGCATCATTAGGGTTGTATTTGACGGCTTTCTCAAAGTTGCCAATTGCTTCCAGGACATTATCCTTGGCCATATGAATAACGCCAAGATTAAGATAAGCCGGAGCATACTTAGGCTCAAGACTGATAGTCCGTTTGAGCTCTTCAATGGCTGTGTCGGCTTTTCCGAGCTTGTTGTAAATGAGCCCCAGGTGAAAATGGCCTTCCACGTTTTTGGGATCAAGCCTGATCAGTCTTTCGAACTCTTCCTGGGCTTTTTCGTTTTTACCCTGTCTGAAGAAAACAAGCGCAAGGTTGAGGCGTGCAAATGCATCGTTGGGATCGTCGAGCACTGCCTTCTGAAAATCTTCTACGCCCTGAAGCCGTTCAAGCTCCTGCTGGATTCTGCGCTCTCCTTTGCTGTCATGCAGGTTCTGGACGATCTTCAGTGCAATCTGCAGCTCAGTTACAGCTCGGGCTTTCATCCCCATTTTTTCAAATGCCAGGCCCAGGTTAAAGTGTGCCCGGTGATAATTTGGGTTAATGGCAAGTGCTTCCTGCCATTCCCTTACTGCAGGGTCCATGTTGCCCTGGCGGTAGTAAATTGTTCCAAGATCATAATGGACAATGAAGTTTTCAGGATTAAGCTTCAGGCTTTTCTTGAATTCTTCTACGGCAAGATCTAGCTGGTTGGAGTTAAGATAGTTTGTTGCGAGCTTATAATGGTACTGAGCTTCATCTGTTCCCGAGTGTGTCTCGCTTTTTTGTTCCGGGAACTTGTCGTTTTCCACCGTATTACTCCTTAATAACTATACTTCTTTGACTCAGAGCATTGAAAAGCCTGAACCTTTCACTTAGTTTTAGACAAATTTTTCATTATTCCTTCTATCTCAGCGTATTGAGAATTTTATGCTGTTGCCATTCAAGGGAGTTTCATCAGAATTCCGGTATTCTCCGGATTATGCGACAGAACTCTGGATTTGTTACTTTTTGTCTATTGCACCAGTCTATGTTTTGTATTATAATTACTCTGATATTCAAGGTACTGACAGAAAAATATTTAATGTCTACAGGAGTGTGGGTTGGGAACATGAAGAAGAGTTTTTTTCTTTCGGTTCTGCTTCTATTTCTGACTTTACTCATTACAGGAGCACAAAGCTCCAGAGCCGATGAGTCAGATTACTCGCTCTATGTAAATGGAGTGAAGATGGGAGCCGATCCGGTTCTAAGAGGAGGGATAGTCTATTATCCTGTCCAGGTGGTGATCTCGGCAATGCAGATGAGCTATGAGTGGAATTCTGCTCAGAATACGCTGAAGATCAACGACAATCTCGTTAATGCCACACCTTCTGTAACGAATGGAGTTATTCTTCTTCCTGTGGAGAGCATTGCTCAAGCGATCCGGGCAGTCGTGAAATGGGATGGAAAAGAAAAAAGAATATCCATGAGTGTCTCCGGCTCCTCTCTTTTGTCTGCTGAAAAGCCTCAGACAATCAGCTCCAGTTCAGAGAATCCGCTCAGCAGCCGAGTCAATACTCCGATAAAGACAGCCAGGACAGTACCGATTCCCAAGATCGATCGCCTTCAGGACACGGTAAATACTGTCATTACAAGCCAGACAGGTATACCTGCAAGTGCCCAGACACTTCCGCTCTCCAGCACTCAGAAAACAACTTATCAATCGGTGAACGATCCCTCTATAGCCAATAAATACACGTATTCTTCAGTTACAAATCAGGATAGGAACAAAGGCTCATCCGAGATGGATCCCAATCTTCACCCCCTCAGTACACTTCCTCAGATGCCATCCGGCATGCGGCTGCCTCCTCAGGGGCCGCAGTTCTCCCAGAATGTGGAGAACCCTCAGGTTCCTGCACAGCTCTTCTCCACACCCGGCATTCCCTCTGCAGCAGGCACCTTCAGCCCGAAGCGCGGCAGCAATGAGATCTTTTCCGTAACTGTTACAAATATGGAAGAGGTCAATACAATAAAGAATTACTATAAACCCCGTTCAGGAAGTAAATACATAGTAGTGTATCTGACGCAGCAGAATATATCTAATCAGACTCAGATTTACACAGGCAAGTTTTCTCTTATAGACGAGAGCAACAAGGTGTATGAGTACATGGAGGGACTCAGCAACTTCTGGCTCGTCATATTGAAGCCCGGCGGTGTAAACTTCGGATATCTGGTCTTTGAGATTCCAGAAGGAACCACGCCGGTAAGGCTCGTTCTACACGCGCTGAATCATGAACCTCTTGCGGTCAAGCTTGATTCATGAATAATGAGCTTAAAAAAGACATACATAAAGATAAAGCTGTAATAGAAATTAAGGAGGAGAAGAATTTGAAAAGGAAGTATCCGGCATCGTTCACAGGCTCACTGATAATTGCGTTCTCTGTTTTATTCCTGCTCACTGTTCTACCAAGCTTTTCTGCTTCTTCCGATTCTGTAAACATTACTTTCTGGCATACCATGCGCAGAGGGAACAAGGAAGCTTTGAATGAGCTTCTGAAGAAGTTCCAGAAAGAGAATCCCGATATAGTTGTAGATATCGTTGCCATCAACAGCCGGGATCCGCGAATGGGAAATGATTACAGCGCGCTTTATTCGAAGCTTCTGGAAAGCATCGCGCAGAAGAAGGCACCGAATGTAGCGCAGGTCTACGAAAACTGGACCACACAGTTCATAGAGATAGATACCCTCGTTCCTGTTGATTCATTCAAGGATGGGCTCAATGCCAAGGATTTGCAGGATTTTTTCCCTATCTTCAAAGAGGCGAATACTTTCAACGGCAAACTGTGGACGCTCCCATTCAACAAGAGCATCTATGTTCTCTACTACAATAAAAGCCTGTTCAAAGGGCAGAATCTTTCTTATCCGAAAACCTGGGATGAAGTTCGGACCACCGCGCAGAAACTGACCATCAGAAATGGCGATGAAGTGTCCCAGTACGGTCTTGTTTTCGCTCCTTCTGTAGATATGTTCGGCCATTATCTCTACGCCCATGGAGGAGAGTTTATCTCCGGAGACACGGCGGTATTTGCAAATCCCACAGGTATAAAGGATCTGGAGTTCTGGGTCGAGCTCACCAATACTGATAGAACGGCGCTGCCGAGTTTCAATGCCTTCGACGATTTCGTCAAGCAGAAAGGCGCCATGTATGTTGACTCTACTTCCAGAATTGGCCAGATGATGAAGAACTGTCCTTTCGAGTATGGGATTGCCCAGATGCCTACAGGGAGCACGCGATCTTATCAGTTCGCCGGTACCAACCTGGCAATATTCAACACAGGAAACGCAGCGCAGCAGAATGCCTCGTGGCGCCTGGTGAAGTTCCTGACCAATACTGAGAACAATGCATTCTGGTCCATCAATACAGGATATCTGCCTGTCCGCCAGTCAACAGCAGGGAGCCCGCAATTCCAGCAGTATATGAAGAGCCGCCCAGATTATAACGTAGCTCTGCAGTCGCTCCAATATGCTAAAGTCCAGCCTAAAAACCCCGCCTGGGAATCGATACGAGGTTTTATCAATGATGCAATGTACGAAGCCATATCTCAAACGGCTACGCCTTCGCAGGCTCTTGAAAAAGCTGCTACATACTCAAACGGCCTGCTTAAAAGCATGAAGGGCAGGAACTGAGAAAAGGCGTGGAGTAGAGAGATACTGAAAGGGGAAGGGGTAAAGGTTTGAAAAGAAATTTACTGTTAATCATATTTGCGGCAGCTGCTGCGTGGATTTTAATGCTGGGTCAGGTCCAATCTGCATCGTTCAGATACATATCTATCACAGTGGATGGCAGGGCTCTGCAGGAAAAGGCACTGTTCAAAGACAGCTATGTTTATGTACCGCTTAATGCTATGGCAGCAGCGACGGGTACAACCAGCGAGTGGAATCCTCAGAAGAAAAGAGCATTACTTAATGGAAAGCCCCTCAAAGGCAAGGCTTATAAGATCGGTGCTGTGTTATACGTACCGGCTGTTTCTGCGGCACAGAACCTCAATGCTACAATAAAAGTGGATCACAGGAAGGGTGTAGTGACCTTCGCCACCAGGAGTATAGCCATAAGGCCTACAGTGAAACCAACAGAGAACCCGACTCCAATAAAAACGATAACGCCTACTGTTACAGCAACAACGAATAACAATATGCCTTTCATTCCGGTGAAAGCAGAGAATGACGTTTTCAAGATCACCGTCACCAACCTTGAGCCTGTGGGCACCATCAAAGGGCATTATACGCCGCAGGCTGGAAAGAAGTTTCTTATTGTCTATCTGTCGCAGCAGAACGTATCCAATGAGGTCCAGATATATACCGGCAAACTCGCGCTTATAGATAACGGCGGGAACGCCTATGAATACATGGAGGCACTCAGTAACTTCTGGCTCCTCGTATTGCGGCCCGGCGGCATCAACTTCGGCTACCTGGTCTTCGAGATACCTTCCAATGCCGTGCCGATGCAGGTGATTCTCACTACCACCACCCGTCCGCCTTTGACACTGAACCTGAGGTAAAATGCAGCGGCCCGGATTGCCAGAGCATTCCAGACTTGTGCGTTTTGTGAGCATCAATGAGAAAATTCTTCTCTTTTATCATTAAATACACCGATGAGATATCATTGACCGTAATTGGTGTTTTTATTTACTTTGCAGCCGGAGGCACCCAGTCCGGATGGCTTTACTACATCCTGGCTTTGATTCTTGCAATCATGACGCTCGGCTTCATTATTCCACGCCTCTCTCTGATGAATATCGAAATAACCAGGGATGCTGCTCCGATGTGTTACGAAGATGACGAGATAACGATAACGCTGCGCGTCAGGAACAACAGCACCAGATGGCGCCCTTTCATCTATCTGCGTGAGCATCTTCCATCTCAATACCTTTCCGGTGAGCATGAACGGATCTTTCCTGTGCTGTCGCTTGCTCCCGGAGAGGAGAGAAATATCACTTACACGGTTAAAAGCATGCAGAGAGGTCTTGTAACCTTCTCCCGCTGTGAAGTGGGATGCTCTTACCCTTTTGGCTTGTTCCCTGCATTCAAGAGAGTGCGCACAGAGCATTTCCTGACCATATTTCCCAGAGGTCCGCATATTGAGAAGCTGGGTCTTTTATCGTCTTCGTTGTCTGCAATCCTTTTCGGACAGCACAGAACTCTTTCCATTGCCGGAAGAAGTCTCGATTTCATGGGTATCAGGGAATATTCACCCTTCGATGGAACGCGCTTCATACACTGGCCTAGCACAGCCAGACTTGGAAAGCTCATGGTGAAGGAGTTCAACGATGCCAGCCAGACAAGACTGATACTGGTTGTTGATGCTCACAGAACGGCTTCGATGGGGGAGGGCAGAGAAAATACACTTGAATACTCAATCAAGGCTGCTGCATCTATTGTGGAATATGCCTATAGAAGCAGAATTCCTCTTACTCTTCTGTCAGGAGCCGGAGATGATATACACATCCTTACAAGGCCGGCAAAGTTCCAGATTCTGCAGTATCTCGCGTCGCTTTCATCTTCCTGCAGCCTGCTGCCTGGCAGTATGGTGGAGCGCTATCTGGAGGGAGATGCAGTGAAAAGCTCTCTTTCAGGCCAGATGATCATACTTCAGAGTACTCCTGTTATTGAAAAATCAATCATTGAATCTCTCCGGATCCATAAGATCTCTGTCTCCATAATGCTTTTTGATGGTTTTTCGTTTTCCACTGCAGGCGCTTCATTTTATGACAGCAGGCGTTATCAGGAGGCGGAAGCGGCATGTACGGAGCTTGGAATACCCTGTATTACATTAAGGAAGGGAGATAACCTTAAGGATATCCTGGAGTCTGGTATCAAGTGAAATGAGAAGGAATCAATGATAACTGTCAGGGCTCTTCTGAACCGCAGATCAAAACCAGAGAACTCGATCCCGTACAGGGTGGTTACACTCTTCACCGTTATGACCGGTATTATGACCGTTCTATACCTTGAGAGCTGGCCGTCTTTCTCTGTATATGTTATTGCTGGCACCGTAGCGGGATTCTGGGTCAGCTGGGTGCGCAGAGAGATGAGAAACTGGTGGATCAAGCTGCTTATATCCATCTTCATGCTCTATGCTCTGAGAGAGTTCTTCCTGGATCTGCTCTTAAATCCATACGATCCCAGAGTTCCGCTTGCGAATCTGCTTCTCTGGCTACAGATGCTGCACAGCTTTGATCTTCCGGCACGAAGAGATCTCAACTACTCACTTCTTGTAGGCTTCATCCTGATGTGTCTGGGCGCCTTTATCAGCCAGAGCCTTGATTTTTCACCATTTATTCTTGTGTTCATATTCTTCTCAACACTTGCTCTTTTCTACAGTTCTCTCTCTTTAATCGGAAGTATCCCACAGTGGAGGACCTGGTTCCCTGACAGGCCGACTTTCAGGCATATCATAAAAGCATCGCTGATCCTGTTCACCCTGTCCATTATTATATTCCTGGTAATTCCACGGAAAGAAAGTCTGAGCATAAGGCACCTGCCGATAACGTGGAAGCTCGACTTCCCGAAGCTTAGCAAGGGAAAGATTATGAACCCTGCCTACCCGATGAGCGCAGATGGAGATACGAGACAGATATGGAAAAAGATGCAGTTCAATCCTGACAGCTATTTCGGTTTCAACCCTGTCATGGATCTCAACTACCGGGGAAAACTCTCCAAAGAGATTGTGATGAGAGTGAAATCTACTGATTATACGTATTACCGCGGAGCGGTCTTCTCTCATTACACAGGTGAGACGTGGTTTGTCGGAGATGAGAAGCCTGTAGAGGCGGTATCTGAAATGCCTCCCATAGTCCTGGGTCTTGATTTCCCAGGCCAGAGAAGGATTGTGCAGATCTTCTACATCGAAAGGGAGCTTCCCAATATCATCTATGCTGCATACCAGCCTCATGAGATATATTTCCCCAGTGATTCTCTTTATACTGACAGAAACAGGACTCTGGTGAGCCCCTTCAGTCTCGAGAAAGGGATGATCTACAGCACCGTAAGCATTGCCTGCCTGGCTGACGAAAGAAAGATAGCTTCGATAGGGAAGGGTGAGCTCCCGCCATTTTACAGGCTGCGATATGGCGAATACCTGGAGCTTCCGTTGATGTCGTCGCGCCTTGTGAGTTTGACTCACAAGCTGGTGAAAGACTGTAATGGTCCATATGAGAAGTCTGCGAAGATATGCAGTTACCTTAAGAAAAACTACGCTTATGATCTGGATATTCCAACCTTTCCTGATGGCGCAGAGAATACTGATTATATGCTGTTCGAGATGAAACGAGGCTACTGTGAGCATTTTGCGACTGCAATGGCGGTGATGTGCAGAATAGAAGGGATTCCGACGAGGCTTGTAACCGGCTTTGCACCGGGAACATATAATCCCATTACAGGCTACTATGAGGTCAGGAGCGAAGACGCCCACGCCTGGGTGGAGGTTTTTTTCAGGCACGCAGGATGGCTGACCTTCGACCCCACGCCCAACTTCGGAAATCATCCTGAAGAGAGAATCAGGGAGAAAAAGTGGATAATCACCTCATTATTAGATTATATCATCGCGTTGATGCCTCAGTCAGTCTCACGCTTCTTCCAGCAGGGCATATTGAAGATCACGATGGAGGCTCATGAGCTCTCGAAGAGGATTCGCACCAACACAGTGTTTTATCTTGTACCGATTTTACTTTTTCTGTCTGTGTTCGCAGGATTGGCATTCAGAAGAGGCAAAGTCCTGACAAAGCTCATCCGCCTGAGAGATATGCTTATGCAGGCATTGAAGCCGCAGGATGTCGCGAAGAAGGGAAGAGCTTACAAAACAGTTGCCCTCTCGCCGAGAAAGCAGAAGATAGTGGATGTCTATGGCTCGCTGCAGAAACTGCTCAGGAAAAAAGGATTAAAGCGGAATGAATCGGAGACGCCCTGTGAGTTCGCCGCGAGAGTGACTTCCGACTTTCAAAATCTTGATGAGATGAATGTCATAACCGGGCTTTTCCTTTTGGCCCGATACAGTCCTCACGACCTGGACGACGATTCTGTCAGTAAAGCATCTGCAGCGTTGAAGGAGTGTGTCAATAAAATAAAGAGGCACAGGAAGGTATCCTGAGCCATTTCGTCCGATTTACAATGTTCGATTGTGTCTTTCAATGCAGCGAGCTGCTGTTCCACTTTTATATACCTCCAATAGATAAGGCTGATACATTTAAATGATTACTCTTTTTAATGACAGCGTTGAGTATCATATCAATGAGACTTATCAGGAGACACCGGCAGAAACTTCGCAGTTTTCTGCCAATTATACACTATGAGATCTGTCAGTACATTTGCTGGC
>Ga0302251_1000971_pt1 | contig 20495 bp, 13 predicted proteins | sample AAG_RA_Gln_MG_FD_193534 | JGI IMG/M metagenome (GOLD analysis project Ga0302251, IMG submission 193534) | Enriched activated sludge microbial communities from anaerobic digester in WTTP, New Holstein, Wisconsin, United States - AAG_RA_Gln | ecosystem: Engineered > Bioreactor > Anaerobic >...
TTGGTCGCCGTGACGGTCATCGTGTACACGCCCGGCGCCGTCCAGGAATAGACCGCCGTGGGGCCGGCGGTGCCGTTGTCCCATGCCAGTGTCACGGGAAGTGTGGCCGTGGGGGGGCTGTAGGTGGCCGTATAGAGACCGGTGATGCCGGTGGGAAGGGTCAGCAGCCCGGCAATTTCCACTGCTTCGACGGGAGAGGGGGCAAAGTAAATGTACTTGAGGTCGCTATTCGCGTCGTCATAGTAGCTGATGTGCGGCCAACCGTCGGCGTCGAGGGCCAGCGAAGTGTGGCCACTCCAGCCACCGAGCGGCCCATCCAGCGTCAAAGTGTTCCATAGCGTACCGTCGTATTCGGTATACTTGAGCGTATCGCCGGCCACATTCATATAGCTGATGCGGGGTCGCCCGTCGTCGTCCAGGGCGAGGGAGGCCCAGTAGCCCGCATAGCTGACGCTATCGACTACCTCAATGCCCCAGGCAACGCCGTCGAAACTGGCGTACTTTAGGCGATAGGCGTCCGTGTAAGCGATGTGCGGCCGGCCATCCGCGTCAAGCGCCAGCGAGGTGTGGCCGGCGCTATAAGAACCCATGACGTCCACCGACTCGAGCTGCCAGGCGGTGCCGTCGTGCCGGGCATAGCGCAAAGTCGCGGCGTCCGCGGGTTCGGCCGTCCCCCGAGGTAGGATTGTAGATCGGGCTCTCATTCCGGTGGGCGTCGGCGGGACGGTGGGTACTGGGGTGGGAGTTCCAAAGGACGGGCTGTCAGCGTACATATAGCTGATATGCGGCCGGCCGGCCGCATCCAACGCCAGCGAGAGCCAGCCTCCGGAGCACAGGGCGCCATCCACCGTCTCAAGCTGCCAGGCGCTGCCGTCGTAGTAGGCATAGCGCAAGATCGCGCAACACCATGTGCCGCCGTCGGTATAGGCGATATGCGGGTGACCGGCGGCGTCCAACGCGAGCGAAGTATACGATTCGACGCCAGCGTTCGGGTCCACGACCGCGATCTGCCACGCGCTCCCGTCATAGTAGGCATATTTCAGATCGCGGTTCGTATAGTCGTGATAGCTGATGTGGGGCCGGCCGCCGGCATCCAGTGCCAACGAGGGGTGCTTGCCCACGACGCCGCTGCCATCCACCGCCTGGATGCTCCATGTCCCGCCGTCCCGGTAGGCGTAGCGCAGATCGTATTCAGGCCAGTCGGCGTAGTAGGCAACGTGCGGCTCACCCTGGGCATCGAGCCGCATCGAGGTGTACTGGCCCGTCACTCCTGCCTGGTCCACATCTTGTTTCTGCCAGGCCGTACCATCGTAATGGGCGTATCTCAGCACACCGGTGTAGTCGTTCGGGTAACTGATGTGGGCATGGTCCCCCGGATCAAGAGCCAGGGAAAGAAACGTTGCGCCGGTGTGGAGCCCCCCCTCAAGTACCTCGGACTGCCAGCTCCCGCCGTCGAGGTAGGTGTGCTTCAAACAGCCGGCCGGGCTCATTGCCAGGTACGCGATGTGCGGACGCTCCAGGGAATCCAGGGCCAGCGAGGTATTGCCCGGCCCGGCCAGACCCACGTTGGACGTCTGCCAGGCGGAACCATTGTAGGAAGCGTACTTGAGGTTGCCGGTGGTGCTGTCATAGTAGCTGATGCGCGGCTGCCCGGCAGCATTCAAGGCGATCGAGGTCCAGGTACCCACGAAACCGGCGCTGTCCACAGTGCTGATCTGCCACGCGGACCCGGTGTAACGGGCATATTTGAGGTTGTCGCCGGTGTCGTCATAGTAGCTGATATGCGGCCGGCCGGCCCCGTCCAGGGCCAGGGAAGTGTAGCGCCCGACGTTACCCGTACTGTCCGGGGTAGAGAGTTGCCATGTGACGCCGTCAAAGGCCGCGTACTTGAAATTAGCGCCGGAGGCGTCATAGTAGCTGATGCGGGGCCGGCCGGCCCCGTCCAACGCGATGCCTGTGTACTGGCCGACGTTGCCGGCTGTGTCCACGGCGACGATCTGCCAGGAGCTGCCGTCGTAGCGGGCGTACTTGAGGTCGCCGTTGAGACTATCATAGTAGCTGATGTGGGGCCGGCCGGCCCCGTCCAGGGCCAACGAAGTGTAGCGGCCGACACCGCCGGCAGTATCCGCCGTCTCGATGTGCCAGGCGGTCCCGTCGTGCCAGGCATAGTAGAGGGAATCGGCGCCGTAGGCGATGTGCGGGTAACCGGCGGCGTCCAGGGCCAGGCTGCGCGGCCCCATATCGCGGTACAGGTGTGGGGCATCGGGCCGCTCGATCACCCAACCCGGGGGAGGGTCCAGCGCGGGGCCGGCGGCAGAGATTTCCTCCGGCCAGGCAGCTACCGGCACGATCGCCGCCGGCTGGTATCCGGCCTGCGACACGGGCCAACCGGACAGGAGGAAAACAGCAGCTGCCAGCAGGGCCAGCATCCCCGGCAAAAAGCGGCCTCTCATGGCAGTCCCTCCGCAGAATGAGGCACGGGCGCACCTGTCTCGGCATCCACCAAGACAGGAGTTTCTGCCGTTTATTATATCCCACCGGCGTCGCCGAGTCAAGGCGCGGTCCCCAACCCAACGCACTTGCCTCCATCCCCACTTTGTGTTACACTAAGGTGGCAGGTTTTAGCGGAGGGCAAGCAGTTGGAACAAGAGCCCGAAAGTGCCAGGCCGCACTCCAAAGGTTTCGATAGAAAAGCGTCCCCATCCGGAGAACGCCAACGGTGATGAGAAGAATGCGGCAGCAAAGCTACCGCACTCCAAAGCTTGCAGGCACATCTGATGACCATTGTCCTCGTCCGGCCCCCTGTATACTCGCACTCCCTGGCCTACCCCGGCGGCCCACGCTTCGGCCTGCCGCTGAGCATCCTCTACCTGGCCGCCGTGCTGCGCAAAGCGGGGTACCCGGTCCGGCTCTATGACGCCCTGGTCGATCTCGAGCTGGCCGGCCTGTCCAGGGGGCCGGACGGGACCTACCACATCGGCGCGCCCTGGCCCCGCATGGTGGACACGATCGCCGCCATGCAGCCGTCCCTGGTCGGCTTCACCAACCCCTTTTCCGACTTCGCCGCCTATACCAACACGGCCATCGCCCAGGTCAAGGCGCGGCTGCCGGAGGTGCCCATCGTCGTCGGCGGGCCGCACGCCACCGCCGCGCCCGACTATTTCTTGCGCCAAAGCCAGGCCGATTTCGCGGTCCGCGGCGAGGGAGAGGTTGCCCTGCTGGACCTGGTGCAAGCCCTGGAGGGAAAGCGCGCCCTGGAAAAGGTCGGCGGACTGTCCTGGAGGCGCGACGGCCAGGTTGTCCACAACGCCCCGGCCGAGTTTATCCAGGACCTCGACGCGCTGCCCCTGCCGGCCTACGACCTGGCGCCGATGGAGCGGTACTTGAAGCTTTCCGCCGCCGGCTTTCCCTCCCGCTACATGTTCGAGTATCCCGGCAGCCAGCGCGAGGTCTCGCTGATCACCTCGCGCGGCTGCCCGTTCCGCTGCGTGTTCTGCGGCAACTTTCTGCACATGGGCCGCAAGTGGCGCGCCCACAGCGTGGACTATGTCCTGGCCCACATGGAGCTGCTCGTTCGGCAGTACGGGGTCCGCCATTTCCACATCGAGGACGACAACCTCTCGCTGGACCCGCGCCGGCTGGACCGGTTTCTCGACGCGCTGATCGCCAAAGGGTGGGGGATTACGTGGGACACGCCCAACGGCATCCGCGCCGACCGCCTGAGTGAGGAGGCGGTGACCAGGCTCAAGGACTCGGGCTGCACCTATATCGTCGTCGGCGTCGAATCGGGCAACCAGCGCGTCCTGGACCAGGTGATCCACAAAAAGCTCGCCCTGACCGACGTCGAGGCGACGGCCCAGCGCTGCCGGCGGAACCGGGTCGACATGCACGCCTTTTACGTCGTGGGCTTTCCGGGCGAAACGGTGCCCGAGATCAAGGATACCCTGGCCTTTGCCACCCGCCTGCTCTGGCGTTACGACGTCATGCCGCACCTGGGCCTGGCGCGGCCGCTGCCGGGCACGCCGCTGTACGACGAGTGCGCCGCAAAGGGCTACCTGAGCGAACCGCTGCGGCCCGAGATCGGCGCGGCCGTCCGTTCCGAGGTCTTTAGCCGGGAGATGATCCAGACCGACGACTTTACGCCGCAGCTGCTGGAACGGCTGGTGCGGCGGTTCAACCGGCAGATCGCGGCTATCGCCGTGCTCAAAGCGCTCGGCTGGGTCTGCACCCATCCCCGGGCGGTGCCGCGCATCCTGGCCCACTTCTTGCGGGGGCTGCGCGGCGGCCTGCCGGCCGCGGTCAAGCGGGTGTTCTTTGGCGGGCTTTTTTACAAGAACAACTACCTGAACGACCGGCTCTGGCGGCGGTGAGCCTTCCTGGCGCCGCCCATAGCCACAGGGACTCCTTCTTTTAGGAATGCCGGCGGCCGGTCGAGGATTGCTGCCGAGGTCATGCCTTGAGAATCCTGGCCCTCTCCGCCCAAGTGCCCTATCCACCCCACCACGGCAAGGCGATGCGCGACTATCACCTCCTGGCCGGCCTGGCCCGCCGCCATGGCGTGGAACTGCTCTGCCTGGTGCGCGACGAGGCCGAGGCCGCGGCGGCAGCGCCGTTGGCCGGGCTCTTCCCCTTTCGGGCTGTCACCCGCCCGGCCCTGCAGCTGCCGCGCCGCCTGGCGGCCCTGGCTCTCTCCGGCCGGCCCGATATGGTCTGGCAGACCTCGTCGCCCGAGTTTCGCCAGGCCCTGGTGTCCAGCCTGGAAAAGGAACGCCCCGACCTCCTCCTCGTGGAAGGGCTGGAGATGGCCGCCTACGGCCTGGAGGCGCGGCAGCGAAGCGGCATCCCCGTCGTCCTGGACGAGCACAACGCCGAGCACCTCATCCAGCAGCGGGCCTGGGAGATTGCGCGCCGGCGGCCCCCGGACTGGCCCAAGGCCCTGTACTCCTGGCTGCAGGCGCGCCGGCTGCGGCGGTTCGAGGGCCACGCCTGCCGGACCCTGGCACACGTGATCGCCGTGTCCGCGGAAGATCGCCGGGCCCTGGAGCGCCTGGCCCCCGGCATCCACGTCACGGTGATCCCCAACGGGCTCGACACGGAGGAGTATGCCCCGCTGACGACGGCGGCGCCGCCGGGCCCGCCGCGGGTTGTCTTTACCGGCCAGATGAGCTACCGCCCCAACGTCGACGCGGTGCAGTGGTTCGCCGCGGCAATCTGGCCGCTGATCCGGGAGCAAGAGCCCCAGGCGCACTTTCAAATCGTCGGCCGGGACCCGCCGCCCCAGGTGCAGGCGCTGGGGAGGCTCGCCGGGATCGAGGTCACGGGCCCCGTGCCCGACGACCGCCCCTACATCGGCGGCGCCGACGTGTACGTGCTGCCCATGCGGTTCGGCGGAGGGGTGCGCTTCAAGCTGCTGCAGGCCCTTTCTATGGAACGGGCCATGGTATCGACCCCGCTGGGCGCCGAGGGGGTAGAGGGGCTGCACGACCGCGAGCACCTCTTCCTGGCCGAGACGGCGGCGGCTTTTTCCGGCGGCGTCGTCCACCTCCTGCGCCACCCCCAGGAGCGGGCCCGGGTGGGCGCGGCCGGCCGGGCCCTCATCCAGGCCCATTACGATTGGCGCGCGTTGGTGCCGCGCTTCGCGGCGGCCCTGGAAGCGGCCGGCCGGCAGGAGGTTTGAGGTGTCGCGGCAAGGCGTGTCCCTCATCGTCACCGTGCGTGATGAAGAAGAGACCATCGGCGCGCTGCTCGACTCGATGCTGCGCCAGACCCGCCCGCCCGACGAGGTGGTGATCAACGACTGCCAATGCGTGGACCGCACCATGGAGATCGTCGCCCGGTACCGCGGCCGGCTCCCCCTGCGCACCACCGCCGGGGGGGCCAACATCCCCGCGGGGCGCAACACGGCCATCCGGGCGGCCCAGGGGCCCCTGATCGCCTGCACCGATGCCGGCCTCTGGCTGGACGAGCATTGGCTGGAGCGGATCGTCGCGCCCCTGGAGCAGGGGGCCGTCGAGCTGGCGGCCGGATTCTTTATGCCCGACCCGCATAGTCCCTTGGAGCGGGTCCTGGGGGCGATCAACTATTACCGCGGGGTCGAGGAGGTTGATCCCGAACGGTTCCTGCCCTCGGGGCGGTCGATGGCCTTTACCCGGGCAGCCTGGGAAGCGGTGGGTGGGTTCCCCGAAGACCTGCCATACAGCGAAGACCTGGTCTTTGCCCGACGGCTGCTGCAGGCCGGCTATCGCAAGCAGTTTGTCCCCGACGCGGTTGTCCACTTTCGGCCCCGGTCGTCGGTGGGGGCCTTCTTCCGGCAGTATCGCAACTATGCCTACGGCGACGGGCTGGCCGGCCTGTGGCCGCGGCGGCACGCCCTGCGCTACGGCAGCTACGCGGCCGGCCTGGCGCTGTTGGCGGCAGGGTTCTTGTGGCCGCCGCTGTGGGCGCTGCTGGCGTTAGGCGGCCTGGGCTACATGGCGCCCTTTTACCGCCGTCTCTGGCCGGCCCTGCCCCAGCTCGCCCCGACATGGCGGGCCGGCGCGTTCTTGCTGGTGCCGATCCTGCGGGTCGTGGGGGACGTGGCCAAGATGGTGGGGTATGCCCAGGGGCGATGGGGCGCGCGGAAGCGCCCTGGAGAAGGATGGTGAGCGAGGCGATGGAGAGAAGGACCAAGACGCTGCTGGCGTTGGGCCTGGCCGCCGGCTTCCTGGCGGCGCTGGCGGGTTGGCGGCGGCGGCGCCGGCGGCCGCCCTCCGCCGCCGCCCCCGGAACGGCCGTCGTCACCGGCGCCTCCAGCGGCATCGGCGCAGCTTTCGCCCGGGAACTGGCGGCCCGGGGATACCACCTGATCCTCGTCGCCCGACGCCAGGAGCAGCTGCAGTCCCTGGCCGCCGAGATCCGCCAGCGTTACGGCATCGCCGCCGGTTTTCTCGCCGCCGACCTGGCCGACGCGGACGACGTCGCCCGCGTCGCGCAGCTGGTCGGGCACCTCAACAACCTCGACATCCTGGTCCACGCCGCCGGCTTTGGCACGATGGGCGAGTTTGCCGCCCTCCCCGTCGAACGGCACCTGGACATGCTCCACGTCCACGACCTGGCCGCCGTGCGGCTGGCCCACGCCGCGTTGGACGGCATGGTGGCCCGGCGGCGCGGCGATATCGTGCTCGTCTCCTCGGCCGCCGCCTTTGCCCCCGTGGTGGGCAACGTGACGTACTGCGCGACCAAAGCCTACCTGGTGGCATTCGCGGAGGGGCTGCAGGCGGAGCTGCACGGCAGCGGCGTGCAGGTGCAGGCGCTCTGCCCCGGTTTCACCGACACCGAGTTCCACGAGACGCCGGAGTACGCCCCCTATGGGGTCAAGGGGCGCATCCCGCGCTTTCTATGGATGTCGTCCGAGGCAGTGGTGTGCGGGTCGCTCGCCGCGCTGGAACGGGGCGAGGTTGTCTGTGTGCCCGGGTGGATCAACCGGACCTTTGTGACGGCGGCCCGGCTGGGCGTGGTCGATGCGGCGGCCCGGTTCCTGCTGCGCCGTTTCGGCCGGCCGGCCTACGTGGCGGACGCGCCGAAGGCGTGATCTGAACGCCCCCACCCCCGGCAGGCCAGGGCAACGCCTTCGTATCGCCTCGGAGGCTAGACGTCCAGCGCTTCGGCCGCCTCGGCCCATTCCCGGTAGCGCTCCCCCAGCTGCCCTTGCAGCGCCTCGTGCTCGCGGGCCAGCTCCACCAGCCGGGTGACGCGGCGCTCGTCGCTGGCGCGGGTCATCTCCGCCTCCAGCGCCGCGCGCTTCTCCTCCAGCACGGCGATCTCTTGCTCCAGCGCGGCGAAGCGCGCCGCCCGCTCCCGCCGGCGCCTTTCCTCCGGCGTGAGTCCCTTGCGCCGCTCGGGGCGCGGCCGGCCGGCGGACTGTGCCGGCGCTTCCTCTTCCACCTGCCGGTCGCGGAACTCGATGTACTCGCTCCAGTTGCCTGGAAAGACCACCAGCTGCCCGCGCTCGACGACCCACACCTGTGTCGCCAGGTTGTCGATGAGGGCGCGGTCGTGCGAGACGAGCAAGAGGGTGCCCTCATAGGCGTCAAGCACCTCTTCCAGCGCCTCGCGGGCCTGGATGTCCAGGTGGTTGGTCGGCTCGTCCAGGAGGAGCAGGTTGGCCGGCGTCAGCGTCAGGCGGGCCAGCGCCACGCGGCTGCGCTCGCCGCCGCTGAGCTCGCCCAGGCGCTTGTAGATGTCGTCGCCGGAAAAGAGGAAGCGGCCCAGCAGGTTGCGCGCCCGCCCGGTGGTGATGGTCGAGACCTCTTGCACGGCCTGCAGGATCGTCTGTTCGGGGTCCATCCAGTTGTGGGTCTGGGCGTAGTAGCCGGTGACGACGCCGCGGCCCAACTGCAGCTCGCCGGCGCGCGGCGGCATCTCGGACAGGATCGTGCGCAGCAGGGTGGTCTTGCCGCAGCCGTTGGGGCCGACGAGGGCCACGCGCTCCTGGCGGCGGACGGTGAGGTCGGGGCAGGAGAAAAGGGCCGGCCGGCCGGGGAAGCCGACGGCGAGCCCTTCGGCGGCCAGGACGACCTCGCCGCTGCGCAGGCCGGCCTCCAGGCGGATCTGCAGCCCGTGGTGCTCGCGCGGGCGTTCGATCCGCTCAATATGCCCGAGCTTTTTCAGCCGCCCCCGCGCCTCCTTGGAGCGCTGGCCGGCCTTGTAGCGGCGGATAAAGGCCTCTTCCTTGGCGATGTGTTCCTGCTGCGCCTCGTACTCGGCCTGCTGGCGGGCCCGCCGCTCGGCCTTGAGCGCCAGGAAGCGGCTGTAGTTGCCCGGGTACGACTGCAGGCTGCCAAAGTCCAGGTCCCAGGTCTCGGTGGCGACGTTGTCGAGAAAGCGCCGGTCGTGGGAGATGACAACCAGGCTGGCCTTGAGGCGCTGCATATAGCTCTCCAGCCACTCGATGGCGCTGATGTCGAGGTGGTTGGTCGGCTCGTCGAGGAGGAGCAGGTCGGGGTCGCGGAGCAGGGTGACGGCCAGGGCCATGCGGGTGCGCTCGCCGCCGCTGAGCGACTCGGCCGGCCTTTCCAGGTCGGTTTCGCGGAAACCCAGGCCGGCGAGCGTCTCGCGGATGCGCCGGTCGTACTCATAGCCGCCGGCCAGATCGAAGCGCGTCTGGAGCTCGGCGTAGCGTTCGGAGACGGCCTCCCACTCCGCGCCCGCGGCCCCGGCCATCGCCTCTTCCAGGTTGTGGAGCTGCCGCTCCATGGCGACCAGGTCGGGGAAGGCGGCGCGGGCGACCTCGAGGATGGGGCCCTGGAGCTCCAGGTCCACCTCCTGGGTGAGGTAGGCGGTGCGGAGGCCGCGGGCGCGGATGATCTCGCCGTCGTCGTACTCCTCGCGGCCGGCCAGCATACGCAGGAGGGTGCTCTTGCCGGCGCCGTTCACCCCCACGAGCGCGATGCGCTGGCCGGCCACGACGAACACGGTGAGGCCGCCAAAGATCTCGACGGCGCCAAAGCGCTTGCTCAGGTTACGGGCGGTGAGGATCGTAGTCATAGGCCACTCAGAATGACACTTCTCTCCGACAGGCTCCTAGGGCGCGGTAATCGGCGCCACCTGGCCCACCTGCGATATCTCGCTCGCGGCGGAGAAGGACTTGGTCGCGTCGTCCTCGGTCACTACTGCCTGGACCGTGCTCTTGACAACCGCCCCATACTCGTCGGAAATCCAGATAAAGCCCTCGGCCGTATAGCTAACGCCCTGCTCCGCCTGGAGATAAGCTCGGACCCACTCCTCGAAGCTGGCACGGTACTTTATGGCGGACAGGCCGTTGACGTCCTCCTGTCCCAGCGCCTCCAGGTTCGAGGCGCCGACGAGCGCCATGGTAAACGGCATCTGGTAGAGCTGGTAAAAGACAGCCGCCTGCTGTGCTTCCTGGACGCCCATGTCGATGTACCGGCCGCCCGCCCCCATATACAGGTGCTTGTCCACATAGTACATGTCGAGCGTAGGCTCGCCGCCTTCCTGGTCAAAGGCCTCCAGGTGCATGTTGCCCTGGGCATCAAGATCCTGGACCAGGCGGAGGTACGTGGGCGTGCCGGCGCCCTCTTGGCTCTCGAAAGTGCCCTCGAAATGGTAGCCGGGCAGATTCTGGGACCGTTCGTAGGCGTCGGCGATACTGGGCGTCGCAACCGCGCCTCCTTCCTCCGGGGGAGGAGGCTGCTCGGTCGGGCTCGCCCCTTCGGTCGGCCGGGGCTCTTCGGTCGGGCGCGGCATCTCCACGGAGCGCGACTGTTCCGTCGACGAGGGCACGGCGGTGGGCCGGCCCCCACAGGCCAGGAGCGCCAGGGTGATGAGCAGCGAGAATACGAGGAGAACGGTACGTCGGGCGCGAGTCATTCTGCACCTCCAGTTAGACACCTTGCGAAGGACCTTCGCAAGGTTCCTTGACACAACAACGATATTGTGGTAGCATGTTTTCCGCAAACTACCGGGGAGCGCTCCGGTACGAGAGGATCTATCTCGAACTGCGCCGGTAGTTTAGCATATCTACAAGGGAGTGTCAAGAGTTCCGGACCTCGCGAAGGACCTTCGCAAGGTCCAAGGGGGGAGAAATGCACCTGGCGGGATTGCCTTACCATGTGTACAACCGCGGCTGCAATCGAGAGCCCATCTTTCGCACCACAGACGACTACTCGTTCCTGATTCACAAGGCTCAGACGTTCTTACCATACTACGCACTACACGTGCTGGCCTATTGCCTGATGCCAAATCACTATCATTTCCTGCTGCGCCCCGACCAAGACGATGTGCTCTCGGCTTTTATCCAGCGCCTATTCAACAGTTACGCCCAACACTTTAACCACTTGTGGCAACGGAGTGGTACCCTGTTCGAAGGGCGCGCCCGATCCATCCCGGTCGAGAGCGAGGCACATCTCTTACACCTTTGCCGCTACATCCACCTCAACCCGGTCAAGGCCGGCCTGGTGAGACACCCCGGTCAATGGCCGTTCAGCAACTATCGCGAATGGATGGGATGGCGCCACAACAACTTGTGCGACGAGGACTGGGCAAGGTCCTACTTCTCTACACCCCACGAGTACGAGGTGTTTGTCCAGGGCGAAATCGACCCGGCATTTGAGCAGCAGATACAGGCACTTTGCTGTGATTGACGTGGCAGGCAGACACCTTGCGAAGGTCCTTCGGACCTTCGCAAGGTGTCTGCGGCAACGAGGACATTACCTCTCGACCAAGGGCAGGTAAGCCCAGAAAGCCGGCCCCGGCAGCGACTCCACGACCGTGCTCGCGGTACGCTCCAGCGCCGTCCCGGCGCCGTCGGCCAGGACCATCGTGTTCAGCAGCACCGTCCCGCTCGGCACACCGGCATCGACCACCACCTGGAAGGGCAGCGGTACCGCGGCGTCGACCTCCACCGAGCCGCTCCAGGTGCAGACGCCGCCGGCGCAGGCCATCCCGGCCGGCAGGCTCGCCGTGACCACCGTCACGCCGGCCGGCAGCGTGTCCGTCAGCACCGCGTCCGCCGCGGCCTCGCCGCTGTTGCTCAACACCAGCGTATAGGTGAGCAGATCCCCCGGCACCACGTGCGCCGGTGCCGCTTTCGACGAAGGGGCCAGGTCGGGCCGCAGCTCCGGGGGGCCGGTCACGCGCGTGCTGGCCTGCCGCGTAAGCAGGCCGCCGACCCCGTCGGCAATCGCCGCCGTGTTCAACAGCACCGTCCCGCTCGGCACACCGGCATCGACCACCACCTGGAAGGGCAGCGGTACCGCAGCGTCGACCTCCACCGAGCCGCTCCAGGTGCAGACGCCGCCGGCACAGGCCATCCCGGCCGGCAGGCTCGCCGTGACCACCGTCACGCCGGCCGGCAGCGTGTCCGTCAGCACCGCGTCCGCCGCGGCCTCGCCGCTGTTGCGCAGGACGATGGTATAGGTCAGCGCCGCCCCCGCCTCTACCGTCGCCGGCGCCGACTTGGTCGAGGGCGACAGGTCCGGCACGAGCGCCGGCGCGCCGGCCACCAGGATGCGGCCCCAGCGGCCGGCCACCGGGACGGTGATTGCGCCGTCCACCACCGTCAGGAGACCCCAGTTCAACGTGTCGGTGAGCACCGTCCCGTTCGTCAGGTAGCCGGCCACCGGCACCACGGCCGTCCGGCCGCCCTCCTGGTTGTTCAGCACGACGACAATCGTCTCGGAATCGTCATAGCGGATAAAGCTGTAGAGGTGGTTCGTATCGTCCACCAGCAGCGTCTCCATCTCCCCGCCGCGCAGGGCGCTGTGATCCCGGCGGATGCCGATCACCTGGCTGTAGTGGGCCAGCAGGTCCAGGTCGGGGCTGCCGCCCTCGTCCGCCCAGGGGTAGGTGCGCCGGCAGTCGGGGTCGCCGCCGCCGGTGACACCCACCTCGTCGCCGTAATAGACGGACGGAGCGCCGGGAAGGGTCATCTGCAGGAGGAGCAGCAGCTTGAGGCGCGCCTTGTCGTCGTTCAAGAGGCGCAGGACGCGGACCGAGTCGTGGCTGTCGACCAGGTTCATCATCACGTAAAAGGCCGGCTCCGGCACCGCCTCGCGAAAGCCAAAGAGCGCGTTGTCAAAGGCGCTGGGGGCGTTCCCGTTGGCCCAGGAGACGATCCAGTCGCGGAAGCAATAGTTCATCGCCGAGTCGAGCTCGTCCCCGCGCAGGTAGGCCGCGTAATCGGAGCAGCCGCCGGTCACCTCGCCCAGCATCAGCGTGTCGGCATCGTGCGCCTTGACGTAGGGGCGCATCTCCTGCCACCAGGCGTGCGAGATATCCTGCGCCACGTCGAAGCGCCAGCCGGCCGCGCCGCGGTCGATCCAGTAGTCCGCCACCGCCACACCGCCCGGACTCTGCGGGCTGCCGCCGCGGAAGAAAAAGTCCTTGACCGGATCGTTCTCCTCAAAGCCGGGGATCGTCTCGAACCCCCACCAGCCGGCCCAGTGCCAGCCGCCGTCGCAATCGATCGGCGTGCCGCCGCTAGTGAACCAGGAGCGAAACGGGGAGGCCGTCGACTCGCAGGCGCCCACGTCGGGCCACTTGTTCTGGCCATACTGGTAGGCGTAGCCGTCCATATAGCGGCTGTCCGAGCCGGCGTGGTTAAAGACGCCGTCGAGGATGATGCGGATGCCGCGGTTGGTTGCCTCGTCCACCAGCTGGTCGAAGGCGGCGTCACCGCCCAGGTACTGGCGGATGGCGTAATAGTCGTTGGTGTCGTAGCCGTGGTTGGAGGAAGCCTCGAAGACGGGGTTGAAATAGATCGTATTGATGCCCAGGCCGGCCAGGTAGTCGAGCTTCGCGAGCACTCCCTCCAGGTCGCCGCCGAAAAAGTCCACCCCAAAGGCCGGCTGAGTGGGCAGGTCCAGCCAGCTGCCGTGCAGGTCCACCACGCAGGGGCTGCCGCTGCACGTGACGGGACCGTACTTGGTCGTCCCGTCCACGGGGTCGTTGGCGTCGCTGCCGTCGCGGAAGCGGTCGGGCATGATCTGGTAGATAATGGCGTCGACCATCCAGCCGGGGGTCTCGAAGCCGGCCAGATAGGTGCTCAAGCGCCAGGAGAGATCGAGCAGGCCGTCGCTCCACCCGCCGGGGCCACTGTTGTTCTGGTCGGGCAAGACGTGGTAGTAGCCGACGCGGCTGCCGTCGGTCACCTGGAACTGATACCACTGGTCGACGAGCGCGCCGGGGAGGGCGGGGACCTGCACCTGCCAGATGTCATAGGGGCCGGTGGGGTCGTAGCCGGCGATGGCGGCCGGGTATACGTTGCCCGGGTTCGGCAGCGGGTCGCCCGTCTTCCAGACCAGCGCCTGGACCTCCTGGACGTCGCCGGCGCAGACGCGCAGCCGCAGCGTCGCCGCGCCATCCTGGGGGATCGGCCCGAACGGCTCGCGGTAGGCCGCCTGGCGGCTGTTGTGGTAGACCTCGGCCGTGAGGATATTGCCGTCGCCGGGGGCCGCGCCGGAGCAGGGGCCCGGGCCGGGGGTCGGGGTGGACGTCGGGGTCGGGCCCGGGGTCGACGTCGCCGTCGGGGTGACCGTGGGGCCGCCGGGGGTGACGGTAGGGGGCAGGGCCCCGGAATAGGTGGCCAGCCGCCGCTGGACGGTGGGGTCGTCCCAGTCGACCGCCTGGTCGTCGGCGGGCACCGTGTCGTAGGCCCCCTTGGCGGGGCTCTTCTGGGTGGTGTAGAACTGGACGTGCACGGCGCTGCCCGGGGCCACGCCCAGGTCAGCCCAGGGGATGGCGAACTCGACGCCCTCGCCGTCGGCATAGGCCGCGTGCGTGCCCAACTGCCCCCCGTCGGGTATCCCGCCCCAGTTGTTTCCCGCCCCCTGCCAGACGCTGCCGTCCCAGTGGCGCAACTCGGTCCAGCCGTTGTTCTCGTCAAAGGGGTGGTCCGCGATGCCCGGGATATTGCCCCGAATGTCGAAATCGGGGAGGATCGTGTAGACCGTGGGGGCCGGGGGCTCGCCGACGTTGTTGTGGGTCGAGGTGTAGGCAAAGGTGATGGCGTTGCCCCAGGCGTCGGCGGCCCCGCCTGAGCCGGGCACGTCGCCGGTCACGTCGAGGGCCAGGCCGATCTCGCCCGAGGAGTTGGCCTGCGCATAGGCCGGCAGGTCCACATAGATGTAGAGGTGGGTGTCGTCACTGGTGACGTAGAGGGCGGAGAGGTCGGTCCAGGCGGTGTCGCCGGAACCGGGGATCGTCAGGTCGGGCGTGGGGTCCACCGCCAGGAGGGCGTACCCGGCGTCGCGGTGGCCGTCGAGGACGACATCGGGCCGGGACAGGAGCGCGGTCGCTCCCAACGGGGCGAGGAGGGCGGCCGTTAGGAGGAGTCCCAGAGCCAGGACCAGAAACTTGCCGCGCGTTTTCTCCATAGTGACCTCCTGGAAGGTGAGTGTTCTGTAGGCGGCTCCTGGATCGAGCCGGACGGCCTGCCCGGCGCTCTTAGCCCAAGGTGGAGGTATCGGGGTCCTCTTCTTCCAGCGCATCCGGTTTGAAATGCGCGCGGAACCACCCCGGCCAGGCGGGCACCCGCTCGGGAAAGGGCCGGCCGCTCGCCTCGGCGCAGACGCCCAGGAGGCGGAAAAAGGCGCTCAGGAGTACGCCGACCGCCAATATCCACAGGGTGATGTGCACCTGGCCCAGGAGCAGGCCGAGGGCCAGGAGAGGGATGCGGACCGACCGGGTAAAGAGGCCGCCGCGCGAGGAAAAGCCTCCCGCCTCCGCCCGGGCCCGGGCGTAGCTGAACAGGAGGGAGCCGGTTACGAACAGGTAGAGCAGGATCATGTCGGGCCAGTCGCCGCGCTGCACGAGGTAGACCATCAGGCCCAGGCCGACGAGGATCTCGGAGTAGCGGTCGAGGGTCGAATCCAGAAAGCCGCCCAGGTCGCTCACCCGGTGGGTGACGCGAGCCAGGGCGCCATCGGCGGCGTCAAAGAGCGCCGCCAGCATTAGCAGCCCGGCGCCCCAGGGCAGCAGCCCCAGCGCCAGGAGGACGGCCACTCCGATGTTCAACGAGGACCCAAAGACAGTCAGTGCCAGCGGCGAGATCGGCAGCCGCGCCAGAGTGCGGGCGACCACCCGCTCCGCCACACCCCGCCCTAGACGTTCCAGATCAGCCATACGCATGGTTTGCCCCCGAAAGCAAAAAGACGAAAGCCGCGACACCCGCCATTATAGCCTTCCCCGGCAAGGTGTCAAGTAATCAGCACACACTGCAGCGCCGGCAGCCGGCCTCGGGCCGGCAGCCAGGGCTCTCCTGGCGCTCCTGCGCGCGTTCCCATTCCCGCCAGAGGAACGGCCGGCCGGCCCCGGGGGAGACGACCTCCCAGGGAAAGGCCTCGTCCGCCGCCCGCGGCCGCAGGTACTCCTCCTCGCTCAACCCCTCTGCCGCCAGCGCCAGGCGCCAGGACGCCGGCGTGGGGACCTCCATCCGGGCCAGCACCGCTGCCAGCCGGCGGTCGCCCCGCGCCAGGACGCCCTGGACGCGCGCCCAGGGCACGCTCTCGTCCTCCACGGCGATGCCCTGCGGCCGGAGCTCCCGCCGCAGCGAACGGAGGCGCTCGTGCAGCTCCGCCGCCCCGGCCATCGCCGCCCACTGGAAGGGTGTGTGGGCTTTCGGCACAAAGGGAGCGATATTCAAAGACAGGGCACCTCCCGGCAGCCGGGCCTTGGCTTCGCGCGCCAGGGCCGCGATGGCGGCGGCGTCCTCATCGCGCTCGCCGGGAAGGCCCACCATAAAGTAGAGCTTGAGGCGCCGCAGGCCGGCCGCCCGCGCCATATCGACCGCTTGCAGGAGCTCCTCCGCCCCAAAGCCCTTGCCCACCAACCCGCGCAGGCCGCCGGCCCCCACCTCCGGGGCGAGGGTGAGCGTCTGTGTGCCGCTCGCGCGCAGCCCCTCCAGGAGGGCCGGCGTCAGCCGGTCGGCGCGGAGCGAGGCGGCCGTAAAGCCGCCGCCCAGCCCGCGGATCGCCGCGACGATGTCCTCCAGCTCGGGGTGGTCGGTGACGGCCGCGCCCACCAGCCCGATGCGCCGGCGCCGGAGCAGGCCGGCCGCCAACTGCGGCCGCAGCTGCGCCAGGGAGCGAAAGCGCGGCGGGCGGGTGTAATGGCCGGCCAGGCAGAAGCGGCAGCCCCAGCGGCAGCCGCGGGCGATCTCGACGAGGAAGGCGTCGCCGAACTCGGTGTCACGCGTGAGCACAACCGCGGTAGTGGCAAAGGCAGAGATATCGCGGGCCCATTGCCGCGGGACAGGCCGGCCGTCGGGGCGGCCTGGCAGATAGACCCCGGGCACGTGCGCCAGCGCCTCCAGGCGCTCCGCGCGCGACGGGCCGGCCCGCAGCGCGTCCAGGAGGGCAGGCAGCACCGGTTCGACCTCGCCGATGACGATTGCGTCGAGAAAGGGGGCCACCGGTTCGGGGTTAGCCGACAGGGCGATACCCCCGCCCAGGAGGAGCGGGTCGCCCACTCCACGTTCGTCGGCATAGAGGGGCAGGCCGGCCTGGCGGATCAGCGCGACCAGGTGAAGGTAGTCTACCTCGAAGGAGACCGAAAAGGCCCAGACGGGGAACTCGTGCAACGGGCGCAGCGACTCGAGGGCCAGCGGCGGAAAGGATGCCCCTTCCCACGTGGCTCGTTCACAGACGACGTCGGCGGCGCCGTTGAGCAGGCCGTAGAGGGTCTGAAAACCCAGGTTGGACATCGCCACCTGGTAGCTGTTGGGAAAGATCAGGGCGACGGGCAGCCGCCCTCCCCAATCCTTGCGGACGGTGCCTTCCTCGCCGGCCAGCCGCTGGACGACGATCTGCCGCGCCTGGGAAAAGGAAAGAGGCATACGAGTCGCTCCCACGGGCTGTTCTGCAAGCCGGAACACGGACAAACACAGACCAACACAGATTCCGAGATCCGGCATCTGTGTCGATCTGTGTCCATCCGTGTCCGGCTTGTCAGTTCACGGGCAGCGGCCCGCTCTTACCCCTGCTTGGCGCCGCACTGGGGGCAAAAGGCCGCGCCCTCGGCGATCTGGGCGCCGCACTGCGCGCAGAAGCGGCCGGCGGCAGCCGGGGCGGGCGCGGCCGGAGCGGCCGGAGCGGCCGGCTGGGCCGCGGCCGCGGCGGCATGCTGGGCCTCGGTCTCGGCCTTGATCTTTTCGATCTCGGCCCGCTTCTCGACGATGACGGCCTCCTGTCCGGTGATCTGCTGCTCGATCCCCGCGATCTGGTCCATCAGGGCCTGCAGCTCCGGGCTGTCCAGGCCGCCGGCGCGCATGATCTCGACGGCCTTTTCCCCGATCTGTACCTTGATGGCCTGAATCTGGGCCTTGAACTCGCCGATCTTTTTCTCTACCTCGCCGATCTCGCCGTTGATCTTTTGGATCCGCACGAACTCGTCGACTTCCTTCTTGCCGCGATCCACGGCTTCCGTCACTGCTTTGGCCATACGATCCAGAAACGACATGGAAACCTCCTCTGTTGCTATCTTGACCTGCCGCTACGGACGGGATGCATCCAACCGCTGGATGCGCTTGGGCAGCAGGCTGCGAACCTTGTCCAGAAACTCGCCGATCAGAAAGGGTTTGGACATGTGGGCGTTGGCCCCGGCCTCCATCGTGCGCTCGATGTAGCGCTTCTCCGCCAGGACGGTCAGCACGAGGATCGGCACGCGACTCAGCGCCCGAATCTGCTGGCACACTTCCCAACCGTCCATCCCCGGCATACAGATGTCGACGATGACCAGGTCAGGATTCTCGCGCTCCACCAGCTCCCGGCAGAGCGTCGGCTCGTTGCCGACGATCACACGGTAGCCCTCCTGTCGCAGGATCCCCCGCAGCAGCTGGGTGATCTGCACATTGTCGTCGATGACTACGATCGTCTGCGCGACACGCGTGTTCAAGGGCCTTCTCCGGCCATCCCCGCCGTGCGCTGCAGCCAGGAGACAACCGCCTCCAGCACGCCGCCCGCCACGGCCAACGCCTTGTCCGAGATCGTAAAGCAGTTGGCCCGCTCGCCGCGCGGATCGACATCGCCGACCTTCATACCCGGAGTGACGGCCAGGCCGGGGTAGAGCAAGCCGCGCACAACCCCGGCGATGCGCGCCGGCACCGCCTGCCCGGCCACCCATGCGACCGGCTGCCCGGCCTGCACCAGGTCACCGATCTGAGCCCGCGGTTCCCATACGCCCGCGGCCGGTGCACGGAGCACCCGCTCTTCCGAGATACCCTGGATCTCACCGGGCACCCCCGTATGGGCGAGCGCCACACCCTGCCAATAGACGCGGCCCAGGGTATGGCCGCGGGCGGTCTCGACAACGGCGTGACAATCGTGCCCGGCACGGAATCCGGGGCCCAAGGCCACAACGAGCGGAGCATCGGCCATGCCCGTCCCGGTATTGCGCTTGGCCAGGATCGCGTCGACCACCACGGCCGGCCGCAACGCGGCCACCACCTCGCCGCAGGGGTCCACCAGGACGGGGATGTCCCCCCGCCCGACTTGCCCACGCTCCGGCACCCGGTCGAGGCGCCGGGCCACTACCCCCTCCACCGTGACCGCGCCCTCGTACACGGCGGCGGCAAAGGCCACCGCGCGCCGGATCACCGTGGGCTGGGACGTTTCCAGGACGACGATTGGGAAGCCGCAGCGGTGCAGGCGCCAGGCCACGCCGCTGCCGATGTCCCCACCGCCCTTGATCACGATCAGCGGCGGTTCATCGCCGCGCCCCCCGGGGGCGGCGGTTCCCGTTCCAAACGCTTCTCCGACCATGCTCGCGCCTGCCCGTATTGCGCTGCCGTGTCCACATCCAGGTGTGGAAAATCGGCGGCGATCACTTCTTCCGCAAATCGGCCGGACAGCGCCCGGCCGCCGACATCGCCCTGGAGCTCCTGCAGCGCGGCAAAAGTCTCCTGCCCAAAGAGGGCCGGGATGCCGCGATCGCCTTCGTAGCCGCTCCAGATCACCGCCACTTCCGGCTGCCGGCGCTCCACAAGCCGGTCCAGGTGTGCCGGCGTCACGAACGGCATATCGCCCGCCAGGAAGAGCGCCCCGGCACACCACGCCGGCAGCGCGGCGACCGCCGCGCGCAGCGAGGCCGCCTGGCCGTCCGCCCAACGGGGGTTGGCGAGGAAGCACACCGGCTGCCCCGCCAGGGCCGCCTGGACCCCCGCAGCCTCCGCGCCCAACACCACCCACACGGCCGCACAGCGGGAGCGCAGCGCCGCCGTGACGGCGTGAGCGACCAACGGCCGGCCGGCCAGGGGCAGAAGCAGCTTGTTCCGTCCCATCCGCCGCGAGCGGCCGGCCGCCAGGACCACGGCCACCACCCGCGCGGCCGGGGCCGGCTCCACCACGCAGTCGCCCGTGGTGCCCTGCCAGACCTCGCCGCCGGCCGCGCCGTGCAGGTCGGCCAGCAAGACGCGCTCAAAGCGCCCCGTGTCCAGCAGCCGGCGGGCGATCTCCCGGCCGGCCGGGAGGCGCTCCGGCGTGGCCTGGGCCAGCACGGCGGCCTTCCGCGCACCGGGCGGGCACCCTTTCAGGCCGCCCTCGGGGTGGGCCAGAACCGCGGCGACCAGCGCCGCATCGACGGGCGTCCCCAGGGGGACCCCGGCCAGTGCCGCGACCCGCTCGGGGCGTTGCACATCTGCCGCCGCCAGCGGCCGGCCCAGGGCGCTCAAACCGGCGACCACCAGCACGAGCGTGGTTGCCGGGGGGATCACCGGCTCATAGTCGGCCGGCGCTTTGAAAGGCCGGTGGCGCGAGCCATCGGCCTCGACGACGGCCAGATCGGGGGCCAGGTTGTTAATCAGGCGCGCCGCCTCCGCCGCCGGGAACCCGGCCACCTTGCGCAGCCGGCCGCCCGGCGGCCCCGGCTGCGGCCCGGAGGGAAGCGCTTCCCACTCGTCGAGCCAGCGCTGGGCCAGGTAGAGGACGCCGCGCTCGCGCAGCCGGCGGCGCAGGGCCGCGCCAGCGGCCTGGCCGACGACAAAGGCAGCGGGCCCCTCTTCG
>Ga0302251_1000972_pt1 | contig 20487 bp, 20 predicted proteins | sample AAG_RA_Gln_MG_FD_193534 | JGI IMG/M metagenome (GOLD analysis project Ga0302251, IMG submission 193534) | Enriched activated sludge microbial communities from anaerobic digester in WTTP, New Holstein, Wisconsin, United States - AAG_RA_Gln | ecosystem: Engineered > Bioreactor > Anaerobic >...
CAGGTCCGAGTTGCCCTGCATGTATGCCATCACCTGCTCCGCCTCCTTCCCCCTCACGTACAGCTTCGGCATGTCCGGGGTGTGGCAGACGAGCGTGAGGTAGCTGATCGACGGCAGCCCCGCCCGCCTGACCCTGAGCCCGTCCAGCATCACCTTGGCGGATGCCGGGTCTATATACAGCTCCGAGACCCTCGCGCCAAGCGGCGTCGGCACCAGCCCTTTCCCCTCCTCCCTGATCATCCCCGACGACTTGAGAGACGAGACCGCCTCTAGCACCGACGAGCGGTATGAGTTCATGCCGTACTGGTATGCGCAGAATGACCCGTCCAGGAACTCGAAGATCCCGTCCAGCGAGTGCGCCAGCCCCATCGCGACCGATGCCAGTATGTGCGACCTGAGCGACGACGCCACGCCGAGCTTGGACCAGACCTTCTCCGGCGACGCAAGGACGTACTGCTCCATCAGGAACTCGCGCTCCTCCTCGGTCCTGGAGAAGAGTATCGCCTCGCCGACCGTGTCGTACCTGGGCCTGCCCGCGCGCCCCGCCATCTGCTTCTCCTCGAGTATGGGGATGTTGGTCCGCCCCAGCCCGGCCTCGTAGCGCTTGTAGTCGTATATCAGGACGCGCCGCGAGGGCAGGTTGACCCCAGCCGCGAGGGTCGGGGTCGACGAGATCACCTTGATGAGCTGAGCCCGGAACGCGTCCTCTACTGCCTTCCTCTGCTGGTACGTGAGCCCCGCGTGGTGGAACGCCACCCCGTACGAGACCGAGCGGGCGAGCTTCTCCGAGAGGCGGGTCCGCTCCCCCATCCCGAGCAGTTTCGAGGAGAGCTCCATCAGCCTCCGCTCCTCGCCTGCCTTCAGGAGCTGCCTCACCGGCTCCTCCAGCCTCTTGGCTATGGACGTCGCCGAGACCCGGCTGCCAGTGAAGACGAGCATCTGCCCCCCTCCCTTTATCGTGTCGGCGGCGATGTCCGCCACCGGGTCCTTCTCGGCGCCCCTGACCTGCCTCGGCGGCACCTGCTTCACCTCGCCGTCCTTGAACATGATCGAGCCCTTGCAGAAGACCCCCTCCTTGAGCGCGACCGGGCGCCAGCTGCTCGTCACGAGCCCTGCCTTCAGCCACGCCGCAATCTCATCCGCGTTCCTTATTGTGGCGCTCAGCGCCAGGACCTGCGCGCGCGGGTTGATCACCCTCAGCCGGGTGAGGAGCGACTCCAGCGTGGGCCCCCGGGAGCCGTCCCCGAGGAGGTGGACCTCGTCCGCCACGACAAGCGTGATCGCCTCCACCCACGGCGGCCTGTGCCTGAAGAGCGAGTCCGCCTTCTCATTCGTGGCGATTATGAGGTCGTACCTGCCCAGCGAGGGGTCGTTGGAGTCATAGTCGCCGCTGCTGAGGACGACCTTGATGCCCAGCTTGCCTAGCCGGGAGAACTCATCGCGCTTCTCCGATGCGAGCGCCCTGAGCGGCACGAGGTACAGGGCCTTGCCCCTCGGCCCTTGGCCCATTATGTGCCTTATCGCGCACAGCTCTGCGACGAGGGTCTTGCCAGAGGCGGTCGGTATCGCGAGGACGAGGCTCTTCCCCTCGAGGACGCCGGCGCTGACGGCGTCGGCCTGGGGCGGGTACAGCTCGGAGATGCCCTCCTCTGCGTAGAGCGCCTTGGCCCTGCCGTCAATCGGGAGCTCCTCCACCCTCAACCAACGCGCCCCCTAAAGACTCAGACCTTCTTCAGCTCGCCGACCTTCGGCTCGTAGAGGACGCCCTGCTGTATCCAGTCGTTTACGAGCTTCTCGGCGTACTTCTCGCTCATGCCCTCAGCCGCCGCCCTCTTCAGGAACTGCTCCTTCTTGACCGGCCTCCCCTCGTTCTCGCGCTCCATCTTCATGTAAATCTCGAAGATCTGCTGCATCTTGTCGCCCTGGGACTTCGAGTGCCCGACCACCACCATGTCGATGTCCGCCCTCCCTGTCTGCGAGTCTATCCCGACCTGCGAGAGGTAGGACTTGAGCAGCTTGGTGGCGGCATTCACGTCCTCCTCGGTGACCTCCTTCTTGAGCGCTAGCTTCGCCCTCGCCTCGGAGAGCCTGATGGCTGCCTCGAGCTGCCTCATCGTTATGGGGACCGGCGAGTCCGCGCCCTGCCCCTGCGCCCGCGTGTCAAGGAAGTACTTCTCGATCGCCTTCGTCGCGGCATCGCTGAGCGCCGGGCTGCCGTGCTTCCTGATGTAGTAGATATACTTCTTCAGGAGATCCGGCTCGATGAGGGACATCTTTGAAGTGCGTATCCCCTGGTGCAGCTTGAGGATGTGCTCGGTCATGTTCCTGTCCCTCGTCTCGTCCGGCCTGTCCATGAGCGTGAAGATGAGGTCGAACCTCGAGAGGATGGTTACTGGCAGGTCATTGATGTTCTCGGCTATCGACCTCTGCGGGACGTACCTGCCGAAGCTCGGGTTCGCAGCGGCGAGGATGCTGCTCCGGGCGTTGAGCTGGACGACTATGCCGGCCTTGGCGATGCTGATGGTCTGCTGCTCCATTGCCTCATGTATTGCCGACCTGTCCTCCGGTCGCATCTTGTCGATCTCATCGATGCAGTTATGGGAGAACACTCCATCCGAGAAGTAATTGTGGGGCTCCTCGGGCATCATCAGATCGTAGACGTAACCATTATACTCCTCACTCTCGATGCTTGTGACCTCGTCCAAGGCACAGTTCTGTAAGCTGTCATTCCCAAGGAGGTCCGTCATTGTGGCCCCCTTCAGGTCGTCGGGGCCTCTCTTCGGCGCACCTTGTAATAGCTCTTTAATTGCCAAGGACGGCGCCATCAGCATATCTCCAGCTTTGATGCCCTCCGCCGCCCTCCAGCCAAGAGTGGCGCCTTCCAGCAGCAGATGATCCGGCGTTGCCCTCACCACGGCGCCGGACTTCAAATGCAATTTTATTAACGGCCCTGCATACAGCCTTCGCCTAATTCTGGTTGCCTTTCTCCAGCAAACGCTCTTGCCATTGAGGTCAAAGGAGACTGTTGGCATATTTAATGCAGCAACTTCGCTCAAACCGTTATTCGCCACTACCTTCAGAAACACTGCCTCCTTGGCCAGATCGCCTATTCTGGCATATCTGCCGTCAATGATTACATTGCTCTCCGGGTGGAGGCACGCAACTCCCTTGTCAGCTATGACGAGCGCACCGGCCTCGAGGAAGAACTCGCCGGTGTTCTTGTCCCTGACCACGGTCGCCGTGAGGCCTGCCGCAGTCGATCCCTTGCCCGACGTGTAGACGCCTCTCGGGGCGATCTTCGACACATACTGCAGGAGCTGCGACTTGGCCGTGTTGTGCGAGACTATCCCATTCGCAATGAACCTGTGGCCGTCCGGCACCTCTATATCGAAGACGTCCGCCCTCCCGCCGGCTATTATCTTGACTATCTTCTCGCTCCTCCGTCTCCGGAAGCGCTTGAACGACTGCGCATCCTTGGCGAGCCCTTCGAGCCTGCGCGCCTTTTCCTTGGACGCGAAGCCGATCCTCCTGCTGAACTCGATTATGTCGCGCCCGCGCCCTATCGTCAGGGCATTCCCAACGATGCGCGAATGTATCCCGAAGCGGAGGAGGAGGAGCTGTACATCCCTCAGCAGCTCGATGCCCTTCGCCTTCAACGCCACCGCCCTCCTGCCGCGACCGGTGTTGAAGACGCACCCGTCTGCAGTATAAAGCCACTTCAGGAATGATGCGACGACCTCGTTACCTGACTGGAATATCAGGTCCGGCACCCGCTTCCCCCCCAGGAAGGCGAGGTTCGCTGCGATGTCAACATCGCTGAGGTAAACGTAATGGAGGCAGCCTTCCCCTCCCTTCTTGACTGTTTTCGTGACCGACGGGTCTAAGCCGAAAAGCCCCCTCACCATTGAAAGAAGCCCTTCCAGGATGTCGACCTCGGGATCTGCAACCACGAAGCCGAGCCGGTAGCCGTCCTCGCAGACCCATCCATCGCCTAGCATGTAGCCGCAGAACGCGGCAAGCCGGGGGTCCATCTTTTCCGGAAGCTTCCTGCAGAACCCGGACCCCGTGTTAGGCCTCTCGATAGGCGCGAATCCCGTGCCTACGTATGCCTTCCTCGTGCATCGGAAGCCTGTTACCACCGCGAGCCTGTCGCCCACCTTGAGCTCGTCCAGCCTCCGCCACTCCCTCCTCTCGAATCCGTCCCTCTTGAAGACCGCCAGCAGCGGGTGGTTGTATGTCCCCTTGATGCTCTTTCCAGACTCGGTGACGACCTCCATGACCGGCCTGTCCCTGTATATGTGGAACGCCGTGGCGACAGCCCTCCTGCAGCCCTGCCCCGTCTGGACCTGCACCCCGAGCGGCTGGAGGTGTGTAGCGCCCATCTGGCCGATCTTGGCTATCCTGCCGTCCCCCAGCACGACCCGCTCGTCGTAGACGAGGCAGCCAGGGTCTCCCACCAGCAGAAGATTGATGTCGCCCCTGATCTTGATGTCCGAGAAGTTCTTGCTGACCCCACCGACGAGCTGGTACGCGACAGCCTCCTTTATCTCGTCGTAACCGTAGATGGACGGGGCTATGGACCCTATGAGCTTGGTGTAGAGCTGGGGGTCCTTGGCGAGCGCCCTTATCTTCTTCTCGTCGTCCGGCGTTATGTTCAGCTCCTCCGCGCCCCTCTCCGAGACCTCCAGGTAGTTCGCGTCGACCCCTGACGAGAACGTGGCAAGGCGGAACCCCTTGGTGGTGAACTCCTGCTTCGCCTGCAGCACCCCTACCATCGAGATCCGGTCGCCTGGCCTCGAGAGGTCCACGATGTCCCCCTGCAGCATCCCCTCCACGCTCCTTGGGAGCTGCCCCGGAGGGAGCTCCTCCGGCTTCTCCTGGAGGGATATCAGCTGCCAGTCGACGAACGCGGACTCCTCCGTGATGAGCCTGAAGAAGCCCTTCCTGGCGCAGTCCTGGTTCGCGCACTGCGGAGGGGGCATGAGTATGCTCCCCGCCTGGTCGATGAGCATCTTCTCGCCGCAGCGGGGGCACTGGAACATTGCGCTCTTGAGCAGCTGCTTGACCGCCGACGCCCTGGTTATGATACCCTCGACCATTATCAGCTTGCCCATGTGGTGCGACTTGAGCGTCCTGAGCGGGGTGACCTCGTCGAGCTTCCTGAACCTCGCCTTGAAGGCCTTAACCTTGCCCGCATACTGCATATTCTCGACGCGCATGGCATCCCCGATCGCGCTGTTGAGCTTCGGGACGATCTCTATCGGCTTCTCCTTCAGGTCGTGCGCGAGGTCTGGGTCGTAGGATATGAGGTCGTCGAAGTCGATGACCAGCGAGATCTTGCCCTGCGTCGCCAGCGTCCCTATCGCGTCCCTGTACTTGAACGCCCCCGCCCTGTCCTGGAACGACTTGAGGAAGTTCACGAAGCGCTCGCGGTAATCGACGACCTCCACTGTGGCTTCTGCCATGGGCTCACCTCTCTCTGGCCTTCGGCTCGCCCACGAGGATCCTCTGCCTCCAGCCCTCTATCTCGGACCTCAGGGCCGTGTACAGCGCCCTCTCCTCCTGCGAGAGGAGGTCTATAAGGGACTTCGTGGGGTTGCGCTCCATCGACAGCCGCAGTATCTTCTGCAGCCGGCAGTTGATCATGTCCTGCGCCTTCATCTGGGACTGCCGCTGCTCGCTGAGCAGGGTGTGGGTCGGGTTCTGCTTGATGCCCTCGTCGAGGCTCCTGAGCAGGGCCCGCACCTTGGGGTAGAAGTGGGGCGGGAGCTGGGATAGGGCCTCATTGCGCTCCTCCTTCCATGACAGCTTGTAGAGGTCCCCAGACCTGATGATCTTCGCGTCCTCGTCCTTCAGCTTGGCGACGCCGTTCTCCGCGAGGACATCGGCGACCCACAGAGGGACCTTCGCCTCGCGCCCCTCCTCGTACGGGCCGAACTGGCTGCCGCCCGCCATCGACGCCGGGATGGGCTTCAGGAAGACCACCTGTACCGCGTCCTCCTCGAAGAGGAACTGCGCATGGTCTATACCCTCTGATGCCCTCCTAGACACGACGACGACCCCCAGTGAACCCAAGCAACCTTACTCTTGTCCCTTCCTCTTTATAGCCCTTAGCGATCTGTATGCAGGGAGGGCTATGGCTATCCCTATGAGGACCTGCCCGACGTTGAACGGCACCTCCGCCGCGGCGGCGTATCCGAGTATCAGCTGCTCGTACAGGAAGTAGCCGGTGACCATCACAGCCCCGGAGATTATGGTGCAGAGGACCGTCCACCCGACCTCCGGACCCCTCAGCGCCGCAAGCGCCAGTATGAGCGCCCCCGTCGCGATGCCTGCCGCCGCCCACACGTACGCGCTGATTGATAGGAGGAGCGTCACCTGGCCGATCAGCGGCAGCCCGACCGTCAGCTCGGACTCGCCGACGTAGAACGCCGATCCGACCGCGTAGACCGCGGCCGCTATGCCCACCGCTATCGCCGCTGAGAGGGCCCGCCACGACCTCTGGGAGAGCGATGGCTGCCTCGACGACAGGAGGCCCAGCAGCCCCCCCTCCGCCCCCTTTACGATCAGGGTCGCGGGCGCGAAGATGTAGTAGCCCAGCACGACGTCTGCGATCATCGAACCGACGCCGCCCGCGAAGGCGCCAGCCCTTGCACCCGCGAGGAGTGCGACCGCGTAGACCGCGGACTCGCCCACATTGAAGTAGCCGCGGGTAGCCGGGACGAATATCGTGAATATGAGCGTCGCCACCGTCACCAGGCCCGTATAGAATGCGAAGAGCGGTATGGCGCGCGCCGGTATCAAGCATCTTCCCCAACTTAGGTACGCGCGCAAGCAAAAAAAACTGCCTATCGGGGCACGCACCCCAACTTAATTAAATATCCCGGCGTTAAGAAAGAAAGGGGAAGGTGCAAGCTTTTTGCCAGAAGTTAGGGACGTCATGTGGACCGAGAAGTACAGGCCGAGGACGCTCGGCGATATCGTCAACCAGGCGGACATAGTCGAGCGGCTTAGGCGGTTCGTCAAGGAGAGGTCGATGCCCCACTGCCTCTTTGCAGGGACGCCGGGAACGGGCAAGACGACCGCCGCCACGTGCCTCGCCCACGACCTGTACGGCCCCGACGTCAGGAAGAACTACCTAGAGCTGAACGCAAGCGACGAGAGGGGCATAGACGTGGTCAGGACGACCGTGAAGGACTTCGCCCGCACGGTCAGCATGGCCGAGGTCCCGTTCAAGATACTCGTCCTCGACGAGGCGGACAGCATGACGCCGGAGGCGCAGCAGGCGCTCAGGCGTACCATGGAGATGTACACGAACACGTGCAGGTTCATACTCGCCTGCAACTACTTCACAAAGATCATAGAGCCGATCCAGTCCAGGTGCGCCTTCTTCAGGTTCGTCCCGCTCAGGGCCGAGGACGTGAAGGGCCGGATCAAGCTCATCTGCGAGCAGGAGCGTGTCCAGATAACCCCCAAGGGCATGGACGCCTTGGTCTACATCGGCGGCGGCGACCTGAGGCGGACCATCAACACCCTGCAGGCAGCGTCGGCCTCCAGCGCCACCGTGGACGAGGCAGTCGTCTACAGGATCTCCGGCAGGGTAAGCCCCAAGGAGCTGAAGGAGGTGCTCGGCGAGGCGCTCGCGGGCAACTTCAACGGCGCCAGGGAGAGGACGATAAGGCTCATGGTGGACTATGGGCTCTCCGGGCTCGACGTCGTCAAGCAGGTGCACCGGGAGGTCCTCGGGATGCAGGTGAGCGAGAAGGCGAAGCTCCAGCTCCTCGACGTGATCGGGGAGGCGGAGTACCGGCTCCTTGAGGGGGGCAGCGACGAGATCCAGCTCAACGCCCTGATCGCCAAGATCGCGCTCCTCGCCGGCAGGGCGTGATGGCGGCGCCGGGAATGGGCGCATGCTAGGAAGCATGATTGCGATGTCAGCGACCACAAGCGCGGCCGGGGCTAAGGCAGGGGGGCGGGCACCATGGACCGAGGAGTTCATGCCCGCGCGCCTTGAGGACATGGCGGGCAACCACGCTGCGGCGGAGCAGCTCCTCAGCTGGATAAAGGGCAGGCTGGCCGGCCTGACGCCCAAGAAGGCAGCGATGCTCCACGGCCCGCCGGGCACCGGGAAGAGCCTCTCCGTCTCGATAATAGCGAGGATGCTCGATGCCGAGCTGATAGAGATGAACGCAAGCGACTTCAGGACCGAGGAGCTCGTAGGCAAGGTCGCCGGCGGCGCCGCTGCACAGGCCTCGCTCTTCGGCAGGAAGACGAAGATAATCTTCCTCGACGAGCTGGACGGCCTCTCGGGGAGGGAGGACCGGGGGGGCGTGGGCGCCATAGCCGAGGTCATAAGGGGCGCAAGGTACCCCGTCGTCGTAGCCATGAACGACCCGTGGGACCCGAAGTTCAGGTCGCTGAGGGACATCTGCGAGATGATAAGGTTCAGCCGGATCAGGACGCCCAGCGTAGCCGCAATGCTGAAGAAGGTGGCGAGGGCGAAGGGCCTGCTCTTCACGGAGGGGGCTATCAGCATGGTCGCCGAGAGGGCCGGGGGCGACCTCAGGGCCGCGATAAACGACTTCCAGATGGTGGCCGGCGGGAGGAAGAGCCTCGCAGAGGAGGACGTCGGGATGCTCTACGAGAGGACGCAGGAGAAGGGGATATTCGACGTCATGAAGGACATATTCTCCGCGGAGACCGTCCTCGATGCCAAGCTCGCCATGGACGGGTCGGCAGTCGACGTGGAGATGCTCTTCCAGTGGATAAACGAGAACATCGCCGTGCAGTACCCGTCGCCGCCCGAGAGGGCCGAGGCCTACGACTGGCTCTCCAAGGGGGACTTCTTCATGAGCAACGCCCGCAGGAAGCAGATGTGGGGGCTCATGGGCTACGGCATAGAGCTGGCGGCGGGCGGGGCGGCCCTTGCGAGGAGCGGCGATTACAGGTTCGCGAGGTACAGCTTCCCCAGGCGCATAGGGGCGATGAGCAGGACGAAGGACGAGAGGGGGGCCAGGAAGGAGCTGCTCCTCTCGATAGGCCGGGGCGCTCACGTCTCGATGAAGAAGGCGATGCTCGAGTACCTGCCTTACATCGAGATCATAACGCAGGCGGGCGGCTTCAAGGAACAGGGGGCAGCCGCGCCCGCGGCTCCGGAGACCGCTGCCGCCACCGCTACCGCCGGGAAGCCCGATGAGGGCAAGCCCTCAGCCCCGAAGGGCAAGGCTTCAGCATCCAAGGGCGAGAGGAAGAAGGGGGGCGCGAGGAGGGGCAGGCGCCCGAAGGCGCAAGCCGCGGCGCCGGCAGAGGGCAAGTCCGACATACTCAGCTGGCTTGACGATAGTAAGGCTCCCTGAGCCTGGTGGCGCCCTCGAAGAGGCGCCTGATGTCCCCGTCAGAGCAGCCGGCGCGCATCGGCCCAAGGACGTCTACGAGGTTGTCCGACCTCATCAGGCAAGGCTTCAGCTTCCCGTCGCTCGTGACCCTGAGGCGGGTGCAGTTCGCGCAGAAGTGGGTGCTGTTGGCGGGCCTGACGACCTCGACCGCGAGGCTGCCCATGATGTACCTCTTCCTGTTGTTCATGTCGCTACGTGCCTCGACGCGGTCGGCCATGGCATTGAGCCTGCCCTCCACGGCCGTCAGGTCGAAGTAGTGCCTCCTGAAGAAGTCCGCATCGAGGTTCAGGTCCTCGAGCTCTATGAGCTGGAGCGACCCGCCTATCTCCTTGGCATACCCGACCAGCTCGTCAACCTCGTCATCGTTGATGCCCTTCATTATCACGACGTTGATCTTTATGTCGATCCCGAGGTCCTTGGCGACCTTTATCCCCGCGAAGACCTCGGCCAGGGCGCCCTTGGTCAGGGATGCGTAGACGCATGGCCGTATGCTCGGCATCGACACGTTCACCCTCCTCAGCCCCGCGTCCCGGAGCTCCCGCGCCCTCTCCTTCAGGAGCGTACCGTTCGTTGTTATCGCCACGTCCTCCATGCCCATCGCGATCGTGCCGCTGATTATCTCTGGCAGGTCGCGCCTCAGCAGCGGCTCGCCGCCCGTATACTTGACCCTCCCCACGCCCAAGGACTTCGCCACCCTGATGATGCGGAGCACCTCGTCACCGGTCATCTCGTACGAGGTTCCCCCCTCCCCCTCGTGGTGGCAGTAGATGCAATTCAGGTTGCACCTCTGCGTGAGGCTCACCCTGAGGCCGCGGACAGTCCTGCCGAACGGGTCGATCATCGGACGGCGCCCCCGCGCGGGAGCTGCCCCGCCATGAACCGTGCAACCTCTACCGGATCGAGCCTCAGGGCGGCCGCGCCGGGCACCGACAGCAGGCCCGCGGAGGCTACCGCAACGACCCCCCTCAGCCTGCTCGCGAGGGCGAGGTCCCCCTCGCTGCGGGCTATGAATATCTTCCTCAGTTCAGAATCCTTGAACCCCTCGCATATCACGACGTCCGGGTCCAGGTGCGCCATCGCGCATATCGCCCCGTCGAGCCCCCCGCCCGGCAGGTAAACCGATGCCATGCCGCCCGCATCCACGAGGGCCGATGCCATCGCGCCGGATTCCCTGAAGAGGTGCGTGTCCTTCCCGCCGTCCGGAGGGGACGAGTGGGCCGTGTGCTTCACGACGCACGCCCTGATGCCGAGCTTGGCGAGCTCCGCTACGACGCCTGTTATCAGGCGTGTCTTGCCGTAGTCGCTGCCTGGCGCCACTATGGCGAAGACGGGAGCTTTTGGTGGCATTAACTCACACAGGCAACAAAATGCGAAGATGACTTAAATCTTTGCCCCATGACCGCATCCCCGCCCCAGCCATGCCTTGCGGCTATTCCTCAACAACGCATATTAGAAAAGTAATCTTAGATGAAAGTGGGCACCTTCATGACAAATGAGAGCTTTAGCGTCCTCATAATAGACGACGACAAGGACGTCGCGGATGCGCTGGGCGTCATTCTCGGGAGGCAGGGCTACCGGACAAAGACCGTCCACAATGGGCAGGATGCCATAGCCGCCTCCAAGAAGAGCAACTACAACGTCGCCCTCATCGACATCGTGCTTCCAGACATAAGCGGGATAGACCTCCTCAAGAGGCTCAACGAGGGCGTTCCAAGGATACGTAAGATTATCGTGACAGGCCATGCCACGCTAGACAACGCCGTGAAGGCGGTGAACTTGGGCGCAGACGCGTACCTTATGAAGCCGGTCAGCCCCGACGTGCTTTTAAGGACCATAAAGCAGCAGCTGAAGAAGCAGGATCAGGAGATACTGGTTCTGCAGAAGAAGGTAAAGATGTACATCGACAACGTGATCGACGAGCGGATCAAAAGGATAAAGTCCGGCATACTGGACTGAGCCTTGCCTGCCGTCGCGCACGGGCTACCTCAGCCGCGTGCCATCTTGAGGAGGTGCTGGCACTCCGGGAGTATTATCCTCTCCAGCGCGAGCCGCACCGCATCCGGCGAACCGGGGAGGGCAAAGACGAGCGCCCTGCCGCATATCCCTGCGGTGGCACGCGAGGCTATTGCGGACGTGCCGATCGCATCGTAGGACAGGCGCCGGAAGAGCTCCCCGAAGCCGGGCAGCTCCTTGTCCAGGAGGGGGGCGACCGCCTCGACGCTCTGGTCGCGCCCGCTGATCCCCGTCCCCCCGCTTATGATTACCACGTCCGCCGCGCCCGACGATGCTGCCGCCTTGACTGCGTCGCGTATCCTCTCCAGCCTGTTCGGCAGGTAGACCCTGTCGGCGACCTCGAAGCCCGCCGCGGAGACGAGCTTGATCGCGGTGTCGCCGCTCTCGTCGTTGAACTGCTCGCACTGCGCGATCCTCCTGGATATCGTGTCGCTGGTGACGATCACTGTGAACCTGAGCCCTGACGGGAGCCCTTCGTGGTGGCTTGCGCTCATTGGTGTTGCCCCCTCCCGCCTTACTGCGGCTCCCCCTTCCGCTTCGCCAGCACCCTGATGTCCCTGATCGCGGTCGAGGGATACTGCCCCCTGTCGTCCTTCTCGTACTTCTTGGTCATGTCCCAGACCGTGAGGAGCGCCGCCGACACGCCGGAGAGCGCCTCCATCTCGACCCCTGTCTTGGCGAAGGCCTTCACGTGGACCGTGGCGGAGACCGAGGCGTCCGCGATCTGGAGGTCCACGGCGACCTGTTCGATCGGTATGGGGTGGCAGAGCGGCAGGAAGTCCGGCGTCCGCTTCACTGCCTGTATCGCCGCGACCCTGGCGACAGCCAGGACGTCCCCCTTCTCCAGCGCCCCGGCCCTTATCCGGGCCACGGTCGACTCCTTGAGTGCTATCGTGCCTGCGGCGTCAGCCTCCCTGAGGACCGGCGCCTTGCCGCTGATGTCAACCATCTTCACGCTCATGTCTTCTGAACCCTCTTTGCGAACGACTCGAAGAGCGACTGGATCGCCCATGCCCTCGGGTCCTCCTTCTTGAACCTGAATATCCTGATCCTGCCGAACCGCTTCTCCTCGATCAGGCCAAGGTCGCAGAGCTTGCGCAGGTGCGCTGCCGCCGTGGTATGGTTGAGGCTGGCTCGCCTGGTGATCTCGGATATGTTCATCTCGCCCTTCTCGGCGAGCGTCTTAAGTACCTTTACCCTCCCTCTAGACGAGAATATGTCCTCCACAGACATTCCAATCAATCCCCCTTCGACAGTCCCTTCTCGACTGCCTCCGTCGACAGGTTCAGCAGCCCTATCAGCGTCGTCTTGCCCCTGAAGCCGGCCCCCGATATCTTAGTGTACAGTATCCCAAGGTTCCTGAGGTTCTGGAGGTACTCCCAGAACTGCGTGTGCTTCCGGGGCTCGATGCCCTGGCTCTCGCAGAGCACGCGGTAGGTCGACTCCACGTCCCCCATCGTTACGTACGCCGCCCTGCTCCTCTTCAGGACCTTGGCGACCGAGAGCAGGAAGAGCCGCTCGTGCAGCGGCAGGTCCAGGACTATGTGCATCGGGAACTGGGAGACGTCCAGCTGGGCCTTCCTGACGTGCTCCGGCATCACCTTCATGGCCCCCTCCTCGTCGGCGTACTTCCCTGCCCTCCAGAGGAGCTCCAGCGCGTACCTCGCGTCACCGCGCGGCGACGAGATGTCCGCTATCATGGATAGGACCTCCTCGCCGACCGCACCCTCCTTCATGGCGTCATATGCGCGGAGGCGTATGATGTCGTAGAGCTGCTCGACGCCGTACTTGTCGAACCTCACGACGTTGTGGAGCAGGGTGCTCTGGACGCTACGGTCGAGGCCGGAGACGAACTCGAGGTTCCGCGTGATGAGCATAAGGTTCAGCCTCTGGGGCCGGTTCAGGTACTCGTCCGCGACCCTCGACAGGTAGTAGAGGGGCGCATCCTTCTCCCCTGCGACTGATATCAGGAAGTCTATCTCATCGAGCGCCAGCAGGAGGTAGATGTTCTCCGCCTCGAGTATCCTCCAGAGCGTCTGGAACAGCTCCTGCGCCGAGAATCCCCTGTCGGGTATGCTGGGGAGTATCTGCTGCGCCACCTTCTTCACGACCAGGAAGAGCGTGCGGTCCTTGTAGCAGTTGACGTGGACGTACCTGAGGTTAATCCCCCTCTCCTTCGCCAGCGCCTCCATCGTGGAGCCGAAGCGCTTGGCGACCGCGGTCTTGCCGACGCCGACATCCCCCACCAGCGTCGCCTTCTGGGCAACCGCCCCCGGGGACTCCATGATGACCCTGAAGACCCTGCCCAGCGCCTTGAGCTGCGTGTCCCTGTGGACCAGGTTCGTGGGCACGTGGTCGGGGAAGAGCTTCCCCTCATCCTTGAAGAGCGTGGGCCTGCCGATCTCGTTAGCGATGATGTCGTAAGCCAATGCCGTCGACCCGGTACAACATATCTTCCGCCGGGGATTTAATGTTTTTGTACTTTAGAAGAAACATTTAGCAGAGATAAAACCGAAAGTATTAGCCGTCGCCCAGCCCCTTCCAGAGCTCGTCGGCGACGGGGGCCTCCAGCCTGCGCTCGGCCCCGTCCGCGAGTACAGCGACTCGCCCCTGCCTGCGCGGGGTCAGTCCGCCGATCTCTGCGAATGGGATCCCCTTCTGCCTGAGCGCGCCCTCGACTCTGCCGGCGAGGTCCGGCTTCACCGTGAAGAGGACCGACCCAGACCCTATGAGCCTGTAAGGGTCTAGGCCGAGCACGCCGCAGACCGCGGACGTCTCCTCTAGGAGCGGCACGCCCCTCAGCTCCAGGCGTATCCCGGAGGACGATGCCTCCGCAAGCTCCCAAGCCCCGCCCAGCAGGCCGCCCTCCGTGACGTCATGCATCGCCGTGACGCCATCGATGGCGGAGAGCGCCAGGCAGTCGCCGACGGCGTTTATCTGCCTGATCAGCGCCTTGCAGCGGGCGACGAACCCCTCGCCGAACCGCCTCAATATGCGCCCGTCCGAGGCCAGTATGGCGGTCCCTTCGATCCCCGCCGTCTTGGTCATGTAGAGCAGGTCCCCCGGGGAGCCGCCGCCAGTCGAGAAGAACCGCCCGTTGGCGACCGTGCCAATCATCGCCCCAACGACTATGGGGTTGGCTATCCCCTTCGTGACCTCCGTGTGCCCACCGACGACCGCGACCCCGACCTCCTTGGCCGCGGCATCGATCTGGGAGCATATCGCGCTCAGGTCCGAGAGCGAGGAGCCCTCGGGCATCAGTATGCTCTGGATGAACCACCTCGGGACGGCCCCGCGCGTGGCTATGTCGTTGGCGTTGACGTATACCGCCAGCCAGCCTATCTCGTCCACGGAGCCCGTTATCGGGTCGGTCTTGAACGCCAGGACCTCCCCGCCCATCCTGATCAGGGCCGCGTCCTCGCCTATGCTCGGCCCGAGGATGACCGACGGGTCGCTGCAGCCCAGCCTGCCGAATACCGTCTCCTTGAGTAGCCTGCTGGGGATCTTCCCGACCTTCAACCTGGTCATCCTTGGCACCCCTTCTTGAAGAATCTCTCCGGAGGTCTAATGGAGATTGCGGTCTGCCCTCCTATAACGTCTATGCGGACCACGATGGAAGGGCTTGCAAGGTCGACCGCGTAACCTGCGCGCCTGAGGAGGTCGCCCACCGCGCGCTCCACCTCCTGCGATGAGCCTATCGCCCGCCCCCTCCTCGCGCACCGCACCGCCGCCGTCCCGGCCGCTGGGCGGGGGAGGCGCTCGCCGACGGCCTCCATTATGGCGCCCATCTCCGACGGGACGACCGCGTCGACCGGCGAGACCGATCGTATGTAGCTCGTGGGGGCGCCTGCCATTATCCCCGCGGCTGCATCCGGGTCCAGCGCCGTGCTGATCAGCACGAGCCCCCCGAAAGGCGGGCGCTCCGCCTTGGCGCCCGGGTCGTGCGGCATGAGGACATCGAGCGCCTCGATCGCGCCTGCCCCCTCCTTGCCATATTCCAGTGTGAGCAGCACAGTTCCCATCTCAAAGCACCGCCCTCATTCAAGGGGCACGCCGCGCCCGGCCTCGCGCCCCCGGTCACAGCCAGCCGAGCCTCTTGAAGTAGGCTATCATGAAGCCGGCAGGTATGAGCGAGAGTATGCTCAGTATTATGAACGTCGTGTACGGCCCCAAGAATAGCCACGGCTGCTCGTTGACGCTGCCTGGGAGTATGATGTTCATGCCGTAGAGGGTGCCGATCACCATTGCCGGAGCCGTCAGCGTCGATATGACCGTCAGTATCACGATAGCCCTGTTCATCCTGTGCTGGTAGAGCGTATAGTCCGTGTCCTTGTAGATCTCGATTATCTCCTTCGAGGTCTCCGAGAGCTCCCAGATCTTCTCTATCCGGTCGTGGACGTCGCTGAAGTATAGGTCGAGGTCGTCCCCCGTCTGCCGGCGCACGCCGTCTGAGATCTCGACTATCACCCTGCGTATGGGCGAGAGTATCCTGCGGACGTCCGCGATGCTCCTCCTGAGGCGCGTGATTTCGTACAGCGCCTCGCTGTTCTTCGAGAAGACGTTATCCTCGAGGTCCTCAAGGCGGTCCATCAGGCTCTCCATCAGGGGGAAGAGCGAGTTCACTATCGTGCTGAATATCGTGTAAAAGAGTGAGCCGACGCCGTCCTGCGTGAACTTCCCCGTCTCCTTGAACTTGATCTCGCAAGACGTGAACAGGTCGTTGAGCGCCCCGATGCTCCCGTCGTGCACGGAGACCAGGTAGTCCCTCCCGACGAAGAATGAGACCTGGGAGGGCGTGCACCCCGAGCCGCCGCAGAGGACCGGGAAGCGGAGTATGACGAAGAGGTAGTCGTCGTGCTCCTCGACCTTGGTGAGCTGTATCTTGGACATGCAGTCGTCGATGTTCAGGCTGTGGAACGGGAAGTGCCCCGCCAGAGCCATTACCTCCTCGCGCTTTGGCTTCTCGAGGTTTATCCACCTCACCCCTGAGCAGTTTATCTCGCGAGTTGGCATATTTGTCTATTGAAAAACTGCTCACTTAATAGCTTTTCAATCTGGCTTGAGAAAAACTCAAAAAAGAGGGGGTGGTGAGTGCTATATTATTCACTCATGGTTGGTGCGGGAGATGGCCTCAAAGGTATACTTCTTTGACTTTTGCAAATCGAGCGACGCCCTCCGGGGGATCGACGCCCTCCTCAAGGCGGCCCTCCGGCCGGGGGATCTGAAGGGCAGGCGGACCGCCGTCAAGGCGCACTTCGGGGAGCTGGGGAACTATACGCACATACGCCCGCAGTTCGTCAGGAGGGTGGCAGACATCATAAACGCGGGCGGCGGCGAGCCCTTCGCGACCGACACGACGACGCTCTACCCCGCCGGCAAGCGGCTCAGCGCCGCGGACGTGATCTCGAGCGCAAGGTACAACGGCTTCACCGAGGAGGGGCTCGGGTGCCCCATCGCCGTCGCCGACGAGCCGGACGGCGAAGCCGGCACCGCTATCGAGCTTGGGGAGGTCGGGCCCGGGGACGCCCTGCGGCGGATAATGGTGGCGAGGCAGATCGCAGAGGCCGGGGCAATGGTCGTGATGAGCCACGTCAAGGGGCACCTGCTCTCTGGCTTGGGCGGGGCGATAAAGAACCTCGGCATGGGGTGCACGACGAAGGGATGCAAGGCGTCCCAGCACGCCCAGCACGGGCTAGTCTTCGTAAGGGACGGCTGCACCATGTGCGGCAAATGCGCAGCCGCCTGCCAGTTCGGCGCCCTCGAGATGGGCGCTGACGGCCCCGTCAAGAGCGACGCCTGCGTCTACTGCCTAACATGCATGTGGGAGTGCGAGACCAACTCGATAAGGTTCCTCCCGGACGGCAAGGAGCGCTTCCAGGAGGGGCTGGCGAAGGCCGCGGCCGGCGTCTCGAGGATGCTGGCGGGCAGGCCCGTCGTCTACCTCAACTTCCTCCTCGACGTGACCCCGCTCTGCGACTGCGCGGCCCCCGCGGGGCAGCTGGTCTTCCAGAACGCAGGCATCCTGGCGTCCCGCGACCCGGTGGCGGCTGACAAGGCGTCGCTAGACATCCTCGACAGGACCGCCATGCTCCCCGGATGGGACCAGGCGGCGCCGGACGTGCTCGGGAAGCTGAACGGGACCAGCAGCCTCATCCAGCTGAGGGCCGCCGAGCGTCTGCGGATCGGAAGCATGGGCTACGAGCTCATCGAGGTCTGAGCGCACTCAAAAAGAGAATGTTGGTGAGGGCCCGGGGCGGGGATCGAACCCGCGAACTGAGGCTCTCTGCGCCATCGGCGCCACAGGCCTCCGGGATAGCCGCTACCCTTCGGGGGCTGCACGACGCAGCCTAACCCGGGCCACCTCAGGCCCTCGTCCAGCTTGGTAAAAGCCCACGATACTTATTTAAATTTTGACTTGCGGCCCCCCTCGACCCTGACTTCGCTCGGGCTCACGCCTGCCAGAGGGGGCAGTATGTGGGACAGCAGCTGCTCTGCGGTGCAGGGCCGTATGGTGCCCTTGGAGCTGATCTGGACCCAGCCCCCCTTCTCCCTGCGATACGTCTGGTACAGTCGCCCGCCTTTGCCGACGATCTTGATGACACACTCGTCGTTCCTCATTAGGACCACGCTCTATCTGCTATGGTTCGGTAAAATAACATCTCGCCCTCCCATAAGCGTCTAATCTTCCGGGTTATCGCTTTAAGATCTGCCGCCGTCGCCTATCTTCCGCTCTGCTATTCCTTTGAAAAAACTTAAAGCCCTCTTCTCAAGACGTAAAGCATGGACTTCATAATCACGACAACCCCCACAATCTCCACATACCGCATCGTGAAGGTCTGCGGAATCGTATCAGGGCTGACCGCGAGGACAAGAGGCATGGGCGGCCAGTTCATCGGCGGGCTGCAGTCGATGGTAGGCGGAGAGGTGACCGCCTTCACGAGCGAGATCCTCAAGGCAAGGGACGAATCAATAAACCGGGCGGTCGAATCCGCAAAGGCGTTGGGCGCCAATGCGATCGTCGGGCTCGACCTGGAGACTGCGAACCTCTACCAGTCGATAGTCCTGATAAGCGCGACCGGCACCGCCGTCGTCATTACGCCCGACGTCCCTGCCCCGCCATAGCCGCCGACCAACCTTTTTTTTGCCGGCAGGTCCCCAATCAGCCGGGGCCTTCACTGCCTTATGTATGCCACCGCATCCATGACGACCTTGACATCCCGGGGGAGGCGCGCCGCCTCGAAGACCATCCTTGCGGTAGGGCTCCTGCCGAAGAGTTCGCTGTAGGTCTTGTCCATGGCCTTGAGGTCGTTTAGGTCTTTCAGGTACACGGTCACCTTGACCGCGCTCTCGAGCCCCCCTCCTGCCTGCGTCAGTATCGCCCTTATGTTCAGCAGCACCTGCCTTGTCTGCCCCTCGATCCCGTCCTCGGTGACCCTGCCTAGCGCCGGGTCGATTGGGAGCTGCCCCGAGGTGAATACCAAGTCCCCTGCCCTCACGGCCTGGACATAGGCGCCCAGCGGCGCAGGCGCATCCTTTGTAGAGATGGCTGTCTTTTCCATTATGATCGCCCCTTCCGGTCCACGGTTACCCATTCTGCATCCCGCGCTTAAAACCTGATGCGCGCGGAAGCGTCCGCATGCACCTTGCGCCATCACCGGATGCCAACCCTTCTTGCCCAAAACATTTAATACCGCCATCCCCAAAATAAAAGCTACACAACAGGTGGTCAGAGTGAGCCAATTCCAATATCTATAAGCCCCGCCATAGGCAGTGGTAGGGTTTCTGCAAGGAAGATATCAGTTATCCGCGAAGAACTTTTGAAATATCCCCGTCTGCGATCGGACGCGGTGGGCGCCGTCTGCGCCGTCTGCAAAGGAGGGCTCCAGCGATGAAGGCAGTGCTGGAAGTCATGGACCAGCGGCACCTGATCGAGCTGCAGGTGCTCAAGGAGAGGATCAAGTCAATCCGGAAGTCGGTCCTGGACATGACCGCGAGCACCTCCGCAGGGCTGCATGTGGGCGCCTCGCTGTCTTGCGTAGACGTGATTGCCACGCTCTACTTCATGAAGATGCGCCACAGCCCGTACAGGCCTGACTGGGTCGACCGCGACCGCTTCATCCTGAGCAAGGGGCACGCCGCGCCGGCACTGTATGCCGTGCTGGCCGAGGCAGGCTACTTCCCCAAGGAGGAGCTGAAGACGATCAAGGACCTCAACTCGAGGCTCCAGGGGCATCCAGACCTCAGGACGCCGGGCGTCGATGCCCCGTCAGGGTCGCTCGGGCAGGGCATCTCCATAGGGACAGGCATGGCCCTGGCGGCCAAGCGCCGCGGCAGCAGGAGCCGGGTCTACGTCCTCGTCGGCGACGGCGAGTGCGACGAGGGGCAGATCTGGGAGTCCCTGATGACCGCCGCGCACCTGAAGCTCAACAACCTCGTTCTCATAGTCGACAGGAACGGCTGGCAGCTGGACGACAGGACCGAGGAGATCAAGAGGAAGGCCCCCCTGAAGGGGAAGATAGAGAGCTTCGGATGGGAGACATACCTGATCGACGGGCACGACCCGGAGAAGATCCTCGATGCCCTCGACCTCTGCGAGCTGGCCGACGGCCCGGCAGCGATAATCGCCCGCACCATGAAGGGCAAGGGCGTCCAGTTCATGGAGGGGACGAACAAGGGGCACAAGATGCGCTTCAGCAACGAGCAGTACCAGGAGGCGCTGACCGAGCTTGAGGAGGCGTCCTGAGTGAGGACAATCTTCGGCGAGGCGCTCTCGTCCCTGGGCGAGGAGAACTACAACCTGATGGTCCTGACGGCGGACGTCGCGAAGCCTACCGGCGTCTACAAGTTCGCCGAGGCGCACCCGAGCAGGTTCTTCAACGTCGGCATAAGCGAGCAGGACATGATCGGGATAGCCTCCGGGCTCTCCCTCAGCGGGTCCGTGCCGGTCGTCGCGGTCTTCGCGCCATTCCTCATGAGGGCGTGGGAGCAGGTGAGGAGCACCGTGGCACGCGCCAATCTCAACGTCAAGATGGTCGGCACGCACGCCGGCCTCTCGGCCTCCGACGAGGGCGGGTCGCAC
>Ga0302251_1000973_pt1 | contig 20477 bp, 18 predicted proteins | sample AAG_RA_Gln_MG_FD_193534 | JGI IMG/M metagenome (GOLD analysis project Ga0302251, IMG submission 193534) | Enriched activated sludge microbial communities from anaerobic digester in WTTP, New Holstein, Wisconsin, United States - AAG_RA_Gln | ecosystem: Engineered > Bioreactor > Anaerobic >...
TTGCCGCCATTCGTTGAGGCCTCTTTCAAATCCGATATTATAGATCGCTCCCTCCGACCAGATTAAATCGAACTCTTCTCGCTGAAAAGGAAGATTATCCATGGAGGCGACAATGCCTTTCACTCTGTCCTGGAGATTGAGCCTGCGGCTGTTGGCGTTGAAGATGTCTATAAAGTCGGCAAACAAATCAATGCCTGTAATAAACCCAGGCGTATGATCGGCCAGCACCATCGTCTGGCCTCCGGTGCCGCAACCTATATCAACTATTTTTGATTCTTTTGTCAGGTTGTCAATGAAGCTCAAGGCTTTAACGGTTACTTCGGGGCTTCCGGGTCCCTGCCGTTCCATGCCCGAAAAATATTCGCAGATTAATTTAAAATCAAAATCATGAATCGATTTATCTTCTTCACCCATTATAATTCCTTATCTTCTTCCTTATTTCCTGAATATGCCTGCTCTCCGGCAGGAAAAAAATCCCCTGATATCCGGTTTTCCGGCGAGTTATCAACTAATTCGGGAAAACGATTATTGGCGTTATACAAAACGGCGACCGTCACCTTCAAAGCAGTGAGACCTCCCGCGATGGACTTCCTATTGGCCGTCACTCTTTCAACTGAAGGATATAGTCTTGTTTTACCGTAATCAGGCCGCGCCTCGGTCTGTCCAGATCGATGATCAGGAAGACGACGAGAGTGATCAGCAAGGTGAACAGTACAGTGGGAACGTACGCCCTTTTTCCGCCAAGGCCTTCCGTATAGCCGATTATGGCGCCGTTCATGACGAATATGAAGAAGAGCGGAAATAGAATACCCTCCGGAATGTGCCTGTTTTGTATTTCGAATCGCGCCGACCTGTTATCGATCAGCTCGTTGAGCGCGGCTATGAAGAGGCCGGTAGTAACGGGATTCGGATCGCTTCTGGCGGCCTGGATGCCCGCAGCCCAGATCTTTTTGAGCTGGTCGTCGCCTTTTTTGATGATATCGGCTCTCTCTTTATATTGGGACAAGGCGGTTTTGGAGTTTTCGATTCGTATATCGATGTACTCCTGCAAGAGAGCATATGTTGCCGCGTCGTATGGCGGCGGAAGCAGTTTCGTTCTTAAGACTGTTGTGCCGATGGAGTTTGCCTCCTGTATAACCGCTTCGCTCCTGGCGTCGTACCGCTGGAGGGACATATTGAAGGTGAAGGCCAGGATAAGGGCGAGCAGGCCCAGCATAGCGCCCTGGATGTTGTTTGTCTGGCTCTTGATTTCGTTGTCGGTGCTCTTCTGGTGGAATTTACCGATTCTAAAGCCCATTTCATAAAAAAGAAGAATGCCGGCGAATAAAGCCAAAGCGATTACATAACTCGGAATGTCGAACAATATCTCCCCGAAGTATTGCATGCGTTGCCCCCCTTGCTTTTTTTCATGCCTGCCTTCTCAATTTTACGGGTCCTTTGATGATGGACCTGTTCATGCATCTGACACATCGGGCCGGCATATTTTACCCCCTTTTCTTCTTTCCTGAAGTGTCAGGCTTGTGCGGAGACATCATTGCCGAAGGCAACGCAGCGGTCGATGCTTTCCCGGTCAGGATTCCAGAGGCACTTGATGCCGTCGTTCATCAGATCGAACCCTGATTTCTTGAGCCACTCGGTGATTTTTTGAACACCTTCGCCGCTCCAGCCATAGCACCCAAATGCGGCCGCCTTCTTGCCCCTGAAACGCAGTCCTTCGATTTCCTCGAGAATACCTGCGGTTCCACTGCTGATACCCCTCCCGATGGTGGGAGAGCCAACCAGAATGGCTTTGGATTTGAAAATCTCAGTGATGATGTCATTTTTGTCTGATTTGGGGATGTTGAAGAGCTTAACGGTAACATCCCTATCCTTCTCCAGGATGCCCCTGGCAATGTTTTCCGCCATGATTTTGGTGCCGTTCCACATAGTGTCGTAAAGGAGGGTGATCTGGTTCTCACGGTAGCTGTCGGCCCAGGCCATATATTTTTCCACGATCTGGGTGGGTTTGTCCCGCCAGACGATTCCATGGCTGGGCGCAATCATGTCGATCGGTAAATTAAGACTGAGAATTTCCTGAATTTTCTTGAGCACGAGCGGGCTGAACGGGGTCAAAATGTTGGCGTAATACTTGATGCATTCATACATCAGTTCGTCCTGGTCGACCAGATCGTTGAAAAGATGTTCAGTGGCATAGTGATGACCGAAAGCGTCGTTGCTGAACAGGACGTTATCCCCGGTCATGTAGGTGGCCATGCTGTCCGGCCAGTGAAGCATGCGCATTTCCACGAACACCAAAGTCTTGCCGTTGCCGATGTCCAGAGTGTCCCCGGTTTTGACGCTTCTGAAATTCCAGTCCTGATGATAATGCCCTTGAAGAGATTTTATGCCGTTTCCCGTACAATAGATCGGTGTCTCCGGAATGTGGCTCATCAGTTCCGGCAAACTTCCGCTGTGATCGATCTCAGCATGGTTGGCAATTACATAGTCGATTTTTGAAAGGTCGATTTCTGTCTTCAGATTATCGACAAACTCAGCGGCAAAGGGATTCCATACTGTATCGATGAGCACATTCTTTCCCTCTTTAATAAGGTAAGAATTGTAGGTAGAACCCCTGTGCGTTGAATATTCGTTTCCATGAAACTTCTTCAACTCCCAATCCACTTTGCCGACCCAGGTTACATTCTCTTTGATTCGTTTTCCCATGGTAAACCTCCCAATTTACTTGAAAGTGTCTTAGTTTTAATGGGGATGCAAAACCTTTTACTTTGGCCTGCCACCTTTTTGGGGGATCAGAGTTCTATTCAACCGGCTTTCCAAGCGTTCCATAAACTGCACGCCGCCTAAAGGTCATTCCGTGCTTTCCGTCAATCAAAACCAGTATGGCGCTCCCGGAATTTGGGGAATATGGGAATATGCGCGATTGTTAGAGCCTGCTATTCATGTTGAAGTTCGTCGGTAGCTTTGTTGTCGTCTATCCGTGATACCAAAATCTTATCGACACGTCTGCCATCCATATCAATAACTTCAATTCTTAACCCTTTCCATATGAAATAAAGTCCTTCCGAAGGCACAACCTCAAGTTTCGCCATTACGAAACCGCCCACGGTGTTAATTCCCGCATGTTCTTTGTCACTCAGTCCTGTAATTTCCATGTAATCGATGAACTCATCCAGAGGCAGGCTTCCAGATACGAGTAATGATCCGTCCTCCCGTTTCACAATATCTTTTTCACCGTCAACTTCATCTTCGACATCTTCAAATACAGAACGCAAAATATCGCTGAAAGTAACGAGTCCCTGGATTGTGCCATACTCATCCACCACAAAAGCGATATGCATTTTTGATTTCTTAAATAATTCCATTACTTTTACAGCGGGTGTTGTCTCTAAAACAAAAAGGGGGGTGCGGCAAATTTTCTTCAGATCAAAAGGCTTTTCTTCCATGGCGAGTGAAAGCAACTCTTTCCCCCTAATGATTCCAACAATATCGTCGAGCGTATCTCGTGCCACGGGATATGCTGAGTATCTATGTTGTGCGATTTTGCGCTTTGTTTCATCTTCGTTTTCATTAAGGTCGAGCCAGACAATATCTACTCTGGGAGTCATCAAGATTGATACACGACGATCTGCCAGACGAAAAACTCGCTCGATTGTATCCTGTTCAAACTCTTCAAAAGTCCCGGCTTGTGTTCCTTTGTCAATTAACAGTTTTATTTCTTCTTCCGTTACGGTTGATTCCGGTGAAGGTTTAAAGCGAAAAAAACGAAGCAGCAAATTTGTTGAGCCACTGAGCAGGAACACCAAAGGACGAGCCAGTCGTGAAAGACGATGTATTGATGGTGCTACAAGGAGAGCAATATTTTCCGGATTATTGAGGGCAAGACGCTTCGGAATTAATTCACCTATTATTACGGATAAATACGTTATGCAGATTACTACTATTACAAAACCGATAGTTCCACTGTATGGGGCAAGCAAAGGGAAAAAGGCAAAATACCGCGCCAGCAATTCCGCGATGGTAGCACCTCCAAAAGCGCCGGCTAAAATACCGACGAATGTTATGCCGATTTGTATGGTAGATAAAAAGCTATCCGGTGAATTAGCAAGTTGAAGTGCTATGTGTGCTCTAAAATCACCTTCTTTGGCCTGGTGTTCCAGTCGCGTCTTTTTGGCTGCTACAAGAGCAAGTTCAGACAATGAAAGTAAACCGTTCAAAATAATCAGAAAAAAGATTAATAATATTTCAATCCCAATTGAATTCATGCTTTCGGTCCTATCTATTGATGTTTATGGCTGTTCATCCATGCGTTGCGTTAATACATGTTAATGCGGGGTTATTCAGGGACACAACACCTATTTTATCGCATTACTTTGGCCTGCCGCCTTTTGGGGAATCAGAGTTCTATCCAAGCGGCTTTCCAAGCGTTACATAAACTGTATGCCGCTAAAGGTCGTCCCGTTCGTTCATGCTGCTGTAACAATGCACATTCATCATCAGATACGCCACCGCACCACTCGGTCATGAAGCTGCATTAGAATATCTGAGGATCGGACAAAGGACATCCTCTCCCTTGATTATTACCCTATACTCATAATGCTTCTATAAGTCTTTTTCTGGAAACAGGTTTTAAGTGTAGTATTAGTCCAACGTTTTCCTTGGTTGAGCCTTTGTTGGAATTCTTTGCTATCCTTGACTACGCGCCCGCCCACTACATCAACACCGCAAGCAAAAAGTGGTTCCGGGAAATATCCGGCTGTGGGACCTACAACAGATACAAAGGCGTCAGGTGAGCAATGGCTGAGAATTTCATCAAGTGAATTGTTCAATACAGTGGTACCAGTACACAATATCTTATTGCATGTAGCCAGTTGCGTTACATCTGTGGTAATTGGCAGAGCTTGAAATTTTTGGATCAAATGTTCTTTTTTTTCAATAATAATCAATTCAGCGCCCGCATTCATAATAGTATCAGTAAGGCCTGAGAATAGGCCGACCATGCCGATTCTGTCTCCTTTTTCGACTGAAAGCAAACCCAGTGGGTCGGTGACATAATCGAGCTGTAAATTGGTCTCTTTCATGACATGCTGGCAAATTGCATTAATTGAGGCCAAACTAATCATTTTCCGGACGGGGTCTTCATTGCCAAACTCAAGCGCAAATTCTTGTGGTTTTTTCCCGATAAAATCCTGTGGCCGTAACGCATTGTATGCTTCCATTTTTTTGACAGGAACGAGAATGTAGCTGATTCCGGTTGCCCCGTCTTCAAGAAAGACGGCCATGAACTGCGCATTTTTTGGTTGTCCGCCTTCATAAAAGGGAGGAAGAAAAATGTCTGCTATCAGGGGAATAGCAAAGTTGGAATTCAAATGCATAATCATCTTTATGAATTCGTTTTTTAAGCTCATTAAATACCTCTGATCGGGGTTATTCGGGGTGTTCGGGGGGCATAAAAGACATATTACCCCTTTTCTTCCTCCCAGGTTTTGCCCGTCGCAGTACCCGCCCTGTCAAACCTTCCATGGCCATGATAAAATCGTTATTGCCTGCCGGGCGGCCTGTCTTTGTTGCTTTTCTGATTGTATTAAATTCCTCTTCTTTTTCCCCGCTGAGATAAATCCGCCAATCATTGACGAGACCGTACAAATTTCTGTCTTTAACAAGAATGTCGTTTTCAATATCACCGACGTGATAAGCCGCACTTGACCATGGATATTCCCACGCATTATTCACGATGCCGGCAGTAACAGGATTACGTTCAACATATCGAACTGCCGCAAGTAAATGTCTCTCATCCAGCACACATGAGCCAAATCGCCCCTGAAATAAATAGCCGCGTACTCCTTCATTGAAATTCTTCATGCGGGTATATCTTTTATGCGCCTCTCCAAAACCTTTGGCCAGCGATAATTCATTGTGAGGGACAACAACGAAGTGAACATGATTTGTCATCAGACACCAGGCAAGAATATCAATCTCACAGTGCTGTGTTTCTTCTCTTATAAACTGCAAATAGGTAGTTCTATCGCTGTCGCTTTTAAAAATATCCATAGAACGCACACCACGTTGTGTAATGTGATGGGGGTATCCGACTGCTACTATTCGAGATATTCGTGCCATGCGAAAATATTAGGCCATTAAGCTGCATTTTTCAAGAGAAATAAGTGTTGTGTCCCCGGAAATGGTGGCGATTGTCCCGGACGCTGGCGACGCAAACGGGCATGACCAATAAATGGCTCAAGGATCAAGGATTGCTGTCTGTAAAAGAGTTGGGGGTGAACATTCACTACCCGGCTACGGCCCGGTAATTTCTGTGAACCGCCCGGTGCGGACCCGCATGCCGGGTGGTGTGGGGTGGGGAAGAGATAAACTGCCCCTTACCCGATTATAAGCTACTTAAATGCTCTTTATTCGCAATTTTTTCTATAGTTCAATCCTTAATCAGTTCTAAACAAATCAGTTCTAAACAAATGATACTGTGTAAGTGTCTGGAGATTCCTGATATAAATACGTGTCATATTATTTGTTTTTTCCAAGTTTAGAATTTCCAAATTGGTAACAAAATTTCCCCGATCTACTCTTTTTCCATTGACAAAAAGATTTTTGGAATTCAGAATTATTATTCGATCTTCTGGATAACTCCAAATGCCCGAGTTAATATTGCTTTCATCTCCTGGACTTTTATACCATATGTATGTATTGTCGGATTTGATAATTAATATCGGAAGTATCTTTCCAGAGTTATCCTTCCCGCCCCATTCACCAACTAATTCGTTCCCTTTCCCAACAGTAATTTTTGCGCGTACGGCTTCTTTATTGATTCCGGCAAGACTGTCAAGTTCCGCCATTCCTTTACTCAATTCTGGATCATAGATTATATCCTCCTTCGAGGGCAACAGGATTGAAAAGGTCTTCAAGACATCGTAGGCATCATTTTTGTATTTTTCGCAAAGATCACTAACGCAGGCAAATGTAATTTCATAGAACCCTGGTCCATCTTTAGCTACCAATACAGAATAAGTGATATTATAATTTCCTTTATTCTCGGTAAAGGTTAATAGTGGAAAACCGTTAATCACCCCTTCTTCACAAGTAGCATTAATGCTACGACCTTTCATAACCTCCTTGAAATTTTTGACATAATCGTTGGTGTTCAAGAGAGAGCGGAACCTTCCTCCCCCTATAAAGACAGCTTTCTTTTCTGATCGGATATGAATTATCGGTATATTATTACTAGAGGTTTCTTTCCATTTCTTTTTTTCATAACGTATTACCGCTGACTTATTATTCATGAATAACTCCTTTGAGGCAGGTTCTGCATGACGAAAAAGAAGAATAATCAATATGAAAATAGCAGTGCCTATGCAAAGCCATTTTAATGTTTTTTTCACAATCGTAACCTCCTTTGCTGAAATAAAATATGGATTATAGTGCTGATAACGTGCGGATCAGCCGGAGCGTAAGCGATCGGCTGGATTGGCGGGTTATTGGGTTTTTATACATTCATTCAGTTGCCTCTTGCAATTAGAAGAATCGAAAAATTAACGCAAGAACAAACCCGCCGATTACCAATGTGAGCAAAGAAATTGCAACCAACCGTCCCAATGACGACATGAACGCTTTTCGAGTGCTTGCGCCAACTTTTTCCGCTCTACTACGTAAGTGAACGAACGTAAAATAAGACTGAGCAAAGATTATAGTCCATGCCAATAAATGGCCAAATACCGAACTTAGATGAAATGGCTCCGCTAGCATTAGCAAAGGCCCAAGAATTACCAAAAACGGCAAGTTGATCAGTGAAAGCAATAATGCATTTGACAAGATACGCTCGTTCTGCAAATAAACGCCAAGAGGAAAGGCACATGAGTAAAGGGCCAAACCAATAAATTGCCACTTGTTCAAATTCTGCAAAATCCGCTGAAAGCAGCAGGTGAATCTGGAGGTAGGCAGCACCCTGCTGCCTACTGAAAAACTGACCATCGTTTGAGTAACACACCTGCTGTCATCAATCAATAATTTCTGTTATTTTACGCATAGAACCTCCTTTGAGTTCAAATTTGTGGGCGACGTGAAACAAGCGGTCGCAGACCGCATCGGCAATGGTGGGGTCACCAATAAAGGCGTGCCAGTCTTTGATGGGCAACTGACTGGCGATGAGGGTGGATTTGACCATATAACGATCCTCGATGATTTCCAGCAGATCTTTTTTGTCGGTGTCTGATAGAGAGTTGAGGCCAAAGTCGTCAATGATCAATAAATCCACTTTGGTCAGCTTCTGAAGATGTTTCAGATAATAACCTTCACCCCGGGCGGCCAGAAAGTCCCCCAGCATCCTCGGCCAGCGGTGGTAAGAAACGGTAAAACCGTAACGACAGGCCCACTGACCGAAAGCACAGGCCAGATAACTTTTGCCCACCCCGGTCGGACCGGAGATTAAAATGTTTTGGTGCTTTTCCAGCCATTGATTATTCTGTAAAGTCGTGATTTTCGATTTCAGGAGGCCTCTGTTGGCCTGGTAATCAATGTTTTCCAGGGCGGCGGAAGAAAACTTCAGTTTAGCCATTTGCAGCAGGCGGCGTTGACGGTTGTTCCGGCGATGGATATACTCATCATCCACCAGTAAGGCGGTAAACTCATCATGATTTAAATCCTGATGATCCGGCATGATCCGCCGGGACTGAAACGAGGCGGCCATACCGTGCAACTTCATTTCGTACATTTTAGACAGAGTCTGGCTCGTCATTTTATTGGCCCTCCCGGTAATAGTCGGCACCGCGGATGTTTTCGTGCTGCCGGTTAAATGAAGGAGACTTGGACAAGGGCGTTTGTTTATCCAGCCCGTTCTTTAAAATGTTCTCTACGCTGCGATAAGAATACGCCTTGTAATCCAAAGCCCGACGGCAAGCCAGATTCAGACGATCCGCCGAATACACATTCTCCAGCCTGATGATGCCCAGGCAGGCTTTGTAAGCCTGTTCGGGAAACTTTCTTTGCGCCATGATTTCCTGAACAATCCCCTGGACTGCCGGGCCGTATTTCCCCGCATAGTTTAAGATTCTTTCCGGCGTCCACTCCAGATATTTAATGTGCCGTTCAGGCATGTGCTCTCTAACGGTTGTATAGCCATGCTCCCGGTAGCTTCTGGCGTGGGAACAGATACGGTTCCCGTGATAGTACACCTCCAGGAGACTGACGGTTGCCTTGATATCGACTTCTTTATGAACGAATGTATAGGGGACAGAGTAATTATGGTTGTCATAGGCAACGTGATAGTTAAACTGCACTTTTGCTTTTTTCCATTCGGCGTATTCATAACGTTTCTCCGGCAAAAGCAGGGCATGGGGTTTGTCCCACAGTTCAAAGAGCTCCCGGCGACTCTTCTTCATTTTCTTCATGAGGCGACGATTAAAGTCATCCAGCAGTGCCCGGATCGCCTGGTTTAATTCTCTCAGTGAATAAAAGGTCTGATTGCGCAGCCGGAACAGTATCCACCGCTTGGCCAACTTCACGCCGTTTTCCGCGCGGGATTTGTCCTTCGGACGATAAGGTCTGGCCGGAAAGATGACGGTGCCGTAATGTTCGGCAAACTCCGCATAGGTGGGATTGATATCGGGTTCATACCGGGAGGCTTTGCTGACGGCGGATTTTAGATTATCCGGCACCATCGCCCGGGGACAGCAACCGTAATACTCCAACGCGTGGATATTCAGACTGATCCAGGTGGCCAGTTTCTCGTCCAGAGAGCTTTCCGCATACAGGTAATTGGAGGCGCCCCAGACGCTGACAAATATCTTGGTGCGGGTTTCCTGTCCGGTTTGCCGGTCGATTATCTTCAGCGGACTGTCGCCAAAGTCCAGAAAGGTCTTCTCTCCGGCTTTGTGTTCCTGCCGCATGCTGTAGTTGAGTTTTCCCCGGTAGGCATTGAATAAATCACAGAAATAGCTGTACTGATAGCCATCGGGGTGTTGCTGTTTGTATTCTTCCCATAATACGGCTAATGTCGCGTCCGGTCGGCGGATTTCTTTTAATAAATATCCATAGTCCAGGGCAGGACGCCCGCTTTTGTCTTTTTTGCCGGGAAACAGTTTGCTCTCCAATAGCGTATCGTTGATCTCCTCGGAAAGCGGCCAGCTTAAGCCGGCGGCGGCAAACCGCAGAATGTATTGCCCGACCGTATAGCGGCTGATATGGTTGACTTTGGCGATGTTTGCCTGGGATAGTTTTGCTTCATAATGCAGTCGTAAGACTTCTTTGATTTTTCTCATACTGATCCTTTCCTGTGCCATCTGTTTCTCCCAATTGCTTTTTGGAAAACAGTATGGCTGTTATCGGTCAGTTTGTCAGTATGAGTCCCATTCCGGCATGAAAGCACCTGTTTCCGCCATGCCGGCAGGTCTTTCCGCTACTTCACAAAAACCTGCTGCTTTGAACCGGATTAGGGTGCCGGCATCCTCCGGATTGGGGTGCTGCCTTCCACCGGAATAGGGTGCTGCCTTGCAGCGGATTCTCCAAAATTCCACTTGCTTTTCATGATTGTTTCTCTAATAACGAAGAAATCACCCGGAGCGTAGCGATCGGGTGTATTGCCCTTGTTCGATCATGAATATGTCAATACGTTAGATATTCATTCCATCATCTATTTTGTAAATAATTTCCGTTGTTGAGTATTAATATTTTCGCTTAAGAAAATATGCCATCTTATTACTATGAAGATTAATTTTGTTTTTTATTACAAAATTGTGAAATTCCTTTACATCATCATAAAGTTCATATTGTGAAATAATAGTGCAAAGTTGAGCCATAGATGTTTTTCCAAAACCTTCAACCTTTGACAGTTCAGTCAAATTCAATCTCTTCAGGTCTTCGAGATAGAGTATACTTTCTTGCTCAAATAAATTTCTCAAAGCCTTTGGTAGGGATGTAATTGGTATTTCATTAATTATTGGAGTACGGCCTTTAACCCTAAAACCACCTCTTGATGCTATGACCTCTTGTAATGGATTGCTTGTTCTATTTAGCGCTGCAAGTAATTCCTTAATTGCTAGATCAAGCTTTTCTTTCAATCTTTTACATCCAGTTAATGTGTGCTCATAAAAGATGACTCGGTATGCGGCTACATCGAATGGTACATCTTCTTTGGATTGAGCTGTCATGATAGTTTTATTGCCGGTAGAATGAGCAATTCCAAGCTCATAAAATACATTTGGATTTTTCGTTGTTAAGTCTGCGATGATAATTTCGGCATCAAGAATGCCTTCAATTATATCGCGCGTTATTGATCCAGGTCGTGAGATTTCGTCAACGCGCCAACAATCAATATCGTTATCGGAACAAGTAGTCTTGTATACCTCAGTGTAAATTTCCTTAAATTTATTCTCGAAGGGCATTAGAACGAAACACTTCTTTTTTGATTTATTTTTCATTAAATCCTCTTTAATCGAACGAAAAAATCAGCCGGAGCGTAAGCGATCGGCTGTATTGCGTGGTTATGCCTTAAATTCAATTAATTTAAGATAAGAAAACCAATTAATAATACCTATAGCTATAAAAATTGAAATAATTAAAATAGTGTCTCTATATGTTGGTCCAACACACGGTACTATTAAAGTACCCATGGCCGCACCATAAATAATTCCTGTCAATAGGTTGAGAATATTTTTGGGTAATGAAGAAAAACAACGGCCTGTGAGAGCAGACAAGGGCCGTGCTATGAGATGAAATGTCAAGTACGACAGAAGCAAAAGTGGCCCAAATCCGTAAACAGCTATCGTAATTATTCCTCCCGCCGTTGTTTCCATCTTTTTAAAAAGCAATGACATTACGAATAAAATAATTGCAAAGAATAATAAGAGAAATGGCGCTGCTGCTGGTGCATATGAGGAAGCATTTTTCTTAAAGTGCATCATAGTTCATCTCAGCATAACGATTGAGGTAACCGGCAAGGTTTTCTGTAGCGAAGCGGAAGAAAACCTTGTCCGGTTGACCGATTGGTTGTGTGCATAATATAAATGACTTTACAGAACCGTTACTATTTATTTCGCTATTTTAATGAGTTGTACACTTCGTCCGTGACAGACTCTAACCATTCAACAGTTGCCCCTTCGGCAGGTATTGATAAAGCGATATGAGCAAACCAACTATTTTGGGTTGCGCCATGCCAATGTTTTATTTCAGCCGGAATATTTACTATATCTCCAGCTTTTAATTTACGAGCTGGCTTTCCTTCTTCTTGGTACCACCCCGTTCCGGCAGTACAATAAAGAATTTGCCCTCCTTTATGATGGATATGCCAGTTATTGCGACACCCTGGTTCAAACGTAACATTAAAGGATTGTGCGCCTTCAGTGGTTAGTACTGCTAAATAGCTTTGACCAATAAAATATTGAGCGTAAGCCGTGTTTTTTTCTCCAAGCGGGAAAATTTGTTTAAAATTATCCATTTATATTCTCCTATATCATTTATTATTTAAGTTTCCCTCCATATACCGGAAACATGCTGGCTTCTCCATAATCCTTGATTTTTCCCACATTTTTAAGAAATTCCATATCCTCAATAGAAATGGCAAAATCCACCTCTGCATTATTTCTCATATGTACCGGATTCGCTGTCTTAGGTAATGGCAGCAAGCCAAGTTCAAGGCAGTAGCGAATTGACAATTGAGGAACTGAAACGTCATATTTTTCAGCCATTTTGATTACATCATGATTTTTCATCAATTCTCCGTGGGCAACCGGTGAATAAGCCTCTACAAGAATGTTTTTTTCCTGACAATATTCAATGAGTTCCTTGGGCGTGTTGCTGATGTGCGCTAAAATTTGGTTGACCATTGGCTTTACCGTACAAGCCTCAAGAATATTATCCAAGTCTGCCTTTTGGAAATTTGAAACACCAAGAGCACGAAGCCTTCCTGCCTTATATGCTTCTTCAAGCGCTTGCCATGCTTCACGGTTTCCTTCAAAGTAAGGTTCACTTTCGTGAAATTCCATCCAAGGTTTGGGGCTGTGAATAATCATCATGTCAATGTAATCCAAGCCTAATATCTTTAATGAATTATCAATTGATGTAACAGCTTCGTCATAGGATTTTACTTCAGCAGCAAGTTTGGTGGTTACAAACAGATCTTCTCTTTTTACTCCACACGTTTTGATCCCTTTCCCAACCCCTCTTTCGTTTTGGTAGGCTTGTGCTGTATCTATATGTCTGTATCCTATTGCAACAGCATCTTTCACAGCTTGAGTGACATCTTCATCATTTATAAACCAGGTTCCAAGACCCAATTTTGGAATCTCTATCCCATTCGATAACTTATAATTTTCTTCTAAAATCATGACTATCTCTCCTTTAATTTATCGTTCGCTACAACTCATTTTGTTACAACACACAACGGTGCAATAAGTGGAAAACGTTCCGTCATATTACCCCATATAGACGGAAAGATTTTCCACTTATTATGATATTAAACTACAAAACATGGAAAAACGACCTTCATTTTTTCCACTTATTACAATTTGCCTTGCCAAATTCCACTTATTACGTTATTAAAGGGGTAAACATGGAAAACAAACCGAAATTCCATCCAAACCCGAATCTCAAATTAATGGACCAAGTCAGAGAAGTCCTTCGATATCACCACTATGCTTATCGCACGGAGCAGACCTATTGTCAATGGATTCTTCGTTATATCCACTACTTCGGCGGGAAAACGCATCCTCGTCTGCTCGGGGCAAAAAATGTCGAAGCATTTCTCTCGCATTTGGCTAACGAAGGCAGGGTGACTGCCTCAACGCAAAGACAGGCGCTCAACGCTCTGGTTTTCCTTTATAAACACGTGCTGGATATTCAATTGGAGGATAATATTACGCCGGCGCGCAGCAAGCGCCATAAAAGTCCGCCAACCGTCATGACGCAAGCAGAGGTTCAACGTCTCCTTTCCGTTATGGAAGGGAAGCCCGCCCTGATGGCGAAGCTGATATACGGCAGTGGAATGAGGCTGATGGAATGTATTCGTTTGCGTCTTCAGGATGTTGATTTCGGCCAGAACCTCATTTTTGTCCGGGGCGGCAAGGGTGGAAAAGATCGGACAACCATTTTACCTCAAAATCTGCGCGAGGAGATGCAAAGGCAAGTTGCGGCAGTGAAGTCTCTGCACCATAAGGATCTTGAAGAGGGATTCGGCGAGGTCTATATCCCGGAGGCTCTGGCCAGAAAATATCCTAAAGCGTCCAAGCAAACCGGATGGCAGTGGGTTTTTCCTGCCCGTGAACGGTCGCGCGATCCGCGCTCCGGCAAAGTCATGCGCCATCACGTTCTCGAATCCGTCCTGCAGAAGGCGGTGAAGCGAGCAGCCGAACAAGCAGGAATCGACAAGAAGGTTGGTTGCCACACCCTGCGCCACAGCTTCGCTACGCATATGCTGGAAAGCGGAACCAATATTCGCGTCCTCCAGGAACTGCTCGGCCACGCGGATGTCAAGACTACAGAGATATACACTCACGTGATGGCCCGTGATGTCCGCAAACTGCAAAGTCCGCTGGATATTCTTTGGAAAAAGGAATGAGAATGTTCTCTGATGATGATTACATGAAGATAGCTCTGGAGGAAGCGCAAAAAGCTGTGGAGAAGGGCGAGGTGCCGGTGGGGGCGGTGGTGGTGTTTTCCGGCCGAATTATTGGCAGGGCGCACAACATGCCGATTTCGCTTCATGATCCTTCAGCGCATGCGGAGATGCTCGCCCTGCGTGAGGCTGCCAAAACAATCGGCAATTACAGGCTGACCGGAGCGGAGCTTTACGTCACACTGGAGCCGTGCATCATGTGCGCAGGTGCAATTATTCAGGCGCGGCTGGCGCGCGTTATTTTCGGGGCAAGAGATCCGAAATACGGCGCTGTTGCTTCTTTATATCAGGTCTTGGCTGATCAACGTCTAAATCATCAGGTTGCCGTGACGGAAGGAATTCTAAAAGAAGAATGCAGTGAAATTATCAGTAGATTTTTTCGGGAAAAAAGAGTAACATCCGCCGCCGTTTCGGTAAAGTAACACCGCTGGAATCAAAGCGGTATGAAAATAAGCGGAGAGATACCGAAGTGGTCGTAACGGGATCGACTCGAAATCGATTTGGGGGCCAAAAGCTCCCACGGGGGTTCGAATCCCCCTCTCTCCGCCAGTTAAAAAAATTAGTAATTGCTTTTTGATAATTAATTTGCCATCTTGGAATCAATGGCGTTGACTTGAGAAAGTTACCTTCCAATTCCCCCTTTTGTAAAGGGGGATAGAGGGGGATTTTTATTACGTTTGTAAAATCTCCCCCAGCCCCTCTTTAGAAAAGAGGGGGGCTGTAGTGCTTACGTCAATAAAATTGATCTTGGAGTGGCATAACATATTCAAACAGGAGAGATGTCCGAGTGGCTGAAGGAGCACGACTGGAAATCGTGTGTATGCCCACAAAGGTGTACCGCGGGTTCAAATCCCGCTCTCTCCGCCATTTTTGGCGGCCTCGTAAAAAGGCCGAATGTTGCGTTGCGCTTCATCCCTCGTCACTGCAACGTACCTTAAGTACTCTTCATTCCTCGGTATTCGCGCGCCTTGCCTGCGACCTTTTTACGAGGTCGCCTGAAAATTGTTAATTTTACGTCTTTTTACAAGTTCATCAAATTATAATTTCTTCATTGTTTCCACTAATTCCTGCACTGCTGCTGCGGAATTCATCAACGCCTGTCTTTCTTCAGCCGTAAGATTCAATGCAATAATCTGTTCTATGCCTTTTTTACCCAGTTTAACCGGTACGCCGACAAACAGACCGGAAATGCCGTACTCGCCTTCCAGATATGCGGCACAGGGTAATATTTTCTTCTTATCTTTTAAAATAGCTTCGGCCATTTCTACCGCTGCGGAAGCAGGCGCATAATAGGCGCTGCCTGTTTTGAGCAGGCTGACAATTTCCGCCCCGCCGTTGCGGGTTCTGGTCACCAACTCTTCGATACGTGCAGCAGGCAGCAGCTCCGTTATGGGAATCCCGGAAACCGTAGAAAAACGCGGCAGCGGCACCATGGTATCACCGTGGCCTCCCAAAACAAGAGCGTGAATGTTTTCAACGGAGACATCAAGCTCTGCAGCGATGAAAGCGCGGAATCTGGCGGAATCCAAAACACCGGCCATCCCGATTACCCTTTCTTTCGGAAAGCCGCTTTCCTCCATGGCTACATGACACATCGCATCCAGGGGATTGCTGACAATAATCAGGGTGGCTTGCGGCGAATACCCGGCGACTTCTTTTGTTACGCTTTTCATGATTTTTTTGTTTGTGGCCAGGAGATCATCGCGGCTCATGCCGGGTTTGCGGGGTATTCCCGCAGTGATGATGACGATGTCGGAATCGGCGGAAGCTTCATAGGAGTTAGCGCCAATGATATGGGCGTCGTGTATTTCCACAGGCGCAGCCTCGGCCAGATCCAGAGCCTTCCCCTGGGGCACGCCTTCGATAATATCAACCAGTACAACGTCACAAAGTTCCTTTTCGGCAAGTCTTTGCGCCGCCGTTGCGCCAACATTTCCGGCGCCGACCACTGTAACTTTCTTAACCATTTTTAAATACTCCTGAAGAGAGATTAATTGCCGCGCTTCATTCGCATAACTTGAAGCACCGGCCTGACAAATTTTGTATATTTTTGCCGGGTTGATATATTAAATTCCCGATTAATTCAACTTTAAATACTTTTCTTGGCTGCCGAAATGAATTCCGTGATGTAAAAATTTATTCAATGAAGATAAAAAGATGTCCGGATGGCCAAAATTCGCCAGTGCAATAGCCGGCGCAAAAAGTATAAATTTTTTAGTGCATAAATTGAATGTTTGTTTTAAATGAGACGTACTTTATTCTAAGGAGCTTTTTTATGTCAGGCAAACAACAAGAGTTGGAAAATAAATGTATCAATACAATCCGCTTTCTGGCAGCCGATGCTATTGAGAAAGCAAAGTCAGGCCATCCCGGCATGCCGCTGGGTGCGGCCGCCGTAGCATATACTCTTTGGACGAAACACTTGAGGCATAATCCCCAAAATCCGCAGTGGCCGGATCGCGACCGGTTTGTACTTTCCGCAGGCCATGCTTCCATGCTTTTATATGCGCTGCTGCATCTGACGGGCTACGAGCTTTCACTGGAGGATATCAAAAACTTCCGGCAATGGGGCAGCCTTACTCCCGGTCACCCCGAATTTCGCCACACCCCCGGTGTGGAGGTAACCACAGGCCCGCTGGGGCAGGGGATGGCCAATGCCGTCGGCATGGCTATTGCGGAAGCGCATCTGGCCGCACGTTTCAACTGTGCAGGCGCGAAAATAATCGATCATTATACTTATGTGCTGGCCGGGGACGGCGACATGATGGAGGGCGTGACATCGGAGGCCTGTGCGCTGGCCGGTCATTTGCGGCTTGGTAAATTAATCGTTCTCTATGATGATAATAATGTCTGCCTGGCCGGGTCCACCGGGTTGTCGTTTACCGAAGATTTGACAATGCGCTTCAAAGCCTATGGGTGGCATGTCCAGCAGGTAAAAGACGGCAATGATGTGGCGGCGATCGACAAGGCTATCAAAAAAGCAAAGAAGGAAACAGAGCGGCCTTCTCTCGTCTGCATTAAGTCGATCATCGGTTGTGGCGCACCGCATAAACAGGGCAGCTGCGACGCCCATGGCGCACCGCTCGGCGCCGACGAGCTGATGGGTGCCAAACAGGCGCTCGGGTGGCCCGTGGAGTCTTCTTTTTATGTGCCGGAGGATGTGCGCGAATATTTTCGCCAGGCGATTGCACGCGGCGAAAAGTCGGAAAGAGAATGGCGGAAAGAGTTTCAGAAATACGGGGAAAATGATCCACAGTTGTCTGCTGAATTTTCCCGTATTATGAGCGGTGAGTTGCCGGCGGACTGGAAGACGGCCTTAAGTCCTTTCCCTGCGGGCTCCAAAGATGTGGCCACACGGAAAGCTTCGGAGACCGTGATGCAGGCGCTGGCGGCAAAGATTCCCGAAATGGCGGGGGGATCCGCCGATCTCAATCCGTCGACATTCACTTGGCTTAAAAACCATGGAGATTTCCAGAGTCCGGCCACTTCCTCACAGGGACTGCACGGCATGGTTGGAGGTCCATGGAGCTATCTGGGGCGTAATATTCACTTTGGCGTGCGGGAGCATGCCATGGGGTCCATAACAGTGGGCATGGCTCTGCATGGCGGCTTTATTCCCTATACCGCGACATTTCTCACTTTTGCCGACTACATGCGTCCTCCCATGCGTCTGGCCGCTTTAATGGGTTTGCGGGTGATATTCATTTTTACGCACGACAGCATCGGCGTCGGAGAGGACGGCCCCACTCACCAGCCGATAGAGCAGATCATGAACATGCGGCAGGTACCCAATCTGACAGTAATCCGGCCCGCGGATGCCAATGAAGTTGTGGAGGCCTGGCAGATGGCTTTGGCCAAAACTAGCGGGCCGACGGTGCTTGTCTTCAGCCGTCAGAATTTACCGGTGCTGGACCGCGCCGTCTGTGCTCCGGCAACAGATGCCCGCCGCGGCGGCTATATTTTATGGGAATCGGCCCCCCAACCGGATTTAATTCTGATTGCTACAGGTTCGGAAGTGGCGGTCACACTGGCTGCAGCCCGCAAGTTAGCCGCCGAAGGCGTAAAAGTCCGTGTTGTTTCCATGCCCTGTTGGAGTATTTTTGACTGTCAGCCTCAAGAATACCGGGATGGAGTCCTGCCGCCGCAAATTCCGGCCCGCATTGCTGTGGAAGCGGGCATCAAATTAGGCTGGGAACATTATACCGGACTGGCAGGAAAAATTATCGGGATGGAAAGTTTCGGCGCCAGCGCGCCCGCTCCGGTACTGTTTGAAAAATTCGGGTTTACGGAAGACAACATTATCGCTGCCGCCAAAGAGATGCTCAATTTCTAGCCACAGGGGATGAGGATGGTTGTTGACGGTGATGAATATTTTCTCGGTGCCTACGAAAACGCGGTTCTCGCTGCATTGCAGTCGCTGCAGACAGACAGGATCATTTCACGCATTTGGAACCGGGATCATACGGTCTGGAAATCAAAACCGGACGGTATTGTTAATCGTCTGGGCTGGCTTGATGCGCCCCGTGAAACGATGGAGCAACTGCCTTATATACGCTCCGTTCTCGCTCCGGTTTTCGCTGAAGGTCATAAGGATGCCGTCCTGCTGGGCATGGGAGGTTCCAGTCTGGCGGCCGATATATTTGCCAAAATGCTGGGCAGCCGCGACGGACATCCGCAATTACATATTTTGGATACGACCGATCCGTTGACTATCCGGCAGCTCGCGCAGCAGCTCGATTGGACCAAAACTATTTTTCTCGTCTCTTCCAAGTCAGGCACAACTCTGGAGACGGTTTCGCTGTTTCATTACTTTTATAATTCCGCCCTGAAGGAAGCAGGTAAAAGGGCTTGTCGTAATTTTATTTTTATTACCGATCCCGGCAGTCCTATGGAGGAGCTGGCGCACAGACTGTCCTTAAGGCACGTATTTTTAAGCAATCCGGACATCGGAGGACGCTATTCAGCGCTGGCCTTTCCCGGTATGGTTCCGGCCGCCTTGCTGGGTTTTGATATTGCAGGCATTTTGAGCAGCGCCCGGACCGTTGCAGAAAATGAAAAAGCAGAGTTTTTAACCGGCAAGTTGAATTCCGGCGGTGCAGTTTTAGGAGCTGCTTTAGGAGTTCTCGCAAAAAGAGGACGCAATAAGCTCACTTTTATTTTTCCACCGTCATGGAGGCCTTTGGGCGGCTGGCTGGAGCAGCTTATTGCCGAAAGCACCGGCAAGGAAGGCAGGGGAATCCTGCCCGTCTGTGCGGAGAAGTTGAACGCTCCGAAAAGTTACAACGATGATTGCTTATTTGTCATTTTTCACCGAAAAGAAAAAATAAACTCCCCCAAAATATCCGCCGTTATTGATGCCGGTCATCCGGTAATCACCATCAGAGTTGCAGACCGGCTGCAGTTGGGCTCTCAGATGTTTCTCTGGGAGATGGCCACCGCCGTGGCCGGACACATTATGGAAATTAATCCCTTTGATCAGCCGAATGTAGAAGCAAGTAAAGTCCTTGCCCGCCGGATGATTGAACTTTACCGGAAAGAAAAAAAACTGCCGCCGGAAAAGGCTGATCTGACGACAGCGGAGTGCGATGTCTACGGCTGTCCGTCTGCTGCTACACCAGTCGAAGCTCTGGCAGGTTTTCTGGCTGCCGCAAAGAGAGATGCCTATGTTTGCCTGCAGGTTTATCTGAGTCCGGCACCGGAAGTCGATGCAGCCCTGCTTCAGTTGCAGGAAGCGATCAGGAAGAAATGCCGGGTGGCGGTGGTAAGCGGCTATGGGCCGCGCTATCTGCATTCGACGGGTCAGCTGCATAAAGGCGATGCCGGGAGTGGTTTGTTTATTCAACTCACTTCCAATGATGTTCAGGAT
>Ga0302251_1000974_pt1 | contig 20474 bp, 17 predicted proteins | sample AAG_RA_Gln_MG_FD_193534 | JGI IMG/M metagenome (GOLD analysis project Ga0302251, IMG submission 193534) | Enriched activated sludge microbial communities from anaerobic digester in WTTP, New Holstein, Wisconsin, United States - AAG_RA_Gln | ecosystem: Engineered > Bioreactor > Anaerobic >...
GTTAATAATACGATCAAGAAGAAGAGCGTTATCACGTTTCTCAAGAGAACACCTCCGGAAACACTTTGTTATTATAATGCACTGCAGCAGTCTAAACTGTGAAAGCTATACAATACTTTCTTCTTTGATTCATTTCTATACTTAATGTGACCTTCCTTCATATAATCACCAGCATAACAAACTGCAGCATTCTAAATTGTCAAATGGTCATTGATAGATGATTCCAGAAGTTTTGATAGTGCAATTAATAATGCGTGTTTGTATAAGAATCCAGTATGGCTTTCATTAGCATTACAATGACTGTTCCCAGAATATTCCCAGTTAGTTGAAGCCTGAAACGCCAGATGGCAATGCTTCGGACTTAAAACCCTGAACAGAGAAAAGGATGTCCCTGAATGGCTGTGGAAACCATGAAACATCTTACGGAGTGCAGCAAATCTGAATTGGCTGCCTGTACAACAAACTCTGCATTCTGTTTTTCTGAAAGTGAGTCACAAAGTGAAGATTCATCCTATCAGAGTGCTACGAGGCTTTATAAATGCCATTTTAACTTCATTTCACATATCTGATGGGGAAAGGAGAAGCACTATATCCGATATTGAGGGAGGAGCAAGCGGGAGCAGGGAGTATTATGTTTTTATAGTGCTTTCCTGTATCATCGCAGCTCTCGGATTGATTCAGAACAGTGCCGCGGTTATAATCGGAGCAATGGTTGTGGCTCCGCTCATGGCACCAGTGATGGGAGTGAGCATGGCAATAGTACTTGGTGAATTTTCGTTCCTGTCACGCTCTTTTAAATCTGTAGGCACTGGAGTGGTTATAGCTATAGCGATGAGTTTTCTAATGGCGAAAATCGTCCATGTCGATCCTCAGACGCCTGAAATCCTCGCCAGAACGCAGCCTAACCTTCTCGATCTCATCATCGGTCTGGCGGCAGGAGGTGCAGGAGCATTTGCGGTAAGCAGGAAAAGCCTTGTTCTGAGCCTTTCAGGCGTTGCCATCTCTGTCTCGCTCATGCCACCGCTTGCCGTCACAGGCATAGGACTTGCGCTGCAAAACGGCGAAATGGCTTACAAAAGTTTTCTGCTGTGTTTCTCCAACATGGTTGCTATCAATATGGCAGCGATTCTCGTATTCAGCGCCTGCGGATTTGTCTCGAAAGAATCCGACACAAGAAAAAAAGACTTTTTAAAGCATCTTGGAATCTCAATGGTTCTTCTGATCCTTCTTTCACTTCCTCTCGGCTATTTCTTAAAGGTCACCATCAACCAGTCAATTATGGACAGGGTAATCAGGACCACGGTAAGAAAAATGATAGACCGCTACTTTGAGGGTCTTATAACCTTGCCTCAGTCTGGACAGCATAATCCGACTGATAGAGTGGGCGGCGTTCTCCCTGAAGACCTGGGAAGGGAGGGGAAGCTGCAGAACATACAATGGTCCATTGCGCGTCGCGATGGGGTAAGGTCCGAGGCGGTCTCACGTAAAGGCAGGACCATGCTGCGTGACAACGAAAAACTGATAGTCCTCGTTGATATTAATTCGAATTACAGAACAATTGATGATGAAAGCGTGACCGTGATATGGCATGAGCTATACTCTGCTCTAGGCATTGGCCCCGGTGATCTGGTGCTTGACATCCGCATCTATCAAAGCTCCTACGAGGTTATCAAGGCGGAGGGGCAGACAGAGATAAGAGACAGACCGACACGAATAATAAAACCATCCGGTAATCCCTGAGGAGGTGGCGCGTTATAATTGTAAGCAGGGGAGAGGCTTATATTACATCAATAAGTACGTGAGAAGAGTCGAAACAGCGCCAGCTATTGTTGAGACGCCAAGCGCCTTATGCTGCCTGTATCGTTCTTCCCTGTCGAGAAGGAAGTATGTTGCGAAGCTTCCAGGGATACCCACAAAAGGCACCAGGCCTATGAAAAAAAGAGAGGCAGAAGTCACCTTTGAGGAAAGCGCTTCTTCCCACCACTGTCTTTCCCTGTTCACCCTCAGAGGCACCTCAACGCTGCCGCCGTCCCATTCAAGAAAAATGGTGGCCCGATATGCTGCATCCCTCTTCTCTCTTCTGAGATCTGCAGTCACTTCCACGGCCTGATGATTACTGCTGAAGTGGGAAGGGAGAAAAGAAACCCACTTCCTGTTGGCGGAAAGCGATGCCACGAGAGTTCCCCCTCCCCTGTTCTCCACAGTGAGCACTCCTGTGACGTGCTGTTCTTTTAACTGCAGTGCAAGGGAAAGACTCCCCGGCGTTACGGCAGGGATGGGAAACACCTGAGAGGGCACAGCCTGATGAGCAAGCATATTGGTGGCACGTCCTGAAAAGGCGTCTCTCATCTCTATGACTGATTGATAGCGATCATCAGGCGACAGGGAGAGCGCTTTCAGCACTACCGAATCCCAGAGTGGAGTGATGGCCGGGTTAACACTCGATGGAACTTTGAAGGAAAGCGGGGTAAGACCGGGATCGTCCCGAGTCAAGATATAGTACAGAGTGGCTCCCAGGCTGTATATATCAGAACGTGCATCAGTCTGGGCACGGCCATACTGCTCAGGAGGCGCATAACCGGGAGTTCCCAGAATCAGCGTGTCTTTCTGCCTTCCCTGCACAAAGACTCGGGCAATGCCGAAATCTATCAGCCTGATGGTGCCGTCTTTCATCACGATGACATTGCCAGGCTTCAGATCTCTGAAGATGACAGGCGGATTGTGGCCGTGCAGATACTCCAGGCAGTTGCAGAGCTGCCCCATCCACTTTCTTATCATCTCCTCCGGAATAAAGCCGTTATACTCAGACACTGCCACATCCAGCGTCACTCCCTCGATATACTCCATCACCAGATAGTAACGGCCTGCTTCTTCGAAGAAATCAGCCACCCTCGGGAGGTTCGTGTGAGACAGGCCGGTCAGGAGCTCTGCCTCGCTTCTGAACTGTGCAAGGGCAGCGTTGAGCTCTTCCGGATCGGTAAAGTAGCAGTTCATCTCCTTGAGAGCCCATCGGGCATTCTGAAGATGACTGTCTTTTGCAAGATACACGCAGGCCATGCCTCCCTGTCCAATGAGCCCTTCGATGATGTAGCGTCCCTTCAATGCTGTACCGGCCGGAAGCGGTGTAGACATCACTCACACCCCGCTTCCGGCGGAGAGGATATGTCTCGTCCAACGGATTTCTTTAACTCCGTGAATAACGAGCCTCTCCAGAAAATAGCGATGAGGAAGGCAGCGGCAGAAAGCACCAATACGATAAGAAGAAGGGAATTGAAATCATCGAAAGAGAGAAAGCAACAGTGTGTCAATCCCTTGGGGAGGGGACTATAGAGAGCCTGACCGGTGGTAATGGCCTTGTCAGAAAGATTTTGCAGTTGCCACTGCACATAATTGCGTCCCTGAAAGAAATCAGCACCTCCCCGGGAAAGAACAGCATAGAGGAGGAACACTGCAATTCCGCCCTTTATAATGGAAAGATGGCGCTCAAGCATCCCCCTGCTCATTGCCACAGCGATATGGATGGCGAGAAAGAGGATTGGGAGCAGATACACTCCCGCATAATGGAAGAAAATGATGCATCCTTCAAAATCTCTGCAGTCGACTCTTGTCAGAAAGGCTGGAAGACATGAGATCATGAAGAGCCCTGTGAGAAAGAAGCCATAACGCTTCTGTTCAGGTGAACAGAGTGATGCATATATCAGAGTGAAGGCGAAGGGGAACACCGGTTTTATCACGGCAAAATATAAGCCACCGAATGACGAAGCTTCCATATGAAAAAACCTGATGAATGCAGAGTTGGAGACAAGAGGCCAGAAGACGAGAAGGAAGAGCGCATAGAGAAAAAATGACAGATGGCCCATCAGGGAAAGCTCCCGCTGCTGTCTCTCCGGCAGCGCCCTGAATAACCTCACCATCTGCAGATAGAGCAGGGCCGGGATGATCATGGTCGTGATGGTGGAAAGATCGAGAAGTTGATAAAAGATTGTGAGCCCCAGGGAGGCAGTCTCATTGAAGGAGAAATAGAGGAGCACGTTCACTGATTCTATCAGTATCGGTATTAAAAGAAATGCCGATACCACCGCCCAGTCCGGCAGGCGCTGCTCCCATGTCGGTACCGGCATCGCCTTCACCGGTATGGTTTTTATCTCACGCTCTGATGTTATGATCACCGCTCCTTCTGATACCTTTCCCACAGGCAGCAGTGAAAGATTGACAGTCAATGTAATCTGCTCCTCATTTTTTGACACTCTCACCGGTGTCACATCAAGCCAGGGGGCTCCTGATTTGACAGTTGCCTCCAGAGTGCCACCGCCGGCGTTGTATACTCTCAACTGTGAAGTTCTGATTCCACTTCCCGGAAGATCTTTAAGCTCTATCTCTCTCAGATCTGTGGCGATACGAGGAACTGTGTCGTGTATGTCATCAATGCTCTTTTCACCGGAGAGAACCTCCCTGAGCTCTGTGACATTCTGGAATCTGGCTTCAGGGCTGAGGGTAACGCATCTCGTGACGAGTGCTTCGAAAGAAACCGACACAGAAGGGTTCAGAGAGCGGAGGGATGGGAATGAAAAAGGAGTGCTGGCAGGATCTCTGAACGAAAGAAGATAGTGCATGGTAGCCCCAAAGGCATAAATGTCAGAGCGCTCATCAGACTGGGCAGCGCCGTACTGTTCTGGGGCGGCGAAGCCCGGTGTCCCCATCATCAGGGTGTCATGTCCCCTGCCGAGCACAAACTTGCGCGCTATACCGAGATCCATTATCATCAGCTTCCCCTGTGAATCCAGGATAAGGTTATCAGGTTTGATGTCCCGGATGATGATGGGGTTCCCGCCTGCGCCTCGGTGCAGATATTCAAGCACATCGATGAGTTGAAAGGCATATTCTTTCAACTCATCTTCAGGCAGAGGGGCCCCGTTTTTTTTGAGCCTTTCCTCCAGTGTCTCTCCTTCTATATAATCTCTGACGATATAGTGGCGTTCATTTTCAACGAAATGATCGTAAATATGGGGAAGACAGCGGTGGCTGAGTCCTGTCAGAAACTCCACCTCCCGCTCGAGCTGTGCAAGAGCCTGTGGTCTCTCATGAGGAGGTAACTGCTCAATTACAAGCTCCTTTACCACTCTTCCGGCATCTCCGAGGCTCAAATCACTGGCGTAGTATATCCTGGACCATCCTCCCACGGCAATAGTCCGTTCAATCCTGTATCGCTTCTGCAATTCAAAACCCTTCGGAAGCTCCTGAGACATTTCGATGCTCACTGCCTTTCATATAACCGCGAAAATGAACTTTGCGCTCTTCCTGCCCTCAATTGTACGTCAGAATATAGTTCTTGTAAAGCAGGACAACTCTGCATCATTTCTGTAGAACAGGTCTCTGTTTACAGAGATATGAGGTGCTCCGGCACTTTATATCTCGGAACTCCTATAAAAACGTTACCTGCCCCCGGAGGGGAGTGCAGGCAGTATTCCACCATTCCAGTATTCCAATTGTGAGCGAAGCGCAACTAAGCTCCATCCAGGCAGAATCCTTTTCTTAGCTTATTCATCTTACACTGTAGATGGCAGAAGCGGCATTAAAGCTAGAAGCCAGCCGTAAAAATTCACGTGGAGGTGTGCAATGGAAAAGGGAAAAGTGCTTATTGAAGTGATCGACGATCCAAACATGGGAGTTAAATGCCACTTTGGTTGAGGTCCTAAAAAATCTCTGGAAGAGATTACATGGAACTTCAAGAGCATTCTTAAGATGTATTTCCAGGATGGAGTAGAGCTGAAATACATGAAGGCTGATGATGAGCTGAAAAGAGACAGACTGCCAATGCTAAGAGTCGATGGGAAAGTGGTTGAAGAAAGGTTTAACCCGGACCTCAGGGCGATCGTTGCTCATGCGCAGAGAGCAGGAGCTCCCATGCACTGAGGTGAGCCTCCTGTAAAGTCATTACAGGTGGTTGCTAGTCTGGCCTTCTCATTCTGAGAAGGCCAGACTATGTCCCCTGCTGCTCAGACATTACAGTATATTTTATCCATCAGCTTCAATCCATTGTGATATAATGCTTCTGGCCTCATCAACGCTTATAAAACTGAGAATACTGTAGTCCGATATGGAATAAGCCCATTCATCAACAGATATCTTCCTTCCATTGGTCAGCAGGAATAAAATCTGCACCCTGAATCCCTCCAGCTCGTAAATCCTTCGCTTCTCTGCGGAGAAGAGATATCCGACAATAAAAGAAAGCCTATCCCTCTGCCACTGCCTTACATGCTCAATTTCATGTCTGAGAAGAGCCTGTTTCTCGATTTCATCCCCCTCTTCTTCAAAAAACCAGGAAGGCAGGAAGATGTGAGAAAAGAGCGTGAGGGCAAAGACAGGTGATTTCATGAAGAACCGGTGGATGAACCACCATATTATACCTTCACGGTGGAGCCTGTAGTGCATTGGGTGCATTGGGTGCATTGGGTGCATTGGGTTCACTGCATCTCCGCCTTTGCTGCCGGAGGTTCCTCTGAAGTCATTTCCTGCCCTGAACTCCTCCCTGTTCTATCAGCCTTGACTCTCTGCATCCTTCCAAAGACGATAAGGATTTTTTACAAGGTGGGCATTGTAGTAACGCCGATCACCTGTCACTTCTCTTCCAATCCACGTTGGAATATCAATTTCTTCAGATTCATGCTTCAGCTCAACTTCAGCGATGACAAGACCTTCATTCTCATCAGAGAATTCATCTACTTCCCATGTATGCAAGCCAAAGGGTATGGTGTATCTCTTTTTCTTGATAACCGGTTTTTCACATAGTTTTGATATTATCTCTCTTGCATCGTCACAGGGTATCTCATATTCATATTCCGGACGGACAAGACCTTCGGCAGGTCCCTTTATGGTGATATAACCTTGCTCTCCCACCGTTCTTACCCTGACTGTCCTTCCCTTGTCTGTGGAAAGATATCCCTGGAGATAGGACACGCCCTCCCCCAGGGCTCGCCACTCACGGCCCTTTATCAGAAACTTGCGTTCAATTTCCTTCCCCAAATGCTCAGTCCTCCCAATCCAGAGTTCGCTTGACCGCTTTCTGCCAGCCCCGGTAAAGGCTTTCCCGCCTGGACTCCTTCATTCTGGGCACAAATCGGTGATCACACTTCCAGTAATGAGCCAGTTCCTCCCTGTCTTTCCAGATCCCAACCGCGAGTCCTGCCAGCGAAGCCGCTCCAAGAGCCGTCGTCTCTGCAACAGTCGGGCGCTCTACAGGAACATTCAGTATGTCAGCCTGGAACTGCATTATGATGTTATTTGACACAGCTCCCCCATCGACTTTCAGAGTCTTGACAGGTATACCGGTGTCTGCCTTCATTGCTTCGAGCACATCTCTGGTCTGATATGCCATCGAATCGAGAGTGGCTCTTATGATGTGTGATTTGCTGCTGCCTCTGGTCAGCCCGAAGATTGCTCCGCGTGCCTTCATATCCCAGTAAGGAGCGCCAAGACCTACAAAGGCAGGCACCACATAGACACCTCCGGTGTCTTGAGTCTTGCTTGCAAAATATTCCGAATCTGCAGCAGCTTCGATGAGCTTCAGGCCGTCACGGAGCCACTGGACCGCAGCGCCTGCTATGAATACACTCCCCTCAAGGCCGTATTCAACCTTCCCGTCTACATTCCATGCGATGGTGGTAAGAAGACCGTTCTTTGAAACGAAAGGTGAATCCCCGGTGTGCATCAGGATGAAACACCCTGTGCCGTAAGTGTTTTTCACCATCCCCTCCTGGAAGCAGGCCTGGCCGAAAAGTGATGCCTGTTGATCGCCGGCATCGCCGGCTATGGGGATCGAAGCGCTGAAAAACTGATTGGGATCAGTATGGCCATATACGGCGCTGGAAGGCTTCACTTCAGGAAGAATCGATGGTGGTATATCGAGTATTTTGAGGAGCTCATCATCCCATTGCAGCGTATTGATATTGAACATCAGTGTTCTGGAGGCGTTTGAACAATCGGTCACATGGACTCTGCCGCCGGTGAGCTTCCAGATGAGCCATGTATCAATTGTCCCGAAGAGCAGATCGCCCTTTTCAGCCATCTGCCGCGCGCCTTCGACATTGTCGAGGAGCCACTTGACCTTTGTCCCTGAAAAGTAAGCATCCAGCAGGAGCCCTGTCTTCCGATGAAAAAGCTCAGTGTGTCCGCTCTTCTTCAGCCTGTCACAGATCTCGGCGGAACGCCTGCACTGCCATACCACTGCATTATGAATCGGCCTCCCTTTCCTGTCCCAGAGAATGGTAGTCTCCCGCTGATTGGTAATTCCGATTGCAGCCAGATCTTCGGCCTGTATTCCTGCGCGGGCAATAGCCTCTGCTGCAACGCCTATCTGAGTGCTCCATATCTCATCTGGATCGTGCTCTACCCATCCAGGACGTGGGAAGAACTGTGTGAACTCCTTCTGGGCAGTTGCAACAACATTGGCATTGTCATCAAATATGATTGCCCTGGAGCTCGTAGTGCCCTGATCAAGAGCGAGGATATACTTCCCTGCCATTTTATGAACCTCCGTTAATCTGAAAGCCTGCCCTTCCTGCCGTGCAGGTGGGTGGTTGCTGAAGTGAATAACCAGCTGATAAAGTTTCTTCATCATATCAGGGATATCCCTCCAAAAGGATAAATCTCCGGGGGACCGGAGGGTGTGTATAGAAAGTCTGGACAGGTTTCTCAGGGGAAAAGGGATTTAAAGACCGTTCAAGAAATTTACCAATGTATGACGCTCTTTTAGGATGCCATACTTGATAAAAGTAAACACAGGAAGGGAAGAAATGAAGAAAATCATAATGTCGTTTTTGATCTGCCTGTTCTGTGCAGGCCTGTTGAGTCTCCCTGCATCATTTGTATGGGCGGAAGAAAAGGTACAGGACGGATTCTACGCGGTCCGGCGGGTGGCTGAAACAATGGAGGCTCTTCTGCCCCTTGCAGATGATGAGATTATCGTCAATTGCAGCACCATGTTTCAAGAACCGGGAGACAAGAAACAGTATGTGGTAATAACAAAAGAGCATTATGTTCCCCTCTCCCTGAAGAAAATGCCGGTGAAAGTAAAGGACAAGACCGAGCGAACGAAATTCTGGCTCAACGTATGCCTCACCGATGATGCAGCCATAAAGCTCGAAGAGCTCACGAAGGCCAACATTGGAAAGAGGGGCACGATGGTAGTCAACGGAGAGTCTTTAACCATCCACAAGATTCGGTCAGTCATCAAGGATGGAAAGATGGTTATTTCACGATGTGGAGACAACGCATGTGAACGTATTTTTCTAGAGCTCAAGGACAACGTGAAGAGCCCTTCTACCAAGAAATAACCAGGTCAGGCCTTCATGAATGCCGGTGAATGGCGGCATCATTTATCGGCTTTTTGAAGAGTTTCGTGCACTTCGCCGTTCTTCCGGGATCTTGCCAGTATTGAGAATAAGAGAGCTATCCCGAGAAGAGCTCCTCCTGCAAAATAAGTGTTCTGGAAACCGGTAAGCAGAGTCTCACGTGGAAGCAGTTTATACGCAATTACAGCCGCGCTCTGGGAAGAACTGAGCGCAAGAGAAAAAACTATCTCGAAAAAACACACTCCACAGGCCATTCCAAGTCTGTTTCCCATTCTATATGTGCCTGCCACGACACCCTGCTTTCCAGGAGGAGCCATTCCCATTACTACAGTATTATTGGCAGTACAGAACGTCCCATAAATAACAGCCATCAATATGAAATAAATAATAACCGGTATAATAGCGGGAAGATCAAGAACAAAAGAAAAAACCACTGCATTCAGAGAACCCAGGAGCATTGCAAACGTGCAAAGGATCCTCGGGCTGATTCTTGTGGATATTTTACCTGTTGCAGGCCCCACGAACATGAACAATACTGAATATATCAGAAATACACTGCCTGCCTGCTCAGCTTTCATTCCTTTCACGAGGATCAGGTAAAAGGGCATTATGAAATTGTTGCCTGCCAGAAAAGCAAAGGCAAGAATGCCTGCAGAGTTGCCGAAAGTGAAAGCCCTGTCTCTGAAAAGGGACAGATCGATAAGAGGGTGCCTGACCCGTCCCTCCCATACAATGAATACATAAAGAGAACAGGCAGCCGCGATAAAGCAGCCGGTTATCAAAGGAGAAGTCCAGCCATAAACATGTCCCTGGCTTATTCCAAATATCAATGACAATGAACAGATAAAACTGAGTATTCCACCAGCGATGTCAAAACCTCGCTCACCTGTTGTCAGGGATTGCCTCGATTCTTCAGGGATTGTCTTCCTGCATAAAAGAATTGCGATTATTCCAACAGGAATGTTGATGAGAAATATCCAGTGCCACGATGAGAGGCCGGTTATAACCCCCCCCAGGGGAGTGCCGACGGTAATTCCAAGTGCAGACGCAGTGGCAAGTGTCCCGAAGGCCGGGCCTCGCATCGAGGGAGGCAGAAACCTGGGAATCATGGCTGGCGTCATCGCGTAAAGCATGGAGGCTCCTATACCCTGAATGCAGCGTCCGAGGATGAGAACAAGTATAGTAGGAGCAACTCCACACATTACAGAACTGACAGTGAAGAGAGCGAAACCTGATATGAAAATCCTTTTCAGCCCCAGCCTGTCACCCACCCTTCCCATAATAATGAGCAGACTCGCGACAGTCAGGTTATATCCGAGGACAATCCAGGAGACTTCCTTTGGAGTGGAGTTAAAATAAGCAGCTATACCCGGCAGGGATATATTAACGATATAGGTATCCAGATTGACCATGAAAGATGCAAAACATACACTGAACAGTATCAGGCGTTGTCTGCGCGGGTCAGTGGTGATCGTGCTGTCTTTATCTGCGGTTTCGATTCTGGTGTTCACGTCTTTTACTGTGATTTTTTGTCCTTATATGCTTCATATAAATCGTGGCTGATGCACGGTAATGTCAATTTCATTGAAATCTGCAGATTACCTCGCTGCTATTCCACTACAATGCCTACGGCTTTCTCCAGTTTAGCCACTGCTGCCTTATAGTCAGTTATAGAGTTGATATAATCGGACTTCGCGCTGGTAAGTGATACACGGGCATCGGTAAATTCTATGGCCGAGCCAACACCGGTATTATAGCGACCCTTCGCAAGATCAAAGTTCTCCTGCGCCTGTTGAAGCGATTTTTCCGATACTTCCACTGCTTCCACAGAAGCAACGAGATCCATATAGCTCTGCTTCACATCCAGATTGATATCCTGCATCTGTGAATCGACCTGGGCTTTCAAGACCTTGACATTCCCATCTGCCTCTCTGGCTTTGGCATTCGCCAGATATCCATCAAAAAGGGTGAATGTGATCTGCGTTCCGTAGTAGTAATAAAACGGAATAGGGAATTGCGAGCCCTGCCAGTTGTATGTGCCTATCAGGGATATACTGGGCAGGTTCTGAGTTTCTGCCACCTTCTTCTGAGCTATGTTGGTTCGTATATTTGCAGCAAGTTTCTTCAACTCCGGCCTGTTATCTACAGCCTGCCTGAGCAGCACAGGGAGCTCGGCAGTAACTCTTTTTACGATAAGATCATCTTCCAGGTCATAGCTCTCTTCGTCCTTCATACCGCGTCCCATGGCGTTGCTCAGCTTGACAAGTGAAATCTGATATGAATTCCTCGCTTTGATAAGATCCAGCTCAGCCTTGGCCAGATCTACCTCAGCCTTGGTGACATCGATCTTTGCTTTGATTCCCTGTTTAAAAAAAGCACTGGCCTGGTCCAGATGGTCCTTCTGCTGGCTCACAGCCTCAATCCTGAGCTGGACTTTCTTATAGTCGGCAAGGGCCTGATAAAAGGCCTGCCTGGCCTGCAGTATGATCTGCTGCTGTTTTGTTATCAGGTCATACTGGGCTGCATTGAGTCCCTCTTTCGCCACGATCACATTGTTGCGCGTTTTGCCGAAGTCATAGAAAAGCTGATTCAGGGCTATGGTTCCGGTGTAATAATCGTAATATGTGATGCCTGCCATTGAGGATGACATACCTGAAAAGAGTGATGACAGGGCCGAACTGACGCTCGAGCTCATTCCTCCGGCAGTCAATCCCTGAGTGGAGGCACCTCCTCCAGAGCCGGATTGATAGGCATATCTGTAGTAGCTGTTATTTGAAGTGATCTGGGGATAACGCATGCTCATCGCCTGCGTGATCTTTGTCTTCGCCACACCTACACTGCCTCTGGCAGCAGCTATATCGGGATGATTTGTCAGAGCGCTTATCACACATTCCTTTACTTTGAGAACCTTTCTCATTTCTTCATCTGATGCATTGGAGGAACAGCAGATAAGAAATAAAAAGAAAAACATAATGACAATCTGCATCGATACTAATTCAGGCCTGCTTTTCATTAAAGACCCCTCAAGTCGGATACAATCATTCCTGCCTTTGAAAAGACTCATTCTTTCGTGAATATACTGTTCTTTTCCTCCAGAGATGGTCTAATATCTCTGAAATCAAAACCTGTCACTCCTGCGATGAGGGCTGGAATGACGGATTCTGCCTGTCAATGAGACATTGAATTATAAACCGATTTATGATATAATTCGGCAGACCATAACATATCTGAGAGTCGGAAATTCATGCACATACTGAGATTCATGTACAAGGGTGGCGCCAGGACCATCAGACACATTGCATTGATGGTTGCGATTTCGGGCCTTGCCAACGCATTCCTTATTGCAATAGTGAATAACTCCAGTGCAATTGCAGCAAGTGCGGAGAACGCGCGCACTCAACAGTTCATTCTCTTCCTTATCGCTTTTGCCATCTATGCACTCTGCAACAGGATTGCGCAGAGTGAAGCCAATATTATCGCTGAAAAGATGCTGAAGGAGCTCCGCATAAGAATTCTGGATAAGATAAGAAAATCCAGGCTTCTAGCTGTAGACAGTCTGGGCAGAGGCGAGCTTTATACCAGACTGTCACAGGAGCTGAACAGAATATCTGAAATGCTCCCCTATTTTGTCAATGCAGTGCAGCAGCTCATATTCCTCGTATTCTGCCTCGTCTATATCGCCACACTGTCTATCACAGCTTTTCTGGGGATAACAGCAGTATGCGCTGCAGGGATCCTGATCTTCTTCAGATTTAAGAAATCCCTGGATGACGAGATAAATAACAGTACTGCCAAAGAGTCTGAACTTGTTGACAACATATCTCATATTATAGACGGCTTCAAGGAGATAAGGATCAACTACAGGAAAAGTGATTCTATATTCAACGCATTCAGGCGTGTCGCCGGACAGAATGAAATCCTCAAACTCTCACTTGGCTCAAAATATATCTTCATCGCCCTCTACTCGAGCTTCTTCCTTTACTCCCTGCTGGGAATCATCGTATTTGTATTCCCCCAGTACATTGCAGGCTATAAAGACGTGGTGATAAAACTGACAGCGACAACACTCTTCCTGATGTCGCCACTGTCTTTCCTGGTAACCTTCATACCCCTGTTTTCCCGTGCCAACATTACCATTGAAAACCTTGAGAAGATGGAGGGGCAGCTGGGAGACGTGCAGATGGATAAAGGAGAGAAACAGCCTGATTATGAATCGCTGTTCAGGAATTTCAGGAAAATCTCTCTCAATGCTGTCACTTTCAGCTACACAGACTCACAGGGATTGCCTGTCTTCACCACCGGTCCTGTTGACATGCAAGTCAACCAGGGTGAAACGCTCTTCATCGTGGGAGGCAACGGAAGCGGTAAATCGACGCTTCTTAAACTCCTGACAGGACTTTACACACCTGGGGCAGGAGTTATCACCGTTGATGACATCCAGATTGACCGGAACAATCTCCAGGGCCTCTCCGAGCTCTATTCCTGCATATTCTCCGACTTTCACCTTTTCGACCGCCTGTACGGTCTGGAAGATATAAAGGCGGAGGAGGCGGAGCATCTGATAGAGGAGATGGGGCTCAAGGATAAAGTCACTTATAAAGATGGCCGGTTCTCCAACCTCAATCTCTCTACAGGCCAGAGAAAGAGGCTTGCATTGATTACATCGCTTCTCGAGGATAAGAGCATTTACATCTTCGATGAATGGGCATCCGACCAGGACAGCCATTTCAGAGAGTACTTCTACAACACCATACTGAAGAATTTAAGTAAAAAGGGAAAGACAGTCATCGCTGTCACTCATGACGACAGGTATTGGGGAACTGCAGACAGGATCATAAAAATGGAGATGGGTAGAGTGGTCGAAGATAAGATCAATACTCCACGGAAAAACATCAGCAAAGATAAGGAGCAGAAAGGATGAAAAGATTTTTCGAGGAGAACAGGATGACTTTCGTGGTCTTTCTTTTAATTATCCTTTTTGTAATTGTCTATCTTGCTCCGCGTATTTTTATCTTCATCAATGCAGGCCAGGCAGGCGTTCTTTTCAAGCGCTTTTTCGGCGGTGTGGTAACTACAAACGTATATGGAGAAGGATTCAGGATAATCTCCCCCTGGAATACAATGACCATATATGACATCAGAGTGCAGCAGCTCCCCATAGAATATGATGTACTTACCAAAAATGGACTTCGGGTAAAGGTGAAGCTCTCCATACGCTTTCACCTTAAAGACGAGACACTTGGCGTTCTTCATCAGCGTATCGGCCCCAGGTACGTGGAAAAAATCGTCATCCCGATTGCCGAATCCTCAGTCAGATCAATTGTTGGTGAAAGCACTGCGCAAGACCTCTTTTCGCTCAGAGAAGATATCATAACAGAAATAAACAGAAAGGCTGAAATGGGATTGAACCTGAATTTCATAGCCCTGGACGAGATTCTGATCCGTGATGTGATACTCCCTACTAGCATACAGGATGCAATTGAGATTAAAGAGATACAGAAAGAGCGCTATGAAGCATACGCCTACATACTGAAGAAGGAGCGGGAGGAAACGATAAGAAAACAAATTGAGGCCTTCGGCTGGAAGAATTATAACAACCTGGTCAGTGAGTCTCTTAATCCCAAAGTTTTGAAGTGGATGGGCATACAGACAACAAGGAAACTCGCAGAGTCAAATAACTCCAAAGTGGTGATAATGGGGAACGGCTCCCAGGGCCTTCCTGTCATACTCGGATCTGACTTGACCCGCAGCGAGGAGAAGGAATCCGCTGGAAATGGCAGGGTTACAGGATCAGGGGAGTTTAAAAAGGTTGATACCATGACTGATCTCGATAACGGTATCAGGAATCTGAATAAAAGCATCAATGATATGTACAGGTTGAATAATCCTGACATGCAGAATCTGATCAAATCACCCCAGGGGAATGCTTCCCCGACTCCTGCAGGAGCTGTGAACGATGATGCGGCTCAACCATATCAGGATGCAGCTCCCGGCACAGCTTCCGGGACAAGAGAGTTAAACTCACTCCGGACGCGGACTTATGAAAGCCCAGCCATCACTTCGGAGCCTGATAATACAAATGGAACTGGAGCGACTTCCAGATGAGAATAACTATACATATTAAATTAATACTGTGGCTTATAGCAATCTATGCTTTAATTTATGTAATCGTCGGGATGCAACAGTCCAATTTCTATAGTAAAATAAGCTCATGTAGAGCTGAAACGGCATCAACCGACAGGGGAGATATTCAGGTTGGAATACTTTACATGAAAAACGAGAACAGTGAGCCCTTTCTCAATGGCGTTAATCTTGCCATAGATGAAATCAACAACAGAACAGACAGTAACGGTGGGAAAGGCATACTCTTCCGTTTCCCCGACGGGAAGACCACCATTACAAGGAAGCTCACCCCCATCTACCTGCCTGTCCAGAATTCATCAGATCGGACCATAGCATCTCCCCTCGTATCCAGTCTCAAGTGGAAGAAACGTCTCGTTGCCATCGTAAATGGATTGACGACTAATATGACCCTGAGGACAAGGGTGATCCCTGAATACTACGGAATTGCAATGATTTCAGTGAGGTCTACACTTCCTGCTCTTTCTCAGGAAAATTTTCAATACTTTGTCAGGACTGTTCCAAATTATAATTATCTTGCCAGATATTTCATGAATGACATACCGCTTACCATAACAAGACGAAGCGGAAAAAAAATGACAAGAATAGGCATTTTCTTTAATCCAGATGCGCCTGATGGATACCTCGAAGAGCTGATAGCCGCGAGGGAAGCTGTGAATGAGAGGATCGAAGTGGTTAACAGTCTCCGTTCGGGATTCGCATCAGGCATACTTAACGAAGTCAACGATATTGATGACTTGAAGGGGTCGATATTTCTGCAGACTGCCCTGAATCTGGATCAGATTCAGATCGAAAGATTCATCAGCAACAATGTGAGTGAAGCCGACAGAAAAAAGCCTGTTTCCCTGAAAACCATTGTTGATCGCTATGACCCAGACGATACTCTGACGAAGCTCGTGTTCATCAAATCTTTTCTGGCTAAACACAAAGATTATCGCCCACTAATTACGATGGCTGAACAAAAGGCTCCCGATCTCATTGTCATAAACTCGGGAATACCGGATTCACTGAAACTGATCAGGCAGATTCGTGAGATGGGCATAAACTGTCCTGTAATGGTCTCCCGAATAAACGAATATGAAGAGCTCCTTGGACTGCCATCAGAAAGGCTTACAAATGTTTATGGTGCTGCGATGTATGATCCTGGTTTAAAGGAGGAGCGGTTTTCATCCTTCAGGGATAGATATGAGACATATCTCAGAGCTAACGGCAAACCAGTGACAGCCCCAGGCTTTCTTTCCATTCAGGGATATGAGGCAGTCCACCTGATCGCTCAGGTTATTGAAAAAAGCGGTTCTGCCATACCAATGAACATATGCAACACATTAAAATATGCAGTATCTCCTATTGAGGGGAAGGTCTTTGAGAGTTATTCCTTCAGCCCGGAGGGAGATATCCTGAACAGAAAGCTATATACCTTATTTTTCGACAAGGGGACCATGACTACATTGAAAGAACAGGAGTGAGGCCATGCTTGCGTATGCCTGTATTTATGTGATTCTATCGATACTCCTCGGTCTTATGGGGTACAACAGAAAATTTGGATTCTGGGGGTATTTCTTCGGCTCCATGCTGCTCACCCCGCTTGTTGGTATATTGCTCGTTCTGGCATCCGATCCTCGGAAGCCATATTCCAAGCCGGATAATTGAACCTGACATCGTACAGACAGGTGACATATCTGGGAACCGCCATAGAATTGTCAGCACCACCAGTGGAAGAATTCTGTCCTGCTTAAGACGCAGCCGATTAGAATGCCTGGTTTGCCATCAGGTGGATTATGCAGCTTGCACTACAAAAACTGCGGAGATAAAGTAATACTATGAACAGGAATGGACATAACCCTGTAAACGATGACGGAAGCATCAGAAGACGGGACTTTCTGAAGATCGGAGGTGCAATAGGCGCTGCACTGGTCCTGGGAAATCCCGGAGTCTGGGCGGAAGAATCCAGCAAAGAGAAAGCTCCTCAGAAGATCAAGACCAACATCGATGAGATTCTGAAGATACCCAGGACAGATCATTCACTTCCCGGCCTCTTCCCAGGGAAGGTCGTGGAAGTTGCAGATCCGGATGCGATGAAAGATGACAGGCCTGTGACGGCAGCGATCTCGTCGATGTTTGCCAGAGGCATCGAATGCCTTACCGGGAAAAATCTGAAAGAGAGCCATTCCCTCTTCTTCGGAAAAGACGATGTCATAGGGATCAAGGTCAATCCTGTCGGGGCGGGACTCATCAGCACGAAGCTCGAAACAGTCGATGCTGTCGTAGACTGGCTGCTGAAAAATGGCACCAGAAAAGAGAATATCATCATCTGGGATCGCTTCGATTTCATGCTCACCGAAGCCGGATTCACTGCGAAGCGATATCCGGGAATAGGAATCCAGGGGCTTCAGACAATGGCGACAGGAGAGAAGAAGGACTACACCAGAGTGCTTACTGCTGACGGTCGCCATAAAAGCGCAGACAACTTTGACATGAATGTCTATTACTGGGCTGATGTTGACGGTCCCAAAGATGAAGGGTACCTGAACCAGCACGTCTTCAACGGGAAATACTCTTATTTCGGCAAGCTGATAACGGAGAAGCTCACAAAAATAATCAACATACCTGTCTTTAAAAACGCCGGAAACGGTATCTCGATGGCCACCAAAAACCTGGGTTACGGAGCCATCTGCAATACAAACAGGCTTCACAACCCTCTCTTTTTCAATGTCAACACTGAAGTGCTTGCCTTCCCTGCTCTCAGGGACAAACTGGTCCTCAACATAGTTGACGGCATCAGAGGCCAGTATGACGGCGGTCCAATGGCAGTGGCGAAATTCGCCTATCCGCTCTGCACTCTCTTCCTTGCCACCGATCCCATAGCCGTGGACACTGTATGCAACAGGATTATGGTAGAGAAGCGCAGGAGCATGAAGGTCAAGGTCAACGAGCATCCTGTCTTTACCGACTATCTCAGATATGCGGAGCGCATCGGCCTGGGCATCGCCGATATCGATAAGATAAAGCATATTAAAGCTCCACTGTAGGCAGATTGAGGGATGGGAAAAATCATATGCTGAAGAGACTTGTCATTCTGATTCCATTGATTCTTTTATTGGCAGGCTCCGTGGCAGGAGCTCCGGCAGGCCCGATCGCGGCTCCCGGTGCGGCTCCTGATGAGGCTCCCGGCGCAGTTCCCGGTGCAGCTCCTGATGAGGCTCACGGCGCAGTTCCCGGTGCAGCTTCCGGTGCAGCTCCTGATGAGGCTCACTCTGCAACTGCCGTTGCGCCGGCCTCAGGCTTCACTCCGGGCTGGGCGCTTCTTGCAAAGAAGCTCCATTTCGAGAAGGATGGCCTCTTCAACTATATAGACGGTGCGGCAGAGCTCTTCACGGAGTTCGGATTCAATGCCCTGGATGTCTATGAGTATGGGAAAGACAAAGATACTCTCACGCTGGAAGTATATGGAATGGAGAGCCCTGAAGCTGCGCTGGGCTTCTATCTGATGAAATGCGGAAAGGATCTGCAGCTCCAGGGAAAGGAAAGTGATGAAGAATCGCTGCGATATCAGCTGCCGCTTCTCAGAGGCTCATATTTCATTCTCATCAATAACTCTCACGGGGAAAAGCGCCTGATACCTGTCATGAAAGCACTTGGGGAGCAGATAAAGAAGAATATTCCAGCGATAAAGGAGATCCAGCCATTCGACAGTCTTCCCAGAGAGCATCTGGTGAAGGATTCAGAGCTGCTTTTCAGGGGACCCTGCGCCCTGCAGCAGATATTCATATTCGGCTCTGGCGATGTTTTTCAGCTCCAGGGCAGGATCTTCGGCTGTGCCGGAGACTATACTGGTGATGATGGATCGTCATATACAAGGCTCATCATCCCCTACCCCGATAAAAGAGCTGCGCTCTCAGCGTATCAAAATCTGGTCTCCAATCTAGACAGTGAGCTGACAGTGCTGTCAAAGAGCGACAATGGCTTCACCTTCAGGGATTTCGAGAAGAAATACGGAGTAGTAAAGCTGGACGATCACAGGCTTGACATCCTGATTCACCTTTCCAAAGCACCGAGGCTTTGAAGTGTGCAGCCCGCCACAGCTTCGGAGGCTTATTTGGATAGTGCAGCTGAAATCACCGAACAGCATTAAGCAGATAACGATGTGAAATCCCTCATGCCATCAAACTCGAATACGACGGCAGAACTACTTTGCGATGCAACAGAACACCATACCTGTCGTAAAGCTGTTGAGAATCCTCAACGACTCTAATGCAGCCCTCGAGGATCTCACCATCAGCCTCCGCCTCGAGCCTGAGCTTTCGGAGGCATTTGAGCATCGAACCGCAGGGCTTGCAGCACATTCGGCCAGCCACAGCAGACACTGATAGAAGACCTTCTCGATGCGGCACGCCGGTATAATGCCGCTATTGAGCCATGTTGTTTCGGCCGGCTTAACATCACCAGATTTTACCCCACATTTTCCATTTATCTTTAACAGGAAAACAGGAATCTCAAGAGATTATCAATAATTTCAGTGGGATGAAGGTAGCCGCGTATAGTTGATGAAATTCTTCTATGAGGGGCTGGAAAAAGGCGAACCGGAAGGGCAGGCGATACGCAATGCACAGCTCCGCCCTCAGAGTATCTCAATCTCTTCTCTTGTCAGGCCTGTCATTTTCATTATTGTATCAGTATCGAAGCCATTTTCTTTCATTGTTCGTGCTGTTTTAAGTGAATTCTCACGAATGCCCTGCTCAATGCCTTTTTGCCTGCCCTGTTCAATGCCTTCTTGCCTGCCCTGTTCCATACCCTTTTCCATACCCTTTTCCATACCCCGCTGCTCGGCTTCACAAAGACGTTCAGCTTCGATGTGAAGGGTCATCTGCCGTGACTCCATGAGAGCTCTTACCGTGTCATCCTTTGTCGCTTCGCGCATTTTTCTTATCGCCATTACGATCTCCTCCTCGATCTTTAACGTATCAGGGAGTCTGTCGGGATTGT
>Ga0302251_1000975_pt1 | contig 20457 bp, 20 predicted proteins | sample AAG_RA_Gln_MG_FD_193534 | JGI IMG/M metagenome (GOLD analysis project Ga0302251, IMG submission 193534) | Enriched activated sludge microbial communities from anaerobic digester in WTTP, New Holstein, Wisconsin, United States - AAG_RA_Gln | ecosystem: Engineered > Bioreactor > Anaerobic >...
GAGAATTTTTTAAGGAGGGATGCGCGATGATAAAAGAGGCCATATCCATGGCGGTGAGAAGAGAAAATATTTCAGGCGCCTCTGCCGAGGCTGTGATAGACGAGATGATGAGAGGAGAGGCGTCGCACATCCACATGTCGGCGTTTTTAGCCGCTATGGCCGCAAAGGGAGAGACGGTAGATGAGATAGCGGGCGCCGCGTCGGCCATGCGAAGGCATTGCGTGAAGCTTCCGTGCGAAACGGATGTACTTGAGATAGTAGGCACAGGCGGAGACAGGTCCAACTCATTCAACATATCGACGACCGCGGCCTTTGTAGTTTCCGCGGCGGGTATCCCCGTCGCAAAACATGGCAACAGGGCCGCGTCCAGCAAGTGCGGCGCCGCGGACGTTTTGGAGGCACTGGGAGCCGACATCAGCCTGCCGCCGGAAAGGAGCAGGCAGTTGCTTGAGAGCATAGGGCTCTGCTTCATGTTCGCGCAGACTTACCACGCGGCGATGAAGCACGTCGCGCCTGTGCGCAAGGAGCTCGGCATACGCACTCTGTTCAACCTTCTCGGACCGCTCTCTAACCCCGCGGCCGCAAACATGCAGCTGCTCGGAGTTTATGACGCGGCGCTGGTGGAACCTTTGGCTCGCGTGCTTTACAAGCTCGGGGTAAAGAGCGCCATGGTCGTGTACGGACAGGACGGGCTTGACGAGATATCACTCTGCGCCCCAACAAGCGTGTGCGAGCTCCGCGGCGGGGAGTTCTCATCCTACGTGATCGAGCCTGAGGATTTCGGATTCAGGCGCTGCGAAAAACAGGACCTGACAGGCGGAGACCCAGCCGAAAACGCGAGCATAACGCGGGCGATCCTGTCGGGAGAAAGAGGCCCGCGGCGCGATACGGTTGTGCTTAACTCCGCGGCTGCGATACACATAGCCAGGGAGGGCGTCTCGATTGAAGAAGCGATAAAGACAGCGGAAAAGACGATAGACAGCGGCATGGCGCTGCGCCAGCTCGAACTGTTCGTCAAGCTTTCAAGGGGCGTAAAAGACAGTGTTCTTGGATGAGATAGCGGAGAAGGCGCGTCTTCGCGTGGCGTCCGCCAAAGCGCGCAAAAGCTGCGAGGAGATGGCGCGCGAGGCCATGTCGCTCCCTGTGCGCTTAGATTTCCCGTTTGAGTCGGCGCTCTCGCGGCCCGGAATGTCTTTCATATGCGAGATAAAGAAGGCGTCTCCGTCAAAGGGGGTAATAGCCGAAGATTTCCCGTATGCCGACATCGCCAAGGAATACGAGATGTGCGGGGCATCGGCGATCTCAGTTCTGACGGAACCCTTTTATTTCGGAGGAGACGACGGGCACCTGAGGGAAATCGCGTCGCGGGCGAGCATACCTGTGCTTCGCAAAGATTTCACTGTAGACCGGTACCAGATATTTGAGGCCAAGCTTCTTGGCGCTTCCGCGGTCCTCCTTATTTGTTCGCTTCTTACCGCCGAAACGCTTGCCGAATACATAGAACTGGCCGACAGTCTTGGCCTTTCCGCTATAGCGGAGGCACACGACGCTGATGATATAGCCCGCGCGGTAAGCGCCAAAGCGAGGATAATAGGGGTCAACAACCGCGATCTCAGGACGTTTTCGGTGGACATATCGACAAGCCTTAAGCTTAGCAAGTACGTGCCCGACGACGTGCTGTTCGTGTCGGAAAGCGGCGTGAAAAACCGCGCCGACGTAGAGATGCTCGAGGCTTGCGGGGTTGACGCGGTTCTTGTCGGCGAGACGCTTATGCGATCCGGCGACAAAAAGAAGGCGCTTGACGCGCTGATGGGAAGAGAATCACATGGCTAGGATAAAAATATGCGGGCTGTCGAGACCATGCGATATTGATTTCGTCAACGAGGCGAGGCCTGACTGCATAGGCTTTGTGTTTGCCGAGAGCCGCAGGCGCGTCACGCCTGAAGAGGCCGCGGCCATGCGCGCGCGGCTTGACGGCTCCATAGTTCCGGTCGGCGTCTTTGTCAACGAGGACATCGGCCGTATAGCCCGGCTTTACGGCGATGGCGTCATCGCAGCGGCGCAGCTCCATGGAAACGAGAGCGACGATTATATAGAGAAGCTGCGCGCAGAGTGCGGGATTCAGGTGATCAAGGCCATACGAGTAAAAAGCAGGAAAGATATCATAGGCGCGGTTGATAGCTTAGCCGACTATATACTGTACGACAGCGCGGCCGGCAGCGGCGAACGCTTCGAATGGAGCCTGGTAAAAGATACGCCGCGAGCGTTTTTTCTGGCTGGCGGCATAAATGAGTTCAACATAAAAGAGGCGCTGGCTTTGTCTCCGTTCTGCGTGGATGTGAGCAGCGGCGCCGAGACCGGCGGAGTAAAAGACAGAGAGAAGATAAAGAGGCTGGTCCGCCTGGTGCGGGAAAACGAAGAGGGGGAGATTGAATGAGCGGCGGAAGGTATGGGATACACGGAGGACAGTATATCCCCGAAACTCTGATGAACGAGATAATAAATCTGGAGCGCGCTTACGAGTTTTACAAAAACGATCCTGATTTTTGCGCCGAACTGGACGGGCTTTTGAGGGACTATGCGGGCAGGCCGTCGCTTTTGTATTTTGCAGGGAAGATGTCTGAGGACCTTGGCGGCGCTAAGATATACCTAAAGAGGGAGGACCTCAACCACACGGGTTCGCATAAGATAAACAACGTGCTTGGGCAGGCGCTCCTTGCGAAAAGGATGGGCAAAAAACGCATCATAGCCGAGACGGGCGCGGGACAGCACGGCGTCGCGGCCGCGACTGCGGCGGCGCTGCTGGATCTTGAGTGCGAGATATTCATGGGTGAGGAGGACACAAAGCGCCAGGTGCTCAACGTCTACCGAATGGAACTGTTGGGCGCCAAGGTCCACGCGGTTACGAGCGGGACTATGACATTGAAGGACGCCGTCAACGAGACAATGAGGGAGTGGGTATCCAGGGTGGACGACACTCATTATGTCGTAGGGTCCGTCATGGGTCCGCATCCATTCCCGATGATGGTGCGCGATTTTCAAAGTGTCATAAGCAAAGAGGCGAGGGAACAGATACTTAAGTGTGAGGGCAGGCTGCCGTCAGCCGTCGTGGCATGCGTCGGCGGCGGAAGCAACGCGATGGGAATGTTTTACAACTTCATCAAAGACGAATCCGTAAGGCTGATAGGCTGCGAGGCCGCCGGGCGCGGCATAGAGACGGGCAGGCACGCCGCTACCGTTACCACGGGGACGCTGGGGGTGTTCCACGGCATGAAGTCCTACTTCTGTCAGACGGACCAGGGACAGATATCGCCGGTATATTCGATATCGGCCGGCCTTGACTATCCGGGAATAGGCCCTGAGCACGCCGATCTGCACGACAGGGGCAGGGCGGAGTACGTGCCTGTGACGGACGAGGAGGCCGTGAACGCTTTCGAGTACCTCGCGAGGACGGAAGGGATCATATGCGCGATAGAGAGCGCGCATGCCGTAGCGCACGTCATGAAGACGGCGCCGAAGATGAGCAAGGACGATATAGTGATCATCTGTCTTTCGGGGCGCGGCGATAAGGACGTGGCCGCAATAGCCCGCTACAGGGGGGTAGACATACATGAGTAGGATAGGAAGTGCTTTCAGCAATGGCAAGGCGTTTATCCCGTTTCTGACGGCAGGGGATCCGTCGCTTGAAAGGACGGAGGAGTTCATACTTGAGATGATCAAAGCCGGAGTAGATATGGTCGAGATAGGCATACCATTTTCGGATCCGATAGCCGAGGGTCCGGTAATACAGGAGGCCGACAACAGGGCGCTGGCATCCGGCACCACGGTAGGCGGGATTTTTGAGATGGTCCGCTCCCTGCGCGAAAAAACTGACATACCGCTGGTATTCATGACGTATCTGAACCCGGTGTTTAAATATGGTTATGAGGAGTTTTTCGGGCGCTGTGAAACGTGCGGCATAGACGGTATAATAATACCCGACCTGCCTTTTGAGGAGAAAGGAGAGGTCGAGCCTTTCGCGCGGCGGCATGGCGTGGATCTTGTGTCGCTAATAGCGCCTACTTCTGACGAGAGGATCAAAAGCATAGCGAAGAGCGCCTCAGGGTTTTTATACGTAGTCTCTTCTCTTGGCGTTACCGGCATTCGCAGCGAGATAAAGACGGATCTGAGATCCATGGTGGAGAAAGTGAGGGCCGTCTCCTGCGTGCCGGCCGCTGTCGGCTTTGGCGTCAACACGCCGGAACAGGCGCGTGAGATAGCCGGTATCGCTGACGGCGTGATAGTTGGAAGCGCTTTCGTCAGGATAATAGCAGAGCACAAGGACGCGTCGGGACCTCACATCTACAGATACGCCAAAACGATGAAGGAGGCCGTGGCCGCGGTCTGTTCTGAATGAATCGTATAGGAGGCGGTCGCATGGAGCGCGAAACTCTCGATATCATCCGCGGGATGCAGGCTAAAGAGGTTACGGAGCACGTCATCTACGGCATACTGTCGAAGAGCGTCCATGGCCGCAACAAAGATGTGCTGGCCAAGATATCCGACGAGGAGCGCAAGCACGCGGCCATATGGGCCAAGTACACAGGAGAGGCCCCGTCCCCGGGCATGTTGAGGATACTGTTCTACCGCGTTCTTGCGCTAATCTTCGGGGTTACATTCGTGATAAACCTGATGGAGGCCGGCGAGGAACGCGCGCAGGAGACGTACGACAGTATCAGGCCAGATGTTCCCGAGGCCCTTTCTGTCTACGTTGACGAGCAGGCGCATGAGGCGGCGCTCATAGAGATGATCGACGAGGAACGCCTGAACTACATAAGCTCTATGGTGCTGGGTCTGAACGACGCTCTGGTCGAGATAACGGGAGCGCTTGCCGGATTTACGTTTGCGTTGGACAGCAGCAGGACGATATGCATGGCCGGCTTTATAACGGGAAGCGCGGCGACTCTCTCGATGGCGGCGTCGGAATATCTGTCAAGAAAGAACGATACCGGCGAGCTGCACCCTCTCAAGGCCTCTGTATACACCGGCATCACGTACATGATGGTCGTCGTCCTCTTGCTTATGCCGTATTTTTTCGTCTCGTCTCCGATAAGAGCGCTTTTGATATGTCTTTTTGACGCGGCCCTCGTGATATGCGTCTTCACGTTTTATGTCTCCGTCGTGCGCAGACGCCCGTTTATGAAAGCGTTCCTTGAGATGATCTCCATCAGCTTCGGCGTGGCCGCGGTTTCGTTCCTGATAGGCTGGGGCGCGCGCAGGCTGCTTGGCATCGAGATATAGGCGCAAGCACAATCGCACGATCACAAAAACCAAAGCCCGAAGCGCACTGCTTCGGGCTTTGTCTTAGGGGTGCGCCCTGACTACTTCGCTTTTTTCTCCGTTATGTACTTGTCTATAGCCACGGCGGCGTCCTTGCCTGCTCCCATGGCGAGTATCACGGTGGCGGCCCCCGTCACGATGTCGCCGCCCGCGTATACGCCAGGCACGGATGTGGCGCCGGTCGTTGGGTCAGCCTCTATGTAGCCCCACTTATTGAGCTTCATCTCAGGGAAGGTAGAGAGCAGCACCTTGTTCGACCCCTGGCCTATGGCCTCTATCGCGCAGTCCGCCTCAACGAAGAAGTCGCTGCCCTCCACAGGTATCGGGCGTCTGCGCCCCGACGCGTCCGGTTCGCCGAGCTCCATGCGGATGCACTTCACGCCGCACAGCTCGCCGTTGCCGTTGTTGACGTACTCTGTCGGGTTGGAGAGCCATTTGAATATTATCCCCTCTTCGACCGCGTGGTGATATTCCTCTATACGAGCGGGGAGCTCCTGCAGAGAGCGGCGGTACACTATGGTCACTTCCTCCGCGCCGAGGCGTTTCGCCGAGCGCGCGGCGTCCATCGCGACGTTGCCGCCGCCGATCACGGCCACCTTTTGGGGCTTCTTTGTGGGCGTGTCGTATTCCGGGAACTCATACGCGTGCATCAGGTTGATCCTCGTAAGGTACTCGCTTGCGGAGTAGACGCCGTTGAGCGTGGTTCCGGGGATGCCCTGAAAGTGAGGCGCGCCGGCTCCTACCGCTATGTAGCACGCGTCGTATGTCTCCATTATCTCGGCCATCGTTATGTTCTTGCCGACGACGGCGTTGCACTCTATCTTGACTCCGAGCTTTTGCATCGCGTCTATCTCCATCTTGACTATCTTCTTGGGGAGACGGAACTCCGGTATGCCGTAGACGAGCACGCCGCCAGCCGCGTGAAGGGCCTCGTATATGGTGACCGAATAGCCCATCTTCGCCAGGTCTCCAGCCACCGTCAACCCGGACGGTCCGGAACCCACGACGGCCACCTTGCCCTTGGTTCCTGATGAAGCCAAGATCTCCGCGCCGCTGTCCTCTTGCGCGTATTTCCAGTCTGCCACCAAGCGCTCAAGCTTTCCTATTGCGACAGGCTCATATCCGGGCATCTTGCCGACTGTGCAGAGCCCCTCGCACTGCGACTCCTGCGGGCAGACGCGTCCGCATACGGCGGGAAGGTTCGTGTTTTTGTCCATTATGGCGGCCGCCTCGGGCATGTTGTTCTCCTTGACGGCCTTGATGAACCCGGGGATGTCTATCCCCACAGGGCATCCGGCCACGCATGGTTTGGTCTTGCACTGCAGGCAGCGCCCGGCTTCCTTTATCCCCTCTTCGATCGTATATCCAAGGCACACCTCGCCGAAATTGTTCCTGCGCTCCATGGGATCCTGCTCGGAGATCGGGGTCTTCCACTTTGAAAAAGTTACAGCCATGTCGGTTCACCTACTTCAGCTTCGTATTTTTCCATCGATATTTTTTCTTCGTTCTTGTACTGCGCGAGGCGCTTCATGAACTCATCCCAGTTCACCTTATGCCCGTCGAACTCCGGTCCGTCGACGCAGGCGAAGAAGATCTTGCCGTCTATTGATACGCGGCAGCAGCCGCACATGCCGGTGCCGTCGACCATCAGCGGGTTGAGCGACACGATCACGGGTATACCGAGCTCAGCCGCGGCCTTTGTTCCGAACTTCATCATTATGGACGGACCGATGCACCAGCAGTTGTCGATCTTTTCACCGCGCTCGACGACCATCTTCATGGCCTCGGTAACAACGCCCTTCATGCCCTCGGAGCCGTCGTCGGTGGTAACTATCAGCTCGTCCGAATATTTGGCGCACTCTTCCTTCATGATCACGAGCTCGGAGGTGCGTCCGCCCAGTATCGTGATGACCCTGTTGCCGCATGCCTTGAGCGATTTGATTATCGGGTATAGCGCGGCAATGCCGACCCCGCCTCCGACCATCATGACGGTCCCGTAATTCTCGATTTCGCTTGGCTTACCGAGCGGACCGGAGATGTCGAGTATCGCATCCCCTGGCTCAAGCCCTGACATAAGTGCCGTCGTCTTGCCGACGACCTGGAAAATGATGCGGATGAGACCTTTCTCCCTGTCGTAATCGGCTATGGTGAGCGGGATCCTCTCCCCCCTGTCATTGACGCGCAGCACTACGAACTGGCCAGCCTGCGCGTGCAGCGCCACACGCGGCGCCTCCACCCAAAAATCGAATTCCTTGGGCGCGATTTTTTGTTTTGAGACGATCCTGAACATGGTTACCCTCCTCTAAACGTAAGCGAGCCTGTCTATTATCGCAGATTCAGCTACAAACATCTGTAAATGTATAACAAAATCAACATATTTGCAATCTTCGGCACGCTTCAAATGGAAACCAGCCATAAGAGAAAAACAGCGACAATGGTATGCAAACGCGCGTCATCCGTCGTTTTTGCCTGACAGCAATGGCGTGATAGGCGTTATAATTGAGACGCAAAAAAACATTATTATGGGGTGATAGGTATGCAGGTCAGAGTCTATTCCACAAAGACATGTCCGTGGTGCGATAAAGCCAAGGAGTATTTGAAGTCGCTGAACGTCGCTTTTGAAAGCATAGATGTGTCCGAGGACAGAGAGGCCGCAATGGAGCTCGTTAAGAAGACACGTCAGATGGGCGTCCCCGTCATCAGAGTGGGCGAGAGATACATAGTCGGGTACCAGCCTGACCAGATAAAGGCCGCGCTTCTGGAAGCCGGTCTTTTGAGCTGACGCAAGATACGTCTGTGGCGCAGGTGTGTGATATGGGTCCGGGATATCTGAATTTTTCGTTTGGCGGCGCAGTGGGCCGCGCTGAAAGGAGCCTTGGCGAGGTCAGGGAGAGGTTTGCGGACGCGTGTGAGGCAGCCGCGGCATGGCTTGCCCAAACGCCGGCCTCAGATGAGGGGCATGGATGGGTCATGCTTCCCGACGGAGCGGACGACGCGGTAAAAGAGGCCGCGGACTGGCTTAAGGGCTACGACGCCATAGTACAGGTCGGCATAGGCGGCTCCGCCCTTGGAAATCTTATGCTCAATCAGGCGATGCTTGGAGATTACTTCAACGAATATGGAGCCTTCCCGCGCTTTTACATGGCGGACAATCCGGACCCGACGAAGACCCTTTCGATATGGGAGAGGGTCAGGAACGGCTCTGTCGCACTTGTCGGCGTCAGCAAATCCGGCGCTACGGCCGAGACGATGTCGCAGTTTCTATGGTTTCGCAAACAAATGTCAGAGGCCGGGCACGACGTAAACGGAGACACTCTTGTCATAACGGATCCCGAAAAAGGAGTTTTCAGGGCTTTTGCAAAGGAGACCGGCTGCCGTGCGCTGGACTTTCCTCCTTCGGTGGGAGGCCGCTACTCCGTGTTATCTTCCGCCGGCCTCACATGCGCGTGCGCGCTTGGCATAGACATAGACGGGCTTCTTTTGGGAGCTAGGCGCATGAGGGACGCGCTCTTCAGTCTTGGGTCAATCGAGAGCAATCCGGCGTGGACCGCGTCAGCGCTGCACTGTTTCCATGAGGAGTCCGGCAGGCCGATGTCCGTCGTCATGCCGTATTCAAGCAGGCTGGCCTGCTTTGCCGAGTGGTACGCTCAGCTTTGGGGCGAGAGCCTCGGCAAACGCGGAAGGGGGACTACGCCTGTGAGGGCTTTGGGTGCCGTGGATCAGCACTCGCAGGTACAGCTATACACCGAAGGCCCCGACGACAAACTGTTCACGATCATAAATCTTAAACGTCACGGCGCTTCCGTTACTGTGCCGGAGTGCACAGAAGAGGCGCTTGCGCCGCTTTCGTATATGCGTTCGGCCGATATCGGCCATATGCTCGGCCTTGAGGCCATGAGCACCGCCGCCGCTATAGCCAGGGCCGGCAAGCCGGTGATATGGATGGAGGCCGAACGGCTTGACGCCGAGACGCTGGGCGCCCTGATCTTCTATTACGAGTACGTGACGGCCATCACGGGCAGGATGATGGGCGTAAATCCGTTTGACCAGCCGGGCGTCGAGCAGGGCAAACGCTATACTTACGGTCTTATGGGACGCGCCGGCTATGAAAGCGACGCAAAGGAGGCTGCGGAATGGTTTGGCAGGCTGAGCTCAGCGTCGGTTGCGCTTTAATCTAAGGAGCTCCGATTTGTGGTTCAGTCGGATATCTTGAGCCTGATGAACTCGCCGCTTAAGTTCCAGCTTTTTTCGAGGATATTGCCGGTTTCGCCCGGCTGTTTCCACGGAAGCAGATTTGCGGCGCCGAACGCGTCGACGACCGCGATGTACCTTGCTCCGCTGTCGTCTATGTAAAGATATACGCCTTCAGATTGCTGTTTTGCCATTTGAAAGAACCTCCGTATCCCGCGCGCGCCGTGCGGCCGCGGGTGCTTGTGCGCTTGTTTGCAGCTTGCGCGGACCTACATATTATAACGGCATTTCATCGGGCGTGGGAGATGTTGCTTATGAAACTTATAGTTTTATGCTGGATTGTGTTCGCAGTGCTTATAATAGCCCCCGGCATCATAGCGTTTTATGTGTCGGGGAAAAACATTTAAAGCTGAAAAGGTGATCTTTGCGTGTCCCCTCTGATCTATTACCTGGCCGCTTTTGGCGCCTACACGGTATCGATAATACTGATAACGGGGCAGTCTTTCGGCTGGAACGAGACGAAAAAGTCTTTCTACATAGGAAGCCGGAGGATATCGATGATGCCGTCGACCGCCACGTTCTGCGCCACGTGGATAAGCCCTCTCTCCTTCGTCGGCTACAGCATGTGGCTTTACCGCGACGGCTACGTGGCTTTCTTGGCTTCGGTCAATGGCTGGCTTTTGGGGCTGCTGTTTTTTCCGTTCATAGTCCGGAGGCTGCGCGAGAAGTACGTCCTCTCGCTTCCTGAGTGGCTTTGGAGGACATACGGCGACGTCAGGGTGCGTAAGCTTGTGGCGCTTACGATGATATTTCTCTACATACTTTACCTCGTCATACAGTTCAGGGCGTTCGGAATAACCGTTTCTTACATGCTTGACATACCGTCGGGCTTTGCCGCGACCTCCCTGATATACCTGTTCGTGCTATACACCACATTTGGCGGGTACCCGTCCGTGGTCAGAAGCGACGTCCTGAACCTGTTTTTAATAATGATCGGCGTTACTGTCGCAGCCTGCTTCGCGCTGCCGGGAGGGTTTGAGCCCAAAGAGGCTTTTGACGTCATCCTTATGAAGGGATCGCCTGAGACTGCGCGTAAACTGACTTTCGCGGAGACATTTTCGGCATTTGCGATAATGCTTTCGTGGGGGTTGGGCGTAGCCGGGAACCCGCAGTACGCCGTCAGGATAATAGCCTGCCGCACAAAGCGCGACGCCTACGGCATGCTTTCCGTATCTCCTTTTATAGTAGGCTGGTTTTACATTTGCGTCACGTTTTTCGTGCTGGTATGCAAAGCTAAATATCCGTTGCCCGGCAGCATGGAGGAAACGCTGGCCTTCGCGAGGCTGGGGCAGTTTTTGCCCGACGTTGCGGGCACGTTTTTGCTTATAAGCGTTATAGCCGCCGCCGTGAGCACAGCAAACTCGCAGCTCCTTCTGGCCGCCTGTTCGCTCTGCTACGACCTCTTCCCCTCCAGGGTCAGTGCTGGCTCGAATGAAGAGCCGTTTGAGGAGGACAGGTTTCTTCTGTTGAACAGGGTCGCCATAACCGTGATAGCCTCAATCGCGCTTGTGCTGAGCCACGCGAATCTCCCTGACTATCTGATGCTGGGAAGGATAAGCTGGACTTTGGTCGCCATATGCTTTTTTTACCCGCTCTTTTTTCCGAGGATGGTCGTAAAGGACATGCTCTTTTATGTGCTAAGCGTCGCGCTTCTGCTTCAATCAGTTTTAGTGTTCATCATCGGCATAAGCCCCGAGTACGCTATGCTCGCCGTCCTTATTCTTGAGGCCGTGCTTTTTAAATTCAACGGATACTTCATGCCGGAAGGGACGGCATGGTTCGGATATAAGCGGGAGGAACCCAGATGACCAGACGGCTTAGCCTGGAGACTATAATGAAATGGATATTTATGGGGCTCGCCCTGTCTATGGTCTCCCTGACGCTGGGCGCGAGGCTTCACCAAAGCTACACGGAGAAAAGGCACGAAGCGCTTGAGTCGGCGCGCGAACTTAAATTTTCGATAGAGGAACGCGGGCTGTACGTGCCCGACGATATCATCTTAGACCGTCTTGGCGTATTCTGGCGCATGACGCGGCCGGGCGAGGAGGCCATACTCTCGCTGAGAAGCGGCGGGAAGGAACTCAAACTCACGCTCGACAGAAGACAGATAATCACTTCGATCATAGAGGAGGAGCGCTACCTGCTTCTCGTGGGCCTTTTGGGGCTCATAGCCGCGGTGGAACTCGCGGTGTTCATCTCATACGTCCTCACGCGCCCGCTCGCGCGCCTCGCGTGGGGCTGCAGGAAGATAGCCGGGGACGCCGCGGTGACGCTGCCGTGCAGCGCGCTTGCTCCTTACGAGATGCGGGAGCTTACTGACAGCTTCAACGAAATGGCAAGGCAGCTAAAGAAATGGAAGGACGTTCAGATGCAGCTCAGCCGGATGGACAGGCTGGCCGCGCTTGGCGAGATGATATCCGGTCTTTCGCACGAGATACGCAATCCGCTCGCCAGCATGAGGATACAGACGGATCTGCTGCGCATTGAGGTCGAGGAGATGGCGCCATGCGCCGAAAACAGCGCTGCAAAGGACGCGTGCGAGATAATAGGGATAATAGAGAAGGAGCTTGACAGGCTGAACGGGATAGTTTCGCAGCTTTTGTCGTTTGTCAGGCCCAAGCAGGCCATGATAGCGCCCGTGCTTTTGGATGAACTTCTGCCATGGTGCCGCTCCATGCTGGGGCCGCAGGCTGAAAAGCACGGCGTACTGCTTGTCACGAGACAAGCCGCAGGCTGTGTTACGGTAATGGCGGACAAGGAGATGCTGCAGCAGCTTATCATGAACCTATCTCTGAACGCGATCCAGGCAATGGAATCATCTCCGCGGTCACGAGAATGCGTGCTGACCGTAACGATCGGCTTCGAAGAGGATGGCGAAAGGGGTTTTCTGTCGGTCGCTGACAATGGCCCCGGAATTCCTGAAGAGATACGGCACAGGATATTCGACCCTTTCTTCACCACAAGAAAGGAGGGGACGGGGCTCGGTCTGAGCACAGTCCAGAGGATAGTCGAAGGGCTCGGCGGCAGCCTCTCTATGGACACATCCGACGAAGGCACCGTTTTTACGGTGTTCCTCACGCTTGACCGTGACGGGCCGCGCCGCTTAACGTCTGATGATACGGAAGGGGACGCGAAATGAACATCTGGATAGTCGACGACGAGGTAAACCTCGCGGGAGGGCTTAAAAAGGCTTTTGAGAAACAGGGGTTCGCAGTTAAGACCGCCGGCAGCATCTCGGAGCTTCAGCATCTGCTGGCCTCTGAGATGCCGGACCTTGTGTTTTTGGATCAGTGCCTGCCGGATGGGAACGGTATTGACATGCTGCCCGTCATACTCAGCCAGGCGCCGCGCTGCAGGGTGATCATGATGACGGCGTTCGGAGATTCTGGCCTCGTCGTCAAGGCCATCCAGGAGGGGGCCTACAACTATCTTGACAAGCCGTTTCCGCTTGACGCCGCGAGGAACATGCTCCAAAGGGCAGTAGAGTCGATACGCTTTCAAAATCAGGCCGAACGTCTCATGTCCGAGGAGACGAGCTGTCTGTCGGGCGCTTCGCCCGCGATCGAGAAGATACGCGGCGACATAATGAAGTTAGCGCCGTACCAAGACATAACGGTCCTTTTGAGGGGCGAGAGCGGCACCGGCAAAGAGGTGGCCTCCCGCATGATCCACCGGGCCTCCAAGTGCGGCGGCGATTTTGTGGCGCTAAACTGCTCTGCCATACCGGAGTCGCTGCTTGAAGCCGAGCTTTTTGGCTATCGCAGGGGCGCCTACACGGGAGCCGACTTTGACAAACAGGGTCTCATAGAGGTTGCGGACAAGGGCACGCTCTTTCTTGACGAGATAGGCGACATGCCTCTGTCTCTGCAGGGCAAGCTTCTTCGTTTCCTTGACCAGAGGGCTTTTCGTCCTTTAGGCGATACCAAGGAGAAGAAGGTGAACCTTAAGCTGATATGCGCGACATGCTTGGATCTTGAAAAGAAGGTTGAGGAGGGAACGTTTAGGAAAGACCTTTACTTTAGGATATCTGTCATACCTATAACGCTGCCTCCGCTGAGGGAGAGGGGCAAGGATGTGCTGATGCTTGCCTCCCTGTTCCTCGCCGAGTTCTCAAAGCGCATGGGCAAGTCCGCGGACACGCTGACCGACGAAGTGCAGGAGGTGTTCCTGAGTTACATGTGGCCTGGCAACGTCAGAGAGCTTCGCAACCTTGTGGAGAGGATACTCATACTGAAGGACCCATCGGATCATCTCGTGCGCCTCGCCGACCTGCCTCTTGAAATGCTTGACGCGCAGCAGCCGCACGGAGCGGGGGATGCGCCTGGATCGGTGGTTTTCAGCGAATCTTTGCCCGATAAGCTGGACAGGACAGAGCGTGAAATGATAACGTCGGCCCTCGCTAAGTGCTCCGGCAGCCGCACCCAGGCGGCGGCTGAGCTTGGAATATCCCGGTTTTCACTGCTCAGGCGGATGCAGAGGCATGGGCTCGATTGACGTAACCCTTTCCCATAGGCTTAAGGCGGAGCATAAGCTCAGCCCTAAGGCCATGCTCGGCGCCAACCTGCTCTTCGTTCCTCTGTGCGACCTTACGGACAGGTGCCGCGAGATCCTTGGCGACAACCCGTTCTTCTCTTTTGCGCCTCCGCGCTGGCAGTGCATGCACGAAGACATAGACGATCTCGATCCTGATTTTGCGTCAGACGCGGGAGGCATGGAAGAGCGCCTGTTGCTTCAGATCGCGACCTGCCCTGGACTGCCGAACGACGGCAGAGCCGCGTCAGCTTCATTCTGGGTCTCGATTCTGGATGCGGACGGCTTTTTAAACACGCCTCCGAGCGAGATAGCGCGTATGCTCGGCGCGGATGAAAAAGCCGTGTCCGGATATATACGGGCGCTTCAGGAGTACGTCGACCCGCCTGGGCTTTTCGCGTCATCTCTGACCGAGTGCCTTCTTATTCAGCTGAAGCGTATGGGACTTGAGGGCGCTCTCGCCTGGAGGCTCCTTGACGAGGGGCGCGAGTACATAATTTCAGGCAGGACCGCCGAGTTTGCCGTAAAAAACGGCTGGGACAAAGCCGACGCGGAAGAGGCGATGCGCACGCTGCGGAAGTTAGACCCGGCGCCCGGGAAAAACTTTGCGCGGCAGGTGAACGTGATACCTGAGATAGAGTTCATAACCGGTTTTGATGTGCCTGTGACAAGGCTGATCAGCGAGAACATGCCGCACATTGAAAACAGTCTCTGCGAATTGCCCGTAAATGCGGCGCAGGTAATAGCAGAGAGATGGATGAGGCCGGTATGGTCGCGCACCAAGCTGGTGCTTACGCGCCTAGGCATGAGGTACAGAACGCTTGTCAGGATATCCATGCGGATAGCTGACGTACAGCGCGGCTATCTAAACGGTAAGCAGGCGCTGCCGTCACCCATGACTTACGCGCGTGTCGCGCGGGAGCTCGGCTTAAGCGTATCAACTGTCTATCGCTGCGTCAACGAGACGTGGTGTCTTGTTTCAGGCAGGTCCGTTCCGATGAAGGAGTTTTTCTCAAGAAGCTTAAACTCGCGGCCGGACATGACTGTGCGCGAGCTTTGCGCCGCGATAGCGGATCTCAACGCGCGAGGGCTGTGCGACAGGAAGATAGCCGAGACGCTTTCCGTGCCGCGCAGGACCGTTGCGCACCACAGAAACAGACTCGGGCTGCCGTCCGTTTTCTGCAAGATGTGACTTCCTCGAAGAGAGACACCGTTTGAGCGTTGTGCGGTTTCCGCACACGCGTGCGAAAAAGCGCGGACAGATACGCACGTGATTTCAAGCGCCGATCTTTTATGCCATTAAAACCTAGGTCTTGCGCGCCTATTATCGCACTCCGTACATCTTTATTATTTGGCAACTTTTTTGCATGTAATAAAGTAGGTGTTATATCTAATTTTTACGGAGGTGCCTTAAATGGCGGAAAAGAAAGATTCTGGATCTGTTGCCAGCGTTTTGGTCGGAGCGGCGTTTTTGATGGCGACATCTGCGATAGGACCCGGCTTTTTGACGCAGACGGCCGTCTTCACAGACAAGCTCAAGGCGGCTTTTGCGTTCGCTATCGTGGCGTCGATTGCCATCGACGTAGTAGTTCAGCTCAACATATGGCGCATACTGGGCGTTTCGGGCAAGCGAGCGCAGGACGTTGCGAACAAAGTGTGCCCAGGCCTCGGATATTTCCTGGCAATTCTTGTCGCGATAGGCGGGCTTGTCTTCAACATCGGCAACGTAGGCGGCGCGGCCATGGGGCTGAACGTTATGCTGGGCGTGCCGCTTGTGCCCGGCGCCATATGCAGCGCGGCCGTCGCCATAGCGCTTTTTGTCAATAAAGAGATGGGCGCGGCAATGGACATGTTCACCAAAGTCCTTGGCATGGTGATGATAGCCATGGTGCTCTTCATGGTCTTTAAGACGCAGCCTCCCGTGCCTCTTGCGCTTAAGGAGTCCGTCATGCCGTCTACGGTGGACTGGATGACCATCCTGACGCTCGTCGGTGGGACCGTCGGCGGTTATATAACGTTCGCGGGAGCGCACCGCATAATAGACGCGGGCATAACCGGCGAGGAGAACATAGCCAGGATCTCTAAGGGTTCGATAACGGCGATAGGCATCACCGGGCTTATGAGGTATCTGCTTTTCCTTGCGATACTCGGCGTAGTCGCGACAGGCGCAGTGCTTGACCCCAAAAATCCGCCCGCATCGGCATTCCTCATAGGAGCAGGCCAGATAGGATACCGCATTTTCGGCGTCATCCTCTGGTGCGCGGCCGTCACGTCCGTGGTCGGGGCTTCCTACACGTCGATATCGTTTTTGAGGACGCTGTTCGGTGTGATAGAAAGAAACGCGCGCTGGTGGATAATAGGCTTCATATGTGTTTCGACGGCTATATTCGCGACGATGGGCAACCCCGTGAAGCTGCTCATATTCGCCGGATCGGTCAACGGCCTGATACTTCCCATATCGCTTGGAACGATGCTGTTTGCGGCGCATAACAAGGACATAATAGGGGCGACTTATAAACATCCCAAGGTGCTCACAGCGCTTGGGTGGATAATGGTTTTGTTCACGGCATGGATGGGGTTCAAATCATTTACCGGCATACTCAAACTTTTCGGATGACGGTGTAAAATCAAAGCGGCGCATGCGGGATAGGCTTGGCTTCCCGCATGCAGCTCAGAGTTAAAAGGGGTGGTGCTGTTGTCCATATATATAAACGAGCCCAGGTTTTTGGACGCCGGGGAATCGTGTCTCGTCGTCGAGTTCGCTGACGAGATCGATCGTGCCGCCAATGACGCGGTAATGAACCTGAGGCATTGGATGGAAAATCAGAGAAGAGTGCCTATCGTGGAGTGTCTGCCAACGTATAGGTCTCTTGCCATATATTTTGACCCGCTTAAGGCGGGACGCGCAAAAATAGAGGAGGAGGCTCATCTCGCGCTTCGTGAAAATTTAGCTGTCTCCTCCGCGCCGCAAAGGACCATATCGATACCGGTCTGCTACGGCGGGGAATACGGTCCCGACATAGCCAACGTGGCGGCACACGCCGGCATATCCGAGGAAGAGGTCATAAGGCGTCACAGTGCGCGAGTCTGCCATTGCTATATGATAGGGTTTGTTCCCGGTTTCGCGTATCTTGGTGGCATGGACGAGTCCATTGCCACGCCGAGGCTGGCCAACCCAAGGACGGTCATACCCGGGGGAAGCGTCGGAATAGCGGGCAAGCAGACCGGCATATATCCCATAGACAGCCCGGGCGGATGGCAGCTCATAGGCAGGACGCCTCTTAAGCTTTTCACGCCTGAGAAGAATCCGCCAACTCTTATAGACGCAGGTTACGACGTGCGTTTTGTCCCGATAGGGCCGGACGAATACAAGGCTATAGAGGACGGGGTGGCAAGGGGGACGTACGAGCCTGTCATAACGGAGGCGGATCAGCTATGAGGTTTAAAGTTATAAAGCCAGGCCTGCTGACCACGGTTCAGGATCTCGGGAGGTGGGGCTATCAGTCAAGCGGAGTTCCCGTAGCGGGGGCTATGGACCTTTCCGCCCTGCGCATTGGAAACGCCATAGTGGGCAACTGCGAAGGAGCCGCCGCGCTTGAGGTCACCGTAATCGGACCGGAGCTTGCGGTCGAAGGCGAGGGCGTGGTGGCTTTTTCTGGGGCCGAGCTTGGGTTCTCTGTGAACGGCAGGCACGTCGGCTCCTGGACCGCGTTATGCGTCAAGGACGGCGACGTGCTCTCTTTCTCGGCGCCTGTCAAGGGCTGCAGGGGATACCTATGCGCTCTTGGCGGCATCGACGTCCCGGTGGTAATGGGCAGCCGATCCACATACACGAGGGCTAAAATAGGCGGATACGAGGGACGCGCGCTCAAGGCCGGAGACGTTGTGGAAGTCGGCGCGTGCGGCTTTTTCTCAAAGCGCATAGACGGGTTCAGGCCATCCGATGATATACTGCCGGACTATTCAAAATCACCCGAGCTCTTCATCCTTCCCGGACTTCAGGAGGACGCTTTCACTGAGGAGGGTCTGATGACTCTCTTCAACTCGGAATACGAGGTCTCAAGCGAGTCTGACAGGATGGGCTGCCGCTTTGACGGTCCCAAGGTCCGGCACAAAGAGGCCGGTGCCGATATAGTGTCCGACGCGATCCCGCTTGGCGCGGTGCAGATACCCGGTCATGGCTTGCCGATTGCGATGCTGGCTGACAGACAGACGACAGGCGGTTATACAAAAGTCGGAGTGCTGACGCCCGCGAGCATACAGGCTTTGGCGCAGATGATGCCTAAAGCGAGGGTAAGATTTGCGCGCGCGACGATGGAGCAGGCGATAGAGGAGCTTGCCGCGGCAAAAGCGGCCGCCTGGAGGGCAAGGCAGCTTCGGGCCTCCTGGATAAGCCGTCCGTCGCTTTCATTGGCGCCTCGCGCTGCCGTTAAAAACGCTGCCGCCGAATTTAGGATAACGGTGGACGGTAAGTCTTACGACGTTAAATGCGAAGAGATTTAAAGGGGGAGATCTGAATGCACATGATAGACATCAACAGCGACATAGGTGAGAGTTTCGGCGCGTACAGGCTCGGGGACGACGAGTCCGTAGCCGGGGCGATAACGTCGGCTAACGTAGCGTGCGGTTTTCATGCCGGCGATCCGCTCGTGATGAAGAAGACTGCCATGCTTTGCGCCGCAAAGAACATAGCGATAGGGGCGCACCCGGGATATCCCGATTTGGTGGGATTCGGACGCAGAAACATGGCATGTTCTCCCGACGAAGTTTATTCCGATTGTCTCTACCAGATAGGGGCTCTTGCCGCGTTCTGCGCGGCAAACGGCCTGGCGCTGCAGCACGTGAAGCCTCACGGCGCCATGTACAACCAGGCCGCCAAGGACCCAAAGCTCGCGGACGCGATAGCCGCCGCGGTTAAGGACTCAGGCCCCTCCGTCATACTCATGGGGCTTGCGGGTTCTGAGTTCGAGCGCGCCGCAAGAGACGCAGGAGTCCCGTTTGCCGCGGAGGCGTTCGCCGACAGGGCATATATGCCGGACGGCTCGTTGGTGCCGCGCTCTCGCCCTGGCTCTGTCATACACGACGTGGCATCCGCCGCGTCACGGGTAGTTCGCATGGCCACGGAGGGAACGGTAGAGGCTATAGACGGCACGGTCATAAGCTTCCGTCCTCATTCGATATGCCTGCACGGCGATACGGCCGAGGCCGTAGAGATGGCGAAGGCCGTCAGGAAGGCGCTCGAAGCCGCTAAAGTGGAGGTTAAGAGCCTTAAGGAGGTCGTTCTGGGATGACGCTGCCGTTTGATATTGAACCTTTCAGACACACAAGCCCGCTTGAGATGAGGAAGCTTATCCGCAGCGGCGAGTGGACGCACCCGACGTCCGGGCTCTGCCTCTCGCACGTCCAGGGCAACATGATAGTGCTGCCCAAGGATTGGGCCTACGACTTTCTCGTCTTCGCGCAGCGGAACCCAAAGCCGTGCCCGATACTGGACATAACGGAACCCGGAAACCCCGAGGCCGCGGTCATAGCGCCTGGTTCAGACGTCAGGCGCGACATACCAAAGTACAGGGTGTGGGTGGACGGCAATTTGGCCGATGAACCTACGGATATCGTCAAATACTGGAGGGATGACCTTGTCGCGTTCCTGCTGGGCTGTTCGTTCAGCTTCGAGGGCGCGCTAATAGAGGCCGGCATCCCTATACGCCATATTGAAGCCGGATCTAACGTGCCTATGTACGTCACAAATATAAAGTGCCGCCCGGCTGGCCGGCTTAGCGGTCCCATGGTCGTCAGCATGAGGCCCGTCAGGCACGCTCAGGTGCCCAAGGCCGTTCTGTGCACCGGAAGGTTCCCCGCGGTGCACGGCGCGCCCGTGCATATAGGCGACCCGTCGGCCATAGGCATAAAGGACATAGGCAGGCCGGAGTTCGGAGATCCCGTTGAGATAAGGGAAGGAGAGGTCCCCGTGTTCTGGGCGTGCGGCGTGACGCCTCAGGCTGTTTTGATGAACAGCCGGCCGCCATTTGCCATCACCCACGCTCCTGGGCACATGTTCATAGGAGACCCGCGCGACACGGACTACGCTGTGTTTTAGTCCGGCGCAGAATAAATATGCGCGAACGAGTACGAGTGCGTTCGCGCATATTTATTGCCCTAACTGGCTTCGTCTCAGTCTTGCTTTTCGTTATCTCCGCCGTACGCGACAACCGCCTCTATCGGATCCGCGGGTATCACGAAGTTAAGGAACGCCGCCACAATCGTTGAGATAATGACCGACGAAGATCCGAACACCTGCTGCATCCAACCCGGCATGCCGGGCCCGGCCAGAGCGTTGGGCACCTGAGATATTCCTAC
>Ga0302251_1000979_pt1 | contig 20389 bp, 15 predicted proteins | sample AAG_RA_Gln_MG_FD_193534 | JGI IMG/M metagenome (GOLD analysis project Ga0302251, IMG submission 193534) | Enriched activated sludge microbial communities from anaerobic digester in WTTP, New Holstein, Wisconsin, United States - AAG_RA_Gln | ecosystem: Engineered > Bioreactor > Anaerobic >...
ATCCGCTTCTTCATGCCCCGCGGGCTTTACGGAGTATGGAACGAAGCAGTACGGCGCTATGTTTCGCTCGTATCTCCTGATGACGGCATCGAACTTCTCGTAAACAATGAAGGAGTGGCAAACTTCATAGCAATAATGCTCTCAGAATACCTGCTTACGGAAAAGGCACATCACAAGGCAGCGCACAACAACAAGGTACTCGAGCGGGACGGATACAAATGCCAGGTGCCTGGATGCTCCAACCGCCGAAATATTCACGCTCATCATATCGTATTTCGATCACACGGCGGATCTGATGCTATCCAGAATAAGCTTAGTCTCTGTGCGGCTCATCATCTCTGGATTCTGCACATCCTGCACGGTCTGAAGATAGAAGGGACAGCACCTGATGACCTTAAATTCACCTTCAGCCCCTGTTCAAGCCCTGAAGGCCAGCCGTTCATGATATACAGCGGCGGCAGGAAGGTTCTTGCGCCAGCAGCATAGTCAGAGCAGGCGCGATGCCCAATCCGGCCGGAGCTTTTAAGACCCGGGACCACCGGCAATGCAGCCTGCACAGACAGGCGGCTTCCTGCTTAACAGCTCCTGTCCCGAGATACTAACCCTGGACGAGACAGAAGACAGGATCAATTGTCCTATCCTGTTAACAAAATAATAACCATATGTTCATATTTTCAGATTCTTTTCAGGGTTCTTTGAGTGATTTTTGCAGAAAGGTCGTGATAGCCTCCATGACAGAGCAAGAGTCAATCTCGGCTGAAAACAATCACTCACTGAGACAGGTGTAAGGTGTCTATGAACGTCAATACATACAACAATATGGCAATGATGTACTCAATGGCAGGGCTGACACAGGGCTCACAGGTACCGCGCCTGACCAGCCGGCCTCTGGATACGGGCTCACAGGTCCCTGAAAAAGGGAAGGCTGACGAATCAGAGGACACACAGACAGGCAAATTCTTCCCGGAATTTCAGAAGGCCACAAAAAACAGTAAGTCCGAGGCAGAGATTTCAGGAACAGCAAGGCGTCAGGTGGGAGAGGAGATTTCGTCACAGGGTGATGGCAAATCATCACACGATAAGGACTTTGAGCCTTCCAGCTTTCCCAGAACGCTTGATACATCCAGACAGATTCAGTTTAAGTTTCAAAGCCTCAATAACTTCCAATCGAAAGGCAATTCCTCCCTCGAAGAACAGTCCACACTGAGGCGGAATCATCACAGATCCAGCCTGAAACAGTGGGTTGACCTGGAATACAAGCAGTATGTGAAATCAGCCGATATGCCGTATAAAAAAAGAGAGCTCAGGGCGATTATGGATGCATTGAACTCATCTGAAATGCCCAGGTCAGACAGCTTCACCTCGCTTGGAAGCGGCAGTGGATCGGAAACATCGAAAACGCCGCCGAATACTAATTTCAACCTTCTCAACCTTACAAAAGTAGCCAGAACAATGAACTTTCTGGAAAATCCTCTCCCTCCAGTTCAGTCGGATTCCCAGTATCTGTAACCAGGCGCTGCCGCTCATCCGATAACTGCAGTACTTCTACTTCCTCTCAAAGGCTCCGGAGCTCCGGTCCTGCAGGTAGATCCAGTCAAAGTCACGTTTCGATGCTCTGGCAAAATCGCTGAGACCTTCAGAGCGGCAGTCTTTGCAGGCATTCCTGGGAATATGAACAGCGCAGATATTGATCCCCTGATCAGATGAGGACTCAATTCTCAACGAACCGCTGCACTTCGTACAGAGACGGACCCGCTCATGCCTTCTCTCCGCGATGCCGTCTGTGTCATAGAAGATCGAGCGCTGGCGCTCCTCGTGGCTCTTTCCCTTCCTGAGCTTCCTGGCCAGATCGTCCCGCTTCTTCCACTGCAGAAGAAGCATTTCAGAGACTGCCTTTACATATTCTGTAACCTGCGGATGCTGTGCTCTCACTTTCAGACTGTAATCAGGCTCCCGCACTGATGAGAAGTCCATGCCGGCCATGGCCAGTATGATTGCCAGATTGACATAAGGGAGCGCTCCTTCTATCGAATATCCGCCTTCCAGCACGGCGATATCCGGCCTGAGCCTTGCATTCAGCGTGGCATAGCCCTGAGCGGAAAGCATCATGTTGGTGATAGGATCAGAATAATGGTTGTCCTGTCCTGCAGAGTTGATGACGAGCTCAGGCTTGAAATCCTCCAGTACCGGCATTACGAGGTTATCGATGACGTGGAGATAACCCTCATCGCCTGTATGAGGCGGAAGAGGCACGTTGACAGTATATCCGCAGGCGCCGATGCTCCCCATCTCATCAGTGAAGCCCGAGCCCGGATAAAGTGTGCGCCCATCCTGATGGAGTGATATGAAGAGTGTATCCCTGTCATACCAGTAGATATCCTGGGTACCGTCGCCGTGATGACAGTCTGTATCCACGATGGCAATCCGGTTTATGCCATATCGATCGCGGATATGCTCTATCATAACCGCTTCGATGTTGATGTTGCAGAAGCCCCTGTTGCCGTGCACCACTTTCATCGCGTGATGGCCTGGAGGGCGCACGAGCGCGAAGGCACAATCAACCTCCCTGGAGAGCACCACATCGGCAGCCTTAATCGCGCCTCCTGCGGAGATCATGTGCGATTCTGTGGTCTGATGTGCTACATCAGGGACACAGAAATGAGCCCTCTCGATATCAGCCTCTGTTGCGACTGCAGGTCTGAACTCGTGGATTCCTTCGATATCGAGAAGCCCTTCCTCCCAGATCTGATCCTGTGTATAGAGAAGACGCTCCTCCCGCTCAGGGTGAGTGGGAGATATGGCCCAGTCAAAGGCTGGAAAGAAGATGAGGCCCATTTTCCTCATTGCTTTCAGCATGTGACACATTCCTCCCTGAGAGACCCTGTGAGTCCTGGTCTGGACTGGATCCTGACCCTCATATTTTTCCCTGTCCTGTAATAGCCTCTCACCATTGCAAACTCCTGCTCTTCAGTGAATTCGTATTGATCACCGTCAGGCATCAATGATGATGACTGCAGTTTCATACGCTCTGTGGCAAGCTTCTTTGCATCAGCCAGCGAGAAAGAGCTTTCAATCATCTGCCTGAAGCCCTGCTCTACAACGAAGAGCCACCCTTCCTCGGTATCGGCGTGCACGGTGAGCTCTGACGTGACCATTGCAAGAGCTGCACCAATCGCATTTGCCACCTCGCTGTGAGGGGGATTCATTACAGGGCGGCCCATTGCTTTTTCAAGCCAGGGCGCCATCGCACGGGAAGGCCCGCCTGCTGCCACTACAAGTCCCGGAGCCACAGGTTCACCTTCCAGCATCTCCCTGATTGTATAGACAGGTCGGGAATTGACCTCCGCAAGAAGGCTCTCCACTTCTTTTTTGATTATCTGAGCAGCTCTCCCTGCGGATTCGAGCGCGGCTTCCTGAGCTGAGACACCGCGCAGAGCAGCCAGCTCTTCCATCGCCTGCCGCGCTGCCGGCAGATGCCTTTCATCCTTTCCGTCAAGTGTTATAAGGGCGTCGGTTAGAGTCGGGGTGTCTCCTCCAAAGGCCTTTGCGGCACCCTTTCTCAAAGGCCCCACTGAAATCTTCCCACCCTTCACAGAGAGCTCGCTGTCTCCTCCGAGAGGCACCGATCTGGTAAGCAGTCCCCTGATCAGTGTAGGGTAGCCGCCGATTGTGATCCCATAAGGCTTGAACAGCGGCACGCCCCGGTGAAAAAGAGAAATGTCAGTTGTCGTGCCGCCTATATCCAGACCTGTGAAGCGCTCTGCTCTCACAAGCGCCATCAGGCCCATAATACTGGCTGCAGGTCCGGAGCATATTGTAAATGCTGAGTAGTTACGGGAGTATTCGAGCGGCATCGTCCCTCCATCCGCTTTCAGAATGAAGAGAGGAGCGGTGATCTCCCGCTCTCTGAAAGCAGCGGCGATGGCATTGACGAATGAACGATGCAGGTGATGGGTGGACGCGTTGAGATAGGTGGTGGCTATTCTTCTGGGGAAGTTCAGCGTCCCTGCCATCAGATGGCCGAGTGCTATGTAATCGAATGATTTCTCCGCCCTCCTGCTGATTGCCATCTCATGTGACGGATTGCGCACAGAGAATCTGGAGACCACGCCAAGGGCGCGCTTCTCCAATCTGTCGAGATCTAGCAATATGTTATCAATGTCATACAGGTCGAGCTTTTCGCACTCACGGCCTCGATGATCGATCGAGCCCCCTGTCACCCGGTAGTCAGGACCGATGCTGTAGTGCCTGGGATCTATGCCAGGCCCTGCACTTACAATCATAGCCGCGCCTTCAAGCCTGTCCTGGACAATTGCATTGGTGGAAAGCGTGGTTGACAGCACGACTCTTTCGATATCCTTGACGCTCCTGCCCTCGAGAAGGCTGTCAAGCGCCGCAGTTACAGAGAATACCAGATTGTGAGGCACGGTTTCTGTCTTTATCTTAGACAGCACAGTATTATTATGCAGAAGGACAGCATCAGTATTGGTTCCACCGACATCAATTCCAATAATCATGATCGCCTCAGTTACTTCTCTGGCTCACTTAATATGTAAGGGCGATCCGATGGACCGCCCCCACTTCATGTGATTTTAACACTCTTTGCCTTTGCAGTCAAATACACCTGAGATGTGCGCAGAGAATCGGCAAATCCCCTGCATTCCCTGAAATGCATCTCATCGACTGAAAGCGTCACATCATCGGGATCATGCAAAAGGCCTGCTTCCATGTATGGAGTCAGGCCTCACGTTCTGTGACGATATGTTCTCTAAATCATCGAATCTGGTGTCCAGATCCGAGTCGGTGTCTCTTCCAGTATTGTTACTGCCTGGCCTCCCTCATTGACAAAAACCTTGAAAGAGCTGTTTACCTCCATCCTGCCTGCAGATAGATTGACCATTCCATCCTCCAACGTGCAGAGCATTCCTTTTTCATTCCTGCCGTCACCGTCTGCATCAAACTGCACATCACTCTCTATCGACATATGTGCGAACTGGCCGTTCGAACGGTCCACCACTTTCATGTCAAAAGACTCTACATTTTTAATGTCAAAGGTTTTCTGGGCAGGATCCTTCAGGATCATCTGCTGATCAAGGATGGTATTATCCTGGGCGCCTTGAATGTGTATTATGCCTGGCGCGGGGTCCAGGTCGACTCCTTCGATATCATCTGCAGGGCAAAGAGAGCGGGCCGATCCGGTAATCAGAGCCGCCTTCTCATGCGACTCTGCCATAAAAGCTCTTTCGCTCTCAGTAAGAGAATCGTACTTTGTATTTGGAGTTAATGTCAATCTGTTTATCATAGCCCACCTCATCATAAAAATTTATCTCTTCATTATAAGTATGCACCATGTTTCATCAAAATACCATAATAAGGGGACAAGAGGTAATTTCAGAGGGGTAAGATGCATTTTCAGCAGTTTTGTTACCGGCTGATGCCCGGAATTATCAAGCAGATGCCGTGAAGACAGCGAGGCGGCCGACCTTCCGCTTCAGCGGCCGACCGGATTCAGAAGCTGAGCATCTTCGAGCAGTGATATGACCGGATAGGCAGGGTTGTAATGCTTCTGTATGAACATGGGCGCTCTGCTCTGATAGAGAGACTCTGCCAGTGAGTCTGCGATGGGGAATAGAATGCGCTCAGTCTCACACAGCACGGGAGAGACTCTGTCAACCGCTCCTGCAGTCTGCCAGTTGGTACAGCTGCATCTGTTGTTGCATCTGTCCCGCATCTCACATTCGGTGCAGGGAGCCTTCAGGCTCTGAGAAAGCTGATAGAGGTGCTGCCTCTTCTCATCATCAAAGCCGTTCCGGATATCCCCGATTCTGAACCGGGATGTCTTATGACAGTCCTGGACAAAGGCAACGCAGGGATACAGTGAGCCGTCAGGCGCGACAGATACCTGCTTCTCGCCTCCGTGACAGCGCTCGCAGATCACTCCTCCACTGTGGATATGGCTTGCAATCTTGATTTCAAATGGACTGAAATAGAACTTCTTTTCCCCCAGAGTCAGATTTTTATATAAAAGAGCCAGAAGTTCATACTGTTCCCTGAGAAGCTCCAGGTGCCGCTCTTCCCACTTCCAGGCATAATCAAGTGCCACTATCACGTATCTGAAGCCTCTATGAAAGAGAAAAGCTATAGATTCACAGTAATATTGCAGCGTTTCCGGTGTAACAACCACCATGGCCTGCGCGTATGGCTGCCGGCCAAGAAGCATATCTATCTTTTTGTTGACTGTGTCAAATGTTCCTTCCCCTGCTGCAGTTCTTCTGTGTCTGTCGTGAGCCTCCTTCACCCCATCTATGCTCAATGCGACGGCTATTCCATGCATATCAGCATAATCGAGAAAGTCCTCATCAAGTCTCAGGCCGTTTGTGGTTATCCTGAAATGAAACCGGTGACCGCTCTCCATTTCTGCATTGCGTAAGAGGCTGGTGAAGAGATATATCATATCTTTTCTCAGCAGCGGCTCTCCACCATAAAATACAATTCCAGTGTTGCCTGGCCGGGCTGCCAGAATGAACTTCACCGTCAAACGACAGATTTCCTCAGTCATATCCATCTGTCGCACAGGCGGTGAATAGCAGTAGTCACAGTTCATCATGCATCCGGTAGTGAGATGGAGAGTGAAGTGCATAGTTCATCCTCTGTAATTTGTGGTCATTTCCTTATCCAGCCCTTTGACCTTGCCCATGTGATTGCATCAGATATCTGTGCCTTCAATTCAGATCTGGAGATTTCCAGATCGCCTGTTGAGCCTTTCATTGAGATGGGGTCATAGAATGTGATGACATTTACCTTCCCGGACTGTGCGAAAAGAGTATTCAGAATCTGTGCCGCAGGTTTCGTATATCCCACCGGAGGTGCTGTGCTGAGCATCTGGCTGCTCAGCTTCAGAAGCTGATTCGAATCATCGGAAGAGACAAATTCATATGCGAAACTGTTTTTTGTGCTGTATCCGTCCAGTTCAACAGGCCCTTTGTAGTTGGTCAGCTCCAGTTCCCGAAACCCTTCGATCTTACAGCTTCCATAATCTCCAGCTACTCCACTGACCTTAATATCGTGCCTGTCAAATGTCACACCTGCTTTTTTAAACTCACTCTCAATTATCTGCCGCGCCTCGACTTCTGTGAGGAATCTGGGATGTGAGGCAGATTCACCTCCGCTTCTGACAAAGCCGTATCCGTGTTCAAAAATCGGTGCAGTAACTGCACTGACAGGCGCTGGAAGGTCATCTGCAGATTTCTGAGCTGTCGGCCGTGGTGATGCCGCAATCTGAATCTGTGCAGAGGGTGCCGTGCAGCCGCTGAATGTCAAAGCCAGTAAAGTGCCTGCTGCAAGAGCCTCACACTTCCATCTCTCAGGAATGAAATCTTCTATTCTGTTCTTCTTCTGAAACTCTTCATTATCCGGGTATTCTGGTTTCCTGCAGCCTTTTTCGGGTTTTATCCTCACTTCCATCCCCACCTTTCAAGGTTGTTTCAGCTCATGAGAAGAGTTATCTGAATCCATGAGAGATTCCTGTCAGTCGGGACAGCCATTCAATCGGTATGAACGAAGATGAGATTATCAGAGCCTTTGCGTAAACCTGTTCACTTCTTATTGCAGGGAAAGCAGACTCGAAATCCATAATTGTCGTCCCATGCTTCCGGTTGTATACCGACACGGACATAACAGCATAGTATGAAGGAATTATCGTCAAACCAGGAACCGCCGCGGACTACACGGAATTCTCCGGAAGAAGGTCCTGCCGGGTTCTGTGTGATGCCTGCTCTGTAATAGTCAGCATCATACCAGTCAAGACACCATTCCCATACATTGCCGGCCATATCCATACACCCATATAGACTTGCCCCTTCCGGAAATGTGCCTGAAGGAAGTGTGCCCCTCCCTTCACACATATCTGCCATACCGGCAAATCTCGGACTTTTATACCAGTTACACTTTGATTTATCCCATATATCCCCCCAGGGATACCTTCTTCCATCCGTTCCTCTTGCTGCCTTCTCCCACTCCGCTTCTGTGGGAAGCCTGCCTCCGGCCCATCTGCAGTAGGCTTCTGCGTCATTCCATGTGACTTCCACCACAGGGTGGCCCTCTCTCTCAGGAACTGCGTATCTGCGGAATCCCACCTGCGGCTGATAGCCTGTTTCCTCCACAAAGTGCTCAAACTGTCCGCTCGTTACCTCGCATTGATAGATATGATAGGCATCAAGATATACCTTGTGCTGAGGACGATTGTCATCACGACCTTCTCCGTCCGGACTTCCCATCAGGAACTCTCCCTCCGGAATATACACCATCCTGGCTCCGTCTCTGTTGTTAATGAACTCTTTTGACAATTGTGAATTTCTGCTGAAGGGCTCTCCAGTGGCTGCCGATGCCTGTCCTGTTTCTGATGGGATGCTCTCCGGGACTGGTCTCGGAGATATACTGCCGTCCCGGATGCATCCACAGGCAGCCAGTGTAAATATAACCATTGCAATGACAGCTGATCTTCTGAAGAGCATATCTTCCTTTATGCGGCTGTGATGAAATCCGAAAACTGAGATGACAATAACACGTCTATTAGCCGTTGCAATCATAATTCCTTCGAACCATCCTGCAGTGAAGGAACAGAGAAAAGCACAGGGAAATTATAAAAAATCTTTTTACTGCATAGCTCTCGGAAAGATTGGAAAATCAGAAGATGCTGGATCTGCGAGTAAACAAATATCTGATATACGTCTCACTGGCAGTATTAACCGCCTCTCTGGCCATTGTATCATATAAAATGCTTGTATATCAGCTCATCGCTCTTGCCATACTACTTACAATACTCATTATCATTCGAATGGCGGGAAAAAGCAGGAAGGCATCTTCCGGAACTCTGGAAGAGATGATTTTATTGATACTTGTTGCATTATTGCTGCTCTTTTACCTGTGGACTGCCTCTACGAGCCTTCCGGTAAGTATGGATACAGCTTCATTTGGATCAGGCAGAGTCGAGCACGATCATTATAATATGATGAGCCACGCTTTCAAGAGAGGAAGTCTCAGCATATTGTTCCAGCCGGACCCCGGCCTGTTGGCACTTCCCGATCCATACGACCCTGTTCTCAACAGACACTATAGAATAAAGAAGAAGCACAGTCTGGATTTCTCTCTGTATAAAGGAAAATATTACCTCTATTTCGGACCGGTTCCTGCATTGACAGTCTTGATGCCTTACTCGATAGTATTTGGATATGATATGCCCAGGAACCTTGCAGCAGCAATCTTCTGTATCGGAGGCACCCTTTTCTCCATTCTTACCTTCAACCTTCTTGTAAAACAGTTCTTCCCTGATCTATCCTTTGGAATGAGGATACTCTCTATGTTCGCACTCTGCCTCTGCAATTTATGCCCTTTCAATCTGAGACGCCCTCTGGTTTATGAAATAGCCATCTCATCAGGTTTCTTCTTCATGACAGGGGGGCTTTTCTTACTTGTCAGAAGCTTTCTCTGCAGCAGAGAAAGCCTTTTCCAGATTGTGGCAGGAAGTCTGTTCCTGGGGCTGGCAGCAGGATCCCGGCCTAACCTTGTTCTCTCAGTGTTTATCCTCTTCTTCCTGTGGGGCAGTCTCGTAGACTATAGAAAAGGTCCGGCAGAGATATTAAAGAGAGATAATGTGATAAAAGCCCTCTGTATATTCGTGCCCTTTCTTTCATGCATTGCGGCAATCTGTCTGTATAACTATCTGAGATTCGGCTCCATATCTGAATTTGGATTGACCTGGCAACTGACAACAACAGGCACTGATGCCAGAGTCAGCGCGTCATCGAATATATCAGTATTAATCAGACGTATATACGAATATTTATTCAGCCCGTTATATATAAATGACCAGTTCCCATTTGTTCACTGCACTCCAGTCCTTAACATATGTTACTTTGAGAATATTACCGGCATAATTCCAGGCGTTCCAATTGTTCTGCTCCTTCTGCTATATCCAACGGCTTATTTTATAAACATCAGAGAGTCCAGGGGAGGCTTGAACAGGATTCTTTCATTATTCATGCTGCTGGGATTTCTTCTCTTTATCTCCTGCTGTGCAACTGGCGTTTTGCTGCGCTATGAAACGGATTTCATGCATCTATTTGTATTATCATCACTATTAATCTGGTGCTCCATTAGAAGAAGCCTGAAGCCTGAGGCAGTCAGAATTCTGTTATCAGTGTGCATCACTATTGCGATATTATACAGCAGCGTGCTGTCTCTGGCCCTGAGTATTGAAGGAGACTCAAACGATCTTAGGACACATAACCCAGGCATATACAATTCAATAGAGAAGCTTTTTATCCGCTGAAGATCGTGGAGTGATACATCCTGAAGAAAAACCGATCCAGGGAAGGCTGAATACAATGTAAAGGATTTCAGGCATTGAAATGTCGAAACAGTCTTATAATGACAATGAGTATTCTGTAACGCTCTGTCTCCGTATCATTTTTTCAGAGCAGCCTGATGCCGTATAAGGAAAGGAAGGTGAGGAACGACAAACAAACATGAACCTCCGGGTCCACTTCCAGGATCCGGTAAAAGCCTGTCAACTGTTTTGTTTCCATTACAGCATTGCCGCGCCAGCGGTAAAACCCCCGGCTTAAAAAGACACTGATAAATCCAAAGAATCAATCAAGGAGAAAAAGAATGAAAAAAAGAGTTCTGGTATCTATTGTATTAATGATGTCATTCGTCATCATGAACGCGACATTTGTAATGGCCAATGCCCAGGAAGAGTATAACAAGGGCTACGAGTTCTTCACAAAAAAGAATTTCAAACAGGCAATCGCCTGTTTTGACAAGGCAATCAAGGAAAACAGCGGTTTCGTCAAGGCATTTACATTAAGAGGGTACTCATACTTCATGCTTGAGAAATACAAAGAATCCCTGAATGACCTGAATACAGCAATTCAGCTTGATCCGGAGAATTCAACTGCCCTCTACTACCGCGGAATGGCAAATTTCTATCTCGGCCATTCGAAGATGGCCGGTGAAGATTTCAGCGGCGTGCTGAGGAAGCAGAAAGACAACGCCTATGCCTATTTCATGAAAGCGGTCTGTGATCTTCGTCTCGGTAACTATGCAGGCGCGATCCACAACGCAAGCAACACAATCTCAAACGCTCCCAAAGATGGAGATGCATATGTGGTCAGGGGGATCACGTATCTTCTGCAGAAAAAGTTCGAATCAGCATCCAGGGATTTCAATGCAGCACAGGAACTGAATCCAAATGACAATCTATTTACGGTATTCAGGTTCATAGTTGATGCGCGGGCAGGCAAAGATAACAAAGCAGAAATAGAAGGCTTCTACATAAAAGGTAAAAAAAATCAGTGGCCGCATCTGGGCGCTGGTCTTCTTATTGACAAGGTAACTCCTGAGGAATGCCTCAGTGGAGCAAAGGATGCTGCGACAACAGATAAAGCCAGATATATCAATGAGCAGCAGGCCCAGTTCATCATCTCCCAGTATTTCTATATGAAAAACGATAACAAGCAGGGAGATGCCTACCTCACAGAGTGCATGAACGATGAAGGACCTCTCTTCCTGCTACAGGGAGTTGTGAAGGAAAGCCTTGAAAAGATGAAGGGTAAATAGCCCAATCGAACAGCGAGCAGAATCGTGTATAAGCCTGCAGCAGGACCGTAAACAAAAGCTGCAGGCTTTTTTTAATTACTAAGAGTCCTCCTGCCAATTAATTGATGACAGTTCCGGCCTTTTTCCTGCCATCGAGTGGGTTCAGGCACTCTTCTCTTGACCGTCAATGCTTTTTCGCCTATACTATAGCAGATATTAGAAAGGCAGGGAAAGTAAGATATCATGCAATATAAAGGAATCATCAACAAATACCGTCAGTTTCTTCCTGTTTCAACAGATACACCTGTAGTTACGCTTCATGAAGGCAATACACCGCTCCTGAGGGCACATAATATTGAAAAGCTCTTCCCGGGATATGAGCTCCATCTAAAATTTGAGGGTATGAATCCGACAGGCTCATTTAAAGACAGAGGGATGACACTTGCAATCAGCAAAGCTGTGGAAGCAGCGCATAAGGCGGTGATCTGTGCCTCTACAGGTAACACAGCCGCCTCTGCGGCAGCATATTCTGCCCGGGCAGGAATAACGTGCGCAGTAATAATCCCGGAAAATGCCATCGCGATGGGCAAGCTTGCCCAGGCTCTCATCTACGGAGCGAAAGTGATAGCTCTCCAGGGCAACTTCGATCAGGCTCTCGACATAGTGAAGGAAATTTCATCCCACTACCCTTTTACTCTTGTCAACTCGCTGAATCCATATCGAATAGACGGGCAACAGACTGCTTCCTTTGAAATCTGTGATGTAATGGGCGACTCACCTGACTATCTCTTTATACCTGTGGGAAACGCCGGAAACATCACCGCGTACTGGAAGGGATTCAGAGCTTACAATGAAGTTAAAAACACCAGACTTCCTGTTATGATGGGCTTTCAGGCAGAAGGGTCTGCGCCGATCGTAAGAGGTAAAAGAATAGATAATCCAGAAACAAGAGCAACAGCAATAAGAATCGGCAACCCTGCCCGGTGGCAGGAAGCAGAGGCAGCAGCCAGAGATTCAGGCGGCGCAATCGACACGGTGACTGATCCGGAGATCTTCGAAGCGTATTCGCTTCTGGCTTCACGTGAGGGAGTATTCGTCGAGCCGGCTTCGGCAGCCTCTGTGGCAGGCTTCATCAAATGCGTGAAAAAAGGCTCCATCCCGAAGGGAAGCAAAGTAGTATGCGTAAACACCGGTCACGGCCTGAAGGATCCTGAGGCCGCAATAAGAGAGAGTGTACCTCCCACTGTATGCCCGGTCGAGGTCGAAAGCGTCCTGAAGGTAATCTCCTGACATTGAGGTGATAATGGAAAGCTTCACAGTAAAAGTTCCAGCTACATCGGCTAATATGGGCCCGGGCTTTGATACGATCGGGATGGCTCTTGATATCTACAATGAATTCATCGTAACTTTGGGAGAAAAGAAGAGGCTGACCATCGCGATTGAAGGAGAGGGTGCCGACGAGCTCCCTTCAGATGACACAAACCTGGTGTATCGATCATTTCTGAAAGGTTGTGCCATTGCCAGAGCCAGAGTCCCGAACATCTCTCTGCTTCAGAAGAATGCAATACCTGTGGCTCGCGGACTGGGCTCTTCCGCATCAGCCATAATTGCAGGGCTGGTAATTGCAAGGAAGGTGTTCGGTGAAGCATTGAAAGAGGAGGTTCTCGTCAATGCAGCGGCAGAGCTGGAAGGTCATCCCGATAATACCATGGCTGCATACTACGGCGGAGTAGTCATCAACTATCTCGAAAACCGCCACTACAGCGCAGTCAGAATTCAACCAGCGAGGCCGATGGAGATAGCCCTCGCCATACCGGAGATCAAGATAAAATCCAGAGAGGCCAGAGAGCTTCTCCCAGAAAAATACCCGGCAGACGATGTGGTAAGCACCATTCGAAATATGGCTCTCCTGATCGCATCGCTGTACAGCGGCGACTATCATCTCCTCGGAACGGCTTTGAAGGACTGTATCCATCAGCCATACAGAGCAAAGCTGCTTCCAGGATTCTATGAAGCGGTGGAGGCTTCGTGCCGGGCCGGTGCCTGGGGTGCGGCTTTGAGCGGTTCAGGCTCAACAACAATCGCATTCTGCCCGGATAATCCTGAGAAAGCTGCAAAAGCAATGACACAGGTATATGCCGAAAAAGGCATATACTGCACGTGGAAAACAGCCTCGCTTACTGCCACCGGAGCAGTCATAATTCCATAATACAGTAAAGGAGCACTGCCCATGCATACAAGGCGGATAATGAAGTTCGGGGGAAGCTCTCTTGCTGATGCCGACTGCTTCAGAAAGGCATGCCAGATAATCGTTTCATCACTTGAGCAGAATCCAGTCATAGTTGTCTCAGCTCTCGGCGTGGAAAAGGGAGAGATCAAAGTTACAGACTCTCTGAAGGGGCTGGGAGAAAGGGCTCTGGCAGGTGAGAGCACAGAAAAGCTCGAGAACGCGATCATCAGAAGACACGTTAAGCTGACGAAAGAGCTGAACCTGCCCAAAGACCTGCTGGAAGAAGATTTCAACAGCATTAAAGCTATTGCGGTTAAGATCCGGAGAGAAGAGTTCACCGACAGGATGGAGGCGCTGGATGCCCTGATGGGTTATGGAGAGCTCCTTTCCTCCAAGATTACAGCATCGCTGCTTTCTGCTCTAGGTTACAGATTTTGTGCCGTCCCAGTCGAAAACTGCGTATTCATCACTGATGATCAGTTTGGAAATGCATCGGTACTCGACTCCAGCCTTGAAAAGATCGCAGCCTTTGTCATAGCCTCCAGGGATTTGCTGGTCTTCCCTGGCTATGTGGGACGCACAGCAGATGGAAGGATGACAACACTTGGAAGAGGCGGCTCTGACTATACTGCTGCAGTTCTTGGAGCTGCGCTGAAAAAGGATGTTGAGATCTGGACTGATGTGGACGGCATATACCGGATCTCACCAAAGCACCTGCCAGAGCAGTTCAGGAGCCTTGGCCACCCGGAGACGATTCCGGAGCTTTCTTATGAGGAGGCTTTTCAGATGGCCGCCTTTGGATCCCGCGTGCTCTATGAGAAATCAATGCACGCAGTGCAGCAGGCTGTCAGAAAAGGGAAGCATATCAGGCTCCTGATCAGGAACACCTTCAATCCTGAGCATCCAGGCACAGTTGTATCGAGCATGCACCATCACTCAGGAGAGCCCAGGGGGATAACGGTACTCGAAGGAACTCAGCTCTTCACCATATATTCAGGCAGTGATGAGGAAAATGAAGCCTTCCGCAGAGAAGTCAGTGATCTTTCTCAGGTGCGAGTTCTGCTTTCTTCTCAGACTCACGGCAGGCTCTCAATCGTGCTGGATAATCCTCACGATGAGCTAGTCAGACTGGAATCAAAGTATCAGGGACACCTCTCCCGCGATCAGGTGCTTGTAAAGATTGTCGGAGACGGGCTCGGAGAAAACCCTGTAACTCTTTCCAGGATTCACGGTGCGCTGCAGGCATCTGAAAACACCGAAAAATACGGCATGACTGTAGTTCATAAATCACCGCAGATTCTCACAGATACCACATTTGAACTGCTGGTCAAGAAGAGAGGGCTTTCCGATGTGCTTCTGTCACTTTACAAGGCTCTGTTCATGAAAAAGACCGTCACTGTTGGAATGCTGGGCCTGGGCACAGTGGGAAAAGGAGTACTGGACTACAACCACAGCATGTACAGCTCTGAAAAGGGAGGCTTTTCACTGCACTTCCCCAGAGCGCTGGTGAGGAATCTGTCCAGAAATCGGGGAGATCTTCACGACACTGAGATTACCGGCAATATTCGCGATATCCTCGACGACCCCACGGTGGATATAGTACTCGAAATCATGGGCGGAATCGAGCCGGCCAGAACGTACATTCTGGAAGCGCTTAAAAAAGGAAAGGATGTCGTCACTGCCAACAAGGCGCTGCTGGCTGAATGCGGCAAGGAAATATTCAGCACCGCTTTCAGATACCGCAGAAATATAGGTTTTGAAGCCAGTGTCTGCGGTGAGATACCTATAATAGATGACCTTCTTAAATTCCCCGGTCTCGGAGATATTGAAGGAATCGAGGGAATAGTGAACGGCACCAGCAACTATGTGCTGACCAGGTTCATGGAAGGTATGAGCATGGAGGCGGCGATCGCTGAGGCTCAGCAGAAGGGCTTCGCTGAAGCAGATCCCACATTGGACATATCCGGAGCGGATGCCTCTCAGAAGCTCTCCATTCTGGCATCAATCCTCTTCAATCAGCCTGTCAGCTACCGAAATATCCCCTGCCAGGGCCTTCCTGGACTTCTCCCTGTCGATCGCCTCGCCTTTCTACAATGGAACATGGTTGTGAAACCCCTCGCAATAGCACGCCTCACAGAGGGGACTCTGATGCTGAGAGTATCTCCTGCGCTTGTGCCTTCCACCCACCCACTGGCTGCAGTGCGTGACGAGAATAACGCCCTGGCACTCTATCTGTCAGGCAGAAAGGAGCCTGTAACCAATATCGGGAAAGGCGCAGGAGCCATCCCCACAGCCCGTTCAATAATAAGGGATATCATAGATGTTTCGAGAAGATCGCGATTCCATATGCTGAACCTCCCTGAGTTCTTCCGGGTCGATGCCAGAATTCCTCTAGCAGAGGAAGGCGAACTGCTGGGGAACTGGTACCTGCGCTTCACTGTCGCCGATGAGCCTGGTGTTTTCGGCACCATCGCATCGATTCTGGGAGCGTGCAGGCTCTCAATCCGACAGGTGATACAGGAGGATTCGAAAGAGGAGGGCGCTCACATCCAGCTCGAGATTAAGAATTCAAAGCTTTCAAGCCTGGAGAATGCGGTAGAGAAGATAAAAGCCCTTCCCTGTGTTCACAGAGCTTTCTACTGCATAATGATGTAGCCGCGGTATATCATGGTGGCATGTTAAACTTTTATTAATGGACCTGAGCGAGAATCAGTGCTATACTCAATTAACAGAGATATTCACGATGAGGTGGCATCTTGGATAGAGTGGATCATGCAGCAAGAGCCTCTACTTCCGATCTGGCCGGGACCTCTGGAAAAAAGCATCCGGCTCAGCGTTCCAATGAGTCTGCTCCAGAGGCTTCATGTGATTCTGTTCAAATCTCCGGTTCCCACCGTAAAGGCTCGAAAAAAAGAAGCACTATAGCGAAGCACTCTGACAGTGAGACCTCTCATGCTCCACTTCAGTCATCACATCCTCAGTCACAGAAAGAGTCCTTTTTCCCTTTCCCTGTCGATGGCACAGCGAGAAAGACCCATCTGGAAGAAATCAACGGCCTGAAAGAGCAGCTGGAGAAAGGAGCACTCGAGGGAAAAACCTTCAGCGCCGCTGCACATACACTTGGAAAATATGCACAGGACAGGAGCGATCCGCTCATACAGAGGGTGGCCCGGAATCTGCTCTATGATTATGTTGATTTCAAAGCTCCTGAGATGAACTGGATGATGAAAGTCGGCACAGTTGAAGGGCCGGTAAAATACCTCAGCTCGATGAGAAGCCATGTTGACGACATCTCGGACAGGCAGTATCTCGGTGATTCAAGCCGCTTCCCGGAATTCCTGAAGGCTCTCGCAATGGGTACGTCAGGAGCCATTGTTGCCCAGGAGACACTCAAGACTGTGGCACACCTGGGCAACAGCTTCGCCCGGCGGGGCACTGCGAAGCTTCCCCCTGAAGTGAGAAAAAACGAGCCGGAACAGAAGGATCTCTCATGGGGCGCCGGATGTGCCTCGCTGATTGATTTCTGGTGGAATAATGGACAGATTGAGGTGCACAGGGGTGGAGAAGTGGTAACGCCAGGCTCCATGGATATAAAAGAGCTTCTGTTTTCAGAGAAAGTCGCAGTGATCGGCTCAGTAATAGAGCTGGAGACCCCCCTGAAGCCTCATTCTCTGAAGGAGAAAGGTCTCGCAAGAGAGATAATGCAGGAGATCGATCCCCGTGGCAAAGATGATGTAATAGACACAGGCATCACAAGGCTCCAGGGACTCTACAAGAGCGATCCATCCTTGGCGGCAAAAGTCATGGATGCCATAATTGACGAAGCACAATCGAGCATAAGCGGAAATGAACAAGGCAAAAACAAACCACAGTGGGGAGTATCCTCCCTCTCCCGACTTCTCTTTCATGCCCGGGACAACGACTGGCTGAGAGATCTCCTGAGAGATCACCTGCCAACCCTGAGAGACTTTCCCCGGAAGGCTCATTCATATGGCATAATCTCGGATAACTATTGGATGGGAAGCGAATACGTCACATTCTGCAGAAATCTGACGAGGGCATTCCCAGAGACTCTGGACGCTGCGTTCATCAGGGACGGCCTTTCCCCGATGCTCAACTCCGATGTGATCAACACGAGAGAATCGGCAGCAAAGCTGGCAAGTGAGATCTGGAAGGAGCATCCCGACACGGTCTCACCCACGATGGAGATGATCATCAAAGACACAGGCAGTCCTTACCTGGAAGATGCTCATTGGAGCCTAATCCATGAGGCGGCAGAAAAGTATGACTGGGTTCCTGAAAAACCAATTATGGAGAATCTGGTATCAAGACTCTATCTACCACCAGGCAGGGAGAAGAGATCATTGTTCGATGGATCAGGCCTGAAAGGCTATGACCTGGGAGGAGGAATCAAGTTGCTCTCCATCCTCCAGAAGAAGAATCCTGTGCTCATGAGAGGTTATGAGCTTCCTGATGCGAAGGGAACGCTTGTTTCTGTCAACAGGGCAGTCATCGATCTGATCGCACATGATCCCGGAGGAAGCGATGTACTGAGGCATCTCTACACGAAAGGCTCGATGAATAATGATTACCACGGGAGAACGGCAGACCTGTACAGTCTCATTCAGGCAGACACGAAGCTCCAGGAAGAGATGCTTCAGAAAGTGAAGGAGGGATATGCCAGAGCGGGTTCCATCAATGGCATGGGCGAAACGGAGAAGCGGATGCTCACCATGTTGTATTGCCTCAATCCCGATAAGAATCCAACCTCCGAACTGAGGGAGATATTTTTCAAAGACATGGGGAACGGGCAGGGCTTTTATATCTTCAGCGATATGGTAGACCGGATCAGACGGGAGGAAATAGACGGAGGAATTGAGGCTCTGAAGAAAGGAGACCTCTCCCCTGAGACACACATCGACAGAGCCAGGGGAGCCATTACCATTGCTCACAACCTGGGAGTATCATCAGATCTGGAAAGAAACACAGGCCTCATCTTCGAGGCGATGGATGAGGGCAGAAAGACAGGAAACATGAACTTGAAGACTCCCCTTCCAGGGCTCCTCAATGAATTCGCAGAGAGTCTTGCAAAAAATGGCACTGTAGGTGCAATGCCCTCTAAAGATCTGGCCCTCGTGCAGATTATTGAGTATTTGAGCCGCACCGATGAGGATCTTAAGAATAAAACATGGGAAATCCTGAGTCCCCATCTGGCCATTGACCAGGGCTATGGCAGTGGTGCCACCGTAAGCTGCATCGATCCCTTCAGGAAGATGGAGATTGAGAAACAGGGAAGCATCCTGGCAGGCAGAGGCGCAATGAACCGCTCCGAGCGAATAGGGCTTTTTGATAAGATTCTTGCCATCGGAAAGACCAGTTATAATTTCAAGGATGAGGAGGTCCGCACCGGAGCGCTCTCATATTTCAGCAAAGGGATCGCAGGCACAATATCACCTCTGGGAGAACTGCCTGAATCATTCACCGATCCTGCGAACACTTTTAAAGCGTACTGCGGTCTGATACCAGGAGCTGAGAAGGATTCAGAATGCGCTGCGGAATGGGCCAAACTGAAGGACATTCTGAGGATTGCCGGCGGTGAGGCGCATCTCGATCTGGCGCTGGACACATACCATTATATGGAAGAGATGAGCGCCCTGGGGATGGATCGGGGAATGGCGCTGGATCATGCATTGCGATGTCGGGCTCTGGGGAACAACCCCCGCGAGACTGCCATTCAGGAACAGGAGGCATCACCAGGTAACCATCACGTTGAAGTCGACGAGGCATTTGTCGATATAGGCGGGATAAAGCTGGATATAAAAAAAGCCGGCAGCAGTGATTGAGCCGGCTTGCATTTTCCAATTACCGGTGAGCGGTATATCCCGCCACTATAATGAGAGATACATTACTTTCGGATCTTTTTCTACCGTGAAGGTTGAGCCATCATTGCTTTTATGCACCATATATGCTCCGCACTGGTAAAAGGTCTCATTTTCATGAATCTCCTGCTTTACGAAATTGCCTGTATTATAAGCGAATTCTTTCTTCTCTGTCCTGGCATCCATACATTTTGTCTTTCCGGTTTCTGCGTCATACACCAACGAGCCATTTACAGAAAAATTCGAAAAGAAACTCTTCTTTACATAATCGTCTGTTGTAACAACTCCTTTTATTTCACATGTATCTTTACGTGAATTGTCAATGCTTTGCAGAACGTCTGCTGCAGCTTCACAGTCTGACATTACCTTTTTAGATATCCTGTAGGCTTCTATCTCCAGCAGTTTTAATATTATTAGGATTGAATGTAACGCTCATAAAACACACTCCTTTAATACTTAATTCATTCACTCTGAAACAGAGTAATATACTTTGCTTTGACAATTAATTACCAGACCTGATCCATTCTTGAATATCAAACGGCTGTAAATGGATGGAAAAATTGTAACTGCTCAGGGGGTATAAAATAATTTTTCTGAATCTTGCATGAGTTTTTCCTTTCTTATCGAACAATGATAATGTAATGGAAAATGCAAGAGATTATGAAATCACATTACCACGGAT
>Ga0302251_1000980_pt1 | contig 20382 bp, 18 predicted proteins | sample AAG_RA_Gln_MG_FD_193534 | JGI IMG/M metagenome (GOLD analysis project Ga0302251, IMG submission 193534) | Enriched activated sludge microbial communities from anaerobic digester in WTTP, New Holstein, Wisconsin, United States - AAG_RA_Gln | ecosystem: Engineered > Bioreactor > Anaerobic >...
TAATTCCGAAAAAACTGGTCGGAGAAATCCGCGCCATCAAGGTGGTGTGCTAGAGATGACAGAGAAGGCTAACGTGATCTGCCGCTGCGAGGAGATAGAGATAGACGAGATCAGGAAGTGGATAGCCAGAGGCTACGACACATTTGACGAGCTCAAGAGACAGTTGCGGGTCGGCATGGGACCGTGCCAGGGAAGGGGCTGCCGCGACATAATATTGAGGGAGCTCTCAAAGGCCACCGGCAAACCCATAGCGGAGCTTAACCCCGGGACCATAAGGCCTCCGGTGAAACCCATAAAACTCGGCCTCCTGGCAGAGGACAAGTAGGAGGTGCGGATGATGGATTTTCCGAAAACAGCCGACATAGTCATAATAGGCGGGGGAATAGTAGGCACGGCTACCGCGTATTATCTGGCAAAATCAGGACGCAAAAACGTGGTTCTCGTCGAAAAGAACACGGTCTGTTCCGGCTCCACGGGCCGCTGCGGGGCAGGCATACGCGCGCAGTGGGGATTGGAGCTGAACTGCCGCATGGCACTTAAATGCCTTGAGACATTCGAACAGCTCGACGAAGAGCTAGGCTTGCCCACGGGCCTCAATCAGGGAGGGTATCTCCTCGTTGCTTACAAAGAAAAGGAGTGGGAGCAGTTTAAGAAAAACGTCGAGCTCCAGCACAGCCTTGGGATAAAGACGGAGATATTCACAGACGTTAAAAGGGCGCAGGAGATCTGTCCCGGCGTTGCGGTTGACGACGCACTTGGCTTCACCTTCCATCAGAGAGACGGACATGCCGACCCGTTCCTCACGACATTCGCGTTTCAGGAGGCAGCCAAGCGCCATGGGGCACGATTCTGCAAGTTTACTGAGGTGACCGGCCTTAAGGCCAAGGATGGTGTAATAAAGGCGGTAGAGACGGATCGCGGCACGATCGAGTGCTCCCATGTCATAAACTGCGCGGGCGCGTTCGCGCAGGACATCGCCAAGATGGCTGGGGTGATCCTGCCCAACTGGGCTGAGCGCCATGAAATACTTATAACGGAACCTGTCGATCCCGGCGTATGTCCGCCGATGCTCATGAGCTTCAGCGGCAACTACTATATCCAGCAGCGTCCGCACGGATCGATAATAGCAGGGGAGAGCCCGTCGCACGAACCTCTGCTGGGGTATACGTCGACCGCGCATTCGCTGGCCAGCATAGCCGCGACCATAGTAAAGATGCTTCCCAGGGCCAAGGACATTCGCGTTGTACGCCAGTGGGCCGGATATTACGATATGACACCGGATGCGGCCCCTATACTTGGTGAGACCGACGTGAAGGGGTTCTGGCACGCAACGGGCTTTTCGGGGCATGGCTTCATGCTTGGTCCGGTCGCGGGACAGGTAATGACGGCGCTTCTTAACGGCGATGAACCGCCGATAGATCCAACTATTATGGACTATCACCGCTTTGAGCGCGGCGAGCGCATAGTTGAGCCTAACGTGGTATAATTCTGCAAAGGTTTTCAAAGCAACGAAAAAGCGGTTTTCTATTTTTGCCGCATGCCGTGTATGACCGAACGACACAGCCCGCATATAGCTATGAATATGCCGGCTGTGTCGTTATCTCGTTAACAAACGCCGTATTTTAGCGGGGGGATGTCATGGAGCTCGTCAATATATCCGGCAAGACATGGGTTATACCAGGCCCTGTCAATATCGGAGTGTATGTGGAGGACGGCAGGGCCGCGCTTATCGACAGCGGCAGCAGCCCTGACGCGGGACGTGCCATCCTGCGACTTGTAAAGGCGAAAGGATGGGATGTAGCTCTCATAATCAACACGCACTTTCACGCCGACCATGTCGGTGGGAACTCCTTCATACAGAAGCGCACCCAGTGCGAGATAGCGGCGCATCCTAAGGAAGCCCCGTTCATCTCTTTCCCTGAGATGGAGCCGCACGAGCTGTGGCTTGGAGCCGCGCCAAAACAGCTTTGCACGAAATTTCTGCAGGCTGAGCCGTCTAATGTCACGAAACTTCTAAACCCAGGGGATGTCGTGAGTGAATTTGGACTTGTTTCTGCGGATCTCGCAGGCCATGCGCATGGTCAGATAGGGGTCCGCACTCCTGACGGAGTTTTTTTTACGGCTGATGCCGTAATATCCGAGAAAATACTTGAAAAGTATAGCATTCCGTTCGTAGCCGACTTCGTACGCGCCATGACGACCCTTGACGCGCTTGAGTCCGGCTGTGCCGAGGTATTTGTGCCGTCTCACGGCGACATCTGTTCCGACATAAGGCCGATGGTTAGGGCCAACCGAAACTGCCTTCAAAGACTGCGCGAAGAGATAGCGCATATATGCGATGATGCCAAGACACGAGACGACATCCTAATATCCCTGTCAGAGCGACACGGGCTAAACATGAACCTTGCGCAGTACGTGCTCATACACAGCACCGTTAGCGCCATACTCACGCCCATGATAGATTCCGGTGAGATTGGCGTGGATTTCAGCTCCGGAACCTTGAGGCTCAAAAGACAAATCCCGCCGCAGACAACAAAGCCAGCTTAAAACAATGGCCCAACGTTGTACCGCTGGGCCATTGCCGTTATTATTAAACTTAGCTCAGAGATCCCGCATCAGGGCAATCAGCATGATCTGCGCTTCAGCATCAGCTTAAGAGGCCTGGCCGGCACAGCGGCTGGTTCGCAGCCGTCGGAGGCGCCGCAGCCGCCCTCGGTATTCTCATCCGTGTCCCGGGCCTTCTCCTCTCGGTAGAGCACCTGCTGAGTTTTGGAGCCGTCGCGGTAGATAGTTATGCCCTTACAGCCGAGTTTCCACGCCGACACATATATGTCGAGCACCTCTTTTACGGAGCTGCCGTGAGGCAGGTTTACCGTTTTTGAGACGGCAAGGTCCGTGTACTTCTGAAACGCACCCTGCATGCGCACATGGGATATCGGGCTTATGTCGTGCGATGTGACGAATACGGACTTGATCACGTCTTCCGGCAATCCCTCCTTGATGGCCTCGGCATAGTAACGGTTCACCTGTTTCATTATGACCTTCGTCCCGTCTACCTGTGTGCGGACCCTGGTGTGTTCAAGCGCGAACACAGGTTCTATTCCTGACGAACAGTCCGCGAGAAGCGCTATGGTACCCGTGGGGGCTATGCACGTAAGCGTCGCGTTGCGGCGGCCCAAGTGCGCCAGAGGCTCAGGAACCCCTTTTTCCTTTCCAAGAAGCACGGAGGTCTCGTGAGCGGACTCTTTGATGGCGGACATTATCTCTTCAGCTAGAACGAGCGCCTCATCGCTGTCATAAGGTATGCGCAGGCGGAACAGAAGATCCGCCCAGCCCATTACGCCCAGCCCTATCTTGCGCGTGCGCATGACGGCCTCCGAGATCTCAGGCAGCGGATAGTGGTTGACGTCTATAACGCTGTCAAGAAAACGTGTCGCCGTTGCGGCGACTTCCCTGAGGATATCGTAATCAAAGCGGCCTTTTTTGACCATCAGCGAGAGGTTTATGGATCCCAGGTTACAGGCCTCGTTGGGATAAAGCGGCGACTCTCCGCATGGGTTTGTGCTTAAAAGCGGTCCGAGGTCAGGGGTCGTGTTGCCCCTGTTGATGGCATCCAGGAATATTATCCCGGGATCCCCTGTGCGCCACGCGGTCTCGGCTATCTCATACAGAAGCTTTGCTTCCTCCCCGCCGGGGTCGGCCGCGGCCTTCTCCATGAAGGAATCAGACACTCCGACAGAGATGTTGAAGTTTGATATCGTGCCGTCTGAGTCCTTACAGTGGATAAAGCTGCGGATATCCGGATGGTCTGCGTTAAGTATGCCCATGTTGGCGCCGCGGCGCATACCGCCCTGCTGGACCGTCTCCGTAGCCTTATCGAACAGGCTCATAAAAGATACGGGCCCGGACGCGCGCCCGTTGGTGCTGCTGACTTTCGCGCCCGCGCCGCGCAGTTTCGAAAAATTGAAGCCTGTGCCGCCGCCGCTTTTGTGTATGAGCATCTGCTTGCGGAGAGCCTCGCAGATGCTGTCCATGGAGTCCTCTATGCCTATGACAAAACACGCGGCAAGCTGCCCATAAGGCGCAGGCCTGCCTGCGTTCATAAGGGTCGGGCTGTTGGGCAGAAAAAGGAGCTTGGCCATAATGTCATAATACTCATCCGCCCATTTATACCTAAGCGCCAAAGTATCCTCGGCCGACGCGACATGGTGCGCAACCCGAAGCAGCATCTGTTCAGGCGTCTCTGTAGGGCTGCCTGTCTCGTCTCTCCAAAGGTAACGGTCTTTGAGTATCTCCTGCGCTGATCTGCTGAACGACGGCTTGACTATCATGCTGTAAGGACCTCCGCTTTCGAAATCTGCACTCTATGATAGCACAAAAATCCGCAAGAGGAAGAGGATAAACACTAGATATGCCGTGGACTTGTCAACAAAACGCTGTATATTGTGTGATTATTTTTGTGGATATCTTGTACCCTAAGCTTTATCTGCGCCACGCGTCTTTTGAGAAGAGGATGAGGACAGTATACAGCTCAAGCCTCCCGCATAGCATGCAAAAAATGTAGACCCATTTAGCGGCAAAAGGCTGGGCTGAGAAGTTGTCGACAGGGCCTACGGCGCCAAAGCCTGGGCCCACGTTTCCAAGCGTCGTGGCCACTCCGCCTATCGAAGTGATCATATCCTGCCCAGTTGCCGAGACCGCAAGCACGGAAAGCGTAAATACGATGAAATAGAGCGCTATAAATGTCGCCGCAGACGAGACCGTCTTTGGGTCGACAGTCTGGTCCCCTACTATGACGGGTATCGCGGCTCCGGGATGGAGGAACGATTTGATCTCTGAGAGGATTTTCTTCTCGGCTATTTTGATCCTTATACATTTTATGGCGCCGGCTGTCGAACCGGCACAGCCGCCGACGAACATAAGGACAAGCAGGAGCATCTGCGTAAACGGCGGCCATAGGGAGTAATCCGCCGACACGAAGCCTGTCGTCGTTATGATGCTTATCACGTGAAACGCGGCGAAGCGAAAGGCATCCGCTGCGTTTTCGAAAAAGCCGTGCATATAAATATAGATTGCGACCGCACAAGAAGAGAAAAATATTATCTTTGAGTAGAAGCGAAACTCAGGATCCATGTACGGTTTCAGGGTCCTGTTCCTTATGGCAAGAAAGTGCAGATTGAAATTGGCGCCCGAAAGAAACATCACGATTGCCAGCACCCAGTCCACGTAGGCCGATGCGTAAGCGGCGGTGCTGGCGTTGCGAGGGGAGAACCCGCCTGTTGAAACAGCGGTGAATATATGGCAGATCGACTCGTATACGCTCATTTTGCCAGCAGCTAATACCGCTATGCCCATGAATGTCAGCCCCATGTACACCTTCCAAAGAGTCAGCGCCATGTCCTGTATGCGCGGGCTTATCTTTTCAAGCACAGGTCCCGGCACCTCAGCCTTGAAAAGCTGCGTCACCCTCATGCCGAGCATTGGCATCAGGGCTATAGTGAGCACGACTATCCCCATGCCGCCGAGCCACTGGGTCTGCGAGCGCCACATCAATATCCCCCTGGGGTTTGCCTCTATGTTTGTCAGTATAGTGGCTCCGGTTGTGGTAAACCCGGATATTGTCTCAAAATATGCGTCCGTGAACGACGACACGTATCCGCCGAACAGATATGGCAGGCAGCCTTGGAAAGATGCGAAGACCCATGACAGCGCGACTGCGGCAAAAGCTTCCTTGGTCCGCATCTCTTTTGCGTTGGCGTTGCGCCCGAATGCGTAGAGCACAAGCGCGAAAGCGGCGCCTGCCGCTATTGAAAGCCCAAACGCGCGCACGTCGCCGCTGCCGTCGGCAAGTGCCCACATGAGCGGAAAGAGCATGCTCGCGGAGATTAAAATGACCAAAGCGGAGAGGAACTTCGCAACTATGCGCAGGCTCACTTAAGAGCCTCCCCGAATACCTTTATTGCGGCCGGCATTGTGTCCGTGGATGCGAATATCACTATTTTATCGCCCGACAGCAGTTTAGTCGTCCCGGTAGGTATCAGGATATCCTCCTCTCGTTCGAGAAGCCCGATGACAACGCCTAATGGCAGGTCAAGCTCTTTAAGCGTTTTCCCGACTGCCAAAGACTCGTCTGACAATGTGAGCTCAAGCGCCTCGGCGCTTATCTCCTCAAGCACGGTCAGCACCCGTGACGAACCGGGATAGCGGACGTTCCTTATGATGACCTCCGCCAGCGTCTGGTTCCTGTTCAGTATGGAGTCTACGGGGATGTGCTGCGTCATGCCGAGATAGTTGGGGCGTTTGACCACGGCGATGCTCTTTGATGCGCCGAGCGTCTTGCCGAGCACGGCGAGCATAAGGTTCGTCTCGTCCTGGTCGGTAGTCGCGACGAAACCGTCGGCGTACTCTATCCCCTCGGAAAGCAAAAGCTCGGAATCGGCCCCGTCCCCGCATATGACGAGAACTCCCGGAAGTTCGGACGCCACTTTTTCGCACTTTGCCCGGTCCTGTTCCACTATGCGGACATCTATCCTCGGTACCCTCTCCATGAGGCGCTTGGCTGCCTGAAAGCCTATTTTGCCGGCGCCTATAATGAAGACCCTTTTAAGTTTTTTCGAGAGCATCGGCTGGAACAGAGATTCAAGCTCGTGGACTTGGTCGCGGTAGCACATCGTGTAGCAAATGTCACCGGGCCTCAGTACATCTTTTGCCTTTGGCACAAAACTTTTAGCGTCCCTTTGTATGCAAACGATAAGCGTTATAAGCTGTTTGTTGCGGTTCCTTACTTCAAAAAGCGGAAGCCCGCACATCGGCGAATCCTCCGCCACGCGAAAGACATATATGCCCGCTTTGCCTCCGGCAAGCTCGGCCGCGTGCAGCGCGCCGCGGACCTCCAAAAGCTCCTCTATCTCCTTCGCGACCGAACGCTCGGGGGATATCATAATATCTATGCCAAGTCCCCTTGCCCACGTGTCGTTATCTGTGAACTCAAGGCCGACGGCTCGCGCTATGACATGCCTGACACCGACTTTCTTGGCTATCCAGCAGGCCATTATATTGACCTCGTCCCTGTTTGTGCAGGCTATAAGAAGCTGGACATCGTCGCACCCGCTTTTGACGCCGGCCCTTTCAAGCACGCTTGGTCTGGCTCCGTTGCCCCTGATCACGATGACGTCGAGATCGTTTTCCACGCGCTGCGCACGCTCCTCGTCGTTCTCGACGACTATGATCTCATGCCCGTCAGACGCAAGATCCCTAGCTACGCTGTAGCCTACCTCACCGGCACCGACAAGAACTATGCGCAAAACAATTCCGCCTTTCATGCAAAAACAAATAGGTGACATGCCATAGGCAATATCTTATAGCACTATTTTCAATAAACGCAAGTTGCGGAACTAACTGCGCCTGAAATGCGACGGAGACGGCATGGTCCGCCGTCTCCGTCCGGTCAGATATCAGTCAGGCTAATGGGGCCCGGCCGAACCTCTTCTTTTTCTCTTTTCAGATGCCAGCGCCGTTTTGATGGCCCAGGCGAAAGACCCCATGGTAATAATTATAAAGATAGCCATAGTAAGCTGCCACATGTTGATTTCCTCCCTTTCCCTTTAAACTGGGGCTAATCCAGCACGTTGGAGTGGATCAGCCTCTTGGCCATAGCTTTGTTGAGAGCTATGAGGATGACGGCGAGGAGCCCCCACTCGACCACCATGGATCCGGGGGTGTAGGCGTATTTCTGCAGAGGCCAGAATTTGTACCATTCGCCAGGATACCACGTCATCGCCTGATAGAACCACCAGCCCCACACAAAAGCGAAGAGGACGGGGAAGAACCTGATGCCCTTCCACAGCCATTCAACGCGCATGTCGGAGCAGGGTTCGATGTCTTCCTTCCATAGCTTGTCCACGCCATATTTCATGGCCGCGATGGCGTAGAGGAGTCCAACCATAAGAAGCGCCACGCCCCAGACCATGTCCTGGTTCTCGAAGATGCCGTTGTCAAGCGCAGACCAGCTTCCGACGACGAGGAAGAATACCGTCACATATAAAGTAGCCTTAATGCGGCTGTATCCCATGTCCATCAGGTTGCGGGTACCAAGCTCGATCATCGCTATCACAGAGCTCAGGGCCGCTGAGAATAACGCCAGGAAGAAGAGGAGACCCAGGATGAATCCACCGGCCGTATGCGCGAAAAGGTTTGTCAGGTTGACAAACGTGAGTCCATTCGCGCCGGATTTCATAACGGCCATCGGGTCGGGAGCCAGTGCGAAGACGGCGGGGATAACGACCATGCCGGCAAGAGTCGCAGCCGTCGTATCTCCGAATGCCACCGTGAATGAGTTGAGCATGATGTCCTCGTCCTTGGCGGAATAGACGTAAAAGACGTGGAACATTCCCCAGCCGGCTCCGGTCGACCATGCCACCTGGGTGTAGGCGCGAAGCCAGACATCTGGATTGGTAAACCCGGCCGGGTCGATGGTGAACATGAACTGCAGGCCCTTCCAGGCACCCGGAAGCGTGACCACGCGTACAATCAATATCGCCAGAATTATATAGATCGACGGTACCAGGATCTTGTTGGCCTTCTCAAGCCCTCCCTGTACTCCGCGCGCGATTATCGCGGCACTTATAATGACGGCTCCGACGAACCACATCCAGGCCTCCACAGATGGGGGGGTCATGGCAAAATTCTTCCAGACCTGTGCTGTCAGGTCAACCCCGCCCGTCCGGACGTCGCTCAAAAATCCGGTCAATATGAGGGCGATGTATTTCATTACCCATCCAAGGACAACGACATAGTAGGCGCCTAACATGATGCAGACCATGCCTGCCCATGCTCCTACCCAGGTCCATTTGTTTCCCAGGAGGGTCTTAAAGGCTCCCGCGTTCGCCATACGGGTCTTTTTACCGAAAGCGGACTCGGCGCATATAAGTGGCACGGCCCACGTAAACAACGCGATCACATAAATGACGAGGAACGCGCCTCCGCCGCATGCCGCCAATTCGCGCGGGAAGCGCCAGATGTTCCCCGTGCCGACGGCCATTCCAAGAATCGTGGCAATAAGCCCCCATCTGCTTGCAAACTGTTCTCCTCCCTGTTTGATCTCAGCCATGTCCAGACCTCGCTTTCCTTTTGGTTTCTAAATGAAATAAACGAAAATAAAAAAGCAACCAACCAACCAACCAACCAACCAACCAACCTGATATCCTTCCTGCGGCAACGCTTTAATCTGGCTGAACTTACCTCCCCCCTCCCGGCATCTTTGGATTGGCATGATATCTAGCGAATCGATATTAAAGAACTGCTTGTTTACTCTATCACATATAAACTTTTTTATCAATAACGAATGATATTATAACTTACGTAATTTTAGCGGCATAATTTAATTGAAATATCAGCAATCTTCGTCATGGTTCGATGGGGTGGCAAATCAGAACGCTGCTAAGCAAACGGGCTTTTTTGTGGTGAGGAAGTAAAATATCTTAATTGCAGCAAACGGAAGGCAGTGGAGGCAGAAACGAACGTTAGTTCAAAGTGTCTCGTCGAACGCTTCCGAGGCCTTATTTGATTGATGTCGCTGTATAAAATTCTATCAAGCGCCAACCTTGGCGCATATTTCAAACCATATGTAAAATAGGTTATATAAATTAAGGTTTTTTAACTAGGCCATTATATTAAAAAATTTTTAGCATAAAGCATGGAAATTAACCGAATTTATTAAAGAACACGCTGGTTTTTAAAATACTATAAAACACATATAAAATATAAATTTTTTAAATATATTGTTCGATCACGCATTTTTCTTTTGCCGCCGCCGTCTTATCTCTTCCTCTATCTTCAAAAATTCGTCGCGCGAGTCAGAGTCGAGGCCCCTCATTATATTGTTCCTGTATATCATGCCAATGGCGTTTCTCGTAAGGCCCGGGTGTTCTTCCAGCTCCGCATAGGATGTTATCTTTTTGTCCTTAAAAAAAACGTCAAAGTCTGCGAAACGCTGCCCATGATCGTCGTACTCCAGTCCCAGCGTTATGCGCTTTATCTCGCGTGCGTCCATCGGAGTAAAGACCCTTACCATATAAACCGGCACGCTCAGCATCGCCATCGCCTGGTCTTTGCCCCACCTTTCCGCCAGGACCATGCCGATCTGCAGCCCCTGAGTGGCTATCCATAACCTCTCCCTATGAAGGTCAAAGAAACCGTCGGCGTCGTATATCCTGATCTCAACGTCGTTCCAGTCCGGCGTGCCGAGGGCGTCTCCTAAATATTCTATGGCGCGGATGGAGAGATACTGCAGCAGGGCCCCCTTGGACCGGTTGCTTATAAGGAGTGCCTTTGGGTACATGTCCTCAGGAGAGACAGGTTTGTTAAGCGCTTTCTGCGTGAAGTAGATTATCGTGGAGGTCCCCGGGATGTAACTCCTGAACATCGGGCAGCTTTCTATGATGTCGCCGCCCAGGTCTCTTTGGATTGCGGATATCCCTCTTGCGATGTCGCCTAAAAGCCTCATGACGATTGATCCCGGAAGCACTTTCGCTTGCTCGACTCCGGACACCAGACGTCCGTTTATTATGTCGCAGAAAAAAGACTCCATCATATTTTCGGAGACATACGTGGTTATCTCTTCGTCCTCCTGCCGTGACCCGGCTCCGGGCAAAGAAATAAGAAAGATGAGCCTTCTGTTGTTTCCGTACACGTTTAGGGCCCGTTCCGGGTCAAGCGCCACATGCGAACCCCACGCCGACAGCCTGCTTTTGATCTCCTGTATTTTCCCCGTGACGTGCAGCAAAATGGCCTCCGGCCCGCTTCTGACTAAAGATAGCACAGTCCTCACTCCCCCGTAGAATAATCAAAAAGAGACAGGCCTACGGCCAAGCCGCGCGCTGTCAGTCCCAGGCGGGTACCTCAACGCTATTACGTCGCCCGTTTCCATATGTATCAGATGCATCTCCTCAAGCCCGTTTAGAAAAAAACGCCCGCAGCTATCTATGAATGTGGGATATTCAAGGTTATGCCCATATAAATTATAGTTCTGGCAATTTGCCGCGACGTCCTCGAACTTATGCCCCGCGCGAAAGCAGATGTCGCCAATGCAGAACCTTCCGGGTTTGCTCCAGACCTGAACGGGGGCGTTGCCCGCCACTTCCAGCGCGACATAAGGATCATCATGGTTGCCGGTGACTAATATGGCACGGCAGTCCTCCTCGGCGAACAGTTTAAGCAAAGACGCGAGTTTTTTACGGTATAGATCAAGCATTTCCGGTCTTTGTCCGAGCTTTATCTCATCCACAAAGTCGCCGGTGTGCACCACCCACGCGGGACGCAGGCGCCGCAGCGCTCTGCGAAGATATGAGAACATGATGGACGGCGTGTCGGAGATATGAAGTACCATCTCCCTGCCGTCGATCGGCGGGGGGTTAAACCCGGCCCTTATCGTCAGGTCGTCTATCCTGCTGCGTATCGGGCAGCTTCTTATTTCCTCGAACGTCGGCTTCGGCAGGTTTTTCGGCAGATGCAGCGTCACCATGGCAACCACCCCCTTGCGTACCTTTTGCCCTTGCGTAATCAACATTCAAAAAAAGAGGATCATTTTAACATATATTATATAATGGCGATGCTGTTTTCAGACAAAAATGTTTAATCAAAAAAGACGCTGAGGGCGGCAACGCGTTTAATCCGTTGCAGATCCGCCGACCTCTGCCGCTTAGGCCGTGTTTTGTTGTTTAGCCGCGAGATAACAAAAGGGTGATTTCATGAACAAAACACTTGTTTTTTGGGGCGTTTGCGTTTAGGATATAGAAAGATGAAAGATTATGGCTCTCCGAGCCTGATCGCCTAAAGACGATGTCCATGGCGCGCAGGCCGTTAGGGTTTCGCCGGAAACAGCGAAGCCTCCCGTTGGAAAGGAGACCGGCTGAGCGTTTGTATGCGTGGCCGCCTCCGACTTGGGAGGCGGCCATCTTTCTTTGCTGTAGCGGGATAAAACACACAAAATCCCATCTCCGAGACACGAGGCTGACCCCAACAGCCTCGTGTCTTTTGCAATTTAGTTGCAACAAAATTTACTTTTATTGTTTTATGTTTACCCAAACTGAATAAAATAGTGTAGAATATAGCGCGTAGGATTCGCAAAGCAGTGGGCGCGTATCCTTTTTGGCCTCACGGCCGATATCTTATATGGTAAGCAGACCCCGAAGCCGTTTTTCCTAAAGCGCCAGCCATGGAAAACGGACGGGGCGGGCTTGGAAACGGGCCCGTCTCCCATGTGCGGAAAAGGGGAAGCCTACAACACTGAGGCTTTCACGTTTCTATTTCCCCCTATTCCGCGTGTCAGTAAAGTTTACCGTTCGGCCCGGAAGGACCGATAAATTACAAAAGAGGGGGAAACATAAATGTATCTTAAGAAACGCGCAGGTATCATAATGTCGTTGCTTGCGGCGCTGGTGCTGACTTTCTGCGCCGCGGCGTACGCTGACCCGCCGGTGCTTAAAATGGCGACGACCACGAGCACCGACGACACAGGGCTTCTCGACTATCTGGCCCCTATCTTCCTTAAAGATACTGGCATAGAGCTTCAGTGGGTGGCCGTCGGCACCGGTAAGGCCTTGGAATACGGCCGGAACGGCGATGTAGACGTCGTGCTCACGCACGATCCCGCGGCCGAGGACAAGTTTATGGCTGAAGGCGCCGGAGTAAACCGCCGTCAGGTGATGTACAACGATTTTGTCCTTATAGGTCCGGCTAACGACCCTGCCGGAATAAAAGGAAAACCGATCACGGAGGCGCTTAAGATAATCGCTGCGAAACAGCAGCCTCTTGTAAGCCGCGCGGACAAATCCGGCACCCATTCTGCGGAGCTCAAGCTGCTTGCCGCCGCCGGTGTCAAGGACTTTGACAAGGCGCCTTGGTATATCCAGACAGGACAGGGTATGATGAAGACTATAAACATCGCGGAGGAGCGCAGGGGGTACGCGCTTACGGACCGCGGCACCTACGTCAAATACAAAGCCGGGCTCAAGGGCAGGCAGGGCCTTGTAATCCTGGTCGAGGGGGATAAAAGGCTTCTCAACATGTACAGCGTAATTGCCGTCAACCCGGTAAAACATGAGCATGTGAAATATGATCTCGCACTGAAGTTCATAGACTGGATAACGTCATCCAAGGTGCAGCAGGATATAGCGAATTTCAAGGTGGAGGGGCAGCAGCTCTTCTTCCCGAACGCTGCAAAGCGCGCCGGGCACTGAGGGTTTAAGCAGCGGCGACGGCCTGTAAACGGAAAAACATTAATTAAAAGAGAGAGGGGCTTCATCGTCTTGAAGCCCCTCTTTTAAAGGCGGGGCTTCCTTCGTGGACTTCATTATAGATGGTTTTTTCCAAGCGATAAGGCTCATCGTCTCGATGGACGAGGAGACCGCCAATATAGTACTGACCACACTTAAACTGACGGGGCTGTCGATGCTTGGCATACTGGTACTGGGCCTGCCGCTCGGTTTTGCGTTGGGATATTTTGACTTTCCGGGCAAACGTTTTATCCAGACGCTGACAGAGACGCTGTTGGCGCTTCCCACAGTGGTAGTGGGGCTTTTGGTTTACGCCTTTATATCGCGCCGCGGGCCATTCGGTCAGTATGAGCTGTTATTTACCGTAAGGGGCATGGCCATAGGGCAGCTGCTGCTTGGTCTGCCCATAGTCATAGCCCATACGGCCGCAGCGATAGAGGGGATGGACAGACGCCTTCGCCTCACGCTTCTCACTCTTGGAGCCTCCGGGTCTAAACTCGCCTTGACAAGCCTCTGGGAGGGGCGGTTTCAGGTGCTCGTAGCGTCTCTTACGGCATACGGCAGGATAATAGGCGAAGTCGGTTCGGCGATGATGCTCGGAGGCAATATCAAATGGCACACGAGGACTATAACGACCGCTATAACGCTGGAGACCGGCAAGGGGGATTTTGCGCTCGGAATAGCTTTGGGCGTAATATTGATAGCGATATCTTTTGCGCTGAACATCTCCCTCTCTTTCCTGCGCCGCAGGGCTGAGAGCTGAGGCTGTGCCAATGATAGACAAGGTCCTTTATGAGATGCAAAACGTAAAACACAGATACGGCGCCGGTCCGGTGACGCTTGACATAGAGGCGCTTAAGATAAACGAGGGCGGCGTATATGGCGTTATAGGACCCAACGGAAGCGGTAAATCGACGCTGCTTAAGGTACTTGCGTGTCTTGAGCCGCGCTGCGAAGGGCTGCTGCTCTATGACGGCAAAGACACCGCCGGCAATGAGATTAAAATACGCAAAGAAGCGACTTACCTGCTCCAGAACCCTTATCTTTTAAAACGCTCAGTTTATGAGAACATAGCTTACGGGCTTAGGCTGCGTCAAGAAACTTCCAACATGAGGGACCGCATATATGCCTCTTTGCGCCGCGTTGGGCTTGAACCAGGTAAATTTGCCGAGAGGCCATGGTTTCGCCTTTCCGGCGGCGAGGCGCAGAGGGTTGCGCTTGCGGCGCGCCTGGCGCTTTATCCAAGGGTTCTCCTGCTCGATGAACCGACCGCTAACGTTGACGAATCAAGCGCGCAGCTTGTTAAAGAAGCTGCTGTCAGCGCGTGGAAGGAACGCGGCACAACAGTCATAGTCGCGACGCATGATCTGGTGTGGCTTTACGAGGTTTCTACGGACATAATAAACCTCTATCATGGCCGCATAGTGGGATACGGCGCCGAAAACATAGTGACTGGTCCGTGGGAGGCCCGAGGGGAATATGCCGTCCGAGTGCTCTCCGACGGCCAGACAATCTATGGGGCGCGCGGCTCGGAGAGCGGGATTGACGCCGCAGTCATCAACCCGTCCGACATAACCCTGTCACGCGCTCTGCAGCCGCGCTCACCGCGCGTCAACGCGCTCACGGGTACTGTCACGCAGATGACGCTTGAGCGCAGCACGGGCCATGTCCTTGTTTCAGCCGATGTAGGCGGCATTGTGCTGAAGTCACGAGTGCCGGTCTCTTTGGTGGAAAAAGAGTCTCTCTGCCCCGCCGCCGTGGCTGCGCTCGTCTTTTCTCCTGACAGCGTGAGGTGGCTTTGACCCTCTTCGTGCACGCAAAATCCTCGCGTTCTCCTATTTCGTTCCTTATTATGTGAAAATATTGTAAAATATAGTGCGTCGCAGCGTGCGTGAGGCATGCTGCTGTCTGTTGTGCGTACGCAAGCTAGGAAAGGATGAGATATATATATGTGCGGAATTATGGGCTATATAGGGGATAGAGAACCCGCAAAGGTGATACTGGACGGTTTGGCGAAGCATGAATACAGGGGATATGACTCAGCCGGCATAGCCGTCATACGCGGCGGCAGGATCTATGAGCTTCGCACTACCGGCAGGGTTCAGCATCTCGCCGAAAGGGTCGCAAAGGAAAATTTTACGGGCGAGATAGGGATAGGACATACCAGGTGGGCTACGCACGGAGGTGTTACCGAGAACAACGCGCACCCGCATATCAGCAGCGACGGCAGGATCGTTTTGGTCCACAACGGGATAATCGAGAACGCGAGGGAGATACGCGCCGAGCTTGAAGCCGAAGGCATAGAGTTTCATACAGAGACCGATACCGAGTCCGCCGTCCAGTACCTGGGATGGGTGTATGAAGGGGACCCTAAAGAGGCTATAGTTAAATTAACAAAGCGTATCCGCGGGGCCTTCGCGCTTGTCATCATGTTTTATGACAGGCCAAACGAGATATGGGTAGCGCGCAAAGGCTCCCCGCTCGTAGTAGGCCATGCGGGGCAAGAGGGGTTCTGCGCGTCTGACCCGACCGCGCTTTTAGAGTACACGCGCGACGTGTGGTTCATGGATGACGACGAGATAGCGCAGATAACGCGGGAAGGATGCAGGTTCTTCGATTTTGGCGGCAACGAGCACAAAAAAGTCCCAATGCACCTCGACTGGGATACTGCTATGACCAGCCGCGGGAATTACCCTCATTTCATGCTCAAGGAGATCCACGAACAGCCGGATGTCGTCGCGCAGACTCTGCTTGGGCGAGTGGCGGAAAATTCCGTAGACTTAAGCAAAGAGATAGGCTGGACAGCCGAGGAAGTCGCGATGTGGAAGAAGATACACTTCGTCGCTTGCGGCACATCTCACTACGCGACGATAACTGCTGCGCGCATAATGGAGACGTTCGGAAACTTCGAGATACGCACGGAAGTGGCGTCCGAGTACCGCTACAGAAACATCCCAATAGGGCCTGACACGCTTGCCGTCTTTGTCTCCCAATCGGGTGAGACCGCCGATACCCTGCACGCGGCTAGGCTTGCAAAATCAAAAGGGGCAAAATGCCTCATCGTCACGAACGTAAGGGGATCCACGATTCACCGCGAGGTAGGCGATGCCTTAGTGACCCCTGCCGGGCCTGAGATAGGAGTGGCCGCGACCAAAACCTTCATGGCGCAGATAACAGTGCTCACCCTCTTGGGGCTTTACCTCGCAAAACTGAAGAATGAGCTGAGCGAAAAGACAGAGGAGCGCATATTGCGCGGCATGATGGACATCCCTGCGAAATTGGCCAAGATACTGTCCGAAGAGAAGCAGACAGAGCGGATCGCGCGCAACTTTGCTGACGCAAGGGGGTTTTTCTTCATCGGAAGAGGATTGGCATATCCGCCCGCGCTTGAAGGGGCGCTGAAACTAAAGGAGATATCGTACCTGCACGCGGAGGCATACCCTGCCGGCGAGATGAAGCATGGGCCTATAGCTCTGCTTGACAAGGAGCTGCCGGTGGTTGCTCTGGTTCCGAAGAACGACCTTTGGGAGAAGACGATATCAAACATAGAGGAGTCTATGGCGCGCAAATCGCCTATAATAGCGCTGGCCACGGAGGGTGACGCGGAGATAGGGCACTACTCCGAGAACGTCATCTTCACGCCTGAGACTGAGCCGGAACTTTTCCCGTTCGTCGCGGTGGTGCCGCTTCAGCTTTTCGCATACTACGTAGCGCGTCAGCGCGGCTGCGATATAGATATGCCGCGAAACCTTGCGAAGAGCGTGACAGTCGAATGAGAACGTGCGGGTTTTGCGCAGGCAAAGCCCGCGCCCGTTCATAGGGGACCTGAAGATGAAACTGAATAAAACCGCAGTGCGGATGCTTATTTTGATATTTATGCTTTCATTGTCGTCCGCATGCATTGTAAGGTATCGCATCTACCCTGATTCCGGGACATGTCCCGTGTACGCAGAAAGGATCGTGGCGGCTGTCTCGGTCTGGGGAGGGTTTCTGGCCAATGTCACCGGTTCACGCGCATTCATTGAGAACTTGGGTAAGCTGCCGCAGGTCGTTCGAATGTTGAGCGATTTCGCGAGCTCAGACATGTCGGCCTTGAGGTTCTTCATAGATTTGCTTATATTTTTGCTGGGTTTTGACGCGGAGCGGTTGCCCATTGACGGAGCGCCCTTTGAGAGCTATTCCATATGACGGCGTATGTCTATATATTAAGGTGTTCTGACGGGACCCTTTATACGGGCTGGACTTCGGATGTCGAAAAAAGGCTGCTTGCGCACAACAGCGGGACCGGTGCCAAATATACCAGAGGACGGAGGCCGGTGCGGATAGTTCACCTGGAATCCTTCGAAAACAAAGAAGATGCTATGGCAAGGGAGTCCGGCATAAAAAAACTCAAGCGAAACGAAAAATTGAAGCTGCTAAACGCGGGAAATCATACGGCGCCATTGTAAAAAATACGCAATGGAGATTACAATATGCGTTGTTCATTAAGCAATGTCAGTTTATATGACGCAGACAAATATGTGAAGAGGTGCTTCGGATGAAAGGTCGCACAGATGTAATATTAGGCGTCCAATGGGGGGACGAGGGCAAGGGCAGGGTCATCGACGTCCTCGCCGCGAAATCAAAAATAGTGGTGCGTTACCAGGGCGGGGCGAACGCTGGCCATACTGTGGTCGTAGGGAACGAGAAATATGTGTTCCATCTGCTGCCTTCAGGCATGCTTTATCCGGATAAGACGTGCATAATAGGGAACGGCGTAGTAATCGACCCGGAAACGCTTTTTGACGAACTTGCAGATCTTTGCAAAAAAGGCAAGAAACTTGCAAGGCTGATGATAAGCAACAGCGCCCATGTCGTAATGCCGTACCATAAACTGATGGATAAACTGTCCGAGACATCGCGCTCATGCGGGCAGAAGATAGGAACAACCGGGCGCGGAATAGGCCCGTGCTACGCAGACAAGTACGAGCGCATAGGCATAAGGGCGGAAGACCTTGCGGACCCGCATACCCTGAGAGAGAAGCTATCCTTGAATATAGGACTGAAAAACGAGATCCTGACTAAGATATACGGAGCGGCTCCGATCGAACTTGAGGATGTTTACGGCATGGCGCTTGAGTGGGGGAAAAGAATAGGGCCCATGCTCGGCGACGCTTTCCTGGAAATAGACGAGGCAATAAAAGCCGGCGAGAACGTGCTGTTTGAAGGAGCGCAGGGAACGCTGCTTGACGTAGACCACGGCACGTACCCGTTTGTTACAAGCTCAAGCCCGTGCGCCGGAGGCGCTTGTACCGGCGCCGGGGTCGGGCCGGGCCGCATAGACAGGGTTATAGGAGTCGCAAAGGCATACTGCACTAGGGTAGGAGAGGGGCCCTTCCCAACTGAGGACAAGGGGGCTCTTGGCGACCTGCTGCGCACCAAGGGCGGAGAGTACGGAGCTACTACGGGGCGCCCGCGGCGCTGCGGCTGGAACGACCTTGTCGCGGCCGAATACGCTGTGAAGATAAACGGGCTTGACTGTATCGCGCTGACAAAGCTCGACGTTCTCTCGAACTTCGACGAGATTAAGGTGTGCGTGGCTTACGAGATCGACGGTCGAGTTAGGAAGCACTTCCCGAGCAGCTGCGCTGAACTGGCCAAAGCCACCCCAGTATACGAGAGCCTTTCAGGCTGGAAAGAGGATATCAGCGCGTGCCGTCGCTTTGAGGACCTGCCGCAAAGCGCGAGGGATTACGTTCGCTTCATAGAGGAGCGCACAGGCGTGCCCGTCGCGTTGATAGGAGTGGGAGCCGGCCGAGAGGACACGATATTAAGAGGGATATAGGCAGCGGACTTCAGGATTATAGGTGAGAAAAAGCCGCGGACGTTTGACGTCCGCGGCTTTTTTGCAAATGTTGGCGGTCAATCGCCGCTATCGTCGGAGGCCCCGCCCTTAGGGTTTTTGTCTCCGTCGTCCTCTTTCCTTAAGGCTGTAGCCGGTAGTTCCACGATCTCGCCCTCTTCTTCGAAGTCATCATGGCATGCGTAGTTGCCATGGTTGCGGTGATCGCTCACGTCTATCACCTCCGGGTCTTCTGGCGTGGCCTTGCCATATTTGCTGTCAGCCGCATGCCTGCGCGCGCTTTGGCTTGTATATATGCGAAAAGAGCCTCCGCGAAGCAACCCGAATAAGGCGGCGGCAAAAACCAGCAGCGCAAAAAGGCCTGCCAGCATTATGGCGGCGGGAAACGCAAGGCCGAAAATAAGGGATCCTAAAAGGAGGAACGCCAGCAGTCTCATTTATGCCTCGATCGCACGGCCTTTTTCCTTGGTCTTTCGTCCTTGAGCAGATCAGTCTCTTTGCCGCGCTGCCGTTTTGTGCGTTTTGCCGCGCTGCCGTCCGGCCGCTGTCTTGTTGCGTCGTCGCGGATGTTTCTCTTTTCTTTTTTGCCGTTTTCGTCTGCTGTGCGGCGTGGGCCGTCGCCGCGCTTCGGAAATCTCCTGCCCTGCGCTTCCGGTTTTCCGCCGGATCCGTCTTCTTTAGTCCGGTTATCAAAGAGCGGCGCCCTTTTTTTTGCGATCCTTTCGCCGCTGCGCGCGTCCGTGTTTTTGGCTCCGCGTTGGTTCGTGCCTTTTGCAGTGCGGCCTTGCGCGGTGCCTTCTTTTACTGCCGGCCGGTCCTTTTTTGTGCGCGTCGCGTTTCCTCGCGCGTCAGCTCTGCTTGCGTCTGTTTCGCCGGCCCTTGGCGCGGTGTCTTCCGGCTGAGATCCTCCGTCTAAAGAAGACCTCCTCCTGAGCTGGCCGCAAGCCGCGTCTATGTCGGCCCCCTGCTCCTGACGTATCTCCGATTCAAAACCCGCCGTCTCAAGTATGGTGCGAAACCTCAGCACACTTGCGGGCTCCGGTCTTTCGTAACGCGCGTCTACATTGTTAAACGGTATCAGGTTTATAAAGACGTGGATTCCCTTCAGGAACCGCACCAGCTCCCTCGCGTGCTCCGCGCTGTCGTTGACCCCGCCAAGCAGCACGTACTCTATCGTTATCCTGTCATTTGTCTTTCTCTGATATTCCTGCATAGCGCCGCGCAGCTCATCAAGCGGGAACGTCCGGTTGACGGGCATAAGCATAT